>ERZ772977.785-NODE-785-length-18671-cov-35.051193_pt1 | contig 18671 bp, 10 predicted proteins | sample MGYA00511131_ERZ772977 | MGnify/ENA primary metagenome ERZ772977 (study PRJEB29015, sample SAMEA2737935) | human oral metagenome | biome: human oral; feature: human-associated habitat; material: dental | place: China | collected 2151 ...
TTGCAGACCGGATTGTTATCATGTCAGCAACCAAGAACCCTGCTGGAACTGGAACCATTGGTCGAGTAGAGCAAATCGGTAGTCCACAGGAAGTTTACAGAAATCCAGTCAACAAGTTTGTGGCGGGCTTCATTGGTAGCCCAGCGATGAACTTTATCACTGTGACGCTTGAGGGGAATGAAATCGTTGCTTCTGGCTTGCGATTGACCGTTCCAGAAGGAACACTGAAGGTTCTGCGTGAGAAGGGTTATGACGGCAAGAAGCTGATTTTTGGTATTCGTCCAGAAGACATCAATACAGAACCTGCTTTCTTAGAGACCTTCCCAGACTCTGTGGTTCATGCGACTATTTCTGTCTCTGAGCTTTTGGGTTCTGAGTCTCACCTTTACTGCCAAGTTGGCGACAGCGAGTTTATCGCGCGTGTAGATGCTCGTGACTATTCAGAAACGGGTGCTGGGATTGACCTTGGCTTTGATCTCAACAAGGCGCATTTCTTTGATTTTGAAACAGAGAAAACAGTTTATTAAAATATGAGTTTAAAAAAGATAGTCAGCAAGCCAAACGGAATGCATTTGGTCTGCGGACTATCTTTTCTTTATTTTGCTTTTCCGATAAGAATGGTAGCGGCAATGGTCACTTGGGTGAGGTCAGTCCAATCGATCTGGTCTTGCTCGACATGAAAGAGCAGCGGTGTCATTGCTAAAAGAGCTGTTCGGCTTTCGGCAGTCAAGGACTGGTTAGACTCGACAGTAATCTCGGAGATTATATCGAAGTGCTCTTGGAAATGCTGAATGACTTCTTGGTTAGAGTAATCCTTGTTGCTGAGCTGTCTAGCGGCTTTTTGGCGAATTTCCTGAAGGTGGCGCTCGGTGGGCATGACCTTGATGAGGAGGGCATTGTCAGACATGACTCTCCGAAATTCCTGATAATTGGCTGGAGAAAAGATATCTAAAATGATGTCCATGCTGGCATCTTGTAGCGGCAGCTTGGCCAAATCACCAACGAACCAATTGACTGTGAAAGAGCCGTCGCTCTTGGCCGCCAACTGGATGGAATCTTTTGAAATATCGAAGGCATAGAAGGTTTTTTGAGGATGGGTTTCTTGGAGTTTGCGAGAGTAGAAGCCCTCGCCGCAGCCAATATCTAAGACTGTTTTGGCAGCTTCTGAGCTAGCAAGTAAGTGCGAGACAGCTTCTAAGATAGCTTGGTAAAATCCAGCTTCTAAAATCAACTGCCGATTTTGAAAACTGGCCTTATCGTAGTCTTTGGGCTGCTTGATTTGAGGTGCTAGATTGACATAGCCAAACTTGGCCAAGTCATAAGAATGACGATGTCGGCATTTGAGGCTGTTTTCCATCAGCTGTAGTTCTTCCTTGCAGATGGGACAGGCAAAAGCGGTTGCAGTAGCAAAGCGCTGGAGTTTAGGTTTGAGGTTTGTATTCATAGTTTTAAGTCTAGCAAAAAAAGGACTGGATGGCAAATGCCTCCAGCCTGTTTTATTAGTATGTAAGGACGAAGTATTTCTTCTTACCACGGCGGATAACGGTGAGTTCGTTTTCGAGCTTGTCTGCGTCACCCAAAACATAGTCCAGGTCTTGGATGCGGTCGCCGTTGACATAGATAGCTCCGTTTTGAACATCTTCGCGAGCTTGGCGTTTTGAGTTGACCACGCCAGCTGATACAAGGGTTTCGACGATGTTGAGGTTTTCGTCTGCTTGTACTTGGTAGTTTGGCACACCGCGAAGTCCTTGTTTGAGTTCTTTAACAGAAAGGTTTTTGATGTTTCCTGCAAAGAGTTGCTCGGTGATGTTAAGAGCTTCCTTGTAAGCTTCTTCTCCGTGAACAAGAGTCACGACTTCACGAGCGAGGATTTTTTGAGCCAAGCGTTCGTGTGGAGCTGCTTCGAATTGTTTGCGGATGTCTTCAATCTCATCCAGTGACAAGAAGGTAAAGATCTTCAAGAAGCGAACAGCGTCAGCGTCCATGACATTCATCCAGAATTGGTACATTTCGTATGGAGAAGTCTTGTCAGCATTGAGCCAAACTGCGTTTCCTTCTGACTTACCAAATTTCTTACCAGTCGCATCCGTGATAAGGGGAACAGTAATAACGTGCCCAGTCTTGTCAGCCTTACGACGAAGCAATTCAGTACCAGCAGTCATATTGCCCCACTGGTCAGAACCACCGATTTGCAGGGTAACATTATAGTCTTGGTTAAGGACAAAGAAGTCGTAACCTTGCATGATCTGGTAGGCAAACTCAGTGTAAGAAATCCCTGTTTCAATCCGTTTTTTCACAGATTCCTTGCTCATCATGTAGTTGACAGTGAAGTATTTGCCGACATCGCGCAAGAAATCAATAAAGCTAATGGAGCCAAACCAGTCGTAGTTGTTGACCATGACAGCCTTGTTTTCGCCATTTTCAAAGTCAAGAAAGCGGGACAGTTGGCCTTGGATAGACTGAACCCAGCCATCAACGGTTTCCTTGGTTTGCAGGCTACGCTCTGCATCTTTAAAGGATGGGTCGCCAATCAAACCTGTTGCACCACCGACGAGGGCATAAGGCTTGTTCCCAGCCAACTGTAAGCGGCGGCTGGTCAAAATAGCCACCAAGTGACCTAAGTGCAGACTGTCTGCTGTTGGATCGTATCCAGTATAATAAGAGACCTGCCCTTCTTCTAAGGCTTTACGCAAAGCTTCTTCATCAGTCGTTTGAAAAATCAAACCACGCTCTTGCAGCTCATCAAAAATGTGCATAGTTGTCTCTCCTTTTCTAAGATAGCAAAGGATTGTGCCCTTGCTCAAGTATTTTTTTGTTTTATCCCTCTATTGTATCACAAACGCGACAAATAGCAATGAGTAGCCAGAAAATAATTCCTGTAAAAGCGCTAGAATTAGCTCTTTCTTGATATAATCTGCTGATGTTTGCTATAATAGTCGATAAGGAGAATCTATGTTGAAACCATTTATAAAAAAGTTAAAACAGTTTGGTAAGGGGGAGCCCTCACCTGTTAAGACGTCTAAGCCAAAAGGAGAGACATGGTCGGTACTTGATATTGTTTCCGTTATTTTTCGGACAGTAAAATTACTCTTAAATGTCGCTTTTGTATTTATCTTTTTTGGAATAGTATTGGGGGCTGGACTCGGATTGGGCTATGCCGCCAGCCTTTTTAGTGATGTCTCCGTGCCGAAGCAGGAGGAGCTGGTAAGTCAGGTCAATAAGATTTCTGGGATTTCGAAGCTGACCTATGCTAACGGAGAGTTGATTTCTGAAATCGATAATGATTTGTTGCGGATCCCAGTTGCCAGCGATGCGATTTCGGATAATGTCAAAAATGCTATCATTGCTACGGAAGATGAGAATTTTGAAACTCACAATGGTGTTGTGCCCAAGGCGGTTCTGCGGGCAACCTTGGGTTCTGTAGTTGGAGTTGGCTCATCCAGCGGGGGCTCGACCTTAACTCAGCAGTTGATTAAGCAGCAGGTCGTGGGAGATGCTCCGACTTTCAAGCGGAAGGCAGTAGAGATTGTTGATGCCTTGGCTTTGGAACGCTATATGTCTAAGGATGACATTCTGACTACTTATTTGAATGTGGCACCTTTTGGCCGGAATAATAAGGGGCAAAATATTGCTGGAGTGGAAGAAGCAGCTCAAGGGATTTTTGGTGTATCAGCCAAGGATTTGAGTATCCCGCAGGCTGCGTTTATTGCTGGATTGCCTCAGAGTCCGATTGTCTATTCGCCTTATGCCTCTGATGGTAGTATGAAGAGTCCAGATGATATGGCTTTAGGTCTAGAGCGGGCTCGGAATGTTTTATATAATATGTACCGTACAGGTCGACTGAGTGAAGCAGACTATCAGCAGTACAAGGACTATGATCTGACGCAGGATTTCAAGCCGACTGAGAGCCTTCAAAAAAGCTCGCATAGTTACCTCTACCATACAGCTTTTTCAGAAGCGCAGACGGCCATGTACCAGTATTTGATTCAGCGGGACAATGTATCCCAGCAAGAATTAAAAAATAATGCAACGGTTGAAGCCTATCAAGAGTTAGCTCAAAAAGAGCTGAGCGAGGGCGGCTATACGGTCACGACCACTATCAATCATTCGATTCATCAGGCGATGCAGAATGCTGTTGCCAACTACGGTGGTCTCTTGGATGATGGGACAGGAATGGTCGAGGTTGGAAATGTTCTTCAGGACAATAAAACAGGAGCCATTATTGGTTTTGTCGGTGGTAGAGACTATAGTTCTAATCAAAACAACCATGCTTTTGATACGGAAAGATCTCCTGGTTCGACTATCAAGCCGATTTTAGCTTATGGGATTGCCATTGACCAAGGGCTGATGGGAAGTGCAAGTGTCCTTTCCAATTATCCGACGAACTTCTCTAGCGGTGAGCCGATTATGCACGTGGATAGTCGCGGGACAGGCATGATGGACCTGCAGGAAGCCCTCAATACTTCTTGGAATATTCCAGCTTATTGGACCTATCGTGCACTTCGCGAGAAGGGTGTGAATGTCCGAGGCTATATGGAAAAAATGGGCTACCATATTGACAACTACGATATTGAAAGTCTACCAATGGGTGGGGGAATCGAGGTTTCGGTTGCCCAGCACACCAACGGTTTCCAGACCTTGGCTAATAACGGTTCTTATCAAGAAAAGTATATGATTGAAAAGATCACAGCTCCTGACGGCAAGGTGGTTTATGAGCATAAGGCAAAACCAGTTCAGGTGTATTCGCCTGCTACTGCAACGATTATGCAAAGTTTGATGCGAGGTGTGCTCAACTCTGGTGCAACTACGACCTTTAAATCAAGGATTAGTCAAGTTAATGGTACCTTGGCAGGCGCAGATTGGATTGGTAAGACAGGTACAACTAACAGCAATGGTGATATGTGGCTCATGCTCTCCACTCCTCGGATGACCCTTGGAGGCTGGATTGGTCATGATGACAATACTTCTATGGCTGCTCTGACAGGCTACAATAATAATGCGGCCTATATGGCCTATCTAGCCAATGCCATTTATGAGGCGGATCCAAGTGCCTGGGGAATCGGAGAGAAGTTCAATCTTGATTCGAGCGTTATCAAGTCTGATGTTCTCAAGTCTACTGGAGAAAGACCAGGAACCGTCACAATCAATGGCCGTTCCATCAATCTAAGCGGTCCGACTGTTCCTAGCTACTGGGCTAAGAATGGCGCTCCAACGACGAGCTATCGCTTTGGTATCGGCGCATCAGATGCGGATTATCAGAGAGCTTGGGGAGCAATTTTGGGTGGTTATACCTCTAATTCTGGTTCTAACTTTAGCTCTAATCCGAATTCCAATAATGGGACGAATTCCAGCAGTAACCGACAGGGAAACTAGGACATCAAGAACGGCTTTTCAACTTTTCAGAAAGCAGAGGAAAGCCTTGCAATTTCTAGATAAATACGGTATAATAGTATCAATAATTTGTCGTGTGCTTTAATTGAAATATTGTCCGATTAAAGCTTGCAGCAGTTAAATCAAACTTTTTATAAGTCAGATTTAGCTGCTCTTTTTGTGTCTATTTTTCAGAATTCTAGGATTTGTAACGCAAATTTAAAGATTCTAAAAACTTAGCAAAAGGGACTGATTGTAGCTGTTTTGACGAGAGTCAATGGCGTAGAAGGGGTCTCCCCTTGGTAAGAGTGAAGAAGAGTACGATATGAGAGGTAGATGGTTATTATTTCAATAATCGGTAAATCTCAATTCTCTCCGATTCCTCCCTCTGTACTTTATAAAAAAGGAGTTAGAAACTTGGCAGGACATGACGTTCAATACGGGAAACATCGGACCCGTCGTAGTTTTTCAAGAATTAAAGAAGTTCTTGATTTACCAAACTTGATTGAAATTCAAACAGACTCGTTTAAAGATTTCTTGGACCATGGTTTGAAAGAAGTCTTTGAGGATGTGCTTCCTATTTCAAACTTTACCGACACCATGGAATTGGAATTTGTCGGCTATGAAATCCGTGAACCTAAATATACGCTGGAAGAAGCTCGTATCCACGATGCTAGCTACTCAGCGCCAATCTTTGTGACCTTCCGCCTGATTAACAAGGAAACTGGTGAAATCAAGACTCAGGAAGTCTTCTTTGGTGATTTCCCAATCATGACTGAGATGGGAACCTTCATCATCAACGGTGGTGAGCGGATCATCGTATCCCAGTTGGTACGTTCACCAGGTGTTTACTTCAACGATAAGGTTGACAAAAACGGTAAAGTTGGCTACGGTTCAACGGTTATTCCTAACCGCGGAGCTTGGTTGGAGCTAGAAACAGACTCAAAAGACATTGCCTATACTCGTATTGACCGGACGCGGAAGATTCCGTTTACGACTTTGGTTCGTGCACTTGGTTTCTCAGGCGATGATGAGATCTTGGACATCTTTGGTGACAGCGACTTGGTTCGCAATACCATCGAAAAAGATATCCACAAGAATCCAATGGACTCTCGTACAGATGAAGCTCTGAAAGAAATCTACGAGCGCCTTCGTCCAGGTGAGCCTAAAACGGCTGAAAGTTCACGTAGCTTGCTTGTGGCTCGTTTCTTTGATCCACATCGCTATGACTTGGCTGCCGTTGGTCGTTACAAGATTAACAAGAAGCTCAACATCAAGAACCGCCTGCTCAATCAAACATTGGCAGAGCATCTGGTAGATGCTGAAACTGGTGAAATTCTTGTCGAAGCTGGTACAGTCATGACTCGCAGTGTGATTGACAGCATTGCTGAGCATCTGGACAATGGTTTAAACAAGATCACTTATATTCCAAACGACTCAGCTGTCTTGACAGAGCCTGTAGAATTGCAGAAGTTCAAGGTCGTCGCACCAAGCGATCCAGACCGTGTTGTGACGATCATTGGCAATGCGAACCCATCTGACAAGGTTCGGACTGTAACACCAGCTGATATTTTGGCTGAAATGAGCTATTTCCTCAACTTGGCAGAAGGTATCGGCCGTGTGGATGATATTGACCACTTGGGGAACCGTCGTATTCGTGCGGTTGGCGAGCTTTTGGCCAACCAAGTGCGTCTCGGACTTTCTCGGATGGAGCGTAACGTTCGCGAACGGATGAGCGTTCAGGACAATGAAGTGCTGACTCCGCAACAAATCATCAACATCCGTCCAGTAACTGCTGCTATTAAAGAATTCTTTGGTTCTTCCCAGTTGTCTCAGTTCATGGACCAACACAATCCGCTGTCTGAGCTTTCTCACAAGCGTCGTCTCTCTGCCTTAGGACCTGGTGGTTTGACACGTGACCGCGCTGGTTATGAAGTGCGGGACGTGCACTATACTCACTATGGTCGTATGTGTCCGATTGAAACGCCTGAAGGACCAAACATCGGTTTGATCAATAACTTGTCTTCTTACGGACACCTTAACAAATATGGCTTTATTCAAACGCCTTACCGTAAGGTAGATCGTGAAGCTGGCGTAGTAACCAACGAAATTGTTTGGCTGACAGCTGATGAGGAAGATGAATTTATCGTAGCGCAGGCAAACTCTAAACTTAATGAAAAAGGTGGCTTTGCAGAGCCTATCGTTATGGGACGCCACCAAGGTAATAACCAAGAATTCCCATCAGACCAAGTAGACTACATGGACGTATCACCTAAGCAGGTAGTTGCCGTGGCGACAGCATGTATTCCTTTCTTGGAAAATGACGACTCCAACCGTGCCCTCATGGGTGCCAACATGCAACGTCAGGCTGTGCCTTTGATTGATCCTAAAGCACCTTATGTCGGTACTGGTATGGAATACCAAGCTGCTCACGATTCTGGTGCGGCGGTTATTGCTCAGTATGATGGTAAGGTTACCTATGCAGATGCGGATAAGGTAGAAGTTCGTCGTGAAGACGGTTCACTAGATGTGTACCACATTCAAAAATTCCGTCGTTCAAACTCAGGAACTGCCTACAACCAACGTACCCTTGTAAAAGTTGGCGATGTCGTTGAAAAAGGCGACTTTATCGCTGACGGACCTTCTATGGAAAATGGAGAAATGGCTTTGGGACAAAACCCAATCGTTGCCTACATGACATGGGAAGGTTATAACTTCGAGGATGCGGTTATCATGAGCGAACGCTTGGTTAAAGATGATGTCTACACCTCTGTCCACCTCGAAGAATACGAATCAGAAACTCGCGATACAAAGCTTGGGCCTGAAGAAATCACTCGTGAAATTCCAAACGTTGGTGAAGATGCCCTTAAAGACCTTGACGAAATGGGTATTATCCGTATCGGTGCGGAAGTTAAGGAAGGCGACATCCTTGTCGGTAAAGTAACACCTAAGGGTGAGAAAGACCTTTCAGCTGAAGAACGTCTCTTGCACGCTATCTTTGGTGATAAGTCTCGTGAAGTACGTGACACTTCTCTTCGTGTACCACACGGTGCCGATGGTGTTGTTCGTGATGTCAAGATCTTTACCCGTGCTAACGGTGATGAGCTACAATCAGGTGTTAACATGTTGGTGCGTGTCTACATCGCTCAAAAACGTAAGATCAAGGTCGGAGATAAGATGGCCGGACGTCACGGAAACAAAGGGGTTGTATCCCGTATCGTTCCTGTGGAAGACATGCCATACCTTCCAGACGGAACCCCAGTTGATATCATGTTGAACCCACTTGGGGTGCCATCCCGTATGAATATCGGTCAGGTTATGGAACTCCACCTTGGTATGGCAGCTCGTAATTTGGGCATCCACATTGCGACACCGGTCTTTGACGGAGCAAGCTCAGAAGATCTCTGGTCTACAGTTCGTGAAGCTGGTATGGATAGCGATGCCAAGACAATTCTTTATGATGGACGTACTGGTGAGCCATTTGATAACCGCGTTTCTGTCGGTGTCATGTACATGATCAAGCTTCACCACATGGTTGACGATAAGCTCCACGCCCGTTCAGTTGGTCCATACTCAACCGTTACCCAACAGCCACTCGGAGGTAAAGCTCAGTTTGGTGGACAACGTTTCGGTGAGATGGAGGTTTGGGCTCTTGAAGCCTACGGTGCGTCAAATGTCCTTCAAGAAATCTTGACTTACAAGTCTGACGATATCAACGGACGTTTGAAAGCTTATGAAGCTATTACAAAAGGAAAACCAATTCCAAAACCAGGTGTTCCAGAATCCTTCCGAGTTCTTGTGAAAGAATTGCAATCTCTTGGTCTTGACATGCGTGTCCTTGACGAAGATGACCAAGAAGTAGAATTGCGTGACTTGGATGAAGACATGGATGAAGATGTGATCCATGTGGACGATCTGGAAAAAGCACGTCAAAAACAGGCTCAGGAAGCTAAAGCAGCTTTTGATGCTGAAGGAAATGAAGAAAAATAATTCGTCGCTGATTAGATAAATAAGAAAGGTAAGAAATAGTGGTTGATGTAAATCGATTTAAAAGTATGCAAATCACCCTAGCTTCTCCAAGTAAGGTCCGTTCATGGTCTTACGGTGAAGTGAAGAAGCCTGAGACAATCAATTACCGGACCTTGAAGCCAGAACGTGAAGGCCTCTTTGACGAGGTGATCTTCGGGCCAACCAAGGATTGGGAGTGTGCCTGCGGTAAATACAAACGGATTCGTTACAAAGGGATTATTTGTGACCGCTGTGGTGTCGAAGTAACACGGACCAAGGTTCGCCGTGAGCGTATGGGCCACATTGAGCTCAAAGCACCGGTTTCTCACATTTGGTATTTCAAGGGAATCCCAAGCCGTATGGGCTTGACTCTAGATATGAGTCCGCGCGCTCTGGAAGAAGTCATTTATTTTGCGGCTTATGTGGTGATTGATCCTAAGGAAACACCACTGGAGCACAAATCTATCATGACGGAGCGCGAGTACCGTGAGCGCCTCCGTGAATATGGTGCAGGTTCATTCGTCGCCAAGATGGGAGCAGAAGCGATCCAAGACTTGCTGAAACAAGTGGACTTGGAAACAGAAATTGCGGCTCTCAAGGAAGAATTGAAAACAGCTTCTGGTCAAAAACGAATCAAGGCTATTCGTCGTTTGGACGTTTTGGATGCCTTCTACCGCTCTGGCAATAAGCCAGAATGGATGATTCTCAACATCCTGCCAGTCATTCCGCCAGATCTACGTCCAATGCTTCAATTGGATGGTGGCCGTTTTGCCTCATCTGACTTGAATGACCTCTACCGCCGCGTTATCAACCGGAACAACCGTTTGGCTCGTTTGCTCGAGTTGAATGCACCAGGTATCATTGTTCAAAATGAAAAGCGGATGTTGCAAGAAGCGGTGGATGCTTTGATTGACAATGGTCGCCGTGGTCGTCCAATCACTGGACCAGGTAGCCGTCCACTTAAGTCTTTGAGCCATATGCTCAAAGGTAAACAAGGACGTTTCCGTCAAAACTTGCTGGGGAAACGGGTTGACTTCTCAGGACGTTCCGTTATCGCTGTTGGTCCGACCTTGAAAATGTATCAATGTGGTGTGCCACGTGAAATGGCGATTGAGCTCTTCAAGCCGTTTGTCATGCGGGAAATTGTTGCCCGTGACTATGCACAGAATGTGAAAGCTGCTAAACGCATGGTAGAGCGTGGCGATGAACGTATCTGGGATGTCTTGGAAGATGTTATCAAAGAACACCCAGTGCTCCTTAACCGCGCACCGACCCTTCACCGTTTGGGTATCCAAGCCTTTGAGCCAGTTCTAATCGACGGTAAAGCTCTTCGCTTGCACCCACTGGTCTGTGAAGCCTACAATGCCGACTTTGACGGTGACCAAATGGCCATCCACGTTCCATTGTCTGAAGAAGCGCAGGCTGAAGCTCGTATCCTCATGCTGGCTGCTGAGCACATCTTGAATCCGAAAGACGGAAAACCGGTTGTAACCCCATCTCAGGATATGGTCTTGGGTAACTACTACTTGACTATGGAAGAAGCAGGTCGTGAAGGCGAAGGCATGGTCTTTAAAGACCGTGATGAAGCTGTGATGGCCTTGCGTAATGGCTATGTCCACTTGCATACTCGTGTAGGTATCGCGACAGATAGTCTCAACAAGCCATGGACAGAAGATCAAAAACACAAGATCCTCATGACCACAGTGGGTAAGATTCTCTTCAACGATATCATGCCAGAAGAGCTGCCTTACCTGCAAGAGCCAACGAATGCTAACTTGACCGAAGGTGTTCCAGCTAAATACTTCTTGGAGCCAGGTAAAGATATCAAGTCTGCCATTGAAGCCCTAGAGTTAAATATTCCGTTCAAGAAGAAAAATCTAGGAAATATCATCGCTGAAATCTTCAAACGCTTCCGTACGACAGAAACATCTGCCCTGCTGGACCGCTTGAAAGACTTAGGTTACCACCATTCTACTCTAGCTGGTTTGACAGTGGGTATTGCTGACATTCCAGTCGTAGAAGACAAGGCAGAGATCATTGAAGAATCTCACAAGCGTGTAGAACAAATCACCAAGCAATTCCGTCGTGGTATGATTACTGACGACGAGCGCTACAATGCAGTTACTGCTGAGTGGCGTGCTGCCCGTGAAAAACTGGAGAAACGCTTGGTTGCCAACCAAGATCCGAAGAACCCAATCGTTATGATGATGGACTCTGGAGCCCGTGGTAACATCTCTAACTTCTCACAGCTTGCCGGTATGCGTGGTCTGATGGCTGCGCCAAACGGACGTATCATGGAGTTGCCAATCCTTTCAAACTTCCGTGAAGGTCTGTCCGTTCTGGAAATGTTCTTCTCAACTCACGGTGCCCGTAAAGGTATGACCGATACGGCCCTCAAGACAGCCGATTCAGGTTACTTGACTCGTCGTCTAGTTGACGTTGCTCAAGACGTGATTATCCGTGAGGACGACTGTGGTACAGACCGCGGCTTGCTCATCACTTCTATCACAGAAGGCAAGGAAATGATCGAGTCTCTGGAAGAGCGCCTCAATGGTCGTTACACTAAGAAGACAGTTAAACATCCAGAAACTGGCGCGGTCATTATTGGTCCAAATGAATTGATCACAGAAGACAAGGCGCGCGAGATTGTTAATGCTGGTGTTGAAGAAGTGACGATTCGCTCTGTCTTTACATGTAACACACGCCACGGTGTCTGCCGTCACTGTTACGGTATCAACTTGGCAACTGGTGATGCAGTTGAGGTTGGTGAAGCAGTCGGAACCATCGCTGCCCAATCTATCGGGGAGCCTGGTACACAGCTGACCATGCGTACCTTCCACACGGGTGGTGTTGCCTCAAATACTGATATCACTCAGGGTCTTCCTCGTGTCCAAGAAATCTTTGAAGCCCGCAATCCGAAAGGGGAAGCGGTCATCACTGAAGTCAAGGGTGAAGTTACTGCTATTGAAGAAGATGCCTCTACTCGTACTAAGAAAGTCTTTGTCAAAGGTGCAACTGGTGAAGGTGAATATGTGGTGCCATTTACAGCCCGCATGAAGGTGGAAGTGGGCGACCAAGTTTCTCGTGGTGCTGCCTTGACCGAAGGTTCTATCCAACCTAAGCACTTGCTGGCTGTCCGTGATGTCTTGTCTGTTGAAACTTACCTGCTTGCTGAGGTACAAAAAGTTTACCGTAGCCAAGGGGTAGAAATCGGCGACAAACACATTGAGGTAATGGTTCGTCAAATGATTCGCAAGGTGCGCGTCATGGATCCAGGTGATACAGATCTCCTTATGGGAACTCTTATGGATATTACAGACTTTACAGATGCTAACCGTGATGTAGTTATCTCAGGTGGTGTACCTGCGACAGCTCGTCCAGTCCTCATGGGAATCACCAAAGCTTCCCTTGAAACGAACAGCTTCCTGTCTGCAGCTTCCTTCCAGGAAACAACTCGTGTCCTGACAGATGCAGCTATTCGTGGTAAGAAAGACCATCTGCTTGGTCTCAAGGAAAATGTTATCATCGGTAAGATTATCCCAGCTGGTACTGGTATGGCTCGTTACCGTAACTTAGAACCACAAGCAATCAATGAAGTTGAAATTATTGACGAAGTTGTGGAAACAGCAGAGACTGAAGAAGTTGAAACAAGCGTAGAATCATAAGAGCTTGCTTAAGTTTACAATATAAAAGTCTATCAGGAAGAGAATCTTGTATTCTCTTCCCTTTTTGCTAGGTGCACTGCATTGGTGAAGGTATAATAAAAATTGAAATTTTAGCGCTCTATTTTGCTGCCAGATTGAATCAAAAGCTTAGGGAAGGAGCTTCCTAGTGAGCATGATGGCGCATTTTTTGATTTTATATGGCTCTTAGCTGTACAGGAAGGGGAAAATTCGATATACTAAGTAAAAGGAGGAAAAAATGAAAATTTTTTTGCAAAAAGTAGAATATAGTTTACTGGCTTTGTTTTTAGCCGTACAGACTCAAGTTCCTTTTGTGCTGATCCAGTTTTACAAAGGTCGAGATCAAAGTTTTTCAATAGGCTACACCTTGCTTGTCCTGATGGTTTATTTTCTGATTATTTTTTATGCTCTGCGAATGGCCAAAAAAGAAGGCTTACTGACCCTTGATTTTAGCTTTTTTAATTTAAAATCAGTGATTTGGCTGGTATTATCCTATCTGATAACTTTCGGAGTTAGTATTTTTGCTGCGATTATTATGGTTCTAGAGGGGCAACTTTCAGGAATGACCGCTAATCAAACTGCTTTGCAGAACTTGTTTCAGAGTACGCCCGTTATTTTGCTTGTTGTGGGAGCTGTTTTTTCAGCGCCAATTTTGGAAGAAATTCTTTTCCGTGGTTTGATTCCTAAAAAGCTATTTCCCCAGCATGAGTTGATTGGCTTGGTGGTTGGTTCTATCCTTTTTGGTTTTTTCCACGGTCCGACCAACATCGGTAGTTTTATCCTTTATGCTGGTATGGGGGGCGTTCTAGCCTTGGTGGTTCACCAGACTAAGCGTTTGGAAATGGGAATTTTAGCCCATATGTTACGGAATGCCATTGCTATTCTGGTGATGATTGCCGCGCAAGGCTAACGATAGATAATTGACAGATGAAGAGGTCAGCTTGACCTCTTTTTTGACATTTCAGGGATAAAAAGTGACTTTTTAGGGCATAGAGCCAACAGGGCGAATCTTTTGCTTTATAATGAGAATTGTATCTTAGCTTTAGGGAGTGAAAAATATGCGTCTCAAATTTCAAAAATCTATCCAAATCTTATTAGTAGTTATGCTACTTCAATCGGGTTTGTTGCTTTTGGTTCAGCCAATGACCAACCGCTTGGTTTTATCAAGGCCTAGTCTGCTCTTTATCTCTCTGTTTTTGATCATTCTTTTTGGGTACGTCTCTTACTTTTCTCGTGAGTGGCGGGATTTTAAGATGGAGCTGCGTACTTCCAAGCGATTTCAGAACTTACGTTACCTTTATTTTTTGATGATTGCAAGCAACGCAGCGAGTCTCGTTCTCCTCTGTAGGCAGTCGAGTTCTGAGCTAACGCCCTTGCAGCAGCTTATCTCAAACAGTTTTTCCGCTTCCTCCTTGCTATTGCTTGGCATGGATTTATTTGGTATGTCATCACAGGCTAAGCAAAACAGGCAGATGAAATACAGAAAGAGTTGGTGTATTGCCTTGGGAATTGCTCTCTTTGCTTTCCTGAGAAATCCCGGAGAATCATCTTGCTTTCTAATTTATCTAAGTTTAGGCATGGCTTTTGTCCGGCTCTTAAAGGCTTGGGTTGGATCTCTGGAATTGTCCTTGCTGGCTCATCTTCTTCGGAATTTACTTCTGATCCTCCTTTTGCCTTTCTGTTTGTAAAAAGTGTTTTCTTAAATAGCGGAATTGTGGTAAAATGGTAAATGAAACAAGAGTCTGAGAGGACTGCTTGTAGGATCAAGTGCAGTTTGTAAAACTGATGCTGCATCTGCTGTTGGCTTTGCGGTACACTAGATGGGTGTGCCTTTTTTGTTGAAAGGCAGTAGTAGCAAGAGGAAAGGAAATACGATGAATCTAAGACAACTTGCTCCAGAGGGCAAGACGGCCCTTTGTGGGATCCTCAATGTTACCCCAGATTCCTTTTCGGATGGGGGCAAATATAATACGGTGGAAAAGGCTCTGGAGCAGGCACACAAGATGATAGCTCAGGGAGCTCATTTGCTAGACATCGGTGGCGAGTCGACTCGTCCAGGCAGCCATTTTGTGGATATTGAGGCAGAGATAGGTCGTGTGGTGCCAGTCATTGAGGCTCTTCGTCGGGAGACTGATATCCTCATTTCTGTAGATACTTGGAAGGCACCAGTTGCAGAAGTAGCTTTGGCCGCTGGAGCCAATATCATCAATGACATCACGGGACTCTTAGGTGATGAGCGAATGGCAACTGTGGCTGCTCAGAATGGAGCGCCAGTTATCGCCATGTTCAATCCAGTCATGGCTCGACCCCAACATGCTAGCTCGAAAATCTTTCCGACTTTTGGCTTTGAGCCAGCTTTTACCGAGTCAGAATTAGCAAATTTCGAACAGCTGGATATTCAGGCACTCATGTGGGCATTTTTTGAAAAGACACTGGCAAGAGCTGAGAAAGCTGGTCTGGACCGTGAGCAAATCATGCTGGATCCAGGGATTGGTTTTGGCTTGACCAAACGGGAAAATCTCTTGCTCTTACAGGAACTGGACAGCATTCATCAGGCAGGCTTTCCCATTTTTCTGGGTGTCTCTCGCAAGCGCTTTTTGGTCAATATCTTGGAGGAAAATGGTTTTGAGACTGACCCAGAGACAGCAGCTGGTTTTCAAAACAGAGACCTAGCTTCAGCTCATTTGACCAGCATTGCAGCTAGTCAGGGTATCGAGGCTGTCCGAGTGCATGATGTGGAAGTCCACCGGATGGCAGCCGATATTGGCGATGCTATTCGACTGGCTCAGAAAATGGAAGATCTAAATTTACAGCAGTATAAATGAGTATGATAAAAGAAGAATTGCCAGATTTAAGCTGGCTGGAAGCCTATCGGACGGATAGTCCTAATTTTGGCTTAGAGCGGATGGAGCGGATGCTGGCGCTGCGGGGAAATCCTCATTTGCAGCTGTCAGTGATTCATATAGGGGGTACCAACGGGAAGGGCTCGACCATAGCCCACCTGCGTCAACTCTTGGAAATGCGAGGCCTGCGTGTAGGAACCTTTACTTCCCCCTATCTGATCAGCTACAATGAACAAATCGCCATCAATGGTCGGTCTATTCCCAATCAAGATTTGTCGCGCCTGCTAGAGACTTATCGAGCTCTCTTTGAAGAGCAAGCGAATGATGAGGTTTTGCAGGGAGTGACTGAGTTTGAAATCATGACGGCTTTGGCCTATGATTATTTGGCTCAGGAGCGGGTCGATGTGGCCATTATGGAGGTCGGCATGGGCGGCCTCTTGGACAGTACCAATGTCTGCCGCCCTGATTTGACAGCCATTACGACCATTGGCTTAGATCATGTGGCTTTGCTGGGGCATTCTCTGGCAGCGATTGCCGAGCAGAAGGCTGGGATTGTCAAGCCAAATGTACCCTTGGTGACTGGACGGATTGAGCCAGAAGCTCTAGTGGTCATTGAGGATAAGGCTCATCAAAAGCAAGCGCCTAACTATGTTTATGGGCAGTCTTATCAAGTGCAGAGCTTGGGCGGGACTGAATCAGGAGAGCATTTTAGCTTTTCCAATGCCTATCGGGAGGCGGAGCCTTACCTGACGCCTCTGCTGGGGCAGCATCAGGTAGATAATGCTGGTTTGGCGATTGAGCTCTGTGACCTCTATTGTCAGAGCCAACAGCTACCGCTGTTAACAAAAGAGCAAGTTGGCGCGGCTTTAGTGGCGACCAGTTGGCCGGGTCGGATGGAGCAGATTTCGCACCAGCCTCGTATTTTGCTTGATGGCGCCCACAATCCACATGCCATGGAGAGGTTGGCGAGGACCTTGAGCCAGCATTATCCAGACTTGGATAAGAAAATCCTTTTCAGCTGTATCCAGACCAAGTCTCTGGAGGAAATGGTGGGTCAGCTCAAGCAGGTGCCTAAGAGTCAGCTAATTTTGACCAATTTTGCAGATCCACGGAGCTTTTCCAAAGAGAAAATGGCGGCGCTGGCTTGCGAGCAGGGATTGAACTATGCTGATTGGCAGGGATTTTTAGAGGCTTATTTGAAAGCTGAGCATGGGACCGATGAGCTCTTGCTGATTACGGGCTCCCTTTATTTTTTGGCTCAGGTCAGGGCCTATATCATTGACAAAGAAAAAGAATCTAGGAGTGAATATGGACACGAAGAAAATTGAAGCAGCTGTTGCCCAGATTATTGAGGCGGTTGGAGAAGACGGAAGCCGCGAAGGTTTGCTGGAGACGCCACAGCGCATTGCTAAAATGTACCAAGAAATCTTTGCTGGGCTAGGCGAGACTGCTGAGGAGCATCTGGCCAAGTCTTTTGAAATCATTGACAATAATATGGTAGTGGAGAAGGATATTTTCTTTCATTCCATGTGTGAGCATCACTTCCTGCCATTTTACGGGAAGGTTCACATCGCCTATGTGCCTAATGGGCGGGTAGCAGGCCTGTCCAAGTTGGCCCGAACAGTAGAGGTCTATGCCAAGAAACCGCAGATTCAAGAGCGATTGACCGTAGAGATTGCTGAGGCCTTGATGGATTATCTGGGTGCTCAAGGGGCCCTGGTCTGGGTGGAAGCTGAGCATATGTGTATGAATATGCGTGGAGTCAGAAAGCCTGGCACTGCAACAGTTACTACAGCGGCGCGTGGCGTTTTAGCGACGGATAAGGACCTAAAAAATGAAGCTTACAAATTGATGGGGCATTGATCTTATCAGTGGTGAAGCATGTTAGGAAAGGCCAAATAGTTTTATTAAGGACGAAATGCAGAAACTTGAATCAGAAAGGATAAGAGAATGGATCAGCTGCGCATTAAGGATTTGGAAGTGTATGCCTATCACGGTCTGTTTGGAGCAGAGAAGGAATTGGGCCAGCGTTTTGTGCTGGATCTGATTTTGGACTATGATATGACTCGGGCTGCAAAAACAGGCGACCTGACAGCTTCTATCCACTATGGAGAATTAGCTCAGGATTTGACCCACTGGTGTCAGGAAAGCAAGGAAGACTTGATTGAGACGCTGGCTTACAAGCTGATTGATCGGATTTTTTTGACTCACCCTTTAGTACAGAAGGTCAGCTTGGAGGTCAAGAAGCCTTGGGCACCAGTGCCGCTGCCTTTAGAGACCTGCTCAGTCAAGCTAGTGCGCCAAAAGCGGAAAGCCTTTATCGCTCTGGGCAGCAATCAAGGCAGCCCAGCTGCCAATCTAGATGCGGCTTTGGAAAAAATAGCAGAGCAAAATATAAGAGTTTTGCAGGCATCAAGCCGTATCCAGACAGAGCCTTGGGGTGGCGTTGAGCAGGATCCGTTTCTCAATCAAGTTGTTGAAGTTGAAACTTGGCTCAATCCTGAGGAGTTAATGCAGACGCTCTTGGCTATCGAAGCGGATCTAGGGCGCGTGCGGGAAATCAAATGGGGACCTCGTGTGATTGATCTGGATATCCTTTACATAGGGCAGGAGGAGATATACAGTCCAGATTTGATTGTTCCTCATCCTTATGTGGCTGAGCGGGCTTTTGTCTTGCAATCTTTGGTGGAAATCGCCCCACACTTTGTCGATCCCGTGCAGAAAAAAAGCATCCGCCAGCTCTGGGATGCGGTTGAAAAATGAGAAA
>ERZ772977.787-NODE-787-length-18652-cov-8.037963_pt1 | contig 18652 bp, 12 predicted proteins | sample MGYA00511131_ERZ772977 | MGnify/ENA primary metagenome ERZ772977 (study PRJEB29015, sample SAMEA2737935) | human oral metagenome | biome: human oral; feature: human-associated habitat; material: dental | place: China | collected 2151 ...
TAGAGCCACGTACGTAGTCCAAACTTATCTGCCACTCGTCCGCAACTTTTATCCCAACACGAAGCAACAACCTAATAGAGGTCGGCGCAGCGACCAATATAGGTGCAGGCCTCCACCAAATATGGAGTGGTATCACCATGCATCTGAGCGGGGCGCAATAGAGAATTATATACGCTATTTATATCGGTATATATGCCGCAAATTGGAAGCAGAAAAAGGTTGGGCTACCTTTGCACTACAAAATGAAAGCACCCCTCTGGTGCGCTTCATCACACTTTCAAGAAATTCAGTTATAGATTATGTGTTACATCAACAGCCAGCTCCCTGAGTTCAAGGTCAACGCTTACCGCAAGGACAAGGGTTTCATCCAAGTTTCTAACGAAGACCTCAAGGGCAAGTGGAGCATCCTCTTCTTCTACCCTGGTGACTTCACCTTCGTTTGCCCCACCGAACTCGCAGACCTCGCAGACCACTATGCTGAGTTCCAGGCTCTCGGCGTAGACATCTACTCCGTCAGCACCGACTCTCACTTCGTCCACAAGGCATGGGCTGACGCTACCGATACGATCCGCAAGATCGAGTACACGATGCTCGCTGACATGACCTTCGAGCTCTCGGCTGCCCTCGGCGTCCTCGGCGAAGAGTCTGGTCAGGCTTACCGTGGTACCTTCCTCTTCAACCCCGATGGCGAGCTGAAGATTGCTGAGATCCACGACAACGGTATCGGTCGTGACGCAAGCGAACTCCTCCGCAAGGTCAAGGCTGCTAAGTTCGTCTACGAACACCCAGGCCAGGTCTGCCCCGCTAAGTGGAAGGAAGGCGACGCTACGCTGACCCCCAGCATCGACCTCGTCGGTAAGCTCTAAGAAGCACCTCTACCCCCAGCCGAAGATCTTACCTTCACGAAGGCAAGGGCTCAACACAAAACGGGGGAGGTAGAGTCTGCACGACTCTACCTCCCCCGTGCTTCATCTATACCATATATACGTCCTCACTCATTCGACTCACTCTTATGCAGCTCGATCAGAATATCATCACTCAGCTTCAGGGCCTCTTCGCTAACCTGAAGCACCAGTATACCCTCGTCGTCGACAACGCAGGCGACGCCAAGAGCGAAGAGCTCGCCACGATGGCACGCGACTTCGCCAGCACCAGCCCCCAGATCACCGCTGAGGTACGTCCCGCTGACGTCCTTCGCCTCAGCATCCTCCGTGATGGACAGGCTACGGGCATCTCCTTCCGCGCCATCCCTGGCGGTCACGAGTTCACCTCCCTCATCCTCGCCGTCCTCAATGCTGACGGCCAGGGCAAGAACCTCCCCGAAGAGGTCTTCATCCGCCGTATCGCTGCGCTGAAGACGCCTCTGCGCCTCACGACCTACGCTTCGCTCAGCTGTACCAACTGCCCCGAAGTCGTCCAGGCGCTGAACGTCATGGCACTCTACAACGAAGGCCTTGAGCACGAGATGGTCGACGGCGCACTCTTCCAGGACGAAGTGAACGCCCGCAACATCAGCTCTGTCCCCGCCGTCTATGCTGGCGACACGCTCGTACATATCGGTAAGGCTTCCCTCGGTGACCTCCTCGCCGCCCTCGAAGAGAAGATCGGCGCCGAGCCCGTCTCCGCTGAGCCTATCCGCCGTAGCTACGACCTCATCGTCGTCGGTGGCGGTCCATCGGGTATCGCTTCGGCTATCTACTCCGCACGTAAGGGGCTCCATGTCGCCGTCGTCGCTGAGCGCATCGGTGGTCAGGTGAACGAGACTACGGGTATCGAAAACATCCCCTCCGTCAGCGCCACGACGGGTACGCAGCTCGCTGCTGACCTGCGCAAGCATGCGGAGATCTATCATATCGACCTCCTCGACAACCGCCGCGTCGAAGCCGTCATCGATGGTGAGACGAAGCTGGTGAAGACGAACCTCGGCGAAGAGCTCTCCGCCACTCAGGTCATCCTCGCTACGGGTGCCTCTTGGCGTAAGCTCGGCGTCCCTGGCGAAGCCGAATACATCGGTCGTGGTGTCGCCTTCTGCCCCCACTGTGATGGTCCCTTCTTCAAGGACAAGGACATCGCTGTCATCGGCGGTGGGAACTCCGGTATCGAGGCGGCCATCGACCTGGCTGGTATCTGCCGCAGCATCGTCGTCCTTGAGTTCATGGACACCCTGCGTGCCGACATCGTCCTGCAGGAGAAGCTCGCTACGCTGCCCAACGTCACCGTACGTAAGGCCGTAGCTACGAAGGCCGTCCTCGGTGATGGCACGAAGGTCACGGGCCTCACCATCGCTCCACGTGATGGCGGCGACGAAGAGACGATCGCCCTCGACGGCCTCTTCGTACAGATCGGTCTCGCAGCCAACACCAAGCCCTTCGAGGAGCTGGTCGAGCTGCGCCGTGGCGAGATCGTCATCGACGAGCGCTGCCGCACCTCTGTGCCCGGCATCTACGCTGCAGGAGACTGCACGACGGTGCCCTACAAGCAGATCGTCATCGCTATGGGCGAAGGCGCGAAGGCAGCACTGACCGCCTTCGACGACCGCATCCGCTCGGCGAAGTAACCCCACCCTATCTTTAGTCCATAATGCCGCAGGCCCCTGCTCTCTGGAGCGGGGGCCTGCACTGCTTTTAGGGCGATCAACAAGTCCTTTTCAAAAAATTTACGCTGCGATTAAACGCGCCCTCCAGCTCGTACTCTAAGAGAGAAAGCAAACTCAAGAATACAGCATTTATGAATAGACTCCGTAGCCGCTCCATCATCGGCCTCATGAGTTCCCTACTTCTACTGCTCGGCCTGCCTGCAGGCCTGCGCGCACAGGACTCATTGTACACGATCACGGGCCGTATCCTCGACGAGAAGAGTGAAGCACTCCTCGGTGCCAGCGTGAGCCTCCTCCAGAGTGACGGCAAGCTCAAGACGGGTGCCATCACCGCCAAGGACGGCGCCTTCCACCTCAAGGGTATCGCCGCTGGGAGCTACACGCTACGCGTCTCCTATGTGGGGTATAAGAACCATACCACCCCCATCCGTCTCGAGAAGCAGTCACTCACCCTGCCCACCATCACCCTCCAGGCTGAGGGCGAAGTCCTCGAAGGGGTGAAGGTCGTCGGGAAGACCAGCGACGTCGTCATCAAGGGCGACACGATCGAATTCCACGCTGGGAACTTCACCACGAACCAAGGGGCGGTCGTCGCTGACCTCATCAAGAAGCTCCCTGGAGCCAGCATCGATGACAACGGCAATATCACCATCAACGGGAAGACGGTCAAGCAGATCATGGTCGACGGCAAGCGCTTCTTCGAGGGTGACCCGAAGGTAGCAGCCAACAACCTCCCCGCCGAAGTCGTCGAGAAGGTACAGGTCCTTGATCGCGATAGCGAGTCTGCCCGCCTCTCAGGCTTCTCCGACGGCAATGAAGAGACCGTCATCAACCTCACCATCAAGGCGGGGAAGAAGAAGGGACTCTTCGGTACGGCCTACGCTGGTGCAGGTACGAGCAAGCGCTACGAAGCGAACCTAACCCTCAGCCGCTTCGCTGACGACAATCAGTTCTCCATCATCGGAAGTCTCAACAATACGAACAACGCTGGCTTCACCGACATCAGCCAAGACGGCAATCAGCTCGGATTCATGATGGGTATGGGCGCTGGTCGCCGTGGCAACAGAGGTGGTGGCGGTATCCCCCGCCGTGATGCCAATGGTATCCTGACCTCGAGAATGCTCGGCGGCAACCTCAATCAGACGCTCTCCTCGAAGCTCCAGCTCAATGCCAACGCCCTTGGCGGTCGCAATACCACCAATAAGATCACGGACAGCTGGCAGCAGAATTACCTCTTCACGGGCTCGACGACGGAGACGGGGAAGAGCACAGAGCGTAGCGACAAGGACACCTACGGCGCCAACATCCGCATGGAGTGGAAGCCCGACAGCCTGACGGAGATCATCGTCTCCCCCGAGCTCCGCTACGGCCGCAGTCAAGGCACCTACACCTCCACGACGAAGACCCTCGAGGATGCCACGAGCACGCTGATCAACTCCAGCGACCTCACGCAGAATACCCTACAGAAGAATATCAACGGGACACTGCGCCTCGATGGTAGCCGTCGCCTAAGTGCCACAGGGCGTACCCTCACGCTCTCCACGCGCTTCGGCATCGAAGATGAGACGGGCGAGGGGAAGTACCTCTACAATCTCTTCGACCGCACCTCGACGACGAATCAGTCCGTCGACCAGCGCATCGACAGCCGTACGCGTAGTACGAACTATCAGGCACGCCTCGGCTGGGTAGAGCCTCTCGGCAAGGGCTACTTCACGCAGCTCACCTACCAGATCAAGGGCTCACAGAGCAATAGCTCACGCGATGCCTTTGACCCCGACGCTACGGGAGCCTACACGGTGCACAACGCGACGTACAGCAATGAGTTCCGCTCAGAGTACCTCACGCATCAGACAGGTGTCGCACTGAAGAAGAAGGGCAAGACCTACGATGTGACCGCTGGGGTCAACCTCGAGTCATCGAACATCAGCAGCCACTCCGTCGTCGGCGGTATCACGGCTACGCCTATCTCCCGCACGACGCTGAACTTCTCCCCTACCCTGCGTATGAGCTACAAGCCTCAGCGTGGCACGGAGCTTCGCCTCGACTACTTCGGTCGTAGCTTCGCCCCTACCAACGAGCAGCTCTCCCCCGTACAGGATGTGACGAATCCCCTCATCTCCTACGTCGGGAATCAGGACCTGCTCCCAGGCTTCCAGCACAACCTCTTCGGACGCTTCAGTAAGTACTGGACGAAGACACAGACGTCGCTCTCCGTCTTCGGTCGGGCTCAGGTCGTACAGAATGATATCATCCAGCGCTCACTCTACGACGTCACGACGGGTAAGCGCACCATCGACTATACCAACGTAGACGGCAATGCCTCGGTCGGTATCGGTGGCTTCCTCACGCAGACCCTCCCTGGGAAGAAGTTCTCCATCCGCGTGGCTTCCTTCAACGACCTGGCTCGTAGCAATACTTATATCAACGGTGACAAGAACCGTAGCCTCGCCCTCCGCCTGCGTGAGGAGCTCGGTCTGAACTACCGCGTCACGGGCATTGATATGACCCTCAAAGGAGGCTTCGGCTACTACAATGCCTCGAATACGCTGGCCTCAGCCGTCACTCCCGCGACGAAGGACTACTCGATCGGCTATACGACCAATATCACCCTGCCGCTGGGCTTTGCCTTCGAGGGTGAAGCGACCTACACCACCTCACGTGGCTACGCCGCTGGCTACAATCAGGATCAAGTTCTGCTGAACGCAGGTCTCTCCTATAGCTTCCTCGCTGGGAAGAAGGCGACCATCCGCCTCAAGGGCTACGACCTCCTGAATAGCCGTCGCAGCATCTACCAGAGCATCACGGCGATGTCCAGCACCATCGAAGAGTCCAACACGCTCGGCCGCTACGCTATGCTCCACTTCATCTACCGCTTCGATAGCTTCAGCGGTGGCGGTAGCAAGAGCGATATGAAGCGTCAGGGCCCTCCAGGACCACCCCCCTTCTAAGAAAGTAGTAAGTAGTAGTGTATTAGAGAGTGTATTTTCTGTGTATATGCATATGTGTGTGTGATGTGTGGCGGTGGGACTTCGGTCTCATCGCCACATTTCTTTGCCATGCACCTCGATAGTGAAGCAAGCTACACTATATGAGTACGTGGGTAGAGCTATATAGGATGGCGAAGAAAGCTATATAGCTTTGGATCGATTCCGTATAGCTTTCTGAAGTGACCTCTGCTAGGCCGTTGCTCCGCGTAGGGATAAAAGTTGTGGACGAGTGGTAGAAAAGTTTGGGCTACGTGCGTGGCTCTAATATCTACGTACAGGGATATTTGGGCTGACGTACCTGGTCTTTAAGACTACGTGCGTAGACAGAAGGAAAGCACTACGTGAAGGCGCTTTTTTCTTCGCAAGAACAGCACTTTTCCCTCCGCTGAATAAGAGGAATACGCGCGATAAAGCGAAGGGCTTGTGTATCACTTCGGAGAGGCATATCGGGGGCTGAGCACGCGATGCCTTAGCACTCGAAATAGCGAACAGGACTCGTGGCAACAGTCTCTATATGAGGGAGAGGTATAAACCACTATGGGGTTGGTGGTTCATACTGCCCCCTCTTACGGACGACGCTTCTGCAGGCAGAGAAGCGCCCCATCTAACGGAGTAAGAATAGGCATTAGGAAGGGGCAAGCAGGGGCTTCTTCTTGCAAGCACACCCCCCAATTGCTTGGACTAAGATTTGTACCTTTGTAGCCAAATAGATACATAGTAATTACCGATGACCTCCTCGTCTACGTCTTCGGCCCTCACGCCGCTCGGCGCTCAGGTCCGACTTCTCCTCCTGCGCTTCCTCCTCTCCTTCGTCATTTACAGCATCTGCCGAGGGATATTCTGCCTGTACAATCAGGATCTCTTAGAGATCGACTCGGCTGGGCAGCTTGCCCTGATGTTCTGGGGCGGCCTGCGCTTCGACCTCAGCGCCATCGTCTACACGAGCCTGCTGCTGACGACACTAAGCCTCCTGCCCCTACCACAGGCCTACAGCCGTGGCTACCAGCGTATGCTGACGGGGCTCTATCGCATCGTCACCAGTCTGGCGATCATACTGAACCTCGGCGACGTCGTCTACTATCGCTTCACGCTGAAGCGTACGACGCTGGCGGTCTTCGAAGAATTCGGAGATGAGAATCCATTCCAGTTCCTCCGCTTCTTCGTGGACTATTGGGGGATAACGCTCTTAGGGATCGGACTTATCATTCTCTTCTGTATCATCGAGGGGAAGTTCCCCCGTCCTAAGCAGCGCCCCACGGGCCGTATGTGGGCCTTCTACCTCACGTCACTGATCCTCCTCGGCGGGAGCATCTACCTCTCCATCGTCGCCGGGCGCGGTGGCTTCACCAGTGAGACCCGCCCCATCACACTGAGCAATGCGAACATCTATATACGCCGTCCTCAGCAGCGTGCGCTGGTGCTGAACACCCCCTTCAGCCTCATCCGCACCATCGGCAAGTCAAGCCTGCCAGAGTACCAATATATGCCCTTCGCCGAGGTGCCGAAGTACTTCAACTCCGTCTACACCCCTGGCTCGACACCTGTCTCAGGGAAGTACAAGGGGCGCAATGTCGTCCTCATCATCTGGGAGAGCTTCGCACGCGAATGGGTCGGCGGGCTCAACCAAGACATCCCGGGTTACCAAGGCTTCACGCCCTTCATCGACTCGCTGATGCAGCGCTCCTATGTCTTCACCAACGGCTACTCCAATAGTCAGAAGTCCATCGATGCGATGCCTGCGATCTTCGCCTCGGTCCTCAAGCCCCACGTCCCCTTCGTCCTATCGATCTACTCGGGGAACAACATCACGGCTCTACCCGCACGCCTCGACTCGATGGGCTACTCGACGGCCTTCTTCCACGGTGCACCGAACGGCTCTATGGGCTTCAATGCCTTCGTAATGCAGGCAGGCGTCAAGGAATACTATGGTAAGACGGAGTACGCCAATGACGCGGACTATGACGGCAACTGGGGTATCTGGGATGAGAAGTTCCTCCAGTACGTAGCTCGCCAGATCGGCTCGCTTCGTCAGCCCTTCTTCGCGGCGGAGTTCACGCTCTCCTCGCACCACCCCTTCCGTGTGCCCGAGGAGTATCAGAAGGTCTTACCCAAGGGTACGATCCCGATGCACCAGGCCGTAGCCTACACGGATATGGCGCTGCGGAAGTTCTTCGAGACGGCGAGCAAGCAGCCTTGGTATGACAATACCCTCTTCGTGATCGTCGCTGACCACGCCGTACCAGGTGCGCTGCCCCAGTACAAGAACTCGACGGGTGCCTTCCGTATCCCTATCATCATCTTCGACCCACGAGGCGAACTCGTCGGCCGCGATACGGAGCACCTCGCCTCCCAAGCCGACCTACTCCCCACGATCCTCGACCTCGTCGGGGATGATAAGCCGATGGTGACCTTCGGTGGTAACCCCTTCGACACGACGCGCCCCCGCTTCGTCGTGCAGGATATGGACGGCATCTACCAGATGATCGAGGGAGACTACGCCCTGCACTTCGATGGGCAGAAGGTGACCGCCCTCTACAACCTCAAGACCGACCCCCAGCAGCTCCACAACATCAAGGACCAGCCAGGGACGCCTCTCCCCACGATGCTTCTCCGCCTGAAGGCCTACCTCCAGGACTACGCTTGGCGCATGAAGTACAACAAGCTCACCGAGCTCCACCCTCAGCGATAACGCCCGTAACAAACCCAATGCAAGACAAGATAAGAGACCTCACCCAAGGCGACCTCTCGAGCCACCTCTACCGCATCGCCCTGCCGATCATGGGGACGAGCTTCGTGCAGATCGCCTACAACATCACCGATATGATTTGGCTGGGGCGACTAAGCTCGCAGGCCTTAGCAGCGGTGGGTGCGGCCTCCGTCTTCCTCTGGATAGCTGCCTCCTTCGCACTCATCAATAAGATCGGGAGTGAAGTGACGATCTCGCAGGGTATCGGTGCTGGTCATCGTGACGAAGCCAAGAACTATGCCTCGCAGAACGTCTGCATGAGCCTCCTCCTGAGCGTGGGGATGCTGGCGATCTACCTGCTCTTTGCAGGCAATCTCCTGGACCTCTATGCGCTCATCCCGAGCGTACGGGCCGAGGGCTTGAGCTACCTCTACCTCTCGCTCGTAGGCTTCCCCAGCATCTACCTCACCGCCTCCTTCACGGGTATCTACAATGCTATTGGCGATAGCCGTACGCCCTTCCGTATCTCCATCCTCGGGCTGGCGACGAATATGCTCCTTGACCCGCTCTTCATCTTCACCCTCGGCTGGGGTGTGTCGGGTGCAGCACTGGCTACCGTCGTGAGCCAAGGCTTAGTGCTCCTGCTCTTCCTCTATCAGGTGAAGCGTGACAAGCTCTTCGGGGGCTTCCCCTTCCTCGTCCGACTGCACTGGCCACAGATACGACGCATCCTACAGATCGGCGTGCCCCCTGCTTCGCTGCAGGTCCTCTTCGCCTTCGTCAGTATCTATATCGGCCGTCAGGTATCCACTCTCGGTGGGCATATCGGTGTGGCAACGATGACGACGGGCGCGCAGATCGAGTCGCTGACGTGGAATACCGCCTCGGGCGTCACCGAAGCCCTGACAACTATCGTCGGGCAGAACTTCGCCGCCGGCAAGCTCCGTCGCGTCTATACGGCCTTCTGCCGAGCCCTGAGCTTCACGCTCATCATCGGCGTACTGGGGACGATCCTCTTTGTCTTCTGGGGTGAAGAGATCTTCTCCCTCATCGTCCCCGAGGAAGCCGCCTACAAGGCAGGTGCAGTCTACCTCGGTATCGTAGGGCTCTCGCAGGCCTTCATGATGCTGGAGATCACTGCCGAAGGGCTCTTCTACGGGCTCGGACGCACCTACCTCCCCGCAGCGGTCAGCATCGTCGGCACGTACCTACGGATCCCGATGGTCCTGCTCTTCGCCTCGTGGGGCTGGGGTATCCGAGCTGTCTGGTGGGCTATCTCCATCTCCTCGATACTCAAGGGGCTCACCATGCTCTACTTCTTCCTACGCTGGAGACACCGCACTCGGGAGGAGCGGAGACAGCAGGGCCTCGCATAGCTAAGCCATCCTATATATCAACCAGTATTCAATTCTAACTTATTCCTCTTATGACCCCTCTTTTCTTCGCACAGATACTGCCAGCTGACTCGGCTGCAGGCTCCGAGCTCAAGGAAGCCATCGGAGCTGCCACGCAGCCCCTTAACCTCGACATCAAGCATTGGTTCAGCCGGAGCATGCTCGAGGAGTGGCTCAATGCTGGTATCAACTTCGGGCTGCGCGTCATCCTCGTGCTCGTCCTCTTCTGGCTCGGTAAGGTCGTCATCACCCGCCTGAAGAAGATCTTCAACGGGATCCTCCGCCGCCGCAGTATCGAGGGAGTAGCCGTCTCACTCCTTGACTCGGTCTTCACTGCGATACTGTACATCGCCCTCTTCCTCTTCTTGGCGGGTGTGCTCGGCGTAAAGTCCGTATCCTTCGCTGCCGTCCTGGCCTCTATGGGTCTGGCTGTCGGTATGGCACTCAGCGGCCAGCTGCAGAATCTCGCTGGTGGTGTCATCATCATCGTCACCAAGCCCTTCAAGCTCGGCGACTTCATCTCGTCGCAGGGTACTGATGGCACGGTCAAGGCCGTCCGTCTCTTCCACACCGAGGTACTGACGCCCGACAACAAGACCGCCTTCATCCCCAACAGCCTCCTCAGCAGCAACAGCGTCGTCAACTACTCGCACGAGAATACCCGCCGTGTCGACTGGACCATCGGTATCGAGTACAACGAGGACATCGACCGCGCTCGCAACCTCCTGCGCAGCATCATCGAGTCCGACTCACGCATCCTCAAGACCCCCGACTACACCATCGCTCTGCTCTCTCTCGGTGCGAGTAGCGTGAACATTGTCATCCGTGCTTGGACGGCAAACGAGAACTACTGGGACGTCTTCTTCGATATCAACGAGCGTATCTATAAGGAGTTCAATGCCGCTGGCATCGGCTTCCCCTTCCCACAGCTCACCGTCCATCAGGCGAAGTAATCGCCCTCCCCTCGGATCCATCCAAATCCCCAGCAGTGGATCATCTCCATCACCCGCTGCTGAGGGTGGAGGCGACCCACTCTCTATATCCTCTATATCCCCTCTATCGCTCCATCTATGTCCTTCAAGCTCACCTCACGCTTCCGCCCCACGGGAGACCAACCGCAGGCCATCGACGAACTCGTCCACGGCTTCGAGTCGGGTGTCCCTTTCCAGACGCTCCTCGGGGTCACGGGCTCGGGGAAGACGTTCACCGCTGCCAACGTCATCGCCCGCCTCGGCAAGCCCACCCTTGTGCTTAGCCACAATAAGACCCTCGCAGCACAGCTCTATGCGGAGTTCAAGGCCTTCTTCCCCGACAACGCTGTCGAGTACTTCGTCTCGTACTACGACTACTACCAGCCCGAGGCCTACATAGCCGCCTCCGACACCTATATCGAGAAGGATATGGCGATCAACGCCGAGATCGAGAAGCTCCGCCTACGTGCCACGGCTTCCCTCCTCTCCGGACGTGAGGACGTCATCGTGATCTCCTCCGTCTCGTGCCTCTATGGTATGGCAGATCCCAAGGCCTTCGAGGAGAAGATCCTGCGGCTACAAGAGGGACAGCGCTACAGTCAGGAGCAGCTCAAGCGCGACCTGGTCCTCAATCACTACGTCAATGACCGTCTGACCTTCACCCCGGGTTACTTCCGAGTCAAGGGCGACACCATCGATATCTTCCCCTCCATCGAAGGCTTCGACGGTGTGGCGTATCGTGTGACCTTCTGGGACGACGAGATCGAGCGCATCGCTTCCTTCGACCCACAGAGCGGTAGAGAATACGGGCCGATGACGCGCCTCGTCGTCCACCCCGCGAACCTCTTCGTCACGACGCAGGAGCAGGTCAACTCTGCCGTCGGGCAGATCGACGTCGACCTCGGTCAGCGCGTGCAGGAGCTGGAGGACGAAGGCCGTGCCTTCGAAGCCAAGCGCCTCTACGAGCGTACCACCTATGACCTGGAGATGATCCGCGAGCTGGGCTACTGCTCGGGCATCGAGAACTACTCCCGCTACTTCGATGGTCGCCAGCCTGGTGAGCGCCCCTTCTGTCTCCTCGACTACTTCCCGAATGACTTCCTCCTCATCATCGACGAGAGCCACGTGACCGTACCACAGATCCATGCAATGTACGGTGGCGACCGCTCGCGTAAGACGAGCCTCGTGGAGTATGGCTTCCGCCTGCCCGCTGCGCTGGACAATAGACCGCTGAAGTTCGAGGAGTTCGACGACCTCACCCCACGCATCCTCTATATCAGCGCGACGCCTGCCGAATATGAGCTCACCAAGAGTGAAGGTGTCGTCGTCGAGCAGCTCATCCGCCCCACGGGCCTTCTCGATCCGCCTATTGAGGTACGCCCCACACTCCATCAGGTCGATGACCTCGAGCATGAGATACAGATCTCCATCGAGCGAGGCGAGCGCGTGCTGGTCACCACGCTCACCAAGCGCATGGCCGAGGAGCTCTCCGAGTATCTCATCAAGCACGGCGTGTCATGTAGCTACATCCACAGCGACGTCGATACGCTGACGCGCGTGCAGATCATGGAGGACCTGCGTAAGGGCGTCTATGACGTGCTCATCGGTGTGAACCTCCTGCGTGAAGGCCTTGACCTACCCGAGGTAGCCCTCGTCGCCGTCCTCGATGCCGACAAGGAAGGCTTCCTGCGTAGCCACCGCTCGCTGACGCAGACGGCAGGGCGTGCCGCGCGAAACGTCAACGGCCGTGTCATCTTCTACGCCGACCACATCACCGAGAGTATGCGCCTGACGATGGACGAGACCGCCCGCCGCCGTGCCAAGCAGATCGCTTACAACGAGGCCAACGGTATCACGCCCCAGCAGATCGTCAAGAATAGCTCCTCCGCCTTCCCCGACAAGAAGGGCGCCGACGAAGCCATTCCCTACATCGAGGCTTCGCCCGAGGCTGCTGTCGAAGACCCCATCGAGCAGTTCCTATCGCTCGACCAGCTCCGCGAACTCGCCGAGACGAAGCGCAGCGAGATGATGGCCGCCGCGAAGGAACTCAACTTCGTCGATGCTGCCCGCCTGCGCAACGAGCTACAGCGCCTCGAGGAGAAGATCCGCCTGCTGCAGTAGTCCCTCCTCTATCCCCCCCCCAAATCACTCCGCCCCGCTATGCTCACTCGTTGGTGAGACATAGCGGGGCGGAGTGTATTAGCGGATATCGCTCGCTGCGGGGCTATCGATTGATGCGGTAGCTGACGCCGAGGTTGAGGAAGACGTGACGGAGCGAGTAAGGCATGACCTCGAAGCTCTTATCAAAGATCTTCGGCAGGCCTACGTTCATACGTGCCGTAAGCCCCCAGTGCGGGTCGATCTGATAGTCTGCACCGAAGCGCACACCGACGTCATTGCGCACGAGGAAGTCCCCGAGGCTGAAGGCAAGCACCGCACCCTCCTGATAGACACGACCATCCATGAGGCCGTCACCATCAAGCTTAGCGGTGAACTTACGCTTGAGCGCGTGAGCATAATAGCCCCCAGCCATGAGGCGGAAGGAGCTATTGGGCAGAGCGTAGCTCACCCCCACGGGCACCACGACGTAGCGCGTATCCATCTCGACACGCTGGTAGCCCGTGTAGTGCTGCTCCTTGAAGTCCTCACTCTGATAGCGGATGGGCATATCTTCGGCTTGGACGGTGGTGCTAAAGCTACGGATATCGTACTCCACCCCGAGGAGGAGGGAGAAGGGGCTTGCAGGTGTGAGGCGGTAAGAGAGGTCCAGCCCCACGTTGGGCGTCCCCCCGGGCATGAAGGCCGTGACCTTCTTGACGGGCTTGGGTACGGAGGGAGGCAGAGCACCACCGATGTTGAAGCCGAGGTGCACGCCTACACCGAGGCGTGAGGGCTGCTCGTCACCCGTCTCAGCGGCGCGAGCGGGGAGTGCGAGGAGGCCAAGAGAGAGGCCGAGGAGGAGCGTTCGAATCATCTTCATACGGCAGGATTAATGATGGGGCTTCTTAATGCGGTCCTGGAGCTTGACCTCGCGCAGGCGTAGCTCGCTACCCACAGCACCGATGTACTCGGCACCACGGAAGCTCGAGGAGAAGACCAGAGCCAGACGATACTTCTTCGTCGTGAAGTCCACGGCTTCGTAGCGTGCTTCGTCGACGGGTGTGAGGCGCAGGCGATAGGTCTGCCACGTGTCAGCGGGAGTCGTAGGCTCCAGCTCGACGTAGCCCTTCGCGACGATGCGCGCATCGGTCTGCAGCGTCACGCCATTGAGGTAGCTATCATCGTCGGTGACTTCGTAGAAGACAGCCGAGACAGCAGCGCGGTCTTCGCTGGGAAGCTCGACCTTCTTATACTGCCCATGGATGACCTTCTCACCCGCCTTGTACTGATAGGTGAAGTCCACGATCTCGGGGATACCGCTGGAGTAAGGCTGACCGAAGAGCGTCGACTCAAGGGGCTTCCCCACGAGATTGCGCGCATCGACCTGACCCGTATAGAGGGCACCTGCGATGACGTTCGTCCCGATCCCGAAGAAGTAGAAGCCCTTGATTGAGCGGATGATGGCACCTTGAGCGGCTCCATTCTCCTCAAGTGGCACGACGGGATAGTCCGTAGGCGAAGAGGCGAGCAGGGTGTAGCCCTGATTGCTGGCCGAGGCCCAATAGGTATTCTTAGCGTCTTCGTCAGCGCTGATAGCGGGCAGACGATAGGCGCCCTTGCTCACATCGATCCAGCGCGTGAAGTCAAAGCTCTGGCTGGCGGTGAGTACGCCCTCCTTGTACTGGCGATCGATGAGGCTGCGCTCCTTACGCGTGATGGGGTCATCACACGAAGCGAAAGCCACGGCAAGAGCCATGAGGGCAAGTGAAGTGGAAATTCTTTTCATCAACATCTATATAGATATAAACTGGCTATCCCCCGAGGGAATAAGCAAGCATCAGCCCCATCACCGAGCGTGTCGGCGATGGGGCTGTATGCTTGGCATGAAGGCTGGGGGCACCCATCCGCCGTGAAGCGGAAGATATCCCCGAGGTCTTCTTACTTCTCAGCGACGTAGCGGCGCTCCTTGATGCGCGCCTTCTTACCGGTGAGGGCACGGAGGTAGTAGAGCTTAGCGCGACGTACCTTACCGAACTTCTCGACAGTAATCTTTTCGATGAAGGGGCTTTCGATCGTGAAGATACGCTCTACGCCTACACCTTCGCTGATCTTACGAACCGTGAAACGCTTCTTGTCACCGTGACCGCTGATGCGGATGACGACGCCACGATAGCGCTGGATACGCTCCTTGCCCCCTTCGCTGATGCGGTAGTCAACGGTGATAGTGTCACCACTACGGAAGGCGGGGTGGCTCTTACCAGTAGCGAAAGCTTCGTTGACGATCTTAATAAAGTCCATTGTTTGTCCTTTAGCTTATTTGATTAGTACTACACTAAACGCAATATAACAGGCCACACTTATTCATATATTCCTGACAGAGATTACGCAAAGCGTCGCAAAGGTACAAAAAAGCCCGCAATCACAATGCCTTACCGTGCAACACGTACGACGATTCACCCCCGACGACCGCCTCCCGCACCCAAGGGGTAGGAGGAAAAAGGCGTCGCTGAAGCTCCCTCCTCACCGCCCGCTACCCCAGCTCTCCGTGAGAAGGGCGTGTCAACCTATATAGGTCACTGCTCCGACTGCAACGGTCTCATAAAGGGGGCAGGTAGTTGGCAAGCTTATCATAGCCGGTCAGGATGGGGAAGATTTGAGCGTAGGGGGTCGTCGTCGACTACCTTTGCTGTGTTGAAGGTGGTGTCTTCGATGCCACCTCGTTAGAGAGCCATGCACAACATCTCCGTCCATTTCGCGCCCTATCGAAATAGAACGTCAGTGTTTTCTTATCAGCGCTGATATGTACATAAGCCTCATCCTCTTACGACAACACTTTCTTGGTGAAATATCCCGTTTCGGGATTTGCCATGCTTACGTCGTAATTATTTCCGCCATTAGTCACCGCACCTCTAAGAGAATTGCAGCCTGAGAACATATCATCTGAGTGGCTGGCACTCCATGAAGTGTTGCAATAAATCGTGGTCAAAGATTCGCAACCTGAGAACATCTCCTTCAGATTCGACACCTTTGAAGTGCCAAAGCTGGAGAGATCAAGAGTGGTCAAAGATGCACAACCATCGAACATCCCATTCATATCCGTCACCTTTGAAGTGTCGAAGCTGGAGAGATCGAGTGCGGTCAAAGATCTGCAACCTCTGAACATCTTGTCCATCCTCGTCACCTTTGAAGTGTCGAAGCGGGAGAGGTCAAGCGAAGTCAAAGATGCGCAACCTGAGAACATATCGATCATATCCGTCACCTTTGAAGTGTCGAAGCGGGAGAGGTCGAGAGCGCTCAAAGATTCGCAATCAGAGAACATACTGCTCATATCCGTCACCTGAGAAGTGTCAAAGCTGGTGAGATCAAGCGAAGTCAAAGATTCACAACCTGAGAACATTGCTGCCAGGCTCGTCACCTGAGAAGTGTCAAAGCTGGTGAGATCAAGCGAAGTAAAAGATCTGCAATTCCAGAACATCCAATCCATGTACTTCACCTTTGAAGTGTCAAAGCTGGTGAGATCGAGAGAAGTCAAAGATGCGCATCCATAGAACATACAGCCCATATCCGTCAGCTGCGAGGTATTGAGGTGTTCCAATCCTTCTATGCTTTTAAGTGATTTGAACTCGTAAAACCATCCTGCCGTGGTGGTGGGGTAAAAATCATGGAACGAAGCATCAAAGACAGCGGTGAAAACAGTGGTACTGGGAGAGTGCCGATAACCAGCCCAAGCGGGGAGGGAGGAAAGGAGGGAGATCCTCCTCCTATCCCTTATTTCCCTTATTCCCCACGTTTCGCCGTTGCGATCGGCACGGAGGGTGTCGTAATAGAAGGTGAGGGTTGTTTCGTCTGTACTGAGGTGTACGTAGGCTTCGGGTGTGGTGTTCATAAGGGAAAGGGAATGTGTAGATGGTGAAATGTTGGGAGGCGGTTTTTATCCTTCTCTTTTTAGGGATGATCCCAGTAGAGGGATTTTAATGAGCAAATATAAATGATGTTTTACACATGAGCAAGGTACAGGGCTACCGTACGACGATTCACCCCCGACGACCGCCTCCCACACCCAAGGGGCAGGAGGGAAAAGGCGTCGCTGAAGCTCTCTCCTCACCGTCCGCTACCCCACCTCTCCGTGAGAAGAGTGTATCAATCTATATAGGTCACTACTCCGACCTATATAGGTCACGCGCGCAACCAATATAGGTTCGTATGCAGACCAATAGTGGTTCACTCGCAGACCACTATAGGTTTCACATGCACTCCACTATTGGTCCGCATATGGTACCAATAGTGGGATGAACGCAAACGACTATTGCTCTGCCCCTCCCTCCACTATTCCTCCTCCGCCACGCCCCATACAAAGCCCCCCTTCAGCAGTGCATCTGATAGAGATGCACTGCTGAAGGGAAAAGCAACCAGTACTGGTCAGCATCGTGACCAGTACTGGTAAGTGGTGGTGACCAGTACTGCTTACTGAAGTGACCAGTACTGATCCGATCGGCGACCAGTACTGGTCACTTTTGCCCCTCCCAAGAGCTGCTCTATCTCAGCCCGTCAGGAAGGAGTGCAATAGGCGTGAAAGCAAAAGTGCCCGCTGCGACCGAAGTCACAGCGGGCACTCGCCGATAGAATATCGAAGGGGGGAGAGCTACTATTCTGCGCTTTCAGCAGCAGGAGCTTCAGCCGTAGCCTTCGTAGAGCGGCGTGAACGACGCGTCTTAGGAGCAGCCTTCTTGTCAGCCTTTTCCTTGAGCATGTTCTCGTTGAAGTCTACGAGCTCGATGAAGCAGACAGCAGCGTTGTCACCGAGACGGTTACCCGTCTTGAGGATACGAGTGTAGCCACCGGGACGGTCAGCGATCTTCTCAGCAACGGGGCCGAAGAGTTCCTTGACAGCAAACTTATTCTGCAGCTCAGCGAAGACGATACGACGTGCGTGCGTGGAGTCTTCCTTAGCGCGGGTCAGCAGGGGCTCGACGTATACGCGAAGAGCCTTAGCCTTAGCGACCGTGGTGAAGATGCGCTTGTGCAGGATGAGCGATGCAGCCATGTTGGAAAGCATAGCCTCGCGGTGCGCCTTCTTACGACCGAGATGATTGAATTTCTTATTATGTCTCATCTTTCTACTTAGTCATTATCTAAATTGTACTTGCTAACATCCATCCCGAAGGTGAGTCCGAGTCGCTCCATCAACTCGTTGAGCTCGTCCATAGACTTCTTACCGAAGTTGCGGAACTTGCTGAGCGTATCAGCGTCGAGGACGACGAGGTCGGCCAGACGGAATACGTTGCCGGAGCGGAGGCAGTTCTGCGCACGGACGGAGAGATCGAGATCCTTGAGATCAGTACGGAGCAGCTGAGATACGCGATCGATCTCCTGCATGTCCAGTACCTCCTCGTCGCCTTCCTCGATGACTGCATTCTCTTCTACCTCGACAGGGTCAGAGATGAAGAGGCTGAAGTGCTCGATGAGGATAGCTGCTGCGTCCTTGAGAGCCTGCTGGGGATGAATGCTCCCGTCAGTGGTGATCTCGAGGGTCAGCTTCTCGTAGTCAGTCTTCTGCTCTACACGATAGTTCTCCGTGAAGTACTTGACATTACGGATAGGCGTATAGATCGAGTCGATAGCGATCGTCTGCAGCTCATTCTCCTGAGCCGTGTCGACCAGCTTCTCATCAGCGGGGATGTAACCACGTCCCTTGTTGATGGAGAGCTCGATAGTAAGGGTATACGCCTCATCGATGTGGCAGATGACCAGCTCGGGATTGAGGACTTCGAAGGAAGTAAGCTTGCCGTTGAGCTCGCCAGCGAGGAACTGCTGCTGACCAGAGATCGTCAGGCTGACGGTCTCCTCAGTAGCGTCCTGGACGAGGGCACGGAAGCGGACCTGCTTCAGGTTGAGAATGATGTTAGTTACATCCTCCA
>ERZ772977.789-NODE-789-length-18588-cov-3.770841_pt1 | contig 18588 bp, 20 predicted proteins | sample MGYA00511131_ERZ772977 | MGnify/ENA primary metagenome ERZ772977 (study PRJEB29015, sample SAMEA2737935) | human oral metagenome | biome: human oral; feature: human-associated habitat; material: dental | place: China | collected 2151 ...
GACACCGGCTGGGCTTCGTCCTTCGGCTGTGAATCGGGTGTGGAGGCCATCACGATCGGGGATGGGGAATGCGTGGTGGCGGGGGCAGGCTGTTTTTCGACGGGAACCGCCCGGGAAGTGAGGGACGTGGGTTCCTTCTCATCGGTCTTGAGGGCCGCCATCGCCTTCAGCTCGGGCGTCGGCTTCGTTTCCTGTCCAGCGGCCAGTTTGGCCCGGACGGAACGCTTTCCGAGAAACCAGCCTAGGAACAATGCCAAACCGACGAGCACCACAAGAATTGCTGCCAGTTCGATGGCCAGCAGAACATATCCGGTCATGGTCTACCTTTCCCCTCGTTGCACGAACGTCACTCGCCGGTTCGCTGCTTGACCTTCCGGAGTCGAATTCGATTCCACCGGTTCCGTGTCGGATTTTCCAACTGCGATCAGTTGATCGCGATTCGCCCCCGCTGCAACGAGGGCGTCGACCACGCGTTGCGCGCGTTTCTCCGACAGCTCCTTCCGGAAAGCCGAGGAGCGGCCGTTGTCCGTGTGCCCGTCAACCTCGACGATGATATCCGGATTGGCCTGGAGCCAGACCGCAAACTCTATGATCTTGGTGCGTTCGCTGGATGCGAAGTTGGATTCCCCACCCTCGAACTTAACCACCGATTTCGGCATCTCGCCAGAGGCGGGGCTTGGGGACGGACTGGGTGAGGCCGTCGGGGTGGGGGAACTGGGCATGGGGGACGGCGTCGGGGTGGGGGCCGGCGTGGACGCGTCGGGTTGTGAAGTGGATGCTGCGGGTAGCGATGAACGATCTGCCTCGGCCCGGACAACGCCCGGCACGTCCAACACCAGGCGCAGTGCCGTCGTCAACTGCTCCGGGTCGGCGGCGGAGACGGTGGCGGTCAACCCAGAGAAGGTGATGTGGGCGTTCACGCCTTCTGCCGCCAGCGCCCGGGTGGCTTCCTCGGTGAGCGTCCGCTCGACCAGCAGGGCGCTCCCTGCTGCTCCGACGGCCACGAGCGCGGCCAGCCCAGTGACCACGGTCACCACAGTTCCCTTCACGGCACCTCCATACTCTTGCGAACTGACCTTATATCCCGACTCGCTGCATCTGGGTATCCACCCCAGTTTCGCCGAACGTTTTTCCGTTCACGTACTAACTTTCGTCTGGAATCATCTAGTATTCCACCTCGGGGGAAGACCTACAAAAGGGGATAACATGTCCGCGAGTGTCCTCTGGAGGTGCCCCAGCTCCGAGGCGCTCTGGCGTGACATATCCAACGAGGGCGGAAGGAAGCGCAATGGACGGAAAATACGGCAGCAGCAAGCACAGTGATCTCAAGCTAGTGCTCAGCGCCATCAGGCGGGCCATACCGGAGCTCCACGGAGTCATGATTGCCTCGCAGGACGGCCTGGCCATCGCCCACGACTTCCCGGAGGCGGACGCGGAGCGCATCGCCGCGATGGCCGCCACCGCCTTGGGAATCGGGAAACGCATCTCTGAGCGCACCAACATGGGCGACCTGTCGGAATCCGTCATCCACGGTAGGAACGGTTATCTGGTCGTCTACGGGGCAGGTGAGGACACGGTGCTGGTGATGCAGGGACCAATCGAGTCCAATCTCGGTTTGATGCGGATCGAGGCCCGCGTCGCGGCCGTCGAGATCAAGCAACTGCTGACGAGGGCCTGAGCATGGAGACGATGCACGTGATGGCGCGGGATGCGGCCGGGCAGATCCCCCCGCAGCGGCTCCTGCGCGACGAGGACCGTGAAATAGTCCAGCGCCACCGGGACCGGTTGCTGGCCCTCGGGCCGGAGGTGGTGCAGGCCCTGGAGGAAATCCTGTACTCGCGACTGCCCGAGGACGCCGGGGCTTCTCGGGAGAGCCTGGAACGCTGGTGGGGGCGGACGGTGACCGGGCCGTGGGATGACGACTACCTTGCCTGGATGGCCCTCGTCGGGCTGGTACACGTCACCAAACGGGTCACGAATCCGATGATGCTGGCGGCCTCGGATCACGTGGTGCAGCTGATCGCGGACGCGTTGACATCCTCCGGGATCCCCGACGAGGAGCGGCGGGCGTTGCTGGAGGCCGTCGGAAGAGTCGCGGGTACCGTGCGGGTGATCATCGCGTGGAGCCACGAGCGTGCGGTCAGCGCCGCCCTGTATGAGGCGGCCGGGATGCCGGAAGGGCTGCTGGCCAGGCTGTGTGACCAGGAGGTCAGTGCCCTCCTTGAGAAGGCTCGTGCCGAGCTGAATCCGTGAGGACCCCGAGGGTAGCGTGATGCCGTGATAAGACTGCGAAACGATGTGCGTGCCTGGCTGACCGACATGGACGGGGTCCTGGTGCACGAGGAACAGGCGCTTCCCGGGGCCCAAGAGCTGATCTCCCAGTGGACCCGCACGGAAACGCCGTTCCTGGTGCTGACGAACAACTCGATCTTCACCCCCCGCGACCTCTCGGCGCGGCTGCGGGACTCCGGGCTGGAAGTTCCCGAGGACCACATCTGGACCTCGGCCCTGGCCACCGCGACCTTCCTGGAGCAGCAGCAGCCGGGGGCGTCGGTGTACGTGATCGGCGAGGCCGGCACCATAACGGCCCTTCACGAGGCCGGTTTCGTGCTCACCGACCGCAATCCGGATTTCGTCGTCATCGGGGAAACCCGGACCTATTCGTTCGAATCAATCACTCGCGCAATCCGGTTGATTGACGCGGGGTCGCGTTTCATCGTCACCAATCCCGATGCCACGGGGCCCAGCAATGACGGGATATTGCCCGCCACCGGCGCAATTGCTGCCCTCGTGAGTGAGGCGACGCAGAAGAAACCCTATGTGGTGGGGAAACCGAATCCAATGATGTTCCGTTCAGCACTGAACCGGATAGGTGTGCACAGCGAACACACGGGAATGATCGGTGACCGGATGGACACCGACATTGTCGCTGGAATGGAGGCCGGCCTCCACACCGTCCTGGTGCTCACCGGGATCACCACCCGTGAATCTGCCAAGAGGTTCCCCTTCCGTCCGAGCGAGATAGTGGAGGGAGTGCACGAACTCGTCGAAAAGGATTCAACCGGCGGCGATGGCGAGCAGCGGTAGGGCGGCGGAGGCCAGCGTCAGGAGGGTGTCGCGCCAGGTCCAGTGGAGGTCGTGCAGGCGGGTTGGGTGGCGGGTGATGCCGTAGCCGCGGGAGATCATCGCCGCCGACAGGTCCTCCGACATGCGGATTCCGCTGGTCAGTAGCGGCACCATGATGGTGGCGTGGGCCAGGACGCGGCGCACCGGGCCGCGTGAGTCGATGTGCGCGCCCCGGACCCGTTGGGCCTCGGTGATCTGGCGGGAACGCCGCCGCAGGGTGGGGATGAAACGCAGCGCCGTCGTGCACACGAACACCAGCGGGTTCGGTAACCGGAGGGTGCGCATCAGGGTGGTGAAGCGTTCGGCGGGGGTGGTGGCCAGCAGCGCCGCCGTCGAGCACAGCATCGTCACCAGCCGCAACACCAAGGCGGAGGCGTACCCGATTCCGCCCGGGGTGAAGGCGGCGAAACCGAAGACCAGGGCCAGCACCGGGAGCATCGGGGCCAGGAGACCCCAGAGCCCACGCATCCCGCGCACCCGCACCAGGACCCCGGCGGTGAGCGCGGCCAGCCCGAGGAGGGCCAGGGGATTGGAGGTCAGGAAGGCTGCTGCGACGACGGCGGTCAGCGCCACCAGCTTCGAACGCACATCGAAGCCGTTCCCGCGTGTGATGGCATCCCCGGAGCAGTCCGGCCCGGCCGTCTCCGGTGCGGGGGCGGTCAGCGTCACGGTGCGGGAGGCGTGGCGGGCCGCCAGGGGCAGGTCGTGGGTGATCATGACGATCGTGGTGCCGTCGCGATTCAGGTCCGCCAGCAGCCCCATCAGTGCCTCGGTGCCCCGCCAGTCCAGGCCGGTGGTGGGTTCGTCGAGGATCAGGACGTCGGGGTTCATCGCCAGGGCGGAGGCCACCGCCAGTCGCTGCCGGTCCCCGCGTTCGAGCCGCAGCGGATGCAGCCCGGCGGAATCCCCCAGCCCCACCCGCTCCAGGGCCCGGCCGGCCCGTTCCGCCACCTCCGGGTCCGGCAGTCCCGCGTTGCGCGGCCCGAAGGCGGCCTCGTCGAGGACGGTGTTCGCGAAGATCTGATGGTCGGGGTTCTGGAAGACGAACCCCACCCGCCCGGCGTGGCTGCGGACCGTCCCGGAGGTCGGTTCCAGCAGCCCGGCGAAATGCTTCGCCAGGGTGGTCTTGCCCGCTCCGTTGCTGCCCAGCAGCGCGACGAACTCGCCGCGGTGGATGGTGACATCGACCCCGTCGAGGGCCAGCACCCCCGACGGGTAGCGGTGGGTCAGGCCGATGGCCTCCAGGACGGGGAGAGTATCCGGTTCGGGTCGCTCCGGCACACCGCCGCGGTAGTGGTGGCGGGGGCGGATTCCCGCCGCCGCGACCCGCCGCTCGTCATCGAGGAACGGGCCGGGCGCGCCGAAATACGCGAGTTCCCCCTCCTCCAGCACCAGGAGCAGATCCGCCCAGGCGGCGACGGCATCCGGGTCGTGATCCACCACGACCACGGTGCGTCCCGCAGCGCTCAGATCCGCGACGATGCGCCGCACCGTCGCCGCCCCCTCCGGGTCGAGGGCCGAGGTGGGTTCGTCGAGGACCAGGATCTGCGGCTCCATCGCGAGCACCCCGGCGATCGCGAGCCGCTGGAGCTGCCCACCGGACAGGGTGGCCGTCTCGCGATCCGCCAGGCCCGCCAGCCCGACCTCTTCCAGGGCCCGCCGGGCCCTGGAGAGCACCTCGTCGCGGCCCAGCCCCAGGTTCGCGGGACCGGCGGCGACGTCGTCGATCACCAGACTCTCCATCACCTGGGCCTCCGGGTTCTGCGAGACCAGGCCGACGACGCGCACCAAGTGGGGCGGGGTCGTCTCGTGGGTGGCGATGCCCGCGACCCGCAGCTGCCCGTAGAGATCGCCGGGATGGTGGTGGGGGACCAGGCCGTTCAGGGCCATGGCGAATGTCGACGTGCCCGCACCCGCGGCGCCCATCACCGCGACGCGGCTCCCGGTGGGGATGTCGCAGGTGATGTCGGTAAGCTGCCGGGTTCCGGTGCCGCGGTGGGAGAAACCGAGCCCTCGGGCCTCGATCACCGGGCCGTCGGTTTCGCGGTCAGTTCCGCCACCGGGTGCCATGGGACGTGTCCGGGGACCGTGTTCCGCAGGTCGGCGACGGAGGCCGGATCGCAGGTGAGGAGCACGCAGCTGGCGGGGCCGCCCGAGGCGTCGAGGGGGAGGGGATGGGCCAGCCACGCGAGACCGCACCCGCTGGATTCGGCGAGCTGCCCGGCCTCGTAACCGATGCCCCGCGACCCGACCGGAAGGGCGTCGTGGACCATGCCGGTGGCGATGAGGGCCTGCACGGTGGCCAGCGGCACGATGTCTGGATGGCCGATGAAGACCTCGTCGTGTGGGGCGGAACGCGGCCAGCCGACGCAGATCACCACGTCGCCGGGGCGGCCTCCGCCGGTCAGCAGGTCACCTGTCAGGGTGCCGATCACCGTCACCCCGGCCCCCGTTGCGGGTGAGGGCACGTTCTCCTCCGTGCTGCCCGTCACCGCTTCGCCTCGGATGCCGACCTCCGAGGCGACCGCCCGGAATGTGTCGATGAACGCTGTGGCCTCGGCCATGTCGTGGCAGAGGGTGTTGATCAACGCGACGGGTCGCGCCCCGGAGCACAGCACCTCCAGCAGCGGCACCCGGGCCGCGAAGTGCGCCACCACGTCGGCGGGCACCCGCACCAGATCGGCGGGCCGCGGTCCGATGCCGCCCACTGAGTCGCAGGCGATCACCAGGGGCGGGGAGCCGTCGACGATCAGGAGGTCGCGGACGGGGCGAACCGGGTCCGTCATGATTTGCCGGGGCCCGTGAGTCGCACGGAACGTCCGGCGAGCCCGGCCGCCGTCAGGGCGATCCCCGCGATCACGGCCACGGCGATGTTGATGGCGGAACCCACCAGCAGCGGCACCACCTGCGCGGCGTACATTCCGAGGCCGCCGATGGGAAGCAGGACCGCGGGGGCCAGCAGGCCGTTCAGGAGCACCGCCACCACCCCGGCCACCAGGGCGCCCAGGGGCCGGGCCAGCAGACCGAGGACCCAGGCGAACACGAACATTTCCGCCGCGACGATCAGGTGGATCGGAAGGCCCAGCGGAAACCCCGCGGTTGCGGCGGAGATCAAGTGTCCGAGCGCCCCCACGACGCCACCCTCCACTGGGGAGAAGGCGACCGCGGCCAGGTATCCGGGGGCGGAGTCGAGGGCGACGGTGCCTGTCGGGCTCGGGATCTTGATGAACGCCCCCACCCCCGACAGCGCCACCAGGATCGCGACCCGCGCCACTCGTCGCGGTGAGAGGAACCCGTTCGAACCGGAGGTGGACAGGGTGGGTTGTTCGCTCATGGGACCTTCCTCGTGATGGATGTGAACCGGTCCTGAACATAGCGGAGCCGAGAGTGTGGTTTCGACACGGGGCGTTCCTTTGCCGCAGTGTGGTGGGATGGGTGCATGACGACTCAAGTTGATTTCTGGTTCGATCCGACGTGCCCGTGGGCGTGGATGACCTCCCGCTGGATCCTGGAGGTGGAGAAGGTCCGCGACGTGAAGGTCACCTTCCACACCATGAGCCTCTACATCCTCAACGAGGGACGCGACCTCGACCCCGGCTACCGGGAACGCATCGACGCCACCCTCGTCGCCTCGCGCGCGGCGGCCGCGGTCCAGAAACTCCACGGCCACGACGTCCTGCGCGACTTCTACACCGCGCTCGGCACCCGCTTCCATCCCGGAGGTGAGCCGGTCAACGTCGAGACCGTCGCCGCGGCCCTCGCCGACTGCGGCCTGGAGGCCGGAATCGCCGAGCGCGTCACCACCGACGAGTTCGACACCGACCTGCGCGCCTACCAGAAGGTGGCCCAGGACCTCGTCGGAACGGACGTCGGCACCCCGGTCATCCGCGTCAACGGCATGGCGCTGTTCGGTCCCGTCATCTCGCCCGCCCCGAAGGGCGAGGCGGCCGGCGAGCTGTTCGACGGTTTCGTGAAGGTCACGGCCTACCCGGGATTCTTCGAACTGAAGCGTTCCCGCGACGTCGGTCCGATCTTCGACTGAGGCTCAGTCCCCGAGACCCGTTCCCACGTCGCGGGCGGTCTGGATCCACGGATGGTCCGCCGGGACCTGCGCCAGATTGCCCGCGACCTTCTTCAGGTCGACGGGTTCGGTGCCGTCGCCCTTGCTCGCGACCATCACTCCGCTGACCCCGTCGGCGATCAGGTCGGCGGCGGCGGTGCCGATCCGCGACCCCAGCAGCCGGTCCTCCGCGCACGGTGTCCCGCCGCGCTGCACGTAGCCGAGGATGGTGACGCGGGTCTCCAGGCCCGTCGCGTCCTCCAGGGCGCGGGCCAGCCGGAAGGTGTGTTCGCGGTGTTCGTCGAGGACCCGAGCCAGGTGTGACTTCGCGGCCGCCTTTTCCTGCGGGGTCCCGGCGGCCTTCTTCAGTGACTCGGCGGCGGCGATGGCCTGCGCCGCCGCGACGTCGTTGGCTCCTTCGGCCACCGCGATCACGCTGAAGTTGGTGCCGCGTGCCTGGCGCGCCCGGATGGTCTCGGCGATGGCGTCGACGGAGTACGGGATCTCGGGAATCAGGATGACGTCGGCGCCGCCCGCGATGCCCGCACCCAGCGCCAGCCAGCCCGCCTTGTGGCCCATGATTTCGGCCAGGAGCACCCGGTGGTGGCTGTGGGCGGTGGAGTGGAGCCGGTCGATGGCGTCGGTGGCGATTTCCAGGGCCGTGGAGAAACCGAAGGTGTTGTCGGTGTGGGCGACGTCACGGTCGATGGTCTTGGGCAGGTGCACCACCGGGATGCCCGCCTCAGCCAGGCGTAGTGCATTCTTCGCGGTGCCTCCGCCGCCGAGCATCACCAGGCAGTCGAGGTCGGCCTGCTCGACGACGTCCTTGATGGTGGGGATGGCGTCGACGACCTCGCCGCCCATGCGCATGCGGTGCACCTTGTCGCGGCTGGTTCCGAGGATGGTGCCGCCGATGGTGAGGATCCCCGACAGCGCCTCGGGGCCGAGCTGGAAGCACCGGTTCTCGGCCAGGCCGCGCACGCCGTCGCGGAAACCGATCAATTCCATGCCGTGTCTGCTGATGGCCGCCTTGCCCAGCCCGCGGATGGCCGCGTTCAGGCCGGGGGAGTCGCCGCCTGCCGTCAGAACACCGATGCGTTTCGCATTGCCCATGAGAACCTCCTTGTCCGCCCCGAGCCTACTCCGAAGCGGGATTTGCCGCTGGGCACTAGCTTTGAGCCATGCAGCGAGTACTGGTGGGATATGCGACCCGCGCGGGTTCCACGGCCGAGGTGGCCGGGATTATCGCCGACGAACTGCGCACCAGGGGTTTCGACGTCGTGGTGGCGGACCTGCGCGACGACCCCGACCCGGCTGGTTTCGACGGGTTCGTGCTGGGCAGCGCCACCCAGGCGTTGACGTGGCTGCCGGAATCGCTGACGTGGCTGCGCAGCCACGGGGACCAGGTGGAGCGGGCCGCGTTGTTCAACCTCTCGATCACCGCCGTCGATCCGGCCAAGCAGGACATCGCGCTCGGTCACAACAAGGCCGCATCGGGGCTGGTCGAGGCCAGCGCACAGGCCGCCTTCGCTGGTCGTTACGCCCCCAAGAGGGTCGGGTTCTTCAAGCGGCTGCTGTTCCGGGCCCTCGCGAAGAAACCCGCCGACCATGTCGATCCGCCGACGATCCGCGCCTGGGCCCGGGAACTCGACTTCACGAGGACGAGCGAAACGCCGTGAGGAAACGGGACGCCGACTCCTGGCGTTCCTCGTGCCCGGCCTTGGCCTTCTCGTATGTGTCGGCAGTGGTCCTGGTGGCGTCCTCGACGCGCTTTGCCAGGGAGCTCTTGTTGGCCTCCACCGTGTTGCGCCGCTCCTCGGCGGTCTCGTTCATCTTGTAGCCGAGTACCGCGGCGAGGATCCCCGCGAGGCCGAGAAGCAGGAACCAGCCCGAGCGTGCCGTGAGGAGCAGCACGAAGGAGGCAGCCGCCAAGGCGACCCCCGCCCACATGATTTCCCTGCCGCGAAGGATGAGGCCCGCGGGCTGCTGGGAGTCGTAGCGGCGCATCAGGGCCCGCATCGCGGTCTGGTCGTGGACGCCGTGGGGGCCGACGGTGAGGCTGTCATAACCGGACACCTTCCTCTCCGGGATCCGCGGCTCCGGTTCCGTCTGCCATTCCCGCGCGACCGGCACGAAGATCTCGGCGATCAGCAACCACAGGCTGCGGCGGTCCTGTCTGCTGGCGTGGTCGTCGAGGGCGGTCTGCCGCAGGACATCGACGATCGTGTGGCGTTTCTCCGGTACCTCGTCGGGAAGCTTGCTGGCCCCGAGGGGATTGTTGAACTGTTCCTCCAGGAGTTCCGCGCGGGCCAGCAGCGCGTGTTCGCTCTCGCTGCCGCCACGGATGTGGACCTGCATCACCCGGACGAGCATGGCCCGGGTGGATTCCCAGGCATTCTCCTCTGGGGAGGTCTCCTCCACGACCACGGGGGTTTCCTCGGGTTCCGGTTCCGGCCGGTTCGATGCGTCCCAGATGCGTCCGGAACCCCGGATCACGAAGTCGGGGCGGCCCGTCCCGGTGGCGGTCCAGCCGGTCTCCTGCTCGGGGGTGCCCCGCGGGGCGAGTTCCTCGAGCTGTGACGTCACCCAGTCCAGCGCCGCGGCGTCGTTGGTGCCGGCCTGGGATCTCGCCCACTCCAGCCAGTCGCCGGCGCTGGCGATCAGCGGGCGGAAGGTTGCGGTGAGCGTCGTCAGGGCCGCCGGGCCGAAGGCCCCGCGCAACGTGGCGCTCCACAGCAGCAGCTGCCACTCGGCCCAGGTGCCCTGGTCGTCGGGGATCAGGAGCTTCGGCAGCTCCGCGGCCACGGCCTCACCCGCGCCGAATGCGGCCCGCGCGGCCGCGAGGAAGACCGGTGCCGCGTGGGGGTCGCGTTGCCGGGCGAGCGCGGCCTGCTCCGGGTCGACGGAACCGTCGGGACGCAGTGCGGACATCGCGGGGGGCAGCCAGTAGCCGTCGACATCCGGTCGCCGCGGGGGAACACCGCCGTCGAGCAGCACCTGGAGGTCCTGGAAGGCGCAACGTCGCGCCTCGGTGTGCTGAGGGAAGGCCGCCAGCTGTTTGCGGATCCCGTCGAGTTCCACGAAGGCGACGAAGGCGTTGGTGAGCGCGTTGAGCCGGGCCTCCAGCGAGCCCTGCATGGTGCGCAGCTCGGAACGCAGTTTCGAGGTGTCGCGCTGCTGGCGTGCCCTGCTGGCGGCCAAGGCCCCTGCCTGGGCTTCCAGCTCATCGCGCAACAACCGGTCGCGCCCGTATTCGCTGGCCCAGAACCACTCGCTGTTTTTCACCACCCCGCCATGATGCCTGCGGGTGGGGGCAGCCCTCCGCTCGCGGATGGTGTCCTGGCCGGGGTACGAGACGCCTAGACTTTGAAACAGCTTTGATGAATCGGATTGGAGCGGTCGTGACTCATGAGCTTGAGGGTGTCTTCGTGTATGCGCCTTGGAGTCGCCTCAATGAGACGCCGGAGGAGATCGCGCGGCGAACCTCCCGTTTCATGGAGGAGTTCTCCTCCCGGGTCTCGGTTGGACGATGGAGGCCAATACAAGAGGAAGAGGGGGAGTGGGATGGAACCGAGGCGGGACTGGCCGGTTTCATCGGAAACAGGATCATGAGGAAGGACGATGGGGAGCCCGCTCCCGAAGGGGGGTATCATTTCCTTCTGAAGACCGAGAATGATCTCCTGGAAACCTTATTCACCGTGACGGCGGGCCAGTCGAAAACCTCGGAATCTGTTTATAGCTCCTCTTTCTACCAACAATTTTCCCAGTCGTCGGATGTGTTTGTTGAACAGCTGGCGCAGCATTTCGGCTGGTTGCCGTCCCCGGATTCTGATCAGCCGCCGCGCGTGTCGGCGGAATTCTTGTGGGAAGCGTCTCTTCGCGCGGTGATTCCTGCTTTTGATCCCGTCTTCGCCGTGGGGCAGGAACTTGATGTCATCATGGAGCAGGAACCTGAGGGCTGGGAACTTCCCTTCGGCTACCGGGTGTGGATCAATGAGCGGGTCGGGGGTGTCCGCGCCTGTGCGGAGGGTTTGACCGTCGAACGCTTGGGAAACGGCACTCTCATCAGGGTGCCGGACTCCTGGCCGGCGGAGCGCGTCATCGACGCCCTGACCGAAACCTTCCGATCCAACGACCTCGACGGCGCGCTCCTCGTTTGATGCCTAGTGGGTGTTGCGACGGTCTGGCAGGATTGCGTCATGTACCCCACCTACACACCCGACTCCGGCCGTTACGACGGTCGCATGCCCTACCGTCGCTGCGGACGCTCTGGGCTGCTGCTTCCGGCGATGTCGTTGGGGCTGTGGCAGAACTTCGGCGACGACAACCCCCTCGGTGTGCAGCGGACGATCATTCGTCGCGCCTTCGACGCCGGCATCACCCACTTCGACCTGGCCAACAACTACGGCCCGCCCTACGGGCAGGCGGAGATCAACTTCGGAACCATCTTCCGGCAGGATCTCGCGCCGTTCCGCGACGAGTTGATCATCTCCACCAAGGCCGGCTGGGACATGTGGCCGGGCCCCTACGGGCAGGGCGGCGGGTCGCGCAAGTACGTGCTTGCCTCCCTCGACCAGTCGCTGGAGCGCATGGGCCTCGATTACGTCGACATCTTCTATTCGCACCGTTTCGACCCCGACACGCCAATCGAGGAGACCATGATGGCCCTCGACCAGGCGGTGCGTTCCGGCCGGGCGCTGTACGTCGGCATCTCGTCGTACTCGGCTGCCAGGACCCGGGAGGCTGCCCGCATCGCCCGGGAGCTCGGCACCCCGCTGCTGATACACCAGCCCAGCTACAACATGCTCAACCGCTGGATCGAGACCGGTGGGCTCGTCGACGCCTGCGAGAGCGAGGGCATGGGCATCATCGCCTTCACCGCCCTGGCGCAGGGACTGCTCACCGACCGCTACCTCAACGGAATCCCCGACGACTCCCGGGCAGCGCGCGACGGGTCGCTGAGCCGCGACCAGCTCACCGACGAAACTCTCGGTCGGGTTCGTGCCCTCAATGAGATCGCCCGCGACCGGGGGCAGTCGCTGGCGCAACTGGCACTCGCCTGGGTGCTGCGCGACCCGCGGATCACGTCGACGCTCATCGGGGTGTCGTCGCTGCGGCAGCTCGAATCCAACCTGGGAGCCCTGGAGAACATGGTCTTCACCGACGACGAACTGGCCGCCATCGACCAGCACGCCGTCGAGTCCGGGGTCAACCTCTGGGCCAAACAGACCGAGGACTGAGAGCCGGGTTCACACCCGCAGGTCGCGTCTGGTGAACAGCGGGAAGGATGCTGCCAGCAGCACCGCCGACCCCGCCAGCAGGATCGCGACGTGCCCCCAGTCGGCGCCGTTCTCCAAGGGGCTGGCGGCCCCGTACCAGTGGAACGGGGAGATGCGGGCCCAGTCGGCGAGGTCGGGGTTCATGGGCATGGTGGTGTTGATGACGTAGCCGACCAGCCCCACCCCGGTCGCGGTCCAGGTCGCTGCCGCCGGGGTGCCCAGGGCGGCCGCCGCCAGCAGTGCCGCCGCCCCGATGAACAGGCCCAGTGCCAGCAGGTGCGCGGTGGCGCCCGCGACGTTCTCCGTCGCCAGGTCCAGGCCACCCAGCTGGATCCCGCCCCAGATCCCGAGCCCCGTCAGTCCCGCAACCAGAGCGATGAGCGTCGCCTGCGCGGCCATCACTGTGGCCAGCATCCGGGTGCGGGTGGTGGGGGTGGACAGCAGCACGCCGAGTCGACCCGAACGTTCGTCCGACCCCAGCCGCGATGCCACCGCCGCGCCGGCCAGGATCACGGCGGCGGGGGCCATCAGGCTCATCGTCTCGCCCCAGTAGAACCCGGCGGGGGAGGCCATGTCGGTGGCACCCCAGACCTGCATGAGCTCGGGCGGCAAGGATTTCGACGCCGTCTCCAGCTGCGGTGCCATCTGCGCGTACAACGGACCCATCAACAGGCCCATCACCGCGAACATCACCACGCCCAGCACCAGGAGCAGACCGGCGTGACGGGAGACCAGGAGACGGTAGTGGGAGGGTCCGCGGCCAGCCGCCGAACCGGTCCATCTAGTTGTGGCGTGCCGGACCGGGCGCGTCCTCGTCGCTGCTCGACGCAGGTCGCGGACCACCAGGCCGACGACCCCGACGGCCAGCAGCACCACCGCGACGCCGAGCATCAGCGCCAGGTAGCCGCCGTCGATGCCGTTCAGCAGCACCGTCGGTTTGCTGTACCAGTACCACGGGATGAGCTGCGCCAGGTCCTGGGTTTCCGACCACTGGGGCAGCAACCCGGCGAACAACCAACCGAGCCCGAGGATCGCGGAACCGGTCCCCAGCGCCAGGCTGCGGCTCCCGGTCGCACCCCCGACCGCGAACGCAACACCCCCGCACACCAGGGCGTTGGCGCCCAGCGCCAGGCAGAGCTCTCCGAGATGGGCATCCCCCAGCGTGAGGTCGAAGGGCAGACTCGCCAGCGCGGCCGCACCCCACAGCCCCAGCGATGTCGCACCGACCGCCAGCACCAGCACCGCGGCCTTCGTCACGCCGACACCGAACCGGGAGACGGGATGGCTGAGCAGCAGCGGCAGCGTGCCGTCCTTCTCCTCACCCGCGACCAGCTGCGCCCCCACCGCGACGGCGAACCCCGCCACCGCGATCGCGCCCAGGAAACCGAGCATCTGCGTGTAGGACATCACCGGGGCCGAGGCGCCGGCGGGAATCCCGGCCATTGCCAGCAGCGCGGGCGGCAGGGATGCGTAGATGTTGGTGTCCATCGACTGCACCATCGCGACCCCCATCAGCAGGAAGGCGAGGATGCACGCGACGATGACGCAGACGGCCTTCCAGCGCGGCAGCAGGCCGCGTCCCAACACTGCGAGGGTGGTCATGACTGCTCCTGGTAGAACGCGAGGAAGATCTCCTCCAGGTCGGCGTCGTGGGCGGTCAGGTCGACGACACGGCGGTCGCCGAGCGAATCGAGCAGGGTTCCGAGCTCCCCGTCGAAGGCCATGCGCACCCGCGGCCCGTCCACGGTGACGTCGCGGGCTCCGGGGATGCGGACGAAGTCGCGCGGGTCGGCGTCGCGGTCCAGGAGCAGATCGACGCGCCGCACCGAGCGCAGGTCCGCGACGTTCTCCACCGCCACCAGGCGGCCCGCACGGATGATGCCGACCCGGTCGGCCACCTGCTGCACCTCGGAGAGGGTGTGGGAGGACAGGAACACGGTGCGGCCCTCCGCGACGGTCTCCCGCAGCACCTGGTGGAACTCGTGCTGCACGAGCGGATCGAGGCCTGCGTTGGGCTCGTCCATGATGATCAGTTCGGGTTTGTGCATCAACGCGGCGATCAGCCCCACCTTCTGCCGGTTCCCCGTGGACAGCTCCCCGACGCGCTTGTCGAGGTTCGCGTCGAATCGCTGCTGCAGCTCGTCGACGTGATTCCAGTCGACGCCGCCACGCAGCCGGGCGAAGAACCGCAGCGTCTGCGCACCGGTCATCCCGGGGTACAGGGCCAGGTCGCTGGGCAGGTAGCCGAGCCGGCGGTGGATCGCTGCGGTGTCGCGGCGGGAGTCGAGGCCGAGCAGCCGGGCGGTGCCGCCGGTGGCGCGGATCTCGTCCAGGAGGATGCGGATGGTGGTGGACTTGCCCGCGCCGTTGGGGCCGAGGAAACCAAAGATCTCCCCGGTGCGGACCTTCAGGTCGATGCCCTTCAACGCCTCGAAGGAGCCGTACTTCTTCCGGAGCTCCTTCACCTCGATGGCGTTCATTGCTCTTTCTCCTTTCCTTCTGTCTTCTCCTCCAGCTGGGGTTGCATCTGCTCCAGCAGGTGCGGGGTGAACAGGCTCGCAAACAGCGTGAGTTGCACCTGCACGTAATCCGTGACTCCCGGTTCGGCCGCGATGTCCTCGGCGGTGATGTCGACGTCGAGGAGGCGTTTCAGGTGGCGGCCCAGCACCAGCGAACCCAGCGAGTAGATGGTCAGCATCCGCGCCGCGGCGGGAACGTCGGGGATGGGGGTCAGCAAACCTGCGTCGATGGCGCGGCGGATGTAGCCGGCGGCGTCGTCGGCGAGCTGGTCGACGAGGGCGTCGATGGCGGTGCTGGACTCGGTGAGGCGGTGGGCCAGGTAGCCGAGGATGTTGTCCTGTCCGGTTTCCCGCAGGGTTTCCAGCACGTTGGGCATCGGCCCGCGGATGGCGTCGTTCTTGGCGTTGCGGATCAGCGTGGCGACGTGCTCGTCGCAGGTCAGCAGCAGGCCGTCCATGGTGCCGAAGTGATGCCGGATCAACCCGATGGACACCTCCGCCCTCGCCGCGACGGAGCGAGCCGTGGGTTTCTCACCCGCCGCGATGAGCGCGATGGTGGCGTCACGGAGTCGTGCCCGGGCTGTCAGATCATCAGTCATGATACAAGCGTATAATAAACTGAACGCTTGTACAAGGAGTGGACGTATCGAACCCGCTCTTCTTCAAGCTGGTTGATCCGAACTCGCGCACTTCGGCGACTGATATCATTGTTGCGAATAGATATCAGGAGGGAATATGGCCGCCGTCACCATCAGGAATCTGCCTGACGCGACTCATCGCGCCTTGAAGGTGCGGGCCGCCCGCAACGGCCGCAGCACCGAGGCGGAGATCCGGGCCATCCTGAACGATGCCGTGACCGAACCGGACCAGGTGCGGCTTGGAACCCTGCTGCGTGAGATCGGGCGCGATGTTGGTGGGGTTGATCTTGACATCACCCGCGACTCCACGCCCTACGAGCCCGTGGATCTGACGTGATCGTCGTCGACACGAATGTGCTCTCGGAGCCACTTCGTCCACGACCTGAAGCAGCAGTTGTCGACTGGCTTGATCATCAGCATGCCGAGACGTTGTTCATCACCGCTCTCAGCGTCGCTGAGTTGCGGCTCGGGGCGGCGCTGCTGCCTCCCGGGCGGCGCCGGAACCGGCTCGTGGCTGCGCTGGACACCGTGGTTCTTCCACGATTCGCCGGTCGGGTGTTGGTCTTCGACGAGGCGGCTGCGGAGGCCTGGGCTGAATTGCAGGCGAGATGTCGCGGCGAGGGGCGGTGCATTCCGGTGCTCGACTCGCTGATAGCGGCCATCTGCTCAGCGCGCGGTTTCATCCTTGCAACCCGGAACACCCGCGACTTCGAGGGTCTCGGGATCAAGCTCATCAACCCGTGGAGCGGCGCCGGGTGATTGTGTTCTACCCCGCGCCCATCATGGCGCGCAGTTCGTCGGTGAACCCCTCCACCACGACCTCGCCGTCAAGACGACGGAACCGGTCGGGGGTGAGCGCGACGCGATGCATCCCCACCACCCGTTTTCCGAAGATCTCGACCCCGGTGCCGTTCGGTTCGTAGCCCGCGCTGCGGGAGACCCCGAGCGACGATTCGTTGCCTGTCACCGCCTCCGACTCGGCCCGCTGCGCCCCCAGGTGATCGAAGGCGAAGTGCAGCAGCAGTTTGCGCATCCGCGCACCCCAGCCCTTGCCCTGGTGTTCCAGCGCCAGCCAGGAACCCGAGTGCACCACCCTGCGTTTGGCGAACTCCTCGGCGAAGAGGTCCTGGCAGCCGACCAGCACACCACCGACGTAGACCCCGAACGCCAACGTCCAGGCCTCCGGACGGAATCCGGAACGCCACCCCCAGTGCGCCTGGATGGCGTTGCGGCGCCGCTCGGGAACCGGTGCCTCGCACCACGGGAAGAACCAGTCCACGTTCTCCTCGGCGAAGATCGGGGCGCTCAGCAGGTCGAGGTATTCGGGCATGTCGGCATCGCGGAACACCCGCAGCGTCATGTCGTCGTGGGTGATGCGCAGTCCGAAAGGCGGATAGGCCTCGACGAGGGGGTCGCTCATGATTTCACGACGAACTTGAGCTCCCGGCCGTCGGCCAGGCGCGGCAGCTGGTCCGCCAGCAGGGCGACGATCCGGGGCAGCATCGCGGTGGTGTTGCCGCCGATGTGGGGGCTGATGAAGGCCCCGTCGGCCTGCCACAGCGGATGGTCGTCGGGGAAGGGCTCCGGGTCGAACACGTCGGAGGCCATCCGCAGCCGGCCCACGACCACCTCGGCGGTGATGGCATCGGTGTCGACGACGGGGCCGCGCGCCACGTTGACCACCAGGGCGCCGTCGGGCAGCAGCGCCAGCTCCTTCGCGCCGATCAGGCCGCGAGTGGAGTCGGTGAGCGGCACGATCAGCACCAGGATGTCGGTGTTTGGCAGCAGCTCGGACAGCTCGTCGATGCCGTGGATGTGGCCGTGCTCGTCGTCGCGGGCAGTGGTGGCGACCCGCGTGATCTTGGTCTCGAAGGGAGCCAGCCGCGACCGGATGGCCTCGCCGATGGCTCCCGTCCCGACCACGAGCACCCGCGAGTCCGCGAGCGCGCGGGTGGAGGCGGCCTGCCAGCGACGTTCACGCGCCCAGCGGGGCAGTTCCCGCTGCGCCGCGAGCATCAAACCGACGGCCAACTCCGAGGTGGAGGCCTCGTGCACCCCACGCGCGTTGGCGAGGGCGACACCGTCGGGGGTGATGCGGAGGAGGTTGTCGTAGCCCGCCGACTGCGCCTGCAACAGACGCAGCTTCGGCAGATCCGCCAGCGACCTCCACGCCGGGGCGGGGCGGAAGTACGGCAGGACGGTGGCCACCACGTCGTCGGCCTCGTCGCCGAGCACGTCGCGGATGGGGGAGTTCCAGTCCCAGATGCGCAGCTCGACGCCGAGCTGGCCCACCGGGGTGTGTGAGGTGAGGGCTTCGAGGAGTTGTTGATCCGGAAGAGTCACGATCATGCACCGAGTCTAGAGCTCGTGGGCTCCGCGGGATGCGGTGAGGCCCCATGTGACGGGCCTGGTTCGTGAAAACCATGGAATCCATCGGTCAAAAAGCCGACGAGGCGGATCGCGGTTTGGATGGCTGAAATCCTGATGACAGGGTGTCGCGACGCTAGGTTCGAAAGGGCGAACACAACTTCGCCAATGACGATGACTGCCGATATCGAACCTCGGAGGGTGATGTCATGAGCCACCACGAACACGGTTCAGGGATCGCTTCCGCAGCCAGGGCCCACCGCATCCTGCGCTTCGTGCTGGTGGGCAGCCCGAACTGTGGCAAGACGACGCTGTTCAACGCACTGACCGGGTTGCGCGCCAAGACCGGCAACTACCCGGGGGTCACCGTCGCTCGATACGAGGGGCGGCACCGGGTGGGGGATGCCGACGTGATCATCGAGGACCTGCCCGGCGCCTATTCCCTCGAGGCCATCAGCCCCGACGAGGAGGTGGTTTCCCGGGTGCTTGGCGATGGGATTTCCGTTGGTTCCCCAATCAGCGGGCAGATCGTGCTCCTCGACGCCACGTCGCTGCGACGTTCCCTCAACCTGCTTTCCCACGTGCAGCAGGTCCCGCGA
>ERZ772977.793-NODE-793-length-18518-cov-7.058116_pt1 | contig 18518 bp, 13 predicted proteins | sample MGYA00511131_ERZ772977 | MGnify/ENA primary metagenome ERZ772977 (study PRJEB29015, sample SAMEA2737935) | human oral metagenome | biome: human oral; feature: human-associated habitat; material: dental | place: China | collected 2151 ...
CGATTTCCTGAGGAAATGAGCCGAAAAAGTTTTGTGGCGAGCGATTTCCTCAAGGTAATCGTTCGTCGAACTCACGCATCATTTGTGCTACAAAGACCAACACGCCTATCCGATACGGAGAAAGGTTCGTGGACGCATTTCCGATTGGCTATATCTTTGCCGCCGTTAAGCGCGTCGCAAAACGCAGTCACATTTTTTCATTCCCAATAAAACAAGTAGTAAGTAAGTATGAAGTTCCTTCTCTGTTCGATCCTTTTGGCTTGTACCGCATGGATCACCACGGCACAAGAACCCCAGAGCTGCCGCCTGGGATTCAGTTACGAATTCAGCAACAACAAAAACTGGGGGAAAGACAAACCCGTCATCATGAAAGTCTACCCCAACTCGCCGGCCGAAAAAGCAGGCCTAAAGCAAAACGACATCATCGAACGCATCAATGGCGCTCGGATCGAAGAGATCTCACCCGACGACGTCGACTCGCTCATCTCCGACCCTGAAGTGCGCGAAGTGCGCCTCACCATCCACAACTTCAGCAGCAACAACCGCGAGGTGACCCTCGAGAAAGAGTGCACCTCCGCCCTCTCACTTGGCGAAGAACAGCTCGCCACGGCCTTCTCCATGTACAGCGTCGAGAGCACACACGACCGCCTCTTCATCTGCCCCTTCATGACCAAAACGACCGATGCCGCAGTCGACTTTTCGCAGTTCACCACCTTCGACTTCACCGACACCGACGACCACACGATCTCCAAGATCGAATCCGTCATCAACAACGTCCTCAAAACCGAACTCACCAAGAAGGGGCTCCGCCAACAATCCATCAAGCCCGACTTCACCATCCAGACCTATTACAAGTTCAACAAGAACCCCAACTTTAAGAAGAAGAGCCGCGAGACCGCCGAACAGTCGCCCACCTTCCGCTACGACATCACCCGCGACCGCGTCACCAAATTCCCCTTCTACGACGCCAACACGCCCGAAAGCGAAGCCGAATACATCCTTCAGTTCGGTATCCGCTTCATTGATCAGCGCTACGTCCGCGGCCGCGTCCTCTGGGAGTGCGAAGCCAACGAACTGATGAGCAGCCCCTACGCCGTCGATGAGTACGCCTCGATCCACATCCCCCTCATGTGCATGCAGTTCCCCTACGTCAAGTACGAGCGCAACGCCCAGTTCATCCTCACCAAAAAGAGCCACAACTACACCGGCATCCGCTACAGCATCTATGAGCTGAACAAGGTAGTCGACGTGGACTACGGATCGCCCGCCTCCAAAGCCGGCATCCAGCGCGGAGACATCATCGACCGCATCAACGGCAAGCGTATGGATCACACGGCCGACGAGTTCACCGCCGCCTATCGCCAGTTCATCACCAACACGCTCAAATATCGCGACAGTGGCACCCGCTTCACCAACGCCAACGGCTTCCCCAACTGCATGTTCTGGGACAAGTTCAAGTACCCCCAGATCGCCAAGATCTTCGAGACCGATAAATACATGACCGCCTTCTCCTACCTCTACTTCTTCGCCCCCTACGTCAACCCCGAAGGCACCGGCGCCAACGTCTGCATCCTGCACCTGCGCCGCGGCACGGAGAAGTTGGAGTACATCATCCGTCCTGAGCTGCGCTCCGAAAAGACGATCGAACTGAATTGAACTACGTGATTTATCCGGAAAACTTTGAACATAAACTCGGCTTCGACAAGATCCGCGAACTGGTCGCCGCGCAATGCCTCAGTTCGCTCGGCCGCGAGCAAGTAGAAGCGATTCGCTTCTCATCCGATGCGGCGATCGTAGCCGAAGAGTTGGAACAAACAGGCGAGTTTGTCCGCATTTTGCAGGGGGAGCGTGCTTTCCCTGCAAATTATTTTATAGACGTACGCCCTACCCTCAGCCGCATCCGGCCCGAAGGCACCTTCGCCGACGAACCGGAGCTGTTTGACCTCAAACGTTCGCTGCAGACCATCGTCGACATCACGCGCTTCTTTCGGCCCGTGGACAAGAGCGAAGACGCCCAGCCGGAGTATCCCGTGTTGGCTGCGATGGCCGGCCGAGTGCCCGTCTTCCCCGCCCTCGTTCGCGACATCGACGCCATCCTCGACCGCTACGGTCGCACGAAGGACAGCGCCTCGGCTGAACTGGCGCGCATCCGCCGCGATATGGCCGCCGTATCCGGCAGCATCTCCCGCAACCTGCAGTCCATCCTCCGCTCGGCGCAGGCTGAAGGCTGGGTGGATCGCGACACGGCGCCCACCATGCGCGACGGCCGACTTGTCATCCCCGTAGCCCCCGCCTTCAAGCGACGCATCCGCGGCATTGTCCACGACGAGTCGGCCACCGGTAAGACGGTCTACATCGAGCCCGAAGCCGTCGTCGAAGCCAACAACCGCATCCGCGAACTCGAGGCCGAGGAACGACGCGAGATCGTCCGCATCCTGACCGCCTTCACCGACGTGCTCCGCCCCCTCGTGCCGGACATCATCCAGTCCTACGAGTTCCTTGCCGTCATCGACTTCATTCGTGCCAAAGCCCGCTTCGCCGAAAGCATCGGCGCCATTGTCACGCTGCCCCAAAACGAGCCGCTGATCGACTGGCAGGAAGCCGTACACCCCCTCCTACTCCTCGCCCACCGCAAGGCCGGCAAAGAGGTCGTTCCGCTCGACCTCTCCCTCGACCGCGACCGCCGACTGCTCATCATCTCCGGACCGAACGCCGGAGGGAAATCCGTCTGCCTAAAGACCGTAGGACTGCTGCAATACATGCTCCAATGCGGCATCCCCATTCGGCTCCACGAGCGCTCGCGCACGGGCATCTTCGAGCGTATCTTCATCGATATCGGCGACGAACAGAGCATCGAAAACGACCTCAGCACCTACAGCTCGCACCTGACGAACATGAAGTACTTCGTCCGTCATGGCAACGAGCGCACACTGCTACTCATCGACGAGTTTGGTAGCGGTACAGAGCCCCTCATCGGCGGTGCACTGGCCGAGGCGTTGCTCGAGCGCTTCAACCGTCACCGCGCGTTCGGCGTCATCACCACGCATTACCAGAACCTCAAGCAGTACGCCGAGGATCACGAGGGCGTCGTCAATGGCGCCATGCTCTACGACCGCAACCTCATGCAGCCGCTCTTCCGCCTCTCCGTCGGCCATCCCGGTAGCTCATTCGCCATCGAGATCGCCCGCAAAATCGGTCTGCCTGACGATGTCATTGCTGAAGCCTCCGAAAAGGTGGGCAGCGATTATGTCGACATGGACAAGTATCTCCAGGACATTGTCCGCGACAAGCGTTACTGGGAAAACAAGCGGCAGAACATCCGCCGCCGCGAAAAGCAACTCGAAGAGCTGGCAGCGCGCTACGAACAAGATCTCGAGGCCGTGAACAGCCAACGGAAAGCGATTATCGGTGAGGCTAAAGAGGCCGCACAACGCATCGTCGGCGAGGCCAATGCCCGCATCGAGAATACGATCCGCGAGATCCGCGAGGCGCAGGCCGAGAAGGAACGCACGCGCGCCGCACGCCGCGAACTGGACGCGTTCAAAGAGACCGTCAGCCAAACGATCGAAGACGACGAACGCATCGCTCGCAAGATGGAGCAGGTATGCCAACGTCAAGAGCGGCGCAAGGAGCGCAAAAGCAAGAAGCAGTCGCCCACAGCAAACGATCCCTCTGCCGCTCAGCCAAAGGCCGAACGGCCACTCGCCACGGGCGACGCGGTGCGCATGAAGGGCCAGACGGCCGTCGGAAGCATCTTGGAAATACAAGGCAAGCAGGCCGTCGTAGCCTTCGGGACGATCAAGAGTACCGTCTCCACGGAGCGTTTGGAGCGCGTCGACCAGGCCGCCCTGAAGCGTGCCACGGCGCGCAGTGCCACCTTCCTCAGTGCACACACAGCCGATGCCATGCACGAGAAACGCCTGCATTTCCGCCAGGAGATCGACCTCCGCGGCATGCGTGGCGACGAGGCGCTGCAAGCCGTCGCCTACTTCATCGACGACGCCATCCAAGTCGGCGCCGACCGCGTCCGCATCCTTCACGGCACAGGCAACGGCATCCTCCGACAGCTGATCCGACAGTACCTCCCGACCGTCCCCGGTGTGGCCCATTTTGCCGACGAAGACATCCGCCTCGGTGGCGCCGGCATCACCGTCGTGGATCTCGAGTAGGGGAAACGAAAAACGATTTCCGACCAGCCCCCAATAATCGGTCATTAGCCACCTGACAGAGAGGGTGCTTCCTCTCATTGATTTTTTGCGAAGCCAAACAGGGGTCCGTTTCGGGCCGCGCAGTGTGCGCGAAGCGAAACAGAGGCCCGTTTCGATCCGCGCAGTGTGCGCGAAGCAAAACAAGGATCCGTTTCGGGCCGCGCAGTGTGCGCGAAGCCAAACAGGGGTCCGTTTCGGGCCGCGCAGTGTGCGCGAAGCCAAACAGGGGTCCGTTTTGGGCCGCGCAGTGTGCGCGAAGCAAAACAGGGGCCCGTTTCAGGCCGCGCAGTGTGCGCGAAGCCAAACAGGTGCCTAAATCCCTAACAGATAGCCGACCGGACACACGCCATAAAACGACAAGACCTCCGGGTGTGAGACAGCAACGTCTTTTACCCGGAGGTCTTTTCAATTTTCGGTTTTCGCTCTTAGTTCTTCCGATTCCGCGGCTTGTATTTCTCCATTTCTGGCAGATAGCGGCGGATGGCAGCGATACGCGTCTCGTCGCTCGGGTGCGTGCTAAGCAACTCAGGCACGCTCGACCCACCCTGAGACATGCGTTGCCAAAAGCCCACGGCCACGTTCGGGTTGTAGCCCGCCATGGTCATAAACACCAGCCCCATATAGTCGGCCTCCGACTCGTGCTTGCGAGAGAAGGGCAACATGACACCCACCTGCGTTCCGAGTCCGAAGACCGTGGAGGCGAGCTGCTGCGTAGCGGCCGATTTCTTACTTAACGCCGCGCCGAGGATGGCCGCACCATATTGCGCCACCAGTTGTTGGCTCATGCGCTCATTGCTATGCTTGGCCACAGCGTGAGCGACCTCGTGTCCGAGCACCACGGCCAAGTCATCGTCCGTCGGCGTCAGGTCGAGGATCCCCTCGTAGACCACGATCTTCCCGCCCGGCATGCAGAAGGCGTTGTGCTGCTTGTCCTTGATCAGGTTAAACTCCCAGCGGAAGTTCTGCAACTCGCTCTCCATGCCATTTTGGCGCAGATATTCCTCCGTAGCTGCGGCAATGCGTCGGCCGACGCGTACGACCTTTTCGGTTTTCGCCTTGTCGCTCGATTTGACCGCCGTTTTCATGTAAGCGTTGTACTGCGACAGGCTGGCCGTAAGCAGCTCAGAGTCGGATACGAGCAGCATCTGCCGCCGACCTGTCAGGGGGACAACGCTGCACGCCGCCACAACGAGCAGCATGCATAATCCAATGATCTTTTTCATTTCCGTGTCTATTGATTAGTTCGCCGCAAAAGTACGCCTCCGCAGGAAAGAGCCGGAAAAGGTTCGTCTCCCCCTGCTCAATAATGCTTCTCGGATCGAAACCAGAGTTTGAATCGCTTCTGAGCCTCATTTCGGGTCAAAACAACTGTTTGAATCGCTTCTGAGCCTCATCTCGGGCCAAAACCAGAGTTTGAATCGCTTCTGAGCCTCATCTCGGATCAAAACCAGAGTTTGAATCGTTTCTGAGCCTCATCTCAAGTCAAAACGGCTGTCCCGAATAGCTTCTTGAGCCGGCGGATTCCAATGAATCCCCAAAAAGAAAGCCGACTTACCCACCCTTTTCGTCGGGGGATAAGTCGGCTTTCACATATGGCACGAAAAAGAGGCAAAGGCGGCGATGCGCCTCATGCACTCTTTCTTCGGTTTATCAGATTACTCTTCGATGGCTGCCTGTGCTGCAGCGACTCGGGCAATAGGCACACGGAACGGCGAGCAGCTGACATAGTCGAGACCTACCTTGTGGCAGAACTTCACGGACGAGGGCTCGCCACCATGTTCGCCACAGATACCGCACTTCAGTGTCGGGCGAACAGAGCGTCCCTTCTCTGTAGCCATGCGGATCAGCGAGCCAACGCCCTTCTGGTCGAGCACCTGGAACGGATCCACCTTCAGGATCTTCTTGTGCAGATAGATCGGGAGGAAGGAGGCGATGTCGTCACGCGAATAACCGAAAGTCATCTGCGTCAAGTCGTTCGTGCCAAACGAGAAGAACTCTGCAGACGTAGCGATGCGGTCAGCTGTCAGCGCGGCACGTGGCACCTCGATCATCGTACCCACGAGGAAATCAATCCTGTCTCCACGCTCGGCGAAGAGTGCCTCGGCCTCGGCACGGATCACGGTTTCCTGTTCCTTAAACTCGTAGAGGATACCCGTCAGCGGCACCATGATTTCCGGATGGGTCTCCACGCCTTCCTTCTTCAGATCGAGTGCGGCACCGAGGATAGCGCGCGTCTGCATCTGCGTAATCTCCGGATAGGTGTTGCCCAGACGGCATCCGCGGTGACCGAGCATCGGGTTCTGCTCGTGGAGCGCTTCCACGCGTTGACGGATGTATGCGAGACTTACGCCCATCGCTTCAGCCATCTCCTGCTGACCCTTCTCATCGTGCGGCACGAACTCATGCAGCGGTGGATCGAGCAAGCGAACCGTCACGGGATAACCTGCCATCACGCGCAGGATACCTTTGAAGTCGTCCTGCTGATAAGGCAGGATCTTCGCCAGTGCCTTCTTCCGATCCTCTGCATTTTCAGCCAAGATCATCTCACGCATGGCCTTGATCTTTTCACCCTCAAAAAACATGTGCTCCGTACGGCAAAGGCCAATACCTACGGCGCCAAAGTTGCGTGCGCTCTGTGCATCGTGTGGCGTATCGGCGTTGGTGCGCACCTTGAGACGGGCGTACTTGTCTGCCAGCGTCATCAGTTCTGCAAAGTCGCCTGACAGCTCGGCAGCCTTCGTGTGCACTTCGCCTTCGTACACCTCACCGGTCGAACCGTTGATCGAGATATAGTCGCCCTCTTTCAGCTTCACACCGTCAATTTCGACTGTGCGATTCTTGTAGTCTACGTTCAGTGCGCCTGCGCCCGATACGCAGCATTTACCCATGCCACGAGCCACCACAGCAGCGTGCGAGGTCATACCACCGCGAGCCGTCAAAATACCTTCGGCTACAGCCATACCTGCCAAATCCTCCGGCGACGTCTCGAGGCGAACCATCACCACGTGATGTCCCTTGGCGTGCCATTCGGCGGCATCGTCGGCAAAAAAGACGATCTGGCCCGTCGCAGCGCCCGGTGATGCGGGCAATCCACGCGTCAGCACCTTCGCTTTCTTCAGCGCCTCCTTGTCGAAGATCGGGTGGAGCAATTCATCGAGCTTATTGGCGTCGATGCGCTTGATGGCGGTCTTTTCGTCGATCATGCCTTGACGAAGCAGGTCCATCGCGATCTTCACCATGGCCGAACCTGTACGCTTGCCATTTCGCGTCTGGAGGAACCAGAGCTTGCCGTCCTGTACGGTGAACTCCATGTCCTGCATATCGTGATAATGGTTCTCGAGGCGGGTCTGGATCTCATCGAGTTCCTTGTAAATCTCGGGCATGGCTTCCTCCATGGAAGGATATTTGGCCACGCGATCGGCCTCGGAAACTCCCGCCAGTTCTGCCCAACGCTGAGAGCCGATCTTGGTGATCTGCTGCGGTGTACGAATGCCGGCTACGACGTCCTCGCCTTGTGCATTGATCAAATATTCGCCGTTAAAAAGGTCCTCGCCAGTTGCCGCGTCGCGTGAGAAGCAAACGCCCGTAGCCGATGTGTCGCCCATGTTGCCAAACACCATCGCTTGCACGTTCACTGCCGTTCCCCATTCAGCGGGAATGCCTTCCATCTTCCTATAAAGGATCGCGCGCTCGTTCATCCAAGAGTCGAACACGGCACAAATGGCTCCCCACAGCTGATCATAAGCGCAAGTCGGGAAGTCTTTTCCCGTCTGCTTCTTCACTGCTGCCTTAAAACGCTTTACGAGTTCCTTCAGGTCTTCAACTTCGAGTTCGTTGTCGAGCTTGACACCCTTAGCCTTCTTTACATCTTCGATAATTTCTTCGAAGGGGTCGATATCCTCCTTATTTTCCGGCTTCATGCCCAGCACGACGTCGCCATACATCTGTACAAAGCGACGATAAGAGTCCCAGGCGAATCGCGGGTTACCCGTTTTGCGGGTTAAGCCTTCCACGACGTCGTCGTTCAGTCCGAGGTTGAGGATGGTGTCCATCATGCCCGGCATCGAGGCGCGTGCACCGGAGCGCACAGAGACCAGCAGCGGGTTTTCCACGTCTCCAAACTTGGAGTTCATCAGCATTTCAACGTGAGCGACCGCTTTTTTTACATCGTCTTGCAGCAACTCGACCATCTTCTCTTTTCCAATCCGATAGTATTCGTTGCACACGTCCGTCGTGATCGTGAAACCCGGTGGAACGGGCACGCCGATCAAGTTCATCTCTGCCAAATTGGCACCTTTTCCTCCCAGCAGATTTCTCATATCTGCTTTTCCTTCGGCCTTTCCGTTACCGAAGGTGTAAACTCTCTTTACTTCCATTAGGTCGTATATTTTTTATGTGTCTCGCTGTTTTTTTAAGCGGCGGCAAATATATACGCTTTCGTTACACCGCCGTTTTCGCAGTTTTTTTCATCGTGCTGGTTGGCGCCAAGGTCTTCTTGAGGCTATCCATACCTTTGCGCCCCTGAAAATTCAAATGGCATTGCAATTTTGACACGAAAGAAAAAACCGTGCCCCGTCGTTGAGGGCGTGAAGGTGACGGACGTGGCGGCTGAAGGAAAAGCTGTCGCAAGAATTGACGAGAGAGTGGTGTTTATCCCTTGGGCGGCCCCGGGAGACGTTGTTGATGTGCGACTTACGCGTAGAAAAAGTCATTACGCGGAGGGTACGATTGTCGCGTTTCGAGAAAGGAGCCCACTGCGTGTGGATCCGTTTTGCGAGCATTTCGGTGTGTGCGGAGGCTGCAAGTGGCAACATTTACCGTACGAAGAACAGCTGCGTTTTAAGCAGCAGCAAGTTGTCGACGCCCTGACTCGCATCGGGCACGTGACGCCGCGTGAGGTGCGGCCCATTCTTGGCTCCGAGCAGACGACGCACTATCGGAATAAGCTCGAATTTACGTTCTCTAATCGCCGCTGGCTAACCGCAGAAGAGATTGATTCAGAAAGGAATGACACGGACATGAATGCACTGGGCTTCCACATTCCGGGCATGTTTGATAAGGTGCTGGACATTCGCCGCTGCCACCTACAGGACGACGTGTCGAACCGCATCCGACTCGCCGTCAAAAAATATTGCCTCACGCACGATGGCTACCCATTTTTTGACCTAAAAAATAACGCCGGGTTCGTTCGCACGCTCATGATTCGCACCTCATCAGCGGGCGGGGTGATGGTCGTGATGGCTTTTTATTATGAGGATCGCGCGCGCAGGGAAGCGCTGCTCGATTTTATCGCCGCGGAGGTGCCCGAGATCACTTCCCTGATGTATGTCATCAACGAAAAATGTAATGACACATTGACCGACCAAGATATTCGCCTCTATCGCGGGGTGGATCATTTGATCGAGCGAATGGAAGACCTGCAATTTAAGGTCGGGCCGAAATCCTTCTATCAAACTAACAGTCAGCAGGCTTACAGGCTCTATTCCGTGGTTCGTGAATTTGCCGAGCTTAGCGGTTGCGAAACGGTTTACGATCTCTACACGGGTACGGGCACGATTGCCAATTTCGTAGCTCGTCGCTCGCGGCGCGTCATCGGTATTGAATATGTGCCGGAGGCTATCGACGACGCACGCGTGAATGCCGGACTTAACGGCATCGAAAATGCCGTCTTTTACGCGGGCGACATGAAGGACATGCTCACCGAATCGTTCATTGAGGCACACGGGCGACCCGACGTGGTGATCACTGACCCGCCACGGACGGGCATGCATAACGACGTGACTGACACCATCCTACGAGCAGCGCCCGAGCGCATCGTCTACGTTAGTTGTAACCCCGCGACGCAGGCTCGCGACATTGCACGGATGGCGGATCAATACGAAATCGTGCGCATCCAACCCGTGGACATGTTTCCCCACACGCATCACGTGGAAAACGTGGCTCTACTGAGAAAAAAGTGCGCAGAAAAATGTTAGCGTCACTCTTCAAATGTTTCAAACGGAAGCCGTCCGCGGTGGTGCAAACGCCCGAGACGGTCGATGTGACGCCGCAGCCTCGCCCGCTGTCTGACACGGAGAAAAATGGCTACAGAACGTTGGCTGCGCTCTGTCTGGCGAAGGAAAAACAGGACGAAATGGCAGTCTTTATTGACAACCTGAACGATTTTGAGGGTGATGATGGGTATTTTACAACCCTCAACTATGTCATGGACTGGGAAGACGATCACGATCTGTTTTTCATCATGGCCGTCGATTGGAAAGAGGAGGTCGATACGTTGGAATGGAGGATCGATAATGCGGTAAAAAACAATTTTGGACTCTGCATCTCCCTTCCTGATCCTCAAGATTATAGCGATACACCTGTCTACGATCCGAAAGTCTTTCCTGACTATGAGGCGGCACTCAGCAAGCACGATTTGAAGCTCGGTTTTATTGATACGCAAGCTGACGAGTACGTTTTTTTCGTCCATCGGACAGCCGATCAATCCGCCGTGGAGGAAGCGGTGTGCCAAATCGGGTACCAGTACAAATAAAGCCTCCACTTTTTCACCCCATAGACGTTCCCTTCATTTTGTACGAGCCTTTTTTGAATCAAAAAGAGGTTCATTCCGTTTGTCATAAACCTTCCTCGAATCAAAAAGGGGTTCATTCCGTTTTTCATAAGCCTTTCTCGAATCAAAAAGAGGTTCTCTCTGTTTTTCATAGGTCTTTTTTGAGTCTAATAGCGACTTAATCCGAATCGTTTATCAAGGGGATTCTAAGGTAGAGGCATAAAAATATGTGTCTTATAGGTCGCCTCGTAAAAGTCATATAATCTGTCATCTGGTACACGTGGGGCGTATGCAATACGCCCCTACCTTACTAATAGAATAGGCCTTTTTTGATTCAAAAAGAGGTTCTATCTATTTGGCATAAGCCTATTCTGAATCAAAAAAGAGTTCTTTCCGTTTTGCATAAGCCATTATCGGATCAAAAAGAGGTTCATTCCGTTTGGCATAAGTCTTTCCTTAATCGAAAAAAGGTTCCCTCCGTTTTGCACAAACCTATTCTGAATCAAAAAGAAGTTCTCTCCGTTTTGCGCAAGCTCTTTTTGATTCAAAAAGAGGGTGCCTCCATTTTGCATAGGTCTTTTTTGAGTCCAATAGCGACTTAATCCGAATCGTTTATCAAGGGGATTCTAAGGTAGTGGCGTAAAAATATGCGCCTTATAGGTCGCCTCGTAAAGATCATCTAATCTGTCACCTGATACACGTAGGGCGTATGCAATACGCCCCTACCTTACTAATAGAATAGACCTTTTTTGAATCGAAAATGGGTCTCTTTCATTTTGCATAAACCTATTCTGAATCAAAAAGAGGTTCTCTCCGTTTTGCACAAGCCTATTCTGAATCAAAAATAGGTTCCCTTCGTTTCGCATAAGTCTTTCCTGAATCGAAAAAAGGCTCCTTCTGTTTTGCACAAACCTATTCTGAATCGAAAAGAGGTTCATTCCGTTTTGCGGAATACTTTTTTGGATCAAGGAAAGGGGTAAACGGTTTTGCGAGTATCCCACATTGACCTTAAAAAGGGATGTGCAGGATGGCGAGGGGCTTCTTTGGGTGCAAATCACTAAAAAATATTCTTCTTATTTAGTTGCTTGGCCGAAGCAATTAAGAGACATTTCTACGGATTAATTGCTTCATCAGAGCAACTAAGAGACATTTTTACGGCTTAATTGCTTTATCAGAGCAACTAAGAGACATTTCTACGGCTTAATTGCTTCATCAGAGCAACTAAATAACATTCCTTTAGCTTAATATCTTCCGCGAAAGACGGTCTGCTGTCGCACTGCATAACGGACGATTCGACAGAGCGCGGGGTGCGACGTATGGCATGATGATCACTGTCGGCCAAACGGATGGCAAACATTTCAGCATACCCCTCTGCCGATAAATGCAAATGGTGTCCCATTTTTGCAGGCGATTTTTGTGGTCTCGAGCGAGGGTCGTGACGAATGGCACGCATGGCTTTTGGCTCATATATAATATGTACGCGCGTATCTTTTATTATGTACGCAACTAAAAACGAGTAATGAGAATGAACAAGACCGGTTTGGCTTTCCTTGCAACGCTGCTGCTGATGGCCGGATGTCACAGTGAGCAGAAAAAAACGGAGCTGGCACCTGACCTGCCTGTCCTTCAGTCGCGAGGCGTGATCACGGCAGTCACGCTGAACAGCTCTACGTCGTATTTTCAATACAAGATGCAGCCCATGGGTTATGAATACGATCTGATTGCTGATTTTGCAGCCCGCAACGGTCTCAAATTGGAGATTAAAGTGGCCGAGAGCGTGGCGCAATCGATTGAAATGCTGCAAAATGGGCAGGCCGATGTCGTGGCATACCCGGTTCCGATCGATAATGAGCGAAAACAATCGCTGCGCTTCTGCGGTCGCGAAAGACAGTCGAGTCTCGTTGTGGTGCAGCGCAGCTCGAATCGAGATTCGGTGCTGACGGACGTCACGCAGCTTATCGGCCGCGAAGTGCATATCAAACCAGACAGCAGGTATCGAGATCGGCTGGAAAATTTGAACCGCGAACTGGGCGGAGGCATTCGTATCGTGGAAATGAAGTCTGACACTTTGTCGGTTGAAGATCTTATCGGAATGGTTTCTCGAGGCGAAATTCAATACACGATTTGTGAGGACGATGTGGCCCGACTCAATCGTACATACTACGGAAATTTAGATGTCAGTTTGGCAGTCAGTTTCCGCCAACGTTCTGCGTGGGCTGTACGGCGTGATTGTCCTTTGCTTGGGATGGCCATCGATCTTTGGGCGGCCGGTGCAACAGGCGACGACACCTATCGGGCGGCAGAAAAGCGCTATTTCGAACTCTCCAAGGGCGGCCCGGAGGCTATCGAGGCCGATGCAGAAACGCCCGACACCGTCAAGCAGACAAAACCGAAAGTGCCCAAAATGCGGCCGGGAATGATTTCGCCTTACGACGATCTTTTCAAGCGTCACGCCAAAAGTCTCGGCTGGGATTGGCGCCTGCTGGCCGCCATAGCCTATTTTGAGTCGCATTTTCGACCCAACGCAGTCGCCTGGACAGGCGCTAAGGGGCTGATGGGCATTATGCCGTCCACCGCGCGTGCCCTCGGCTTCCGATATGAAGAGATGAGCGACCCCGAGAAGAACATTCGCGCAGGAATTGAATGTCTGCGACGTTTCCGCGGCTCTTTTCCAGCGGCCAGTGAAGAGGAACGTGTCAAATTGACACTCGCTTCCTATAATGCAGGTGTCGGACACATCAACGACGCCCAACGTTTGGCCAAAAAATATGGCCATAACCCCAACGTATGGACTGACAACGTGGCAGAATACATCCGCCTCAAGGCAGAACCCAAATATTACACCGATTCCGTTTGCCGCTTTGGGTATTTACGCGGCCGCGAGACTTATCGCTATGTCGACGCAGTGCTTGGCCGTTATCATCATTATCGCGAACTCACGGAAAAGCAAACGGCAGAAAAAACGGAGAAAGAATGAATTGCGTAAAAGCATTTATCGAAAAAGGTGCTGACAATATCTATAGTGTATATGTGGATTTGGAAGATAATACTCTGAATTATGGTATTCACGGAAATGGGGACAGCATAGAAGAGGCTATCGATGATTTTGAAGCTTCGTACGTAGGAATGAAGGAGTTATATCATAGCAAAGGAGAGCATTTTGTTGAATCCTCTTTTTAATATTACGACGAATCAAATGGCGAGAATCCTCCTCGACGCTATGATAGAGTCTGACAAATTGACACGACTCCAACTATCGCATAAAATTTTCTCGTGCGAATATGTAGGTATACTTTTGTGACCGTAAGAAGTCTACATAATTTCCTCATTATGAAAAAATACCTCCAACTTTTCCTTTCGTTTTTCAAGATAGGAGCCTTCACCATTGGTGGAGGTTACGTGATGATCCCGCTGATCGAAAAAGAAGTCGTGGAACGTCGGCGATGGATTGAACGTGAGGAATTTACCGAAATGCTCACCTTGGCGCAATCTGCACCAGGCCCGATTTCGATTAACTCCGCTGTTTTCGTTGGGTACAAGACGCTCGGTTTCGGAGGAATGATCACCGCCGTTTTAGGGACTGTCATTCCGTCATTTGTGGTTATCCTGCTGGTTGCCATGTTCTTTACCGACATCCGAGAAAACCCCACGGTGGAACGCATCTTTCGTGGCATCCGGCCAGCGGTTGTCTCGCTGATTGTCGTGCCTGTTGTCAACATGCTGAAGAAAAGCGGTTTCAGTCCCTTCGTCGTCTCATTGGCCACGATTGCAGCGCTGGCTGTTTGGTTGTTTGGCGTTTCGCCCGTTTGGGTTATTGCAGCAGCCGGCGTGACCGGTGTCATCTACCATTCTTGGATCGCGAAAGAGCACCCCGAGAAATAAAATGGACAAAATGACAGGCTGCGTCTATTCATATCCCCCGCCTCTCGACTATTTTCCTCCATGCCGCTTTGCGAGATTCATTTTTCGACCTTTGTTTTTAGCATTTCGTTTCACGAGATACGCTTTTCGATTTTAGTTTTTCACTTTTAGTTTCACGAGATCCATTTTTCGATCTTTGTTTTTAGCATTCTGTTTCACAGGATACACTTTTCGCTCTTAGATTTTCACTTTTAGTTTCACGAGATCTATTTTTCGATCTTTGTCTTTAGCATTCCGCTTCACGAGATGCGTTTTTCGCTCTTAGTTTTTCACTTTTATTTTCACAAGATCCATTTTTCGATCTTCGTTTTTAGCATTTCGTTTCACAAGATACGCTTTTCGATTTTAGATTTTTACTTTTAGTTTCACGAGATACGTTTTCCCCTCAATGGAAATTTACATCCAACTGTTTATTACGTTTTTCAAGATCGGGATTGTAGGCTTCGGCGGTGGATATGCCATGCTTTCGATGGTTCAATACGAGGTCGTTGAGGCACATAACTGGCTCAGCGTGGGCGAGTTTACCGACATTGTGGCCATCTCGCAAATGACGCCAGGACCGATCATTATCAATTGCGCCACCTATATCGGCTACACAGCAACGGGCGGCAGCATCCTCGGCTCCCTACTTGCCACGACAGCGGTCTGCCTGCCGGCCATCATCATCATGACATTGATCTGTCGTTTCTTCCTGCTCTTTCACAACAACGCCTACATGACCGGAGCTTTGAGCTGGATGAAGCCCGCGGCCATCGGACTCATCGCAGCGGCGGCCCTGCTGTTAATGAACGAACATAATTTCATCGATTGGCGTAGCGTGGTGATTGCCATCGGCGCCTTCGTGGCGTCTTATTTTTTTCGTGTTGGCACAATCCGCCTTATTTTAGCTGCCGGATTGGCAGGTTGGCTGCTGTTTTAGTCGTTCATCGAACTTAAAATGGCTCCTTAGCAGATGCATGAGGCCTGTTTGGAGGCATATTTTTTTGCCTCCGACCGGCGTAAGTCTCTACTTGCCAACAGATTTCAGCCTACCACCCCTATCCTCTCTCCTTTTCTGGATAAAAGGAAAGGGGCAAAAGGAAATCAGGCCCTCTTGGGGGTATTTCCTTGCCGTGTAGGCATACAAGCAACCCATTAACGAACCCTATTTTCTCACCACATTATGCTAACGAAGATTTTAGACGAAAACGCGGTGCATCGCTTTAGCCGCTACCTTGAAAAAGGCGAAAAATTTGTACTGACGGCCCATCTCTCGCCCGATGGCGACGCGATCGGTTCGGCGCTCGGAATGGCCCACTATCTCTCGGAGCAGGGCAAGGAGCGTGTGCATGTGATTGTCCCTAACGATTTTCCAGCTTTTCTCAAGTGGATGCCCGGCGCCGAGGATGTCCTGATTTATAACAAGTATCCGGACTACGCAGAGCAATTAATTCGCGAAGCAGACGTGATTATCAATCTCGACTTTAACGAACCGAAACGTATTGGAGACCTTGCACCTCTCGTCGAAGCCGCTTCGGGGCGAAAGGTGATGATCGACCATCACCTCTATCCCGCTCCCGACTTTTGTCGCCTCGTGATCTCTCACCCGGAGCTTTCTTCAACGTGCGAATTGGTCTTCCGGTTGCTCTGCGCCATGAAAGCGTACGATGACATCAGCCGCAACGCTGCGGAGTGCCTCTATACGGGTATGATGACCGATACAGGAGCGTTTAGCTATAATTCCAACCGCGCTGATATCTATGTCATTATCGGCGAACTGATCAAGAAGGGAATCGATAAGGATGCCATTTATCGGCAGGTCTATCAGGTTTATTCAGAGTCTCGTATGCGTTTGATGGGGTACACTATGAACGAAAAAATGAAGGTTTACCCTGCGCAACAGGCCGCCTTGATCACCCTCACGAGCGATGAACTTCGGCGCTACCATTATAAGACGGGCGATACGGAGGGTTTCGTGAATATGCCTCTCGACATCGACGGAATCGCCTTCTCTGTATTTATTCGCGAGGATCCTGATTACGCAAAAGTGTCCCTGCGATCCGTCGGGAGCTTCCCTTGCAATCGTTTTGCCATGCGTTACTTCAACGGCGGCGGTCATAAGAACGCATCTGGAGGCGAATTTTACGGCACACTCGAAGAAGCGATCCGAACTTTTGAGCAGGGTTTGGCGGAATTCAATCCGACACATTTTACGGAGACGGCCGAAGAAGCACAGGCCGTGTAAGCCTGACAGATTGTCACTCGCAGACCCAAAAGAAAGTCCCCCGAACGAAGGCTTGACACCTGTCGTCCGGGGGACTGCTTTTTTCGAGGTACTTTTTATTCATGCTCTACTTCTTGGGACCCTTTTTGGAGCACTTTTTATTCGTGCTCTACTTCTTGATCGCCTTTTTGGGGCAACTTTTTATTCGTGCTCTACTTCTTGATCGCCTTTTCGGGGTACTTTTTTTCATGCTCTATCCCTTGGCCTTCTCCGTGGGACGAAGCACCATGCGGTAAGACTGATCCTTGCTGATGTAATAGCCAGCCCAGTTGTAGAACGAACGCAGCTTGTTCCGAAAGTTCACTAACGACATAATGTGAACAAAAGCCCAAATGGCCCACGCGAGAAATCCCTTGAGGAAAATCTTGCGAGACAAATCTGCCACCGCTTGATTACGCCCGATGATCGCCATAGCTCCTTTATCGACGTAACGGAAGGGCGTGGGCGATTGAAAATCTCGGTTTAGGTTGCGAGCTAAGTTCGTGGCCTGCTGAATGGCTACCTGTGCCAGCTGTGGATGACCGCCGGGATAGGCCGGATCGGCCGTCATGAGGGCAGCGTCGCCCACGGCAAAGATGTCGTCTTGCCCTTCGACGCGATTGAAGGCATCGGTCTTCATCCGGCGTCCCCTTCCGAGCCGATCGGGAGTGTCGAGACCCGGAAAGGTCCGCGCTGACACGCCAGCGGCCCAGATCAGGTTTCGCGCCTCTAAGACCGTGCCGTCGGAAAGGTGCACTTCATCGTTCACGAAGTCCTTCACGAAGACACCCAGCTTGAGTTTGACTCCCTTACGTCGCAATGCCCGCTCAGTATAAGCCTGGGCACGCTGCGACATAGGCGCAAGCACCGTTTTTTGCCCGTCGATGAGGTAGATGTCGCCCAATTCGGAACGACTCAGCTCGGGGTAGTCCTTCATCATAATGTTCTGCTTCATTTCGGCGAAGATGCCAGACAGCTCCACGCCCGTTGGCCCGGCACCGGCTATGGCGAAAGAGAGCAGCTTGTGGCGTTGCTCGCTATCTGTAGTGCGGGTGGCCCGCTCGAGACGCGTATAGACCAAATTGCGCAACATGAGGGCGTCACCGATCGTCTTCATCGGCATGGCTTTGGCCTCGACATCCGGATTGCCGAAAAAATTGGACTCCGCACCTGTGGCCATAATCAGCAAATCGTAATACAGCTCGCCATTGCTAAGCACGAGCTTCTTCTCCTCCGGCACCACGGCCTGAAGTATCCCCATGCGGAAACGCGTGTTCGGCCGTTTGCGCAACAATCGACGGTAGGGATACGAGATGGACGAAGGCTCCATGAAACCCGCGGCCACCTGATAGAGCAAGGGCGGGAAAAAGTTGTAATTGTTCATGTCTACCAATGTCACGCGGTACTTTCCACCGCGATCTAACTCCTTGACTAATCGCAGGCCGGCAAATCCACCGCCTACAATTACGATGTGTTTCCTGTCATCCATTTTGTTGTCGTTTAAATGTTGTGTGTGAGAAGCTGTTTTGAATTTATTGAGCGATTGTTTTATGGAGCTGTTTGGGCGGATCTTTCTCCTTTCTTGTTTCGGGTCTAT
>ERZ772977.794-NODE-794-length-18499-cov-80.533453_pt1 | contig 18499 bp, 23 predicted proteins | sample MGYA00511131_ERZ772977 | MGnify/ENA primary metagenome ERZ772977 (study PRJEB29015, sample SAMEA2737935) | human oral metagenome | biome: human oral; feature: human-associated habitat; material: dental | place: China | collected 2151 ...
CTGAACAGAGTTAGACATCGAAAAAGAAGATTACTCTATAAAGTATCTAAGAGAATTATGGATGTTTATAAGAGAGAAATCAATAAAGTCGATCCTGATAAATTGACTTTCTCTCACGACTACATGTTAAGAGTAAAAGCTTCTCTTCAGGTATTCATGCCTGATAGTAAAATTTGGAAAGATTGGTGTAAACAAAATCACCCTCCTAAACCCATTTACCTAGATGAGTATAATGACCTACTTTAACCATTACTAATTAATAAAAGGAAAATCATCATGAAATTATTTTTAACTAAAGAAAACCATGAAAAGCTTTTACAAGCTATCGATTACCATATCGAGAAAGATCTCAAATACAAATTTGAGAAAATGCAAGCTTTAAAAACCATACAGATTAAACAAGAGAATTCTAGTGAATACGAAAGTTTAGATATTCGTCATGCTAATGTAATTCGAGTAAAAGAAAAGAAATCTTTCTTAAATAGAATTACAGAATTCAAAACTTACAACCTAGAAGAAGATTTCAGTATCTGTATTGGTTATTCTTCTATCCAAAATGATAAACTGGAGCATTTAGCTAAAATAAGAGAAGACTTAGTCACCTATCTCTTGTTTGCAGAAAGTATATTCAAATACCGGAGTGAAGTAGAAGAATATACCGATTTTGAATTTGATTACGATAAACTCATTCAGTTTATTCACTTGGTTCACTTCTATTTAGCGACACAAAGAAAAGAAAACCCAAATTCTTTAGACTATCGTAATCTAGATCGTGAATATAGTTATCGTATCGACTACATACTAGGTATTGGTTTCAATACGGCATTGATTAATGAGGCTTACGACGATTACTACTTCGATTCAGATTCCATTAAAGAAGGTAATACTCATTACTTCATTTCTGTACCGAGTATTCAAGATAACTTTATCAGATTCGATATTGAATTTAATGAAGAAGAGAAAGAGGTATTAGCAGGTATCTTAAGTAGTGTTCGTTTAACTAGATTTACGATAAATACTTCTATTCGTGATTTGTATTTAACCAAATCAGCTTATAGAGAATATCTGGATATCACAGTTAGAAATAAAGAAATTCTTTATATTCGTTTAAATAACGAACATGATGAGTCCTTCTTACATACTTTCAATCTTAATAATATCGTTGCAAGAACCATTTCTAATGGAAATACTCAAGCTCATCCACTACCTCTGTTAAGAGTAGCAAATGACACTACGGAGATTAATATTTGCTGTACGATGGATGAATTCGAGTATATGATTTCTTAAACTATTTTGGAGATCTGATTATGTATTGTAAAGTAACAAACACGGTGAACAAGACAGTTCAGTACCTTAACAAGTCACACAATATTTTAAAAGAGTATAATATATTCGATCTTTTTAAAATCAAGAAGATCGAGACGATGACAGACCGCAATGACGATGGTGAACTAATTGACTACGCAGTAATTGACTATAAGTCAGGTGATGAATGTAAATCAATGTGGATTCGTAAAGAAGAATATAACGAAATTATTCAGTATCCGGAAGACATTAAAGATACGATATTCTTCTTATACGTAATGCATCGCAATAGGTATTATCCTGAAGGTATACTTAATCCAGATAATCTTCCTTTTAACGAACAAGAAATGGAGATACTGACATTAGCAGGAAACTTCTTTATCTGGAGTGTCTTATTTTCACAATCAGAATCAATAGAACTAGGTAACCATGTAAATGTTCCTAACATGAAGCTATTTAGTAAAAGTGAATATTACGAATTAGCCCACATGGTTAGTTTACCTGTATTCGATATAAATGGAACATTACCTTCTTTTAAAATAACCAATCTATATTCAGGAACGATATTATCAGTTATCGAACCTAAAGAAATGATAGGAACGGAAAGTAAAGAACCATTTATCGATTATGTCGACGCCTACATGTTAAAATTAACTTTTGGAAAAGAAAAGGATACAGATAATCTTAATGAAGAAAGACTAGGTAGATTATTTGCAGCTTTAGAGGGTAATGTGGTTTCTGCAGATACGAATTTGCGTGATTTATACTTTAAAGCAAGTCGGTATTTAAGAATCACTAACATCAAAGAAGAGAAGCTAGTGAGTATTACTGTAGAAGAGCAAGGAAGTACTACTCGATATTTAGGCGGACTATACAGTGGGTTCTCCATGAATGCTATTAAAATAGATTCACGTGAATACACAACTCCGTTTCCCATTACTGATGTAACTATTGGAGGACAGAAAGTTACATTAGCTTGTTCTATACCTGAAATAGAAACAGCTTTAGGTTTAAATTAGTAAAGGAACTATTATGAAATTTTCAGTATTTGATCAAACACCTAACGATGCGACTAAAGAAAGCATGTTCTTAGGACAATCCATTAACTTACAACGATACGACCAATCTAAGTATCAAATCTACAATGAATTAGCAGAAAAGCAAAAGTCATTCTTCTGGCGTCCCGAAGAGATTGATCTGTCTAAAGATCGTATCGATTTTGAAGGGTTACCAGAGCATGAAAAGCATATTTTTCTTCGTAATTTGGACTATCAATCATTGCTCGACTCGATTCAGGGACGTAGTCCTGCTATTGCCTTCTTACCCCTGATTTCTATTCCTGAATTAGAACACTGGACTATAGCTTGGGACTTTTTCGAACTTATTCATTCTTATTCTTACACGTACATCATGCGTAATGTACTGGTAGACCCTTCTGAAGAGTTTGACAGTATTGTTGTAAATGAAGAGATTAAGAAACGTGCTGATGCTATTTCTCGATACTACGATGACTTGATTGAGTATTCTCAATATTACAATCTCTTCGGAGAAGGCGAATTCAAAATCAGTAAGCGAATTAACGATGTTGTCTACGATGCATTTAAAACCATTACTGTATCTAAACGTGAATTAATGAAGAAACTTTATCTCTGTATGTTTGTTGTAAATGTACTAGAAGCTATTCGGTTTTACGTATCTTTCGCCTGTTCGTTCAGTTTCGCCGAGCGTAAGCTTATGGAAGGTAACGCCAAAATCATTAAACTCATCGCCAGAGACGAGGCGTTACACCTTACTACGACTCAGCACATCATCAATACCTTAGCTTCAGGAGCCGAAGGAGAAGTATGGAAAGAGATTGCTGAGGAAACCAAAGAAGAATGTATTAACATTTTTAGAGAAGCAGCACAGCAAGAAAAAGACTGGGCTAAATACCTCTTTAAAGATGGCAGTATGATCGGATTGAATGAAACCATTCTTTGCCAGTATATTGATTACATTACCAACCACCGCATGAAAGCAGTAGGTTTAGAGCCTATTTTCCCAAATGCAAATTCTAATCCGATTCCTTGGATTAATACTTGGTTGACTTCTGATAATGTACAAGTCGCTCCTCAAGAAGTAGAAATCTCGTCTTACTTAGTAGGACAAGTAGATTCTGCTTTAGACAGTGGTGATTTAGCAGATATGGAATTGTAAAGAAATGTAGAGTAGGTAAGAAGGCTACTTTAAATAAAGCTTCTTAAATTTTAAACCGAAAGGAAAATCGAAATGATTAAAGTAGTAACTAGATTAGCAACCATTCTTTCAGACATTACCTTAAATGGTAATACTTGGAATACCTTATACGATTCTTATTTAACTGACGAGGAATTAGAGAAACGTAAGAGTGAAACAAATACTCCTTATGTTAAAACAAAAACTGTTTTAATTAGGGATTGGATTGCTCATTTGGATACGTTAAAAGAGAGTGAAGAGAATAAAGTGTTTTCTTCAGAAGTAGAAAGATTACTGAAGAAAACCACTATAGAATTCTATCCTGAATTCTTCGTATATTATCCTAGAATAGAGAGCGCGGTCTCTTATAAACGTTCTAGAATGCTGACATTCAGACAGTTCTTAATGAGTTATTACGGACTTGGTACAGAAGAAGCATTTAAACAGTTTGTAGAAGACGTACGCAATGAATTACTCTTTCGATTTACTTACCATCGTTTTACTCGAAATGCTCACGTAAACAAGCGTAAGTTTGCAGGACTTCCTGTATCTGATATCGATGGTTTTAGAGACTACTTTTTCAAAACCCCAGTAGGAGAATTAAGTAGACTTATTCCTGTTTATCACGATAAAGGGTATTTAGGTAATATTAAAGAATTTTCACAATTACCTGATGAAGAATTAGAGAAGCATAAATTAGGTTTTTCATACGGATATACTTTAGATTATCAAGATGCTCGTGAAGTCATCATTGCTAAGTTTAAACCGAATGATAACTATTCTGCAACTAAATTACTTAAGAAATACTTAGAAGAGGAAACGGATAAGAATTATTTTAAGGTCATGAAGTATCGTAACTTAGGTAAACTGATCCCTATCTTCGAAACTGTAGAAGATAAGCAAGTAATGAAAATGTTAATCTTGCAAACCAATTTCTAATCTAACGAATAAAGTAGGGAGGTAATACTCCCTACTTTATTTTTTACTAACTAACTTAAAGGAAATGTAACATGAAAGTTAAAAATATAAATATTCAATATAACCCAGTTATTGCAATGGAGCCTACTGGAATAGATCCCAGTATAATCGAAAAACTGTTTACTGAGGTAGAAATTACTAAAACTTCCGACACTAAGTACCTATTTGATTTCCATGATAATAAAAATGAAGTTTATCAAGTAGAGTTTAACTTCGACGGAATCTATACCAAATATAAAGATTGGAGTAATCGGTTCTTAGTTTATTTTGCGTTTATGACCGCAGTAAACAGAGAAGCTAATATTTTTAATCGAGCAATTTTAAATAGTGAAGATGCTGAAGAGTTTAAGGCAGACAGTACGAATTATCTTGGTATTCTTCGCAAGAAAGCCTTTAAATTTCTTTTAAGAATAGCTTTACAAGAAGTCGAAGAGATAAATAATGCGACAGGTAAAAATTTAGTTGGAGTGTATCAAGATGGTTTAAAAACATGTTCGGATTATTTTATTAACAATATTGTAAAAGGTATTGAGTCAAAAAGAAAAGAATCATTAGCGATGTTTTTAGGACTGTATACATCTGGTAACTTCTTTGTTAGTTTCTTGTCTACAAGTTACTGGAACATTGATCAGTTTAGTTCTGTTATTGAAAATGACAAGGTATTTGTTCACAAATTGGTTATCAAGTTTAGAGATACAAATGACAAATTAGGTATTTCTATTAGTACTACTTCTGAAAATACTTATAAACTTATCGAGAAAGATATCAATAGACTGCGAGAAGAGAAGTGGTTCATTCCTTATTTTGCTTATACTGATAGATTCTATAAAGAACCAGAGATCACTAAGTTAGGTGGGTATAGTGTTCTTAAGAATGGAGATGAAACCATCTATCTAACTGGTAGTTTCGTCATTGGTCCGGTAGATGATTTTTCTCTCTTTGAGAAATCTAAATTAACGGTAGCTGGTACCGAAAGAATCTTGAACATTAAACACAATGATTTACAAGCTAAGGTAGCTTATGCTTTAATATCCGAATAGGAGAGTTTTATGTTTAAAACCATTTCGAGTTTTCCTAAATATACCCATGCTGAATTACTCAGACTGAACTCTATTAATCAGTTTTTGATTAAGAAGTACCCCAGAGAAGAAGACAATAGTTTTCTAGCGAGATATTGGCACGCACATCTCTTTGCTTTGCATGTTCTTAAAGATAAAGATCAAGCAGATAAATTATCATCTATAGTGGTTACACCTGAAGAGTTTTATAAAATACCTAATCCAGGTATTAGTAGCTGTTTTAACGAATGGCTAGAGATGTACAAGAAAGATCGAGTATTTAAATCGACTTTCATCATGGATGGTATTCCAGGTGTTTCAGAGCCTATTTCAATTGAAGTCAAACCTATTCCTGAAGAAGCTAAAATAGCCTTTACCGGAATACTTGAGCGTCTCAATAAAGAGGGTTTTATTGATCCGAAAGATATTGAATAGGAAACGCTATGTGGGTCTATAAAGATGTAATGGAGTCATCACACATTCATGAAATCATTGACAAACTTGAAAACTATCCTGTATTCAAATCTGGTAAACTGATGAAGGATGAAGAAGGTCTGTATCTCTGGCTAGATTTTTACGAAGAAATACCTGTGTATTATGCCGAAGATCAGGAACCTATAAAGATGGAAGTCTGGGTGATTCGAGAAGGAAAGAAATTCGAAATCCATCTAGATGATCCTAAACTAATTGTAGAATTGTAAAGGAAACATAATGAGAGTGTATAAAGATGTATTGGAAAGATCTCGTATTGATGAGATTATTGAAAAGTTTTAAAGCTACAGTATTGTCGACATGGCTTTAGAAGAAGAAGACGAAGCAGGTGTCTATCTCTGGATAGAGTTTACTAAAGAAATACTGGCGTATGATACTGTAAATAACGAATACGTACAAACAAAATCTTGGACTATTCGCGAATATGAGAAGTTTGAATTCTATCCCGATGAATTAAGACTGATTGCTGAGTTTTAAAGGACTAATATGCAATTACAGTTAACCGAACAAAATCTTAAAGAGTTTGTGTTTAGATTGAAAGACTTTAACTTTGTAAAAGAAGTGAAAGAGATTATTTCATCGGAAAGTGGAAAATTAGAGTATATCGATGTAGTATTTACACAAGATATTCTAATACTCAACATGAATAAATTTCGATTCATCTATTCTTCTAACTTAACCGTTTACGAAGAGGATACAATCGAGCTTTTCTACTCTGAACATTACAAGACGCATATTTGCGAGTACTACGAATTTTAAAGGAAGGATTAATATGCTGCTAAAACCCGCTAAGGTAGATAAAGCATTGGTTCTTGGTGATGCGATGGCAATGATTGAAGTCACCAAGGATGTAAGAGATTATACATTAAATAAGATCTACGTACCACCAGAGAAAATGGTAAAGATGCACCATCCAACAGGCAAGATCTCGCGACTGTGGTTGAGTCGGTTAAAACTCATGAAGACCAGTAGGCATTTCAGCTTGGAAGTTCTTCGTGACTTAACTGAGAATAAAGACTTGGCTTACTTGAAGAAAGTACTGAGTAATGTAAATACCCCTGAAACAGAAGAAGAAATCGAATTAAAGAAATTCCTCTGTTTCTTCTACCAGTTAGACGATCGTGAATTCGATATATTCATCGTGAAAGCATACGAACATTATATCGAAAGAGTAACGAAATATCGAGAAACGGTAGATAAGGAGTATCAGACTCCTGTTTAATCGTAATACTAAATAGAGATACCCTAACTAGGTATCTCTATTTTTTTTTTTGATTTATTTTAAACCTATACTATCTAGGTGAGTACTCTAACTCTATCTTAAAAGGAAATTAAAATGTCATTAAATGTCGACAATCAAATGGATCAAGATTTCTACAATAACTTGGCAAATTCTGTAGAAATCTTTCTTAAAGAAAACAATGCTAAGTGGAATATGGATTATCACGCCATGCGTGAATACAAAGGAGAAGAAGAAGTTTCTAAATCAAACATCAAAACCATTACGGCTGAATTAACCGTGTACTATTACGAAACGTGGGCTAACTTCTATAACTTAATGTCTTTTAGCTTCTGTGGTTTGTCAGCAAGTAATAAGAAAGATCACTATTATAAAGAAATGCAGAACTATACTTTTAACGATCCTGATAATCCTGTGACGGAACGAATCACTAAATTGATTGCAGATTTTGCCTTTGTAGATAAATTAAACATCAAATACAAATACCGAATTGTAATCAATTTTGAGAAAGGTACCAATGTCTAAACCTAGAAAACTATATAAGAAACAATCTAAGTTTATTTATATTGTTAAGATTGATCATTCAAAGCAAGAAAAATCAATAATGCCAGTTCAGTTAAAATCTAAAAAGGCTAAACTAAGGTATAATTTCGATCGAAAAAGAGCGATGGAAATATTCTCTAAACTTAAGTAAGGAGACTATTGTGTCTAAGTCAAAGAAGTTCTACGCAGATACGCCTAAAGCTCGTATTATCCCATGGGGTGATGGTAGCGACATGTGTTTGTATCTTAAACCTGTTTACTTGAAATCTAAGAATACTCGAAGGAAAAGTATTCTGACGAGAAACAAGGTAAAAAGAAATATGAAAAGAATAGTGGAGTTTTTATCAGATGTTGAATCCTAAGCTACAACAAAAGGCTATTCAGTTAGGAGACACGAACAAATACGCACATGCCTTTTCTCCTATACTGACTTTGCCATTAGTCCACTTTTACACCGAAGTAGTAAAACCATTTAAACCTAGAAATCCAGTAGAGACAATAGCCTGTCTTTGGATTGATCGTTTACGTGAAGTAAAAGGCAATCAATACTACAATGGTGCAATATTACAAACAATCATTAATGATAAACCATTAGGTTATCTATTAGGACTTTTGAAAGGCATTCATTCGCCTAAGACGGAAGAAGAGAAAGAACTAAGACGATTCATTCTTTTCTTTTATCAGATAGGAAATGAAGAAATCTACCAAGAGTTCCTAAGAGAAGCTTTCCATCGATAAGGAGTAATTATGTTACCTCGTTATTCGAACATTCTAGATAGACTAGAGTTGATTTATAAAGCCAGTGAGGATAGTGACTGGATTAAGAATAAACCTGTTTTTAATCCAAAAGTATATAATTGGTTATACGAGATTAATCAATACCTTACTATAACTGAGCTTGAAGAAAAATATGGTAAAACCTGTATAGATGTTTTTAATAATTTCTACTATGCTGCAAAAGCCAGTGAACAAGGCTATCGTTTCGATAGCCGTAGGACACTCTATGCGTTACTTAAAGAATATCATCCTAAGCTAGTAAGACGCTACGATATTGCTAACCATCGTGATAACGTAGCCATTCGTGTCGATAACTTCAATGTAGACGCCATTATTAAATTAATCAACACAACCTATAACATCTATCGTGATCAATTCGATAGAACCGTTATGTTTGATGATTTGGATATTGCCGATATTCGTTCTAGAAATCGAGAACTAATCTATAAGGAAAGGATTAATATCGATAAACATCTCGTCGAGGATAATAAGTGTTGGGTAGATTTAAAATCAATGAGATTTAAAGTAGATCATGAATATTATTCACTGGTAGACTTTACTAGATTAATTGTTACAAATAGACTCAAAAGCATAACGGTTATTTATAACCTAATCGATGTAGATCAATACAACGATCCTTTAGAGATAACTCAAGAAGAGGTCGATACAATAAAGCACATGGAAGAAGAATTTCTAAAGCAACAAAAAGAAATTCAAGAACTATCTGAATATGCAAAACATAAACGACAATCCTCTACTCCTGCGGACACAGGAGTAGAGGGTAATATGTCGTTTAAAACAAATAAGAAGGGTTTGATAGGAAAATTCCTAGCCAGATTCTTCAAATCGTAACTGCTTTCACAAGCAAATCATGTTACAGAAAGGAGGTGAAACATGTGGAACGTAGTTATTACATCCAGACTCTTCAGATAAAGGAGATGATGGGTACTATAACTAAAGAAGAAAGTGTCTTATTAGGCGCATTGCGACATGCAGAAAATCAGGCACTGGACTCTTGGGTAGAGGACTTTTACTACTAAAGTTTTCACCCGTTACTAAATAACAATAATAACGATAGGAAAGACAATGTACTACTCATTGTCTTTCTTTTTTCCTTTCATAATAGAAAAGAAGCTAAAGAATAATCCTTAACTTCTTTTTACTTTACAGCTTACAAGCACCACCTGCACAACCATCATCAAGACTATCTTGGGTGTCATCCGCACCATCGTTCGTGTGGTGATAATACAGAGTCTTCACACCCCATTTATAAGCCAACATGAGTTCTTGAAGCATCAGTTTCATCGGTACTTTACCATTAGGCAAAGCAGCAGGATTATAACGAGTATTCGTCGAAATAGCCTGATCCATGAATTTCTGAATAATCGCTACAATCTTCAAGAAACCTTGGTTGTTATTGTCGTCCCATAAGTATTCGTATTGATCTTTCAATCGTTCGTATTCAGGTACAATCTGTTTCAGAATACCATCTTTAGAAGCTTTAACCGTTAAAGGACTTCTAGGAATGTCAATACCATTAGTCGCATTACTTACTTGAGAACTACTTTCAGAAGGGAATTGAGTAGAGAGTGTAGCATTACGTAAACCAAACTCTTGAATCTCTTTTCTTAAAGATTCCCAATCGTATTGTAAACTAAATGGTGCGAAAGCATCAATATCTTTCTTATAGGTATCAATAGGTAAAATACCTTTAGCATACTTAGTATCTTTAAATCCTAAGCAAGCACCTTTTTCTTTAGAGAGCTGTACAGAAGACTTCAATAGATAATATTGCAAAGATTCAAACGTTTGATGTGTTAATTCCAAACCAGAACCATCTTGAATCAGTTTACCATTCTTAGCTAAGTAGTAAGCAAAGTTAATGACACCAATACCCAATGAACGATAAAGCTCAGTGGCTCGTTTAGCAGCAGGTACAGGATAATTCTGATAAGTCAACAATTCATCCAAAGAACGAACCAATAAGTCACATCCTTCTTCTAAATCTTCTAACTTCTCAATCTTACCTAAGTTTACACCTGCCAGAGTACACAGAGAAATCAAACCTTCTTCATCATTAATGTTCTCTAAAGGCTTAGTAGGCAATGTGATCTCTGTGCAGTTGCCTGCCAATATACCATTAAATACACCTAGATTGCGTTTAGGCTCAGTGAAACAATAGGTATTGTGCTTACCTTCTAACTTAGTAATGCTAGAAACAATACCACATTTAGAAGATTCTGGATTATAAACAGAAGTGCCTACTGTTAACTCAATAGTACGAATCAATTCTTTATTTTCTTCAGTAGTACCAACTAACCATTTGTGGTAATCTGTACAATCTAAGTAACGACCATCTGACAAAGTAACACGATACAAATCAGTACCCGTACCAGTTTGTACAAATTCTACATTTTCAGACCATTCGTAACCATTCCAAACCGTAAACTTCTTACCGACATTTTCACCGATAGTTACTTCACCTTCTTTAGTCAATACTTTAGTATCACCAGCTACACATAAGTTGCTCATGTGGATCGGAGCGACTTTCTCATCGAATGAAGAATGGGTATTACAATGGTCTACGTTCATGATGTAAATACGACCAGTATTGGCACGTTCAGACATCAACAAACTAAACAAGTCACGAGCAGGGATTTTCTTTTTAGGAATTAAAGGATTATTCTCCGCTTCAGTATAGAGTTTTTCAAATAACTCTTGATCATTAAAGAAAGCATCGTACATGCCCTCCACAGAGTGAGGAGAGAACAAAGTAATGTCTTGGTCTTTAATCAAACGAGTGTACATCAATTTATTCAATTGCACACCATAATCCAACTGACGAATACGGTTGTCTTCTACACCACGATTGTTTTTCAATACTAATAAGGATTCTACTTCTAAATGCCAGACAGGATAATATAAAGTAGCTGCGCCGCCACGAATTGCCAAAATATCTTCAGTATTAATTGCTAGTTAATACCCTGTCTTTAACAGACAGCTTTACTTTTCAGTAAATGTTGAGACTATATCTTCTTCTCCAGCATTACCTGGTAAGATTCCTAACTTCAGGAAACTACATAGAGGATCACATTAATCCACTGTAGTAGTCGCTCTGTTTCCCTAAACTCCGTTACAGAGACCTCGCTTGAGTGGTACGTCTTTCGACTAGTCGTTGAACTACTAATAAACATTAATAGCTGCTGGTTACCTATTGTTACATCGTAAACATTGTCACTGTAAAATACGAGTAGTTTACGCTTTAAGGACTTCCAGCAATTAAGAGCGATATTTTTTACTTACTATTTCTAGTAAGCTGGGCACAATTGTTTACCCTGTGAACATGACTTAACGGCGGCTTGGAACATTTTCCAGAATGGAATGACACCTGTGTGTACGGCTTCACCACCACGAATCTCACTACCTAAAGCACGAATACGACCACCATTGATACCAATGCCTGCACGTTGAGAGATGTATTTAACAATAGCTGAAGTCGTCGCATTAATGCTATCTAGACTGTCTCCACTTTCGACCGTTACGCATGAGGAGTATTGACGTGTAGGTGTACGTACTCCAGCCATGACGGGTGTAGGTAATGAAATATGGAATTTAGACAATGAGTCGTAGAATTTCTTCACGTAATCCATACGAGTCTCTTTGGGATAACTACTAAAGATACAAGCACCGATTAACATGAACGCAATCTGTGGAGATTCCAAAGGTTTTTTATCTAAACGATTCTGTACTAGATACTTCGCTTCCATTTGCTTAATACCAGCGTAAGCAAATGTCAAGTCACGATCATGCACAATGTAATCGTTGAGTTCATTGAATTCTTCTTCTGTGTAATAGGTAATAATCTCTTTATCGTACCAACCCAATTCACACATTTTCTTAACATGATCAAACAAGTGAGGAGGATTGTATTCTCCAAACGCAATCTTACGAATGTGGAATAAAGCCAAGCGAGCTGCCATGTATTGATAATCAGGTGCTTCTGTAGAAATCAAATCTGCAGCAGACTTAACCAATGTTTCATGGATATCTGATGTCATGATGCCATTGTAGAATTGAATGTGGCTATTGATTTCTACTTGTGAAGTAGAAACATTCAAACCTTTTGCTGCCCATTCTACGACTCGATGAATCTTAGCAATATCCAATTCTTCTAAGTGACCGTCCCGTTTCGTGACTTTAATTTTTTGTTCTGTCATTGCAGAAAATCCTTTTAAAATGAAGTTAATTGTAAATGTAGCTAATGATTAAGCTAAATTAAACGTTTTAATAAATGTAGATACGAGTCCTTTAGGGTTATGGACATTATCTACTCGACATTTTAAGTTGTATTGCTCACCAGAGATATAACGACCAATGTTAAATAAGAACCAGCGAGCAAGATTATCACTGGTCGTATTACCTAAGTAAAATACGACTTGTCTGTCTTCTTGACGATAAAAGATGGTTTCTCTACGCGTAAATTCGTGTATGAGATGACAATACCTTTTAATTAGGTCGATAATGTTATCGATTCTTTGATTTTTCTCTTCTCCTTCTGCTTCTTGCACAGAGGGAAAAATAATCTCGAAAGGACGAGATACTAATAGAAACTGTAAGAGTTTCTCTGTATCGCATCCTGTTTCTATTTTAAGCAATTCGAAAGTATGTTTGATGTCTTTTCTAAGCTTTCTGATTTCTTTTTGCGTCTCTAAGCCCATGGTTAAATCTACCTATTTAGGAATGTACTGGGAGTTAAGAATTTCATACACTTAGCGAGTTTGATTTTTTATCCTATTATGTATTGGAAATTAATTTAGAGATTAATTAGTTTTGAATAAGTGTCTTATTCGCTATATATTTAAACATCAAAAAGGACATTAGGAAATGGCTAAAAAGAAAGCTGATTTAGTAATGGAAGTCAAACATCTTTTGAAAGACTTAGAAGATGAGCTAGTGGCGTATTCTAAATTACCCGTGAAAGATATTAACGAGTTCTTCGATAAAATCATGGAGGCTCGTGAGACCCTGCAGGACAAATATCAAAAAGTACACGGAGTACGTGCTGAATCTCGCTTGCGACCTATTGCTTTCTATCGTAAAGGTGAAGATCATGTAACGCGTATTGATACTCACTCTATTCTGCGAGACGGTGATGAATACAAACTCTTCAATCACTTAAAAGATGAAGTTGTAGGAACCAATCTGTCCGGATCATTCCGCATTAAAGATTCTACTGGTGCTTTTGTTACATTGTCTAAAAACACATTGAAAGAAATCTACCACTACAACTACGTGTTTGGTGATAAGAAACGTCCTTTCTACGAATTGAAACGATAACACATTACTCTACTCTCCCTAACTAAGGAGAGTAGAGTATAATTTATCTTAAATCTATATTATTGAAATGGATATCCAAAACCAAACTTTATAAAGGAAATTGAAATGAAAACCAAACTGGAACTGTACTTGGTATTTGTAGAGAAGACCAGGCTTAAATTCGTAGAGAAAGAGTTTGAAAAACTAAGAATGAATAATCTAGCGACTACTAAAATAGGAGAATTGAGTATCGACAATCTAGAAGGAGAATACGTAGTTATCGCGTTTACTGAAGACGGTATCGGTTACTACCATACCTTGATGCATTCTGACATCGCGGTGTCGACTTATATTCAAGAAGAAGCTCCTGAATATTATAAATTCGATATTGAAGACACCAGGATTATTCGCCGACGTGGCAATGGTATTGTGAATGGACTATCGATTAATACCGGAGTTTATCAAGAAGAATACGGCAACCGTTACTATACTCCGTGTATCTCTTACATTAGTCTAAAACATATTAAGAAATTCTTGGAGGAATACAACGACCAAGAAAAACTTTTCCACTTGAAAAACCAAATAAATTATACAAGGACTTTAAAATGATTAAATCTAAAAAGAATACCCAAAAGCTCTATATTGAATTAAAAGCTTCTGATAAACAAGTAGACAAATGCTTTAAGTTGTTAAGCTATTATTATAGCATCCCTAAAACAATTAAGGTATTGAAAGCGATCCTTGAAGCAGTAGAGACAGTAAATAGCAGTACAAAAGAATCCAATGTCAAATTTGAAAATATCGTCAAGCAGTATATTGAAACCGATCATGAATCTAGAAGCCTTAACTTTGCTATTATCTCTAATTCTGTAGTCAGCTTAATGTCTGCTAAGCACTATGGAAGTGATGAAGAGAAAGAGTTCGCGATGGAAGTATTAAGTGATCGAATCAATCGTTCAAAAGCATCTATAGAGCGTTCTAATTCAGGCGAAGATGCCAAGAATATTTTGACAAAAATTAAATAAACTCCATTTGTAAAGGAAATCTATTATGGAAAAGAAAACAATCAATCCACAAGAGCACTATGCTACTCTGAAAGGAATCGACGCGAAGATTCGTATCGCGATTAATGAACTGGTTAATCAGTTTGGCGTAGAGATCGTCTCTAGTAAAAACGAGGCAATTAATGTAAACAATATCGATATTTACATCGATCGTTTAGAAGAAAATTACGAAGATGCTAAAATGTATTTTTCTAGAAAGATACTGGGTGATTACTCTATCTGGGGCTATTTGGCAGAACGCATCTTAGGTAGTACTCGTGATTCAGAAGGCAATCGTAAAAACTATACATTAGCTTTTGAAAACGAAATCGTTTCCTATAACTTCTACTTTAAAGAGAGTGATTAATCATGGTAATGTTAACCTCTAAACAAAGAGAAGCAGTTTATCCTTTAGCTAACCTAATGGTACTGTGTTCTAAGTTATCAGAAGATCCAAGATTCTTTAACCTAGTATTGTTTGCGTTAAAAAGTAATAAAGTGTATAACAGCGATTACCGCCATCCTGCATTGCTTGATTTCTTTAGACGGAAGTTAAAACATCATTTAAAGGAATTTACCGATAGTGAATGCGAAGCATTACTCAAAGAGTTCTTATTTTACAGTGTTTCCATGTTTACCATGAAAATAATCTGTATTGAAAAAAATCCTATTTTGGCTAAGTTCTTGAAATTGGCTTATCGATTAAACGATAAACAGTTTAAAGAATTCATCAGTTTAGTAGTTAATCAATTCTCTAAACGTGAATACGAACGTAAATTGGAAGAAGGCTATACCAAAACTGTTTATAATGGTTTTGGTTTTACAGTCAGTAAATCTGCTTTCTTCCCGAATAGCGAAGGTAAAGAAGTATACGATACTAAAGAAGTCTTACGTACTTATGCGTTTTATGAAGACGAACCAGTACTTAGAGATCAGCATTCATTTTTGAAAGAAGACTTTGCTAAAGGTGTGGATGTTTATCTGAACGATGAAGTAGTAGGTAAAGTATACGATATCTATACTAAATTAGATAAAGTAATGGCTAAGATTTCTCATCTTGTTGATTATCGTGAACTTAACCATCCTCGTCTTATCGGTAACTATATCTTGGTCCCTCACTTAGAATTCAAAGTCGTTAAAGAGTTCCAAGATCCATCGGGTGTGACAGTCCAATACGTTCGCCCCACGATTCACAAGTTCACCATGTATGATAAGTCAAAAAAGTTAAAGGTGTAATATGTTAAAATGGTTAGGAGATATTCTAAAGAAATGGGGTGAGAAACTTTCCCCTTCTAAAAAAGATATCGAAATAAGAACCGAACAAATCTTTACAGAAGCTTGTAAAGATTGTCTCCGTGTTCGAAACAATCATGAAGTAGAAAAAACACAGGTAGAAGAGCATCTTATTTCAGCAGATGTTACTTCTTATCCTGTTGTTTACTTTGAACGTAAACAAAATTATCCTACTAAGTTTTCTTTATACGAAATCTTAGAAGATAATAATACAGGTGACATCACTGTGGTCTTCGAACATGACAACAGCAAACCTGCTCGCAAGACTCGTTCTGGTAACTACTCTCTAATAAATGATCAAGGCAAAGTGATCACAGTGCGTCGACACACGATCTTAAAGATTGTAGAAACGTACAAAAATACTGCTGGTCACGAGTATTATCGTAAACCAAACTAAAGATTACTCTCCTACTCCTTAATGGGGTAGGAGAGTAGTTTTATTTTTTTAGTTTATTTTACGAATATATTATTAAAGTGAGACTAATCCAATTCTTTTAAAGGAAACCATCATGAATAACACAGAAGCTCGTTTACAAAAATTAGCTCGTTTTATTGTTAATATTCACAAGTACTATCGTGATTACTACGGTATGTCTATTGCTGATATTGCTCATCCTCGTCATCGATACTTAAATGCCAGAGTGGTAGAAACAGCATTTAGATTAAATAGCGTACTGGAGGATAAACGATCCAATCATGACATCATTACTTATAATAATATTCATAAAGCTTTACATTATCTAAATTCTACTGATTTGATTAAGGTATTGATCGGTAAGAAACCAGAATACGACAGAAGTATTCGTAGTCTAATCTCCGAATACGCAATGGTACCTATGTACGATATAGAACTTGTCATTAAGCGATTGAAGAATCTAATTCTGGAATATATAGAAGACGATGAAAATGACAATATTTATAAAGACTTTAATTCCAAAGGAAAGGGATTCAAAGTCGTAGATAACGACGATATCTTCTTTAAGGTATTAAAACAAAAACGGTTTGAAAATCATCCATTGCGTAAACAATTAGAAAGTTTAACAGAGGAATATAAAGAACCAGGTATAGTCATTTCTATTCTCGCCGATGAAAATGATTCTGGTATTGTATCAGGAGATGTCTCACGAGTCTATATCGTAGACGGCGAACCCAGAGTAGATCTACTCCCCATTGACAACGGTATATTGACATCATTAGTAGAGAACCGTACTCAAGAGACTTGTGATCATTATATCTTGTATCCTATCTTCCACAAGAAGAAAAGCAGTGTAGCTTATCCGAATGACGATAATGAAGTCATCAACAATATCAATAAACTGATAGGTTTCAGAATGATGATTAATGAAGCCTATGTGGATACATTAGATAAATTACGAGAGGAAAGTGTTGTTTATCAACCTCTATATCGATCCATTCCTCTTAAAGGGAATGTCGTGATTAATAAGATATCTACTGAACAAGATCCAAAAATCAATTGGTCAGATATCGAAAAGATAGAAACATCGATACCGCATCCGTTTATCGTTAAAGCACCTGTAGTACCTTTAGAAAATATTAAGGAGACTAAAATGAAAATGGCTACTTTTGAATTAAGTGATACATTTAAAATGTTGGAATACTTGCAGAACGAAGATGGTACTTGGAAAGATCATCCGGTATCTAAACGTATTCAAGACATGTCAGGCGAGTATGCTCGGCCTATTCCTATCATTCGAAATTTAATCAATAAGGACGATATTGGCGATTTCGTGGTTACAACCAATAACGAACCAGAAGGATACATTTCTGGTATTACTTGTCATGATAATTCCTATTGGGTATCCGTACATGCTTACCCAGGCACGAAGTTAGAAGAGATGGTAGAGAAATATCAGAAAGGCGAGACATCACTTTTAAAAATCCACCCTAACTATATTGCCGATGATGACGTACCTGATACAATAGATGATCAATCAGCGAATATCGTTCGTTCACTACATTGTTTTGATTATCGTGAAATCAAGCCAGCTAAAGTTTTGAAATTCAAAAAGTAAAGGAAACAACATGAAAACCTTAGATCTCGATATTGTAGATCCTTTGGTAAATGGGTTAAAAACGATAGAGGAGTACAGAGAGTTCTTAATCGAGGACTCTTTATACGATTTCCGGTACGATTCTTGTAACCGTAAAATTTACCCAATGGATACAGCACCAATCGGTCTATTAGCCAATCACTGGATTTCTATCTGCATGGGGCTATC
>ERZ772977.799-NODE-799-length-18310-cov-7.616927_pt1 | contig 18310 bp, 8 predicted proteins | sample MGYA00511131_ERZ772977 | MGnify/ENA primary metagenome ERZ772977 (study PRJEB29015, sample SAMEA2737935) | human oral metagenome | biome: human oral; feature: human-associated habitat; material: dental | place: China | collected 2151 ...
CCGGAGTCGTCGATAGTCCTGTCAGGCGGCCTGCCAACGTCACCGGAGTGTCCGACCACTTTGGAAGGCGGCCTGCCAGACTTCACACCTAAAAGATCAGCCTCGTCGATCAGGTCGGCGGGGCTTTATTCTGCCATTTTGTCACTATCTATTCCACGGCACCAGATTTGACCATAGGGGGCACCAGAAACAATCATCAAACAGTAAATAAAACGCATAACACATATGAATCTGAACAATTTCACAATCAAATCGCAGGAAGCGGTGCAGAAGGCGGTGGAGCTGGTCGGCCAGCAAAACCAACAGAGCATCGAGGCCACACATCTCTTGAAGGCTGTCATACTGACAGGCGAGAGTGTGGTGAATTTCCTGTTTCAAAAGTTAGGTATCAACCTGCAAGGGTTGAACGCGGCGCTGGATCGAAAGATCGCTTCCTATCCGAAGGTGGAGGGCGGCGAACCCTACCTCAGCCGCGAGGCCAACGGGGTGTTGCAAAAGGCCGTGGACTATTGCGGCAAGATGGGCGACCAATACGTGTCGCTCGAACACATCATCCTGGCGCTCTTCTCCGAGCGTAGCGACGCCTCGCAGATGCTCAAGGACGCGGGCATGACCGAGAAGGAGCTGCGCGCAGCCATCGACGAGCTGCGAAAGGGCAACCACGTGACGAGCCAATCGGCCGAGGATACGTACGACTCGCTGAGCAAGTACGCCATCAACCTGAACGAACGCGCGCGGTCGGGTAAGCTCGATCCCGTGATCGGACGCGATGAGGAGATCCGACGCGTGCTCCAAATCCTGAGTCGACGGACAAAGAACAACCCGATCCTGATCGGTGAACCGGGCGTCGGTAAGACGGCCATCGCTGAAGGGTTGGCGCACCGTATCGTGCGCGGCGACGTGCCCGAAAACCTGAAGAGCAAACAGATCTTCTCGCTCGACATGGGCGCACTGATCGCTGGAGCGAAGTACAAGGGCGAGTTCGAAGAGCGACTCAAGGCCGTAGTGAACGAGGTGACCAAGTCCGACGGGCAGATCATCCTCTTTATCGACGAGATCCACACGCTGGTGGGTGCAGGCAAGAGCGACGGCGCCATGGACGCGGCCAACATCCTCAAGCCGGCCTTGGCACGCGGCGAACTGCGGGCCATCGGCGCCACGACGCTCGACGAGTACCAGAAGTATTTCGAGAAAGACAAAGCCTTGGAGCGCCGTTTCCAGACCGTCATGGTGGACGAGCCGGACGAGGCTGACACGATCTCTATCCTCCGCGGATTGAAAGAGAAGTATGAGAATCACCACAAGATCCGCATCAAGGACGACGCCATCATCGCGGCCGTGCAGCTCTCCTCGCGCTACATCACCGACCGCTTCCTGCCCGACAAAGCCATCGACCTGATGGACGAGGCGGCGGCTCGTCTGCGCATGCAGGTCGATTCCGTGCCCGAATCGCTCGACGAGGTATCGCGCCGCATCGCCCAATTGGAGATCGAGCGTGAAGCCATCAAGCGCGAAGACGATCAGCCGAAGCTCGAGCAGCTCAGCCGCGAGATCGCAGACCTGAAGGAGGACGAGAAGAAGCAGAAGGCGCGCTGGCAAAACGAGAAGGAGCTGATCGACCGCATCCAGCAGAACCGCATCGACATCGAGTCGCTGAAGTACGAGGCCGACCGCGCCGAGCGCGAGGGCGACTACGGCAAGGTGGCCGAGATTCGCTACGGGCGGATCAAGACGAAAGAGGAAGAGAACGCCGACATCCAGCGCCAGTTGCACGACATGCAGGGCGCCTCGGCCATGATCAAAGAGGAGGTGGACAGCGAGGACATCGCCGACGTCGTCTCCCGCTGGACGGGCATCCCGGTGAGCAAGATGTTACAAAGCGAACGCGAGAAACTGCTGCATTTGGAGGACGAGCTGCATCGGCGCGTCGTAGGTCAAGACGAGGCCATCCGCGCCATTGCAGACGCTGTGCGTCGCAGTCGGGCGGGGCTGCAAGACCCCAAGCGACCCATCGGATCGTTCATCTTCCTCGGCACCACGGGCGTCGGCAAGACGGAGCTGGCCAAGGCCCTCGCCGAATACCTCTTCGACGACGAGAACATGATGACGCGGATCGACATGAGCGAGTATCAGGAGAAGTTCAGCGCCACGCGACTCGTCGGGGCGCCTCCGGGATACGTCGGTTACGACGAGGGCGGACAGCTCACGGAGGCCATCCGACGCAAACCCTACTCGGTCGTCCTCTTCGACGAGATCGAGAAGGCGCATCCGGACGTCTTCAACGTGCTGCTGCAAGTGCTCGACGACGGCCGCCTGACGGACAACAAGGGCCGCACGGTGAACTTCAAGAACACGATCATCATTATGACGAGCAACATGGGTTCGTCGCTCATCCGCGACCGTTTCGAGCAGCTGACCGACGACAACCGTGAGCGCGTCGTGGCCGAAACGAAGGCCGAGGTGCTCGACCTGCTGAAGAAGACCATCCGTCCGGAGTTCCTCAACCGCATCGACGAGATCATCATGTTCACCCCGCTTACCGAGCAGGAGATCCGCCAGATCGTCGGCCTGCAACTCAAGGGCATCGAGCGCATGGCGGCCGCCAACGGCATCGCGTTGCAATTCTCCGACGCCGCCGTGGCTTACCTCGCCGAGAAGGGCTACGACCCGCAGTTCGGCGCCCGCCCCGTCAAGCGCGCCATCCAGGAGCTTGTCCTCAACGAGCTTTCGAAGCAGATCCTCAGCGGCAAGATCGACCGCGGCCACGCCGTGAAAGTGGATTTCCGCAACGAGCAACTGGTGTTCGAGAACTAAGAAGCTCGTCGTTCAAAGTGAAAAGTCCTGCCGACAGGCGGAGATGGGTCTTCCCGTCTCCTCTGCCGGTGGGATTTTTCGTTTTTCACCGCCCCTACTTCCCGATGCAGAACTTGGAGAAGATGTTGGCGAGCACCTCGTCGGTGACGATCTCGCCACCAGTGATCTCGCCGAGCGCGTGGAGGCAGTCGCGCAGATCCTCCGCGAGCAGATCGCCCGGCAAACCGTCGCTGAGTCCCGCCAGCACGCGTCGGATGGCCTCGCCCGCGCGGCAAAGCGCCTCGTAATGCCGCACGTTGGTGACGATCACGTCGTGCGTGCCCACCGTAAGCGTATCGGCCAGCTTGACGATCCGCTGCTTCACACGCTCGATGTCGGCCGGCTCGCGGCAAGAGATGTGGATCGCCTGCACGTTGTCCGTCGTGTGGATCGGGCTGCGGCGGGCCAGATCGTTCTTCGTGCCGACCATCAGCACGGGCTTCTCGTAGCGCTGCAGCCAGCGGCTGGCCTCGAGCCAATCGTCGGCCGTGCTGTCGGTCAGGTCGAGGAGGTAGAGGATGATGGCGGCCTGATCGGCCTTTTCGAAGCTGCGGCGGATGCCGATCTCCTCGATGCGATCCGTCGTCCGGTCGCGCAGGCCCGCGGTGTCGATGAAGCGGAAAAGTCGGCCATCGAGGGTGAGCGTCTCCTCGATCGTGTCGCGCGTCGTGCCGGGGATGTCGGAGACGATGGCGCGCTCCTCGTTGAGCAGCCCGTTCAGCAGCGTCGACTTGCCCACGTTTGGTCGGCCGATAATGGCCACAGGCAGCCCGTGTCGGAGCGCATTGCCGGCGGCGAACGAGGCTGCCAAGGTGTCGATGCGTCGGGCGATGCGATCAGCCAATTCGCGAAGGCGTGTGCGGTCAGCAAACTCCAGTTCCTCGTGATCGCCAAAGTCCAGCTCCAGCTCCACGAGCGAGGCAAATTCGAGCAACTGTGCGCGTAGCGTGGCCAGTTCGTCGGAGAATCCGCCACGCATTTGATTCATCGCCACGCGGTGCATACCGGCCGAAGTCGATGCGATCAGGTCGGCCACAGCCTCCGCCTGCGAGAGATCCATACGCCCATTGAGGAAGGCGCGTCGGGTGAACTCGCCCGGTGCGGCAGCGCGTGCTCCGCCGTCGATGAGCCATTCAAGGAGGCGTTGTTGGATGAAGATCGAGCCGTGGCAAGACAGCTCCACGGTGTCCTCGCCGGTGAACGAATGCGGGGCACGGAAGACGGTAGCCACAGCCTCGTCGAGCAGTTCGCCATCGCGGACAAGACGGCCGAAGGTGGCCGTATGCGAGCGACGCTCGGCGAGCGGTACGCCCGAGCGAGGTTGGAAAAAACGGTCGCAAAGCGTGACCGCCTCCGGTCCGGAGACGCGCACGATGGCCAGCGCGCCACAGCCCGCAGGTGTGGACAGGGCGCAGATGGTGGGAGAGTCAGTAGTCATAGGTGGAAGGGTAGTTTACTTCTTGAGCAAATACTCCTCTAAGAGCTCAGGCAAGTACCTCTCAAAGAACTTGTAGATATTAGTATAAGACCGTCCTTTTTCGTACAGAGCGCCTCCTTCCCTGTATTTATATGCATTTTGACAGGCGATCTGTTCTTTTCCGTCTTTACGTAGATCTTTGACCCATTTATCCTTTTTCACCCAAGGTCCGTTCTTGCAATAACCCGGTATCAACTTTTTCTTTTCTTCTTCCTTTTCCTTCTTTTTATTCGTCTTCTTCCTGTTATCATTGTTATCGTCAGGACCTCTTAGTATGTCCACGATTTCAGAAGACGAAAGTTTCCTATTCGTTTCCTCACCCTTAAAGTGAAGTAAAAACCAGTATTCAATACAGGGATAACTGTCACAGATAAGGACGTCTTTGTGATCGCGGTATTTCTCTTTAAGCGCCTGCATCCTCTGTCTTTTGGCCATGTCGCTTTCCGTTACATCTGTATCGAATACGACCACGACGGATCCGTTCTTATCCAGAATGGCTTTGATTCTCCTTTCAAAGGCCCGCAAAACGTTTGGGCCAAAATTGCTGGAAAGAACTTCGGCCGAGGTCTTGGTGAAACTGCACAAATGTTTGAAGTACCTATACTCGGTCTCTTCTCCCTCACCAATGATGGTTGGCTTGGAGGTGCGTATCTCTCTCGTTCTAATTATTCTCTTTCCCATTGTTTTAGTAGGTGTTAGGCAAGGCTCCGAAACGGCCGTTACGATAAGCGCCTTGGAAAGAATGAATCTGACTCAGTCTACGGAACTCGACAAGCGAATAGAGGCTCGTGTTCCCGTCTTCTCCCTTCTCCGTAAACCAAACAGAGTCCTTGCGGAAGTAACTATCGACATTGTCAAGAAGGGGGTCGTAATGCGTCGTCACCAAGAGCTGGCTCCGCCCTTCGCTATTGAGATATTGGTCGAGGATCAGCTCCACAAGCTCCGGGTGGAGCGACGATTCGATCTCATCGATCGCAAGAAAACCATTTCGTTTTTCAACCTCATAAATTGCAGTTTCTACGCCAAGAATCCTTTGGGTTCCCGCGCTTTGCGCACTCTCCGGGAGTGAGAATGGTGCTTCCTCGCCCTGCTTGCCTTTCACTGTATGCACAAATTCCAAGGAAGTTCTTTCTGCTTTTGTCTTTTCACTAAGGATCAACTTTTTGAAATCATCAGAAAAAGGAAAAGGCACACCTCTAAAGAAATCCTGTTTCTCTTTCTCTGACAACGATTTCTTTTCTGCGTTTATTCCCGTGATATTGAAGTCTGCTCGTTGAATAATATCCAACAGGTAGTCTTTTAAGTCTGCATCCTTAAGCACCTTTCTGCGGAAATAATCAGACAATTTAGTCTTCGGACCTATCGGTGGAAAAAATTGTTCACGCATCCACTCGCGCACATCATCTATCAATGGTAGAGATGCATTCACCCGAGCTCTTGCAGCAAAAAAAGACATGTTAGGTAGGCACTTGGCTGTCAATTCTTCTAATACTGCGGGGGAAACTTTTATCTCACTACTCAACTTGATTACAGAGCTGCCATCTTCCAAACTGCGATGAAAGAGGCGCGTAGCACGCGATGTCTTGTAATAATAAAGCGTTTCCTCATGCACGCGGTGTGGATCAAGCGTCAACACGTATCTGTACTTCGTTTCGCCAACAAAAAAGATCAACTCAAAAGATGAGGGTTCGCTCGGTGTCTGTTGCTCCAAATCCAATAAAAAAGGAACTGTACCAGTACTTTCCTCGTCGGACTCTCTAGCACCTGACCAAAAACTCCGCAAAAAGTCGAAAGCAGTGAGCAGGTTCGATTTGCCGGAGGCGTTTGCGCCGTAGACGATGGCGAAGCGCAGCAGACGGGTCTTCCCGATGGTGACGACCTGATCTTCGCCGAAGCTACGATCGTCGGTGGCGAGGAAGCTAAACGTCGCCTCGTCGCGGAAGGAGAGGTAGTTCTTGACTTTGAATTCTTGTATCATATCTGACTTTCGTAAAGTTCTATGGGTTAGTATCGCATTTCGCGGGAAAATTTGCGCGCAAAGATATGTCCGCCGCGCAAAGCCTCTTTGGCGCCATTGTCTCTGTTTTTTGCCCGCCACGAAGTCCATTTACCTCAAAACCTCGCACAATCACTCCAACGGGAATCGTGTGGGGCGAAAGACTCGCACAATCACTCCACCGGAAAGTCTGCGGGCCGAAAACCTCGCACAATCGGCCCAGCGAAAAGTCTGCGGGCCGAAAGACTCGCACAATCACCCCAACGGAAAGTCTGTGGGGCGAAAAACTCGCACTATCGCCCCAACGGGAATCATGTGGGGCGAAAACCTCGCACAATCACCCCAACGGGAATCGTGTGGGGCGAAAACCTCGCACTATCGACCCAACGGAAAGTCTGCGGGGCGAAAACCTCGCACAATCGGCCCAACGAGATGGTTTTGGGGCGAAAAACTTGCTCAATCGCTCGCCACGGAAGTGTTTGGGCCGGTTTTCCGCCGCAGGATTTCCGTGATTTTATGGCTGAGCCTCAGCCTGAGGCTTTCGGTCGCTGTTTCGGAAAGCGATGGCCGACCGTCGGCTTGGGGTTGCCTACGCGGTCGGTGATCTAAGACCTTCGGCAAGAGATGCTCTCGTTTTGTGATCCACCATCACCTTTGGAAAAGTGCGGCTCCGTTTTTTGATCTTCCCAAAGCCTGAGGCGATGGCGCCTCGCCTATGTCTATCCTCCCGAAGCCTGAAGCGGACGCTCTCTCTCATTGGTGACAGCTCACAGCCTCGGGCTGCGGGCTATTTGCGGGTGCGTCTACCTTTGCGCGCGTTTTTGCAGCGGGGCGCTCGGGTCGATCTCTACGGAGGACGGGCGCCGCGTACCTATTATATAATGTGTAACCCAAAGTGGCGGGCGGACGTCCCGCACCGATAGATAGTTCCTTTTTTATGATCTCAATCGAAGGTTTGACCGTCGAATTTGGCGGATTCACACTGCTGGACCACCTCTCGTTCGTGGTGAACAAAAAAGACCGGATCGCGCTGGTCGGAAAAAATGGCGCGGGCAAATCGACGCTGCTCAAGATCCTCGCCGGATTGCAACAGCCGACAAGCGGCGTCGTCAGCGTGCCGCGCGACACGACGATCGGCTACCTGCCGCAGCAGATGCAACTCGAGGATAAACGTACCGTGCGCCAAGAGGCGGAGCTGGCTTTTGCGCATATCCACGAAACGGAGGCGGCTGTCGAGCGCCTCAATCGGGAGCTTGCGGAGCGCTCGGATTACGACAGCGAAACGTACCACACGCTCATTGAGCGCATGACTACGCTCAGCGAACGCCTTCAGCTGATCGGCGCCACGAGTTATCAGGCGGAGTTAGAGCGGACGCTGCTCGGCCTCGGGTTTGCGCGCGACGACTTCGACCGGCCCACGGCGGAGTTCAGCGGCGGATGGCGCATGCGCATCGAGCTGGCTAAGCTGCTGCTCCGGCGGCCGGACGTCTTGCTGCTGGACGAACCCACGAACCATCTGGACATCGAATCCATCCAGTGGTTAGAGCATTTTATGGCCACGTCGTCCAATGTGGTGGTGCTCGTTTCCCACGATCGGGCGTTCATCAACAACACCACGCGCCGCACACTCGAGATCGAGCTCGGGCACATTTATGACTACAAAGTGAAGTACGACGAATATGTACAGCTCCGACGTGAACGGCGCGAACAACAGCAGCGGGCGTATGAAAACCAACAAAAAATGTTGGCCGACACGGAGGCTTTCATCGAGCGTTTTCGGTATAAGGCTACGAAGGCGGTGCAAGTGCAATCACGCATTAAACAGTTAGCGCGCGTGGAGCGGATTGAGGTCGACGCCGAGGATACGGCCATGCTCCACCTCCGCTTTCCGCCGGCGCCGCGCTCGGGCTCGTATCCCGTGATTGCGGAACATCTCACGAAACGATATGGCGAACACCTCGTCTTTTCGGACGCCACGTTTACGATTCATCGCGGAGACAAAGTCGCCTTCGTGGGGAAAAACGGCGAGGGAAAATCGACGCTCGTCAAGTGTATCATGGGCGAGATCGCGGATTATAGCGGCACGCTGCGCCTCGGTCACAATGTCCGAATTGGCTATTTCGCGCAGAATCAGGCCCAACTCTTAGACGAAACGAAGACCGTCTTTGAAACTATCGACTACGTGGCCACGGGCGATATACGGACGAAGATTCGTGACATCCTCGGGGCGTTCATGTTCGGCGGCGAGGCGTCGGACAAGAAAGTGGGCGTGCTTTCCGGCGGAGAGCGCAGCCGGCTGGCCATGATTCGGTTGCTGCTCGAACCCGTCAATCTGCTGATCCTCGACGAGCCGACAAACCATTTAGACATGCGCTCGAAGGACGTGCTTAAGGAGGCGCTCAGCGACTTCGACGGGACGCTCATCGTCGTCTCGCACGACCGCGAATTCCTTGACGGATTGGTGGATAAAGTGTACGAGTTCGGCGGGGGCCGCGTCCGCGAGCACCTCGGAGGGATCTACGACTTCCTCGAGCGCAAAAGGATCGAGAATCTGCGTGAGTTAGAACGGCGTACGGCTGCGCCTTCCGTATCGGTGTCGGTGGAGGAAAGCGGAGCGCCGTCGGCCAAGCGATCTTATGAGGAGCAAAAGGAGCAGGCGCGGAAGATCCGCCGATTGGAGAAGGCCGTGGCTGACGTCGAACGCGAGATTGCTGAGTTGGAGCGCCGCAGCGCCGAGTTGGAAGCGCAAATGAATACGCCTGAAGGCGCCGCCGACACGTCGCTTTTCGCCGCCCATAATGATCTACAAAAAGCGCTCTCCGACGCGATGGATCGTTGGTCTGAGGCCTCCGAGACGTTAGATGCGGCCAAAAACGAGTCATAGATCACTCTAATCTTCAGGAAAATAGACCTCGAAAAAAGTAAACGCCTGATAGCCACGAGCTGTCAGGCGTTTTTCTTTTTATACACTTAAAAGCCTCAGGCAATTTGGCGAAGACACCGTAAAAATACGAAAGCCTTAGGCTAAAGGCCAATTCACGCTGTCGAGAACGTTTTGCCTCAGGCAAAAACGCATTTTCAACTGGAAACACCCATTTGCCTCAGGCAAAATGACATTTCTCGTTGGAAACATCAATTTGCTTCAGGCAAAACGCTCTCGCCAGCGTGAATCGGTCTTTAGCCTAAGGCTTTTGGCTCTCGCCATTGAAAACGTCCATTTGCCTCAGGCTTTTGGGTGCCATCAGTGGAAACGCTCATTTGCCTCAGGCTTTTGGCTCTCATCAGCGGAAACGCCCATTTGCCTCAGGCTTTCGGCATTATTCATTGGAAACACCTATTTGCCTGAGGCTTTTGAACGACAAAAACGAGAAACGATCTTTTGCCTAAGGCTTTCTGATCACACAGCGACGAGCAACAATTTTCCGAAGGCTTTCATGCGATACAAAAAGGGACAACCCAAAGCGGAAGGTTACGGTTCACCGAAAAAGTCGGCGAACGAAAGCCGAAGGCTGACCTTCATCTAATCGTTTTTGGTCGGAAAGCCTCAGGCTGTGAATCACCCATAAAATCGCGGATTGCCTGCGGCGGACAACAGGCCGAAACACTTCCGTGGCGGCTGATTGTGCGAGTTTTTCGCTCCAAAACCATCTCGTTCGGCCGATTGTGCGAGGTTTTCAGGCCACAGACTTTCCGGTGGGCCGATTGCGCGAGGTTTTCGCTCCACAACAACCCCGTTGGGGTGATTGCGCGAGGTTTTCGGCCGACACGATTCCCGTTGGGGCGATTGTGCGAGGTTTTCAGGCCACAGACTTCCCGGTGGGGTGATTGCGCGAGGTTTTCAGGCCACAGACTTCCCGGTGGGGCGATTGTGCGAGACAATCGTTCGCCAAGAAACCTTTTCGTGGGTGCGATTTTTCAGTTCAGTTCACCGGCTAGTGTAAAAAACAGCCATCTTTGCCACCCCGAAATTTAACAGAAGAGGGAACACGGTGAACCACACGAATAGAAACAGCATGTTTGACGCGCCCCGCAGCTTCGCCCCTGCGGCCGGCATAATACCCGTACACTCATAAAGGTGCCCCTTCGATCCCAATAGACACTCCTTCTAAACCAATTATTATAGCAGTATGAAAAAGAGATTAATGATGTTGCTGGCTCTTATCCTGATAGGGACAGGGGCCGCGATGGCGCAGACACAGGCCAGCGGCACTGTGACTGACCAGCAGGGTGAGCCCATGATCGGCGTCACCGTGCATGTGAAAGGCAATACCACGACAGGTACCATCACGGACATCGACGGCAAATTCGCCCTCTCGGTGCCCAAGGGTAGCACGCTGGTTATTTCCTATGTGGGATACAAAACGCAAGAACTGCCCGCCGCGGCAGGCATGAAGGTCGTCTTGGTGGACGACAACGAGCAGCTCGATGAAGTCATCGTCGTGGCTTACGGTACCTCCAAACGATCGGCCTTTACGGGTTCGGCCACCGTGATCAATTCCGACGCATTGACCAAGAAGCAAGCTACGAACGTGGTGCAGGCCCTGGCCGGACAGGTGGCGGGCCTCCAGATGACGAGTGGCTCGGGTCAGGCCGGTGGCGACGCGCCGACCATGTTGCTCCGCGGTATCGGCTCCATCAACGCCAGTACGGGCCCGCTGATCATCGTCGACGGTGCTCCCTACGACGGCGGTTGGGACAACATCAACCCGGCCGACGTGGAGTCTATCTCCGTACTGAAAGACGCCGCTTCGACTGCCCTCTACGGTGCGCGCGGTGCCAACGGTGTGATCATCATCACAACGAAGAACGCCAAGTCGGGCGAAGCCGTCATCACGGCCTCTGCGAAGTGGGGCGCCAATACGCGCGGTACGATCGACTACGATTACATCAAGGATCCCGGACAGTATTACGAAGCGCAATACCGCGCACTCTACAACAAGCTCCACTACGTGGACAAGCTCTCGGCCGACGATGCCTATGTGCAGGCTAACCAAGACCTCGTAAGCGGTGTGAAAGAGAAGGGCGGTCTGGCTTACAACGTCTACAGCTATCCCGACGGGCAGTATCTGATCGGTAAGGATGGCAAGCTGAACCCGAACGCGACGCTGGGACGCGTGGTGAACGGTCACATGCTGCTGCCGGACGACTGGACGAAAGAGGCTTACAGCACCTCGCTGCGCCAGGAGTATAACATGAACGTGACGGGTGGCAACGAAGCGCTGCAGCTCTACTCCTCTTTCGGTTACCTCAAAGACAATGGCGTGCTGCCTAACTCGGGCTATGAGCGCTATTCGGCCCGCGTCAAGGCTTCGCACCAAGCGAAGAAGTGGCTGAAGTATGGCATGAACGTGGGCTATGTCTACAGTACCACGCAGACGCTCTCCGAGTCAGAATCGACCGACCCGACTGCCTTCACGCAAGGCATTGCGCCGATCTACCCCGTCTACCTGCGCGACGCCAACGGCAACATCCGTACCGACGAGAACGGTAAGATGTACGACTATGGTGTGGCTACGGCCGGCCCCAAGCTGGTGCGCCCGGCTTACTCCAACCTCTCGATCCAGACGATGATGCTCGATCTGCAACAGACCAAGGCGCACTCACTGAACGGCAACGCCTTCGCAGACATCCTCTTCTCCGACGAGCTGAAGTTCACCTTCAACGCCGCCACGTCTGTCTTTGGACAGCGTTACTTCACCTCCGGAAACCCCTTCTATGGCTGGGGCATCGAAGAGAAGGGAAACATTTCGGTCTATCATTATCGCACCACCACGCTCAACCTCCAGCAGTTGCTGAACTACAACCACACCTTTGGCGACAGCCACAACTTCTCCGCACTCTTGGGACATGAGTATTACAAGTACAACTACGCGCAGCTCTCGGCCTCGAAGAAGAACATGTTCTCTTACTGGGGCAACCATGAGTTGGAAGGCGCCGTGATCGACGGTAAAAAAGCGGACTCTTACGCCACCAACTACAATACCGAAGGCTACTTCTTCCGTGGGCTCTACGACTACAACGGCAAGTATTTCGCCTCTGCCTCCTTCCGCCGCGACGCCTCCTCACGCTTCCACCCGAAGCATCGCTGGGGTAACTTCTACTCCCTTGGTGGCGCTTACCTGATCTCGAACGAAGAGTTCTTCAAGTGCAAAGCCTTCGACATGCTCAAGATCAAGTTCTCCATCGGTCAGCAGGGCAACGACAATATCGGCGACTTCTACTACACCGACCGTTATGGCATCACCAACAACAACAACGCCCTCTCGCTCTCCTTTAGTGACAAAGGCAAAGAGGACATCACCTGGGAGACGAACACGAACGTCAATCTCGGTGCTGAGTTCGAGCTTTGGAAAGGCAAGCTGACGGGCGACGTCGAGCTCTTCTATCGCAAGACGACCGACATGCTCAACTTCTTCACCGTGCCCCCCTCACTGGGTTACAACGGCTATTACGACAACATCGGTGACATGGAGAACCGCGGTGTCGAACTCGACCTCCACTACACGCCCATCAAGCGTAAGGATCTGGTCTGGACCATCAACCTCAACCTGACGCACTATAAGAACAAGATCACCTACCTACCCGAGGATAAGAAGACGAACAACGAGGGCGGATACGACGGTTATGTCGACGGCATCCGTTACTACGGTGAAGGCCTGCCCATCAACACCTGGCGCATCCATCGCTTTGCTGGTCTGTCTCCCGAAGGCAAGTCGCTGTGGTACTACACCGACAAGACGACCGGCGAAGAGAAGACGACGGACTCGTTCTCTAATGCAGACTACTACCTCTGCGGCGACCCGAACCCAGACCTCTACGGTGGTTTTGGCACCTCGCTCAGCTTCCGCGGCTTCGACTTCTCCGCACAGTTCTCCTACTCCGTGGGTGGCAAGATCTACGACTACGGCTATGCAGGCATGATGTCTAACCCGATTGCCTCTTCGGCCAGTGGCTTCCGCCTGCACAAGGACGTCTTCAACGCATGGTCGCCCGAGAACACCAGCTCTGAAATTCCTCGCTGGTACTTCAACGACCTCGACGCCGCTGGACAGTCTGACCGCTTCCTGATCGACGGTAGCTACCTCAACCTCCAGAACATTCAGCTCGGCTACACCGTGCCTGAAAAGCTGACTAAGCGCCTGGGTGGCGTCCGCAACCTGCGCTTCTACGTCACCTGCGACAACATCTACTACTGGTCTAAACGCAAAGGCTTGGATCCGCGCACAACCACCACCGGTAGCACCTCCTCAGCTGGCGTGTCGCCCTATCGCACTTACTCTGCTGGCCTCAGCCTGCAATTCTAAGCCTATCCTCACCCATGTATATCAATAATAAAGGATGATCACAATGAAAAAGATAACTCTGATCACGAAAGCCCTCGCCTGCTGCGTACTGCTCATGGCAGTCGGCCTGAACAGTTGCATCGAAGAGACTTTTCCCGAGTCGTCTACGGCCACAAAGGATCAAGTCATGAAGTCTAAGAGCGCGATGGAAGCCCTGCAAAACTCCATCGTGGGCTACATCAACGAGTACAATAGTTACGAACGTGACTTGAACTACTACAATGCCTACAACTTCGACTTCGGATACCCCGCTTGGGGTATCATGCGCGATGTGATGTGCGAAGACTTCTACATCTACAGCTCCGATTACGATTACTTTCCCGAGTATGGTCTCTGCACCAGCCTCGGTGTGAACAACACAATGAGCTACGTGCTCTACGGCTACTACTTCAAGCTCCTCAAGCGAGCCAACGACCTCGTCGGCTTGATCGACAAAGAGACCACCGACCCGCTCCTGAAGCAGTACGCAGGCGTGGCTCACACCTGTCGCGCGCTGGCTTACCTCGATATGGCACGCCTCTACGAATACAAGAAGACAGGCATCGCCAAACTCGACAACGAAGCGGCCGCCAACAAGGTCTATGGCCTCACCACGCAGCTCGTCACCGAGAAGACCTCCGAGACCGATGCGCGCAATAACCCACGCGTCCCCTTCCAGACGATGTACAAATACATTCTCGACGAACTGGAGACGGCCGGTAACCTCCTCAACGGCTTCACCCGGTCAGCCAAAAACCTGCCCAACTCCGCCGTTGTCGCTGGTTTGAAGGCCCGCACTTGGTTGGAGCTGGGCTCACGCTTCGAGAAGTATCCAGCCGATCTGGCCGCCTTCACCGCCGTACGTTCGGACATCACCTCCGCGAAAGACTGCTACGCCAAGGCTGCACAGTTCGCCCGCGAAGCCATCACCGCCAGCGGTGCCCAGCCGTTGACGGAGAGCGATTGGTTCGGTGGCAAGAGCTACACCACGGGCTTCAACTCCATCCTCGCCTCCTCTTGGATGTGGGGTATCATAACCAAAGAGGCCAACGTCTACAGCTCCTACATCAACTTCGCTTCTAACATGTGCCCCGAGCAGACCTTCGGCGTGGCTAACGCAACCTATGGAGCCACACGCACCATCAGCAAGGCACTTTTCGATCAGATCCCCGACGCTGACTGGCGCAAAGCCTCCTGGATCGCACCTGGCGACGCAGGCAAGGCCCCGGGCTCGAAGTATCGCACCCTCCTCACCGACGACGACTTCAAAACGCTGGCTCCCTACGCCGGCCTCAAGTTTAAGCCCAACGAAGGCAACATGATCGACTATAAGGTGGGCGCCGCCATGGACTATCCGCTGATGCGCGTCGAGGAGATGTACTTCATCGAGGCCGAAGCGCTGGCTGCCAGTCAGGGCGTTGCAGCGGGCATCTCTGCCTTGGAGAGCTTCATGAAGACGTATCGCTACGACTCCTATAAGTGCTCCGCCACGACCCTGGCCGACTTCCGCAAGGAATTAATGCTCCAAAAACGCATTGAATTCTGGGGCGAAGGCATCATCTTCTGGGATTACAAACGCCTCGAGCTGAAGGTTACCCGTGGATACAAGGACACGAACTGCCCCGTAGGTTACCGCATGAACTCGATCGAGGGATACTGTGCGCCGTGGTTCAACATCTACTTCAATAAGTACGAAACGGACCAGAACAAGGCCATCATCCTCAACCCCGATCCATCGGGCGTAATCTCCGACTGGACGGGCCAATAACCGCCCCAGCCGTCGAATATAGACTGAAAGAGGCGTCCCGCACCGCAGTGTGTGGGACGCCTCTTTGCTTTGCTCTACCCGTAAATGATCGGGCAGACACCTCCTGTCAGCCCCTCCCCCGCTATACCATCAGCCGTAAACGATCTTCCCAGACTCGTCCTTGAACTCCTCGAAGCTCTTGCTATACTGATTCATGGCGCGCAGGCTCATGCCCATGCTCGAGAAGCCACCGTCGTGGAAGAGGTTCTGCATCGTCACTTTACGCGTAAGATCCGAGAAAAGGGTCACGCAATAGTCGGCGCAGTCATCCGCCGTGGCGTTGCCTAAGGGACTCATCTTGTCGGCGAAGTCCATCAGGTGATCCATCCCCTTAATGCCGCTTCCGGCCGTAGTGAGCGTCGGCGACTGCGAAACCGTGTTGATGCGTACACCTTTCTCGCGGCCGTAGATGTAACCGAAGCTGCGTGCGATGGACTCCAGGAGACTCTTCGCGTCTGCCATGTCGTTATAGCCAAAGAATGTGCGCTGCGAGGCCACATAGGTCAGGGCGACGATCGATCCGCCCTCCGCTATGGCGTCCTGCTTCTTGGCCACTTGCAGCATCTTGTGGAAGGAGACGGCCGAGATGTCGAGCGTCTTCGAGAGCAGGTCGTAATCCAAATCGTCGTACGTGCGCTTCTTGCGCACATTGGGGCTCATGCCGATGGAGTGGAGCACGAAGTCGATCTTTCCGCCCAAGGCACGCGTCGACTCCGTGAAGACCGTTTCAAGGTCCGCCACGCTCGTCGCGTCGGCGGGGATCATCGGCGCTTGGAGACGCTCCGCCAGCGCCCGGACTTCGCCCATCCGTATTGCGATCGGTGTATTTGTCAGCGCGATTTGTGCGCCTTCCTCTGCAGCCCGTTCAGCCACTTTCCAAGCGATAGATAAATCGTTGAGGGCGCCAAAAATGATGCCTCTTTTCCCTTTCAATAAATTGTAACTCATTGTTCTTTCCGTGTTTAATTAGAGGCGGCAAAGATAGGTCTGATTTGAGAAGCGTTTTGCCTGTCGCTATTGATGGGGTAAGAACGCCCGCCCCGCCGCGCCTTCCGAAACACGTACCCGCCAAAAACGCACCTCTTTTCACCCTTCCCAATAGGGATACACCCAAACCCTACCCGGTTTTAGACCTAAACCTTCGTCGAGGAACATTTCGGGGCGTATGCTTTTGCGCCCTACACGGGTACATGAAAAATTTGTCCGGTTCCATACTTCCCCACACGGATACGCCCAAAACGCACCCGGTTTTACCTTTCCCAATAGGGATGCGCCAAAAACGCACCCGATTTTACCCTTCCCAATAGGGATACACCGAAAACCCGCCCAATTTTAGACCCAAACCTTTGTCGAGGGGTTTTTCGGGGCGTATGCAATACGCCCCTACACGGGTATGTGCAAAATTTGGCGGGTTTCACATTTCCGCACACGGATACGTCAAAAACGCACCCAATTTCATCCTTCCCAATAAGGATACACCCAAAACCCGCCCGGTTTTAGGCCTAAACCATCGTCGAGGGGTTTTTCGGGGCGTATGCTTTTGCGCCCCTACACGAGTACGTGCAAAATTTGGCGGGTTTTAGACCCAAATCTTTGGCGCAGGACATTTTCAGGGCATATGCAATGCGCCCCTACACGGGTACGTGCAAAACCCGTCCGATTTCACATTTCCGCACACGAATACGCCAAAAACCCACCCGATTTTACCTTTCCCAATAAGAATGCGCCAAAAACCCGTCCAGTTTTAGGCGCAAATCCTTGGCGAGGATTGTTTCGGGGCGTATGCAATACGCCCCTACACGGGTACGTGAAAAATCTGCTCGGTTTCACATTTCCGCACACGGATGCGCCAAAAACGCACCCCATTTCACCCTTCCAAATAAGGATAGACCCAAAACCCGCTCGGTTTTATACCCAAACCATCGTCGAGGCTATTTGAGGGGCGTATGCAATACGCCCCTACACGGGTACGTGAAAAATTTGACGGGTTTCATATTTCCGCACACGGATGCACCGAAAACCCGTCCGGTTTTACATCCAAACCATCGTCGCGGGGTTTTTCGGGGCGTATGCTTTTGCGCCCCTACACGGGTACGTGCAAAACCCGTCCGGTTTTAGGCCTAAACCGTCGTCGAGAGACATTTTCGGGGCGTATGCTTTTGCGCCCTACACGGGTACGTGCAAAATTTGGCGAGTTTTAGGCGCAAACCATCGTCGCAGAACACTTCGGGGCGTATGCAATACGCCCCTACACGGGTACATGAAAAATTTGACGGGTTTCATATTTCCGCACACGGACCCGCCAAAAACGCACCCGATTTCACCTTTCCCAATAAGGATGCGCCCAAAACCCGTCCGGTTTTATACCCAAACCTTCGTCGAGGCTATTTGAGGGGCGTATGCAATACGCCCCTACACGGATACACCCAAACCCCGCCCTGTTTTACACCCAAACCGTCGGCGACGGGACATTTCGGGGCGTATGCTTTTGCGCCCTACACGTGTACGTGCAAAACCCGCCCGGTTTCATATTTCCGCACACGAATACGCCAAAAACGCACCCGATTTTACCCTTCCCAATAAGGGTACACCCAAAATTTGGCGGGTTTCATATTCCCGCACACGGATGCGCCAAAAACGCACCCGATTTCACCTTTCCCAATAGGGATACACCCAAAACCCGCCCGGTTTTAGGCCTAAACCTTCGGCGAGGCTATTTGAGGGGCGTATGCAATACGCCCCTACACGGATGCACCCAAAATCTGGCCTGTTTTAGACGCAAATCCTTGTCGCAGGACATTTCGGGGCGTATGCAATACGCCCCTACACGGGTACATGAAAAATTTGACGGGTTT
>ERZ772977.801-NODE-801-length-18277-cov-116.252332_pt1 | contig 18277 bp, 14 predicted proteins | sample MGYA00511131_ERZ772977 | MGnify/ENA primary metagenome ERZ772977 (study PRJEB29015, sample SAMEA2737935) | human oral metagenome | biome: human oral; feature: human-associated habitat; material: dental | place: China | collected 2151 ...
GTGTCTCGAATTCTTTATATACCCCAATCCTACTATCTAGGGTGCGTGCGGGTTTGTCTGTTGAGTCTGTCGAGGAGGGTTTTAATGAATTCCAAATGGATTACGATTATGAGGGAAAGCCCTACGCTGAATATTACGAGCAAAAATTTGTTGTATATCTCGAAATCTCTAAATCGGAGCTATACTCTGACGAAGAGAAAGTCGAGGTACTCAATAAAGCCAATGAGCAGATTGCATCTATGCAGGGCCAGGGGCTGACATATTACCTCTCTGACACTTATTATGAAGAAGAAGTACAAGATTTTTTAGAACTGTGTAAAAAGTTCAATATCAAACCTAATATTAAGCTAGAGCAAAAACGTGATTCAATACCCACAAGGAAATACTCCTCTAGTAATGAACAGAGATTTCGGGATGAACTAAAAGACGCAAAGACTAAACAGAAAATACGAGGTGCATACAAGAGGCTCAGAAACTACAAGAATGAAATATCTCTCAAGGATACTAAGTCGTGGGAAGTACTTATCGATAAGACATACGAGTTGTTTGGAAATATTAACTTATTTATAGAGTACCTGGAGAGCATTAGCTATCCTCATTCAGATTATTATTTTTCAGGTGGAAAATATGCTCATCTGGGTCTTGCGTACACACTTGAAAACCCTAATTACAAGCAAGAGACTTTAGATTATCTATACCTTAATGGAGGACATGGCGGTTTTGGTAATCTTATTAAAACCTACGCTTATTTAAACGACCGAGAGATGACAATCAATCTATTTAATAGGTATATAGCCCTGTGTAAGTTGTTGACCGAATAAGTCAGTGTCTAGTGTAAGTCTACTATTAGATGCAGTATCAATTCTCCCCTCAAGAATTGAGCATACTCAACTGCTAGAATATCCCTCCATCTACTGATTTCAGCTTCGATTTCGTGTAAACATTTACCCACGACCCGCACCAATTTAGAGTGTCGAGCCTTAAGCTCGATTTTTTAATAAGACCAAGATATTAATGTTTTAAATTAATGGATGTAGTTCTATACTGATATTGTATGAGTAGGAGTAGTGAAAAACTTATCAAAAGAGAGTCTGAGTTAAAAAGGCTAAGTGATTTCCTGTCAAATTCCAAGGGAGGCTCCATCCTACTTGCTGGAGATAGGGGTTCGGGAAAAACAACTCTTATTAATCTTGCAATCACGAAATTTCGTGAAAATCAAAAACCTAAATTTTTACGCCGATTATTTTTTGATAACCAGGTAGTTTTATACATACCATTAATTATTCAATCATCTAAAGCCAGCAACGATAATACCCAAGAAGAACTCTCATACAGGAGGCTTTTACTAAGAACTATAGCTAGAAGTATGGAAAGTGAATTACTTACTAGACGATATAGCAAGCTTGATTTACCTATGAGATGGTTCCGCTCAATTGGCTATATACAATCAGTACGCAAACTAAAACCCTTGGCTAATAGCACTAGCCTAATACGCGAGTTGTCCAGCAAAGGTAGCCTGAATAATCTCGGAATCATATCGTACAATTGGCAGCAAAATATTGATATCTCTGATGCTGTCATTGAAATGAAGCTAAGGGATATATTTACAACATATTCAAAAAGCAACTCGATCATTATTGTTATTGATGAGCTAGATAAGCTTGAAGATATGGGCTTTAAGCCGGAAAGTATTGCTTTATTACTTAAGAATCTATTCAATGACACTGGCGTGCACGCTATATTCATCTCAAACGAGCCGACAATAAATCGTGTTCAACAAAAAATAAAACAAGAACCGTTTTGTGCGGAACATACATTGTTTAGAGATATAATTCTCCTAAATCACCTACATCCATCTGAAATGGTCAATATTATCAGTGAGGAAATCCAGAATTTGTCTAAGGTAGACAAGAGACAAGCGATTGCTTCTATGAGCCTAATATCGCAGCTAATGCCTTATAATATTTCCCTCTTACGGCAAAAGCTTGGCATTGATGGCGAGAATATTCTTTCTAAATTGCAAAACGAGCTCGGGGATTATCGGTACCTCTATGAGTCAACGATGCATCTGTTTATAAACCATCTATATGAAAAACATTCCAAAAACTACGATCAATACCATAATCGCATACTATACAAGGCCTTGACCGAAGCAAGCAACAACCTATTTAATCGTGAAATACGCTACATTAATTGGGAAGCTATTGATTCAATATTCTATACTTCAAATATATTTATAGATTCGCATAATGAACTCATAGCGAAAGATAAAGGGGAATATGGAGGTCAAATAGAAGACTGGCCAGATATTTGTATTCAGCTTCAAACCCTTAATGATCACGAACAGAAACATATACTAAATGCCATCGAAGAGTTAGTGGCGGTGCTTGATAGAGCCGGCTACTTGGATATGGAATTTGATTCTGGATATCCAACGATACTTAACTTTAAGGCCTTTATGGGTGATGCGTTCACTATAGTCAATATCAAGGACCACATAGACGATTACCTTACTCCGACCGACGAAGAAAAAAGTACAATAGACAATCTCAACACGATAGATTTTCTGTACAAAATACTTATCGGTCATTCTGTATTAGCAAACCTTCTTTACATACCGGTTAACGAAGTTGATAGATACAATAAAAAAATCCAAACGCTTAGTGAGCGTAATTATCATTGCACTATACGACCAGCTTGGAAGCCAATCAATGATCGACTTGCTGAAGTTGATACTCAACTGATGAATAGTCTTGCAAATATGATAGCAAGGAAGCTCCAAGCACGACTATATTATAATACATTTGATACATCGGTAGACACCCAAAATTTAAGCGTAAAACTAGTCTTTAATTCAAAAACTTACATCATACACCTTGCCTACAAGCCATGTGATCTAAATATTCCTGATAATTGTGAAAAACTATTTATTCTGTATACTGGCAGCCAGGCTCCTTTTAAAGATAATAATCCAAGGAAAGCTCGCCGCCAAATTAATTGCCATAGGGATTGGGTTAATCTTGAGCCTGAGATTGAGAATATAGTTTCTTATATGGACAAAAACCAACCACAGAGTTAATTATTAAATAACTGGATCCTCAAATAATAGTCATTTTATGCATTTCACCTATTTTGTTAATTTATCCGCACAGCTTTTGCGATACGAATAGTGATAAATCAGAATATTAAACACACACCTCAACAAAAATGCTCCACAATCTTATTGCCGGCGATGCCAAATCCAGTTAGCGTGTAGGTGCTCGACATGATGGATTGCCTGTGCGGCGGCGATTGCATCCAGGCGTTAAAGGCTACGCGGCTAGTGTGCAAGTCTGGCGGCGAAGTTTGCACCAGATTCTCGGCCGGCGCGTTACAGACAGCTCTCGCTTTAAGTAGTCCGTGCGGAATAGTTGTACCTGGTTTATAATGGCTAAAATAATTATTCTCTTTCATGTCATTCGCCATCCACTGCGCCGTTCGGTTAAGCGGCTCGTACATTTTTAACGGTTTCAGATTTTCCTTACTACGAGCATAATTAATCAGTTCAAGAATCTCCAAAGCATCTGGCGGACCTATGTCATACTTTTTATCTTGGTCTGCTGGTTGCGGCTGCGGATTTGGAGTTGGAGTTGGAGTTGGGTTTGGTTGCGGATTCGGCGCAGGCTGCTGCGAATTACCGGGCTGCTGAGACTGCGGAGCTGGCCGCTGGTTGTTTTTCGGCGGCGCGGCTGGACTCGCCGGTGATTGCGGGGCTGGATTATGTTTCGGATGTACAGGGTCAATTCTCTGCTCTTTTTGGTTTGGCTGCGGTTTTTCAGGCTTCTTCTCTTGCTGGTTCGGCGTAGACTGCTTAGGTTGGGAATCTGTATTAGACTTGCTACTGCTGGAACTATTACCGGAACCAGACTTAGTGAAATTAGGACTGGAGGTTGTTTTTTGCTCCTGCTGCTGGCTGGCATTACCCTTATTTTTCGGCGCAATACATACAGCAATGTATACGCCTATCCCCGCCCCGATCAGTGTTAGAATAACTAATATAACTACAAGTTTTTGTTTTTTCATATTTTGATTGTAGCAAGGAAACCGGTTATGTCAATCTGGAGGTAGCGTCCTGCAAAAATAGCCAAAGCATAGTGTATAATATAGTCAGCGCGGGTATCGTATAACGGCTATTATGTATGCTTCCCAAGCATGAGACGAGGGTTCGACTCCCTCTACCCGCACCAATTCAAATTATTGTCATAGACCTTCAAAATAACGCTGTCACGCATTATAATTAGAATATGAAGAAAGCTGTCATGAAGAGGCTGCTTCCGCTGTATGTTGGCAAGTTCTTCTTAAGCTTTGTACTTTGGTATTCAATTGAAAAATTATTCATAAGAAGTATCGGCATCGACAATCTTGGAATTAGTTTGATCGCGATCGTTCTGCTGATATCATCTGTTCTGACCGAAATTCCATCAGGAATTATCGCGGATCGCTGGAGCCGCAAGGGTTCAATGGTGCTCGCTGGGCTGTTCTTAGGAATTAGCAGCTTGATGGCCGGCGCTAGCGATAATATCTTTATGTATGCCGCCGCTGTGACGATTTGGGGTCTTCATGATGCTTTTTCGAGCGGAACTGGCGCAGCTATGATTTACGATACGCTGCTCGAGGAGCAAGGGCACGCCAAGAATTTTAATCGAGCGCTAGGGTTGTATGAGACGTTAGGCGGAGTAGCATTGATTATCAGTAACTTTTTAGGTGGCTGGATCGGCGAGCATTCACTGCTGCTGACATTTAATTTAACGATTATTCCAATTGCCATATCTATGGTTTGCCATTTAATTTATAAGGATGCAAAGATCAGCCGCGAGGTGGCTGATGAAAAACTTATCAAACATACTAAAAATACATTCAAATGCGTTTTCAAAAGTAAAAGCCTACTCTGGCTGATGACTGCGATTATGATAGTCTTTTGTATCCAAAAGATGAATCGCGAAGCTTATCAGCTGTGGTATATTGCGCTGTCGGCTCCGGCGATAGTATTTGGCATCGCTGGTTCGTTCATAGAAGGCTTGGGTGGACTGGGCGGCTCGTTGGTTAAATATCTCAGCTCAAGGCGAATAAATATAGTTCTGTCGATTTTACTAGGCTTGGCATCGCTCGCGCTTTCAGTGGGCAGTAATTTATGGATAACTATCGCCGCGCAGGTTTTAATAGCGGTAGTCTCGGGGGCGCTGTTATTCCATTTTACTGCGCAGATACAACACCAGTTGCCGTCGCGGTACCGCACAGGTTCCGGCTCGGTGATAAACGCCGTGGGACGAATTGTCCTCATGCCGCTAACGTTTGTGTTTGGAGTTTTGTCAAACCAAAGCGTTTTCATCGCTGGTTGGATGCTGGTGGTTTTGTCGGGGCTAGCTATTTTCGTGCAGCTAAAGCTTGATGAGCAAGCTTCACCGTAGTAGCGCACTTCCCATCCCCGCCCATCTGTGCTACAATTAATCACCAAAGGAAGGTCTGCGTTAACATCAGACCATATTTTTATGAAGGACGCTAGCAAGATTCGAAATATTGCCATTATTGCCCACGTCGATCACGGCAAGACGACCATGGTTGATGGGCTACTCAAACAGTCGCGCACATTCCGCGACAACCAAGCCGAGATGAGCCAAGAACTGATCATGGATTCGGGTGATCAGGAGCACGAGCGTGGTATCACTATCACCGCCAAACAAACCTCGATTTTTTACGGTGATTATAAAATCAATATCATCGACACACCGGGACACGCGGACTTTTCAGGCGAAGTCGAGCGGACGCTGCAGATGGCGGACGGCGTCTTGCTGATCGTCGATGCACAGGAAGGGCCGATGCCGCAGACGAAGTTTGTGCTGAGTAAGGCGCTGGAGTTGGGGCTGAAACCAGTAGTGGTGATTAATAAAATTGATAAGCCAGCCAGGCGAATTGCCGAGGTTGAAGACGAGCTGAGCGATCTATTTTTGGAGCTAGCGACCGATGATAGCCAACTGCAATATCCGATTTATTACGCGATTGGGCGCGACGGCAAAGCCTGGCGGGAGATTCCTACCGACCTTGATGAAAATGCTGATTTGACACCGATTTTTGAAGCAATTATCAATGATATCCCGGCACCGAGCGTCACAGCTGACGGTGGGTTTCAGATGCTGGTGACCAGTTTGCAGTACGACACCTTTCAGGGTAAATATGCCATCGGGCGGATCGCTCGCGGGTCGGTTAAGCGCGGCCTGGCGGTTAGCTTGCTGAAGCACGGCGAGGTGTCGGGCTCAGCGCGAATTGAGAAAGTTTTTGGCTATCGCGGACTGAACCGCGAGGAGCTTGACGAGGCGTTTGCTGGCGACATCGTGGCGCTAGTGGGCGTCAGCGAGGCACACATTGGCGATACGATTGCTGATAAAGAACAACCAGAAGCTCTGCCAGCGATCGCCATCGAAGCACCGACGCTGAGCATGTACCTCGGCCCAAACACCAGCCCAATGAAAGGACGCGAGGGCGAATTTACCACCTCGCGGCAAATTGGCGACCGATTGCGACGGGAGCTGGAGACCAACGTGGCGCTGCGCGTCGAAGAAAACGGCATCGGCTTTACGGTGTCTGGCCGCGGCGAGCTGCACCTCAGCGTCTTGATCGAGACCATGCGGCGTGAAGGCTTTGAGTTTGAAGTCGGCCGCCCGCAAGTGGTGACTATCACCGAGGATGGCGTAGAAAAAGAGCCAATTGAAGAATTACAAATCGAAATTAGCAGCGAATTTATCGGCGCGATCAGCCAGGAACTCGGCGCCCGCCACGCTGAGATGAAATCGCAAGAAACCACCGCTAGCGGTGCTACCCGCATCACCTATGTACTACCGACGAGAGCGTTGATCGGCCTACGAAACGTGCTGTTGACCGCCACCAAAGGCACGGTGATCATGAATTCCCTGCCGCATGGCTATCAACCGCTGGGCGGTAAATTGCCAAAGACCCGCGGCGGCGTGCTCATCGCCTTTGAAGCTGGTATCACCACGCCGTATGCTCTGCAGGCGGCCGAAGCTCGTGGCGAACTCTTGGTCGGGCCGGGCACGGAAGTGTACGCTGGCATGATCGTCGGCATCTACAACCGCCAAGAAGACATTGAAATCAACGTTTGTAAAGCTAAACACCTGACCAACATGCGCTCCAAATCGTCCGACGGCACGGTACAGCTGACACCATTTACGCAGTTTAGTTTGGAGCAATGCATTGACTTCATCGAGGACGACGAGCTGCTGGAAGTAACGCCAAAATCCTTGCGCCTGCGTAAACGCTACCTTGACGCTAATGAGCGAAAGCGCGCTAACAAAAAGTAAATTTTAATTTTTAATATAATAAATAAGAGGGGGTAATTATGGCAAAAAAATGGCGCGACGTTAACGGATTTTATCAAATCTATCCGCGATCGTTTAAGGATTCTAATGGCGATGGCGTCGGCGACTTGCGCGGCGTGATCGATAAGCTTGATTATATTAAGGGCGGCGACAATTCACTTGGCATCGATGCGATTTGGTTTTCGCCGTTTTATCCATCGCCGCAAGCTGATATGGGCTACGATGTGGCGGACTATTGTGATATTGATCCGATTTTCGGCTCGCTTGATGATTTCAAAGAGTTGGTCGAGAAAGCGCACGCTCGCGATATTAAAGTAATGGTCGATTTCGTGCCCAATCACACCAGCAACCAGCATCCGTGGTTTGTTGAATCGCAAAGCTCCAAGGATAACGATAAGAACGATTTTTATGTTTGGCGCGACGCAAAACCTGACGGCTCAGAACCGAACAATTGGCTGAGTATTTTTGGCGGGTCGGCGTGGCAGTGGCACGAAGGGCGCCAGCAATATTACTTACACACATTCCTGAAAGAACAGCCAGATCTCAACTGGGATAACCCTGAGGTACGCCGCGAAATGCAAAACGTACTGCGCTTTTGGCTAAATCTCGGTGTTGACGGCTTTCGAGCGGACGCGGTACGTTGGATCAGCAAAGACCCAGAGCTGCGCGACGACCCAGTCGCCGAGCATTATAACGATAAGAAACCGCCGACACAATTCGATGATTTGCAGCATAAGTACAGCCGCTTCTGGGATAACCTTTTCCCGTATTTGCGGGAACTAACAGATATAGTCGCCTCATATCCGAATCGAATCATGGTTTTTGAAGATTATCCGGATGAAAACTATAGCACTAGCGAACAATACTTGGGTTTTTATGGTGTCAATCCAAAAGTATCAATGCCATTCAATTTTGAAGGATTACACGCCAAATTTAATGCCGAGTCGATGAGCACAATAGTCAATGAATTCCAAGGTATGATAAACCCCGACGTGCATACGCCAGTCTACTGCTTTAGTAATCACGACCAATCACGCATCGTTACGCACTTCGGCGGAGAGAAACAAGCTCGCTTGATTGCGTTGATGCAACTGACGCTGCCAGGGCTGCCAGTAGTGTATTACGGTGACGAGATTGGCATGAGCAATGGGCCAGTTCGCTTTGAAGAGATTCAAGATAAGTCGGTCTTCAGCCACGGCAACGACGAATCTGTCGGGCGCGATCCAGAGCGTACGCCGATGCAATGGACGGCTGGCCAAAATGCCGGATTTAGTACCACTAAACCATGGCTACCAGTAAATCCCGCTTGCCAAAATGTCAATGTAGAATCAGAGCAGAACGAGCCGGACTCATTTTTGGCACTATACCGCCGCTTATTAACCTTGCGCAGCCGCTACGAAATCTTGCGCACTGGCGAATACGAGCCGCTCAGCGATACAGACAATGACATATTTGCTTACGCGCGATGGATTGGCCGAGAACAGCATGTCTTTGTCGCATTAAATTTTGGCGATACCAAACACCGTGTTACTTTACCTCATACCGGCAGTATCTTATGCGCCACAAACCCAACTGACTACCCCGAGATTGCTGATGACGGCTCGGTAGAACTACGCCCGTACGAAGGCGTATTAATCGGATGCAGCGAGCACCGGCTATCAATTGAATAAAAATACCGGGCCGCTCTAGAAAAGGAGCGGCCTATTCGTATAGAGAAACTTTTGGTATTTTAATTAACCAGAGTCTCTTTCACGCGCCTAGAAACAAAGAAGTATAAACAAAGCAATCCCATAGAAATCCCGCTAGCAATGATAGTGCTAACCATACTAATAATTGAGTCAGTGTTCGGAGGTCTTTTGATCACGCTATCAACTACCGCAGAACTTGCTGAATAGAAGAACGAGGCTACCAGCGCCGCAACCGCCAGCCACCTACCAAGCTTCTTCTGTAGATTAATGAGCACCACCGCGACAGTAGTCAGTACAGCAATGATTGGCATGAATATCACCGAAACGACAGCCGACGGATCGCCGAGATTTAACAACGAGGTAAAAAACAAACCAACCGAACAAACACCATCAATCGCTAGACACACCATGAAAAATGCGAGCCAGCCCTTGACACCTTTGAGCGACTGCGCCATAACAACATACTGGACTGGCGCCGCTTGCGGCTGCGCGAAATATTGCTGGTTGACTGGCTGCTGTTCATAAGGAACATTCTGCTCAGCTGGCGCTGGCCCGTACTGCGGATCGACAGCGCCTGGCTGCTGAATATTCGGTTGTGGCTGCTGTGATGATTGTTGTGCCATTTGTATTATTCTCCTTTACTTTTATTATAATCGTATGGATACTGGACATTATTTTGCGGATATTGCTGCGATACAGGCGGATAAGGCGTTTGGCCTTGCTGCTGGGGATACTGCTCTGGTTGCTGCGACGGATATTGAACTGGTTGCTGTAAATATTGAGCTGGTTGCTGCTGCAACGAATATTGGTATTGCGGTAGCTGATTAGGATATTGCGGCGAAACTACGTATTGGCTGTTTAGAGGAATATTCGCATAATACGCTGGCTTTTCATTCTGATATTTAAAAACATTAACACACCAAGCAATTCCCAATATCATCACGCCGAAAGGTATAGGCAAAAAGAACGCCGCATCACCAAAACCTACCACAGAATAGAAGTTTAAATAAATCCAAAAAACAACAAAAGATATGACCGATATAGAAAGCGTACAGGCAGCTGCAATTTTGGCTACTAGTTTGTTTTTACTCGCCAAGTAAGCTATCCACAAAATTATAGACGATATCACCGACAGCGCCAGAACAATCGGCATGACTATTTTCACTACTTGAATCAAATAATAGTTTGCTTCGCTCGAAAAGTCTTTCATCGAACCATTCATGCTGAATAAACCAATCGGAAGGCCTATCGTCAAGAATAAACTGATTGCGTAGACAATCGACAATCCAATGACGTTGCTTTTTCTTGAATAGTTGACATAAACGTATTGATATTGAGTCTGATTCTGGTAAGCTTGTGGCGGGATGACTGCTGTCGGCTGATTCTGCTGTTCTGGTTGCGCTTGCGCCTGTTCAATTTGCGGCATTGGCGGCTGGACTTGCTCTATCTGCGGCGGTTGAATTTGTTCGCCTGGGACTGGTTGAGTACTTTGCTGCGGCTGGATTTGCTCGCGTTGGCTTGCCTGAGCGCCATCTTGCTGCTGATTAGATCTGCGCTGCTCGGATTTCTTTGCGCTCTTGCTGCTCATACGTTTAATGTACCATACTATTGCGACAAAGACGATATTTTCATTCGCTTTTCAGTAAAATTCCTAACGTGCTAGAATAAACCTATGTTCACAGAGCGCACTAAAAATCCGTTGTCACTTTGTCTATTACTGTATTTTACATGTTTCGCTGTGCGAATGTGGGAATTTTTAGCTTTGCGTACCGATCAATCAGCACTCAGTGAGAATATAGTGCATAAGATTTTCGGTATAGTAATAATTTTCGTTTGCCTGAAATATTTGCACGCTCATTGGCGCGACATTGGCTTTACGCGCAAAAATTGGCTGAAAAATATTGGCCTAGGGCTTGCCTTGGGGCTTTGCTTTTATACAGTTACGCTGCTGATCGAATTCGGATTTCTGTATTTTTCCAGCGCTAAACCTAACATTTTAATGAAGGCTGGCGGTTTTTCACTCGCTAGCACCGAACAATTCGTCGGCGTGGGAATTGGGTCAATTATTATATTTAATATATTCAATGTCTGGATGGAAGAAGGCCTGTTTCGCGGATTGTTCGAGAAATTACTGCGCCAAAAATATAAATTTGCGGCAACGATTTTCATAAGCGCCCTGCTGTTCGGACTCTGGCATGTAGCAATGCCGATTCGATCGTTCCTTGACGGCGAGTTTTCGCTGGTTCAGACGGCAATTTTTAGCGTTGGCTATATTTTGTTCGCTTTCATGTTTGGATTAAAAATGAGCTGGCTATATAAAATGACAGGAAGTTTGTGGCTTGGTGCAGCAGATCACTTTTTTAATAATGCGATAATTAATATTGTGCATGTCGTCTCAAACCAAGGAAATGATAGCTTGCAAATTGCGCGAATATTCTTAGCGCAAACTTTGTCGTTTGTTTTTGTATGGATTTTATGGCGAAGATTCAATAAAAAGCCTATCAGCGGTTAGAAGATTCTTCCCTGACTTCTTCCGGTAAAAACCCCTTTTCGTGCTGGAAGCCAGCTTGCCATTTGTAATCTTTGCCATAGCCCAAATCTTTCATTAATTTAGTGGCTGCATTTCGAAGGTGCAGCGGCACCGGCGAGTTCGGATATTTGTGCGCCAGAGCGAAAGCCTCATTCATCAAATCAGTAATTTCGCGCGACTTCTGGCTGCGCGCCAGGGCGATGGCACAGTGAAATAAATTGTATTTGGCTTCAGGTAGCCCAACGCGCTCAACCGCCTCAAAAGTGGCGACCGCCAAGCTCAGCGCGCCGTTGCCTGCTAATCCGATATCCTCCGACGCAAAGACCACCATCCGCCGAGCAATAAACTTCGGATCTTCACCAGCGTCAATCATGCGTGCTAAATAATACGCCGCAGCCGCCGCGTCACTACCGCGCAGCGACTTGATGAACGCTGAGATGATGTCATAATGCGCATCGCCCTTTTTGTCATAGCCCGGCAGCCGCCGCTGAGCGGCTGCCTTAACGACCTCTGTTGTAACTTTACCGCCAAAGCTCAGCGCCAACTCCAAATTACCGAGTGCCACCCGTGCGTCGCCATCCGCCAATTCCGCCAGATAGTCCAAAGCTTTAGGCGACACCCGCTTGGTTTGCTTCAAGACTTTGAGCGCTCGCTTCAGCACCAATATAATTTCATCTTTGGTCAGTTGGTGGAGCACCAGCACCCGTGTCCGGCTGAGCAGTGGCGTGATCACCTCGAAGCTTGGATTCTCGGTGGTCGCCCCAATCAAAGTAATCAGCCCGCTCTCAACATGCGGCAAAAACGCATCCTGCTGTGCTTTATTAAAGCGGTGGATTTCATCGACAAACAAAATCGTCCGTAGGCCCAAATTCCAGTTCTGCCGAGCGTGCTCAATCACCTTTTCAACATCTTTTTTGACGCTGGTCACCGCCGATAGCTCAACAAATTCCGCATTAACTTCACGGGAGATAATCCGCGCCAGCGTCGTTTTGCCCGTCCCCGGCGACCCCCACAAAATCAAACTGACCGGCTCGCCATGCTTAACAATTTGGCGGAGCAGCTCGCCCTCGCCCAGCAAATGGCTCTGTCCAATCACCTCATCCAACGTTTGCGGCCGCATCTGTTCCGCTAGCGGTATTCGTCCCATGCTTCTATTATACGCGCCAGGCGGGAAAATCTCACACGAAAGATTCAAAAATCATACGTGGAAGATTTGAAAATCATAGGCGTAAGATTTGGAAATGTTACGCGTAAGAATAACATCACAACTAATCAATAACCATTGAAGTTTTTTCTGAGCGATACGCCCGCACTGCCTTCAGCGCCCTGCGCGCAATCGGCCCAGCAGCTAATATTTGCCACCAAAACGCCGCGCAGAAATTCATCGGCCATACTAAGGCAAAGCGTAGCGGCAGCTCAGCCAGCGGTGTACCTGCCAAGACCAACCCGATCAAGCTCATCGCCAGCGACATACCTGTCACCATACACACCGTTCGCGCCAGCGTATGAGCCTCCGCGCTGTCCTTCGCCCGAACAAACCGCTTCATGGCTTTGTGTGCCAAACTTGACACTACCAAACCTTCAACCAGCATAACAATCGCAAAGATAATTGGCTGCAGTAGTAGTGCTCGCCCGAGCGATTGCATCGACACGCCAGCGTGCAAAAACGTATTCAGCAAATTCATAAAAATTGACATAGTAAACGCCATGACTACGCCATAAAATACTCCTTCTCGCTTAGTGCGGGGCATATTTCCTCCTTTGATTAATGATTTTTTGGCAACAAAAAAGTTGCGCGTTATCGGTGCAACTAGGGTGTGTTATTTTTACAACATTACGCTTTGCCGGAGCAAAAGCAACGTATTGACCTCTGGAGAGTATAGCAGAGGGGCTGAATTATGTCAAGATTTGTGCAGTTCGTCAACTACTTTAATTGCTGGCTCGAATATAGCAGCATCAATCAATTTTCCTTCTTCAATATAGTCGGTCAGTTTTGGTAACATATGCAAACTTGCCCAATTGATAATCTGATTTGACGTTGGTCTTCGCTTGGCAAGCAATCTCTCAAACGATAAACGCATATCATCAATAGTCGGACAAGGCTTTCCAGTAAGTTGAGGACTTAAATACCCACCGATTGTGCGGCTAGCGATACAATAAGCTAAAAGCTCGTTATACACCGAGCGCCACGTATAACCAGCAGGTGCTATAAGCTTCTTCGGAAGGATAAGCGTCTCATATGATAATCTACCCGCTTCTTGAAATAATTTTGATTGCTGAATTAGTCCATGCGCATACTCGTGAAGTATGACGATTCTGACAGCCTCTTTTTTCTGGTCATTAAATGAATAAGGTGGTCGCAGGAGTATAAAGTCACTACTACTAATTTTATGTCCAGCAGGACTGCTTGCTTTTAAGCGCGGCGGCAATAAAAATATGGCGTTGTCTTTTATAGCTTGCTTTTCCAAACCTAGAAAAACAGCTATTTTCTGCAATTGCATATACAAATCATTATATGAAAAATCATTTACAACATCACGCCATATGCCAAGGTTTTCATGACAATCTTGCCAAATACTATCGAACCTATCGATAAGAGGAGTAGAAATATGAGCAATTAAACGAGATTTTTCATCGTCAAATTCTCCGCCATATAACTTCCGCAAAATATCGTAAGGATTAGGATCTGACTGTATAATAGTGCGTACTTGCGACAAAATAAGATTATCGGCAGGTTGAATAACTTGGTGATAATAAGTGAATAGTGGATGTTCAAACGCATACGATGTATCCCACTTAGAAACTGTTTGCAGCCAGTAAAAGAACGCTGTGTTTTTATTAATCGTCGCTATGATATTCATCTGCCTCATTATAGCAAACATCAGAAGCACCATAGGATTGAAAAGTCAAAATAACGGCAGCGTTCATGATTACGCTACCGCTTTCATACTATTCTGGTGGAGATAGAGGGACTCAAACCCTCGACCTCAGCAATGCGAATGCTGCGCTCTATCAGCTGAGCTATATCCCCATGCTTGTGGCTAAGTTGTTTACAAGGATAACTATTCCCAAAAACCGTTTACGCCTAAATTGGTGGACCTTGCAGGGCTTGAACCTGCGACCTCACGAATGTGAATCGTGCGCTCTAGCCAACTGAGCTAAAGGTCCGTGGTGGAGCATACCGGATTCGAACCGGTTACCTCTTCGCTGCCAGCGAAGCGCTCTAGCCAAATGAGCTAATGCCCCAAGCAATATCCCCTCTATCTACAATATCAAAAAACCGCTACAATTTCTAGTAGCGGTTTGTGCTGCTACGCGCCCACCCGGGGCACGGCGTTGGTATGATGTTTGTTTTCGCAACAGGGCGGCCCCATTGCGTACCAGCATAAGCACATTATCGCGCAACGTTTAGTAAATTGCAAGTGCTTATTCAATTTGGCTAGCGAACATCTTATAAAATTCACCCCGGCGAGCTACTAATTCGTCAACACTACCCTGCTCGACGATCTTGCCGTTTTGCATCATATAAACAACATCGGCTTTTTTGATAGTTGTATAGCGATGACTAATGGCGATAATGGTATTACCGTGCTTACCAAACAGCCGGGCGAAAATCCTTGATTCTGCCAAGGCATCAATAGCGCTAGTTGGTTCGTCTAGAATAACAATTGGCGCCTGGCGATAAAAATTACGCGCTAGCGCCAGACGCTGCCATTGTCCGCCCGACAAATCAACGCCGTTAGTACCATCGTCGTGTTCAAACCATTGCCCGAGAATCGTATCGCACTTCTTGGGTAATTTATCAATGAAAGCGCTGGCTTCAGCCTGCTTGATTGATCTTTGATAATGCTGCTCGTCATAGCTGCGCTGAACGTCTCCGTACACAACGTTCTCATAAGCTGTTGCAATCGATATTTTATGAAATCTTGTTGCAATACTCCGAGATAGCTATGCCACGAGCTCTTATTAATATCCGCCAGCGACACATTATCAAGCAAGACCTGGCCGCGCGTCGGCTGATACAATCCCAGCAACAATTTAATAAGCGTCGATTTGCCAGCGCCATTTTCGCCGACAATAGCAATCCGTTGGCCAGCGCGAATTTTCATGTTAATATTACTTAGCGCTAGCTTGTCGTTTTTGGGATAACGAAACGAAACATTCCGCAGTTCAATCGCCTGCGGCGGTTCGAGCAATTTCCGACCTTCATTCAAGTTTCTCGGCAACCGCATAAACCTTTGGAAATCAACCATCGCTGCAATATCCTGATCAATGTTATTGAACTGCGTGATTAAACTGCCCATATCGCCAAGCGCTCTCGACATCATTTGCTCGACCAAAACAAACTGGCCTATTGGCTGAGCACGATGGATAATTTGCAGAACAATCGACAACAGCCCAACTAGCTGAGCTATTGCTTCGACAACGTCGGCTGCCAACCGTTTGATAATATAAGCGCGCTCAAATTGAATACGCTCGAGCTGGTCTTTGTCGCGCCACTTCGCTCGCATATCTAACATATAGCGCGCTGCGTTATAGATACGCAATTCCGCCAAATTTTGCGGCTGCATCACACTCCAAGAAATCGAATTGCTGCGGCGCCGAGCTTCGGTATATTTACGCCAATGCTCTGTCTGCAAACGCGACAATTTTAACTGAACTATCGCGCTAGGAATAATTGCTAAAAATAATATTAAGCCAATCCACCAGCTAACAGAAAATAGCGAAGCTAATGCTACTATTACACTAACAATTGACGCGATTATCCTAGCCATAGCATCGAAGAAGTGCGAGAAAAACGAAACAAAACTTTGCGCCTTATCAAACATGTCGGCAGTGCCTTTGTCATCGTAACGCCAAAAATCGATACTAACAAAATGCTCGTACAGCTGGTCGCTAATAGCCGAGCTGATTTTATACGAAGTGAATTGATCTATATAATTCTGCAAACTACTCCACGCCATCATGAGTACCCCCAGCAACACAGTCGCTGCAACACACCAAATTGCTCTTGTGCCCGCTTGCTCGTCACCAGCGAAGCCAGCCGCCAGATAAGTAGTCGCTTGCGCGGCCACAAACGCAGTAACTAACGGAATAGCCGAACCGATAATCGTACCGATTATTTTGGTAACCGCCGCCAGCGGAGAAGCTTTGTAAGTCGTTATCGCCACCGTGCCAAAAGCTTTTAACGTTTCATTGAAAGATAGCTTCTTTGGTTCTGCCATGATTAATCGCATTCAGATTTTATCAGGGTAATAATAGCAGTATCTAGCTCGCTCTCGCTATGCCAGGTTTGCGTCCGCCTAGCGAGATCTGGTAAATACGATTTGCCCGCAGCGCTCTGATGTTGCGCCAATAGAATTGACTTATCGCGAGCTATAGCAGCACCGATTTCTATCAGCATACCTTCACTGCGGCGCGGCGAAGTTTGAATTACTAGTATTTTGTCGCACTCATTCATTTGATCAATTGCTCGCTGCAAAAACTGACGCGGATTGCCGTAACTTTCGGTCGCGCTATCAAACAAATTACAATAAACCTCATGCCCACAGCCCTCAAGCAAATCAACCACCCGGCGCATACGCGCTTCAACTTTCAGTTTGTCCTCGCCAGTAAAAGCATATGAACAGAATATTTTATGCTTTTTCATAATCCTATTTTATCACCTAGCCGGCAAAAACTTCGTAAAAAGAAGTTATTATCCTCTGGCGCAAGGCGTCATCAAGCGGGACTATCGCTGCGTGATTACGTCCGCCGATAGTCATGTGTTCAATAATTAACGATAAACCGCGTACAATCTTAATGCAGGCGATTTCTCGCTGAGTAGTCGGCTCCTCACCCAGCCGCTCAATGACCAGGCGCCGAATATTACGCATACGCTCGGCGGTTTCGGGACGTTCCATTTCGCGGTTGTAAGTAAAATTAACCACATCGTACCAGCGCGGCCAATCATCGCGGAAACTCTCGAAATCAACTAGCCAATATTTATCGCCGTCATACAATAGATTATTTTCGGTAAAATCCGCATGCATTGGTCGAGCTTCACACAAGCTATGATTATTACGCAAGAAATCCAAGCTAGCCCGAAATATTTCCGGCGGCACCACTTCTAAATTAAACCCGGATATACTTCGCTCTAGCTTCTGCCAAATATATTCTCCGTCTTTATTTTGTCGCGACCAGCGCGAGCAACGACGTTTCTGATTGCGAAAATAGCGATCCATTTGCACGAAGCTTTGTACAAAAAAGTCATCAGGCACGTCGGCTAGCTCTGGCGTCCATCCGTTGATAAATTGCGTTAAGATTTTCACATCGTCATGATACAGCAATTTTGGCACAGAAAATGGTATATCGTTAAAATTACGAGTCAATTTATCAAAAGTTCGCAAACCATTCGCTTCGCGCAATATTTCATCTTTGCCAGTCACCCCAGGCTGCGACTGCTTGCAAAACACGCGCTCGCCAAGCCAATCTACTTCACTAACCGCAAACCTATGATTCTGGCGAATAACTCTGATAGTCTTTAGATCAGCGCTACCATTCTTCATTTTATTCTCCTATGTGGATTAAAGGCTCGACGCCATCTTCATAAACTAAGTCGTCAATCGTGACTTCGTAAATATGTTTATCGTCGCGAAACGCAAAAAATCGGACGGTTTTATGTTGCTGCCAGGCTTGAACTATTTCCG
>ERZ772977.803-NODE-803-length-18235-cov-10.885424_pt1 | contig 18235 bp, 10 predicted proteins | sample MGYA00511131_ERZ772977 | MGnify/ENA primary metagenome ERZ772977 (study PRJEB29015, sample SAMEA2737935) | human oral metagenome | biome: human oral; feature: human-associated habitat; material: dental | place: China | collected 2151 ...
TAGGAGCCCTGGCCGTCGTCGTGTCGGCCGGGGCGAGCCCGTTTCTGGCGCAGACACTGTCCGCGATCACCTCACAGACCTGCGCGCCCGACGTCGTCCTCGTCGTCGACGTCGCCTCGCGAGCCAACGGGCTGGGGGACGGAACCCCGATCGAGGAGCTCGTGGAGAGGTCGGGGCTGGACGCCGTCACCGCCGTGCGCGTCGTCAGGGCCAAGGAGGCCAAGAACTTCGGCGACGCCGTCTCACGGGGATTGACCGCTTACGCCGGGCTTGTCGCCGCCGGTAACCGCAAGCGCCGCAGCTCCGAGGCCCTCGACGGCGCAGAGGGCTCAGATGCTGACACCACCTCGAGCGGGCCGCGCACCTCGGTGCGGGACCTGCTGCTGTCGGGCTCGGGTCCCATCACCGGTCCCACCGGCGCGCTCTCGCCGATCACCGCCTACGAGCAGCGGCTCGTGGCCCCCACCGAGGCCACCCCGGAGATGCCGGAGCACCAGGTGTGGTTCTGGCTGCTCCATGATGACTCCGCGCCCGCTGAGGACTGCCTCGAGCGGCTGCTCACCGCCGCGACCAACGCCCGCTCCGTGGGAATCGTCGGACCCAAGCAGGTGGGCTGGGACAACCCCGAGCTGCTCCTGGAGGTCGGGCTGCGCGCCACCGCCTCGGCCCGCCGCGCCAATGACATCGTCCCCGGCGAGGTCGACCAGGGCCAGCACGATGACCGCAGTGACGTCCTTGCCGTAGGAACAGCCGGCGCCCTCATCGACCGGGCCGTGTGGGAGGAGATCGGCGGCATCGCCCCGTGGCTCGGCCCCTTCGGTGACGGCCTGGAGCTCTCGCGCGCCGCGCGCCTGGCCGGATACCGCGTCATCGTCGAACCCACTGCCGTCATCCGCCACCGACGGGCCTCCTACCAGGGGCTTCGTCGTCCCGCATCCGTCTCGCACTCCTCCGACGCGCCGCCCCGCACCGATGCCGAGGCCATCGAGGTCACCCTTCCCGAGCCCGACCCGGAGCGATCCTTCCGGGCTCGGCGCAGCGCCCAGCTCACCAACTGGGCGGCCTTCTCCACCCGTCCCATCGGTCTGCTGCTGACCTGGTTCGTCGTCCTCGGACTGATGCGGTTCGTATGGCGCCTGGCCTCCAAGGCTCCGGGGCTGGCCCGCGACGAGCTCGGGGCGGCTCTGGCCGTGGCCGGCCGCGGCCGACGGGTCAGGGCCGCCAGACGCCGGCTCGCCCAGCACACCAAGGTGCCTGCATCCGCGCTGGGGCGTCTGTACGCCACGGCGGCCGAGATCCGCGGGGTGCGCCGTGATCGCAGCCGCCAGGAGCGCGAGCGTCGCGCCCGTGCGGCGGCCCCCAGTGAGCTCGAGCTGCGCGAGCTCGCCGCACTGGCCCGCAGCCGGCGCCGCACCCTGAGTGCGGTCATGGTGCTGGTGCTGGCGCTGAGCACCTACGGCCTGTCCCGGCTGCTGCTGACCCGCTCGATCACCGGCGGGGCCCTGCCCCTGTTCAGCGGCGGCTGGCGTCAGATGTGGGACAGCGCCTGGAGCACCTGGATCGCGACCGCGGACGGCTATCCGGGTGGCGTCACCCCATTGCTGGGCATCCTGGCGCTACCGGCGGCTCTGGGAAGACTGGTGGGGCTGGAGACCAGTGCGCTCATCAGCGCTCTGGTGCTCCTGGCCGTGCCCCTGGCGGCGCTGGGGGCATGGTTCGCCGCCGGCACGATGACCCGGAAGGTAGTGCTGCGGGCCTGGGCGGCACTCGTGTGGGCCCTGTCTCCCAGCCTCCTGCTCGCCCTGGGCCAAGGGCGCCTCGGTGCCCTCCTGGTCCACCTCGTCCTGCCCTGGGCGCTGCTGGCGCTGGCCCGCGCAGTGGGCGCCGACCGGCGGGACCTCGTCCTGTCCGGACTGGTGGGTGCCCACCTGCTCACCGACGAGGAGCGCGCTGAGCTCGACCGATTCTCCACCGAGAAGGTCACCGACCTCGCCCACCTGGATGAGGAGGCACAGGCCGAGTCGAAGGCCGAGGACACCGAGGACACCGACGACGCTGCGACCACCGAGGATGCAGTGCATGCAGTGCATGCAGTGGATGTTGAGGGTGATACTGCGGGTGATGCCGAACCCGCCCAGGATGGGGAGGCCGACACGACCCCCGCCCGGGAGGATGCCTCGGACGATGAGGATCATGACCGCGGTGAGGATGAGGCGGAGACCGACCCTGTCGTCCGCGCCCCGGCCGCTCGCGAACCCGAGGTCGACCTGCCCCCCACGGAGAAGTACGGCTACGGGTCGGCGACGGCTGCCGCAGTCGCAGGGCTGCTGCTGAGCGTCGTCGTCGCGGCCGTCCCGGCCACCGCCGCCGTGCTGGCAGTCATCATCCTTCTGCTGTCGGTGACCACGCGACGCGGCTTCAAGCTTGTCCTCACCCTGGTCCCCATGCTGGTCACCGCCGCCCCGGCATGGTGGGGCGCCTGGCTCCTGGGCCACCGGGCGGGCTGGGCCGAGGGGGTCCGGCTGCTGCTGACCGACATCGGCCTGCCCGTCTCCGCGCCGGCGCCGAGCAGTCTCGACCTGCTGGTCGGCTCCCCGATGGACCTGGACGCCCTGGTCTCCTCCGGGGCTCTGAGTGTCCTGCTGCGGGTGCTGCTGGCGCTGGTCCCGGTCCTGGGCGTCGTCGGGCTCTTCGTCTCCCGGCGCGTCCGGGTGGCCCGCACCGGCATCCTCCTGGCCCTGGGCGGCCTCATCCTGGCCGGGCTCTGCCTGCGCACCCCGACCGGGCTGGGACCGGACGTTGCCGGAAGCGGCCTGGCTCCCGTCAACGGATGGTCCGGGGCCGGTCTGTCCCTGGCGCTGAGCGGTTTCCTCGCGGCGGCCCTGACCGCCGGCGAGACCATCTGGGACCTGCTTGGGCAGCGGTCCAGAGGCGGCCGTCGAGCGCTGGAGCGCAGGAGCCGGAAGGATGCCGACGTGGCCTCCTCCTCGGCCGCAGACCCCACGGCGAGGCAGAAGCGATCGCGCCGCCTCAAGGCGGCCTTCACGACCGCGGCCTGCCTCGTCCTGCTCGCCCCGGTGGTGGTCGGTGGCATCTGGTCCTACCAGGCTCACCGCGCCAGTAACCCGCGGGTCCTGGCGCTGCACTCCACGCCCCAGCAGATCCCGCTCATCGCTGAGCAGTTCCAGGGCTCGGAGGCGGCCGGACGAGTTCTCAGACTCACCTCCACGCCGCAGGGGCTCCAGGCCACCATCTGGCGCGGGCCCGGCACCCAGATCAGCGACGTCCTGCCCGGAGCGGTCAACGTCGAGGCGCGCACCCGTGCCGCCGCGGCACTGGCCGACCCCGGGCTCAAGCCCGGCAAGGACGCTCAGAGGGCCAGGCCCAACAGCGGAGCCTCAGGTCAGGCACTCGTCCTGGACGACCCCGCCGACGTCGAGCTCGCCCAGATCGTCACCCGCGCCACCGCCGGACAGGACAAGGGAGCCGCCGATGCCCTGGCGGCCCACGGCATCGCCGTCGTCGTGCTCGATCATCAGGAGGGCGACGCCGTCACCGCCGAGGCCCGCGTGGGCCTGGCCTCAACGCCGGGACTGGAGCAGCTCGCCCAGACCGCCTCGGGCAACTCCTGGAGGGTCACGTCCTCGGCTCACCCCGACTCGGCCCGCCTGAGCCTCCTGGACGCCGGAGGTGTGGTCACCCCGGTCGCCTCCACCGGTACCGGCTCAGGGACCCGCACCGAGATCCCCGCCGGAGCCGGCCCCCGCACCCTCGTCATGGTGGAGCGCTCCGACGCCGGCTGGAGCGCCACCCTCGATGGCCGGCGCCTTGAGGCCACCACGGTTCGCGCCCAGGACGGCAGCTGGAAGCAGGGCTTCACCATCGGCTCTGAAGGCGGGGAGCTGGTGGTCACCCACACCCGCAGGTCCACGGCCGCCGCGACCTACACGATCTGGGCCGTCTGGGCCCTGACCCTGGTGGCGGCACTGCCCCTGCGACGCGGAAAGGAGATGGACTCATGACGCAGCACCGTCAGGACGACACCGACAGCCAGCCGGAGTCACCGAAGAAGCCCGAGCCCCAGACCCTGCAGCATGAGTCGATGAGCCCGGACCCGCAGCCGGTCGACGACGAGGCCGTCTCCGTGGACAAGACCGACGACGAGACCACGGATGAGATCGTGGACGAGGAGCCGGAGGAGGGTGCGGACAGTCCCGCCGGTCAGGACCAGGATCCAGGCAGCGACTCCCCCCACGAGGACACTGACGAGGTCCCCCACACCGATGCCGAGGATGCTGCCAACACCGACGCCGAGGCGTCGGATGACACCGATGCTGAGAAGGTGGATGAGACTGGCACCCCCTCCACCACCCCCTCCGCGAGGCGGCGGAGGAGCGCTCCTTCGCCGAGCGGGAGAGGGCGCGCGTGGCCGAGGAGGTGGCCCGGGCACGCAGGGCGGCCGACCAGGCGTCGGCGGAGCTCGGGGCGCTGACTTCGGCGGCCCACCGCGACGAGGTGGCGCGCGCGGAGCTGCGCATGAGGGTGGAGCACATCGGGGCGCGGGCCGTGGAGGAGTTGTCGATCGAGCCGGATGCGCTGGTGGAGGAGTTCGGCCCGCATATGCTGGTGCCGGTGATCGCCGAGGACGAGGGCGCTGGGGACGGGGCGGGCCCGGTCCCGGCGGGCGCCCCGACGGGGAGGGCGCGGAAGGCGAAGCCGGAGCCCGCGGTCGGGGACGCTGCGTCAGGGGAGGCGCCGAGGCGGGGGAGGCGCGGCGCGGAGGGCCCGGCTGGCGCCTCGGCGGGGCGGCCTTTCGTCCGTGCTGAGCAGGAGGAGACCCTGCGTCGCGCCAAACGGGATTTGGAGAAGCTGGGCCGCGTGAACCCGCTGGCCCTGGAGGAGCACGAGGCGCTGGCGGCGCGCCACAAGTTCCTGGTGGACCAGGTGCAGGACTTGAAGTCGTCGAAGGCGGACCTGCTGCGCATCGTCGAGGACGTGGACCGGCGGGTGGAGGAGGCGTTCACCAGCGCGTTCGCGGACACGCGCGAGCAGTTCGCCCACACTTTCTCGGTGCTCTTCCCGGGGGGCACGGGCGATATGGTGCTCACGGACCCACAGGACATGCTGACCACGGGCATTGAGATCGAGGCGAAGCCGGCGGGCAAGAAGGTGAAGCGCTTGTCGTTGCTGTCGGGCGGGGAGCGGTCGTTGGCGGCCATCGCGTTCCTGGTGGCGATCTTCAAGGCCAGGCCCTCGCCGTTCTACGTGATGGACGAGGTCGAGGCCGCCCTGGACGATGTGAACCTGTCGCGCCTGCTCACCATTTTCAAGGAGCTCCAGCAGGCGTCCCAGCTGATCGTCGTCACCCACCAGAAGCGCACGATGGAGATCGCGGACGCCCTTTACGGCGTCACCATGCGCGACGGTGTGACCACTGTGGTGTCGCAGCGGCTGGGGGAGTAGCACACCAGCGTCTCCATACGCGCAGGTTGGCGACTATGGGACGAGTGGCGTGAAGCTGTGCCCGATACACGGCTATTGCGATCCAGCTTTTGCCAAAACGATAGACGCGCTGGTCAGTGCGCTTTACAAGCGCACTGACCGAGTGCTGGTTCCGCCTGCACCGGCCTCTATCCTTCTACTTCCATCAGCTGGCCGTGCTTGAGTTCGTAGACCGTGTCGACATAGCTGAGGATCGAGCGGTCGTGCGTGACCATGATGGCGCTCTTGTTCTTCGACTTGACTTCGTTGCAGATCAGCTCAGCGATCTCCCGGCCCTTGTCGGGGTCGAGGCTCGCCGTCGGTTCGTCCGCCAGAATGAGCTGAGGACCCCCAATAAAAGCACGTGCGATGGCTGCCCGCTGCTTCTGTCCTCCGGACATTTGATTAGGGTACTGACGGTAGCAGGCCTCAATGCCGAGATCAACCAGCAGGGACCGGACTTCCTCTTGCCTTCTTCTCTTGTCCTGCTCTCCCTTGAGTTTGGACACCAGTTCGAGCTGCTCTCCGATCCTCATATAGGATAGAAGCTGGTGGTCCTGAAAAATGAAGCCGAGTAGTTCCAATCGCTTCCTCGTCCACTGTTTCTGGTTGAGTTCGGTGAGCTCTTGCCCGCCGATTCGGATGTGTCCCCGGTCGGCCGACAACAGCAGACCCGCGATGGCCAAAAGTGTTGATTTTCCGGATCCGGAGGGCCCCAGAATTGCGACGAACTCTTTGCTTTCGACGCTCAGGTAAAGGTGGCTCAGCACGTGATGCGTCTGACTGCCATCGGCATACGACTTGTCGATGTTCTCCAACTCGATGATTGCCATCTTATTCTCCGTTTCCACCGATGACCTCGATGGGATCGACTTTCTTGATCTTGAGTAGGGAAAGAGCGCCGCACAGGAGGGACGTCAGAATGAAGCTCGCCGCGATGGCGACGTTGTCCTGAGGGGTGATGAAGGCGGGAACAGTCGGTGGCAACAGTGGGTTGACGAGTGCCGCTAGGCCGAGGCCGATCGCAACTCCGATGAGGGAGACGATGGTGAGCTGGGACAATTGGATGTAGGTGATTCTGCTCATGGGCATCCCGATTGCCTTAAGCACTCCGAACTGCTTGAGCTTCTGGAGGGTGAGGATGTAGAAGAACACTCCGAGGATGGCGGAGGAGGCGATCAGGAGGACCCATGTGATCATCCGCAAGGTGAGGTTCTGAGCCTTGTAACCGGGGATATTGTCGATGATCTGTTCCCGGTCGGCCACGATGAGGACTCCGGTGAGATCACTGGACGTCACGGAGTTCGGAGTCACGATCGTTTGGGCGCGCCACTGGTAGTTCGGATCTGTCTGTTGTCTCATGCCAGCGTACGTTTCGGAGTTGACGAACCCGATCTCGCTATACCCGTACTTCGCGTCCTGCGCGAAGGCGACTACGGTGAGTTTCTGCTTGGAGGTCTTGTCAATCACCTCGTCGCCGAGTCGAATCCCCTCGTTTTGGAAAGAAAGATCGAGAATGACCTCGTTCTCCTTCAAATCCGAAATTCTTAAGCTATTTCCCTCTGTTTTCGGATTGAGTATTTCTTGACCGTTGTGCCCTACGGCGAAATAGGTGATATCAAGAGTGCCCGAGCCCTCCGTCTGAGAGATTGTTGCTCGCTGGATGAGAAGGCTGGCATACGCGATGTTGTCAATTTCTTCAACGGCTTCGATGTCTTCGGATGTGATACTAGAATATGGAATATTCTTGTCGGAATCCTCCGAGAGGATGTAGTTCAACGGTCCGAAGTTATCGATTTGAGCGGAAACGGCGCGCCCCAGGCCGTTCGTCACGCCGGATAGGAAGACGACCATGAACATGAGTATGGCGATCAGTAACTCGATGAGGACGAATTTTTTTGGTTGGTATTTGATTTCGTTCCAGGCTATTTTCATTCATTGTCTCCTTCTGGGCGCAGATGTCTGAGTGCCCACTTGTGCGCATGGCGCGCCAGTTTATGCTATCACCGCTGGTGGGCGTGCCGACGCGCGTGGCGCTGTGCGGTACGAGTGCCAGCTTCTCCGCCCATCAGTGCGCCCGAGCGCTGGGAGAGTGCCGCCGAGGCGCTCGCAGGGGAATCCGCGCGCCTGCCAGACCGTGCCGTAACAAGACGGGCGCTGTGGTTCCTTGACCGCCGCCCACCACACCCATAGGCGGTTCTGCCCGAGCCGCAGGAGGGGTGCGGAGTTCTAAAGGAAGCGCTTCACCCTCAATTCCGTAACCAAACCCACAACTGTCCCCAGGTCGTCTCGAGCCTGCGACCACGCGCGCCATCTACATCATGGAGTGCGAAGAACCGGGCTTCCTGGTTGGAAGGGAGTGGGCGCAGCTCACTGCCCGGCGGAACCGCCCGTGGGCGTGGGTGCGGGGACGTACTGGCAGTGGGCGGAGGCGACGCTGGGGTCGCCGGGGCGGGCCGCGGAGCCGGGGATGCCCTCGCGTTCGCTCGTGCACACCATCGTCATGGGGGAGCGGCCCGGAGGGGTAGTCTGAGTGGAGTCGCTCGTGGGCGCACCGGGGGCAGCAGGAGCAGTGGGAGCAGCGGGCGCGCTCGTAACAGCGGAGGCCAGGGAGGCGTCGGCGAGCACGAAGGCGCACGCGAACGCGAGGACTGCGGGAACGTAGTGGCGGAGGCTCATAGGTTTCAGCACGGACTCTTCTCCTTCCATTTCAGCGCGGCGGATCAGTCAGCGTCGACCATGACGATGAATGTTCGCCTCACTTGCTTTCGATGCTAACGCCTAACGCCCTATTACCGCAAGACCCTTATTATAGTCTGTGTATAACCATCGTGACTATCGGTGAGTATGGGTGTGGGGCGTTGGATTGTGCTTGGTTCTGTGGAAGGTGCGTGATGCCGTGGCGTTCGGCGGGGTGGGCCCTCGGCGGCTGGGTAAGAGTTTTGAGCTGGGTTCCCTCCTCTTCGCGTCCAGCCCGGCGGTCGTCGGGCTGTATATTCGCCCGGTAGGGCCATAGACGTTGTCTATACCCCCGCGGCCCGGGAGTATGTCCCACGACATCGTCAACGTGATCATCCGCCTCTCATCCCCGCGGGTGGGACAAGTCAGTGCGCGTCAGGGAACTCACCTGCCAGCCCAGGATCCTGCGCCAGCACACGTTGGTGGCGAAGGAGACGCAGGCTCAGTCGGCCTGCGCGCGCACGTAGGGGATGTCGGCGATCCACAACTCGTTGAGGCCATGGGCGACGAAACGGTGGTTGACCAGATCCGCAGGACACGCGCCCCAGGGCGCCGACGGGGTTTTGAGGATCTCATTGGCGCGGCGCAGCTTCCGGTTCTCTGCTTCCAACTGGCGGATATGAGCCTCCTGATCGCCGATCGCGCCGCGCTCATCGCGCCCGCCCTGCTCCACAGTGCGCCCAGGTGCGCAACGCCTGTGGGTGGACCCCTAGCCCGCCCCCCGATCCGCGTGAAAGTGTCACGACGCGTCAACGTATCAGCCCGCACCTCCACAACCAATTGCATCGCCCGTTCCCGCAGCTCAGTAGGGCACTTCCTCTGAGCAGACAGCCCAAACATCCAATCAGGCCTACGACGCTCTCCGCCATAACCGGGACACTTCAACCCTTAGTCAGAGTCTCGATGCACCTGATGGTGCTGGGTGCTTCCCGACAGGACGCTAGATACCTTGACAGGCGATGGCTCACTGGTCTCAATGCACCTGATGGTGCTGGGTGCTTCCTGACTAAGAGACCTCACAGAGGAGGCGCTTAGCAACTCCAAGTCTCAATGCACCTGATGGTGCTGGGTGCTTCCCGACCGTCCTGAAAAACGAAGATTGCTCCACGGAGGAAGAGTCTCAATGCACCTGATGGTGCTGGGTGCTTCCCGACAACTGAAGTCGGCAAGCCGAAAGCGGCGTGAAGACGTCTCAATGCACCTGATGGTGCTGGGTGCTTCCCGACCATGGGGCCGGACCGCGGGGCGGGGATCAGCGCGGAGGGTCTCAATGCACCTGATGGTGCTGGGTGCTTCCCGACCTAGGAAGTGGATGTACGGTATCGCGATTGCGATTAAGTCTCAATGCACCTGATGGTGCTGGGTGCTTCCCGACGCGCGCAGAGTGGGAGATTTCTATTCCAAGATAAGGAAGTCTCAATGCACCTGATGGTGCTGGGTGCTTCCCGACAGGAGAGAGTGCTAAAATGTCCATCATTACAGACAAGTCTCAATGCACCTGGTGGTGCTGGGTGCTTCCCGACCTCTTCGTCGAAGAGTTGTTGTGGTGAGTGCGCTCAGTCTCAATGCACCTGGTGGTGCTGGGTGCTTCCCGACGCAGAAACATGGGGTATACGGGTACAAAGACGGGCACGTGTCTCAATGCACCTGGTGGTGCTGGGTGCTTCCCGACGAAGGATGAGACGATGATCCCCGTGACTATTAACGGGTCTCAATGCACCTGATGGTGCTGGGTGCTTCCCGACTATGGTCTCGGTCGACATCAAGGATATCAAGGAGCTCTGTCTCAATGCACCTGATGGTGCTGGGTGCTTCCCGACAGAATGAACAGAGATCCTGATAGTCTATTCAAACTCGTCTCAATGCACCTGATGGTGCTGGGTGCTTCCCGACGGTGTACGGTCCTTATCCACCTCTTCGTGGCCTACGTCTCAATGCACCTGATGGTGCTGGGTGCTTCCCGACTTCATCAACACCCACGACTACAATGAAGCCATGCGGTCTCAATGCACCTGATGGTGCTGGGTGCTTCCCGACCCTCGGCGTGTTGTCCGTTGTCCCGCCTGGGGAAACGGGCCCCGGATCGCCACTGGCCCGAAAGCGCCCCTTGGACCGGGTCGCACACCGCTCATTAAACCAGACTTTGCCCAGTTCTCGCAAGGGTCGCCACCGACTGGCCTCCAAGGGCTCCGCGCCACCAGAAGTCGACGTGGGCATGCGGGTCCCGGGGTGTCCCTGTCTAAGTTCTCAGACAATGAAGCGGAGATGCAGGTCACAAGACCGGGTTCTCGGTACTATGGTTACCGGACATATGAATTGCTGTGCCGTGCAGCCGCGCACTTGACGAGGAGTGAACGATCGTGCGAACACCTGGATCGACAGGCGGAACCGTGGCAGGCCCCGCCGTCCGGTGGAGCACGGGGCAAACGTCGGCGGATCGGTTCATCGGCATCCGATTGTACCCGCTTCGGCGCGTGCTCCACGGAGGTGCTCACCTCCCGGATGACGGGAGCTCGAAGAACCCCCACCCCGTCTACGACCGCGCAACATCCCGGCAGGCGCTGCAGGGAGCATGGAACTACTTGCTCGCGCGGGACGCCCGCGACGGCGACATCTCGGCGCAGAGCAGAACGATTATGCGGGATCCCGACGGTTTCATAGAGGAACTGGCCCGTCAACTGAGCGTGGGCACCTACCTGCCCGAGCCCCTCGTCACAGTGACGATCCCGAAACCCAAAGGCGGTGGGACGCGCACCCTCAACATCCCCACGATGCGCGACAGGATCGTGGAGCGCGCTGTGGTCGATACGATCACCTTCGACGTGGAACTCGTGCAATCCGCTTGCTCGTTCGCCTACAGGGGCGGAATCGGCCGCGATGACGCGATCCACCTGATCACCACGATGCGCGACGAGGGGCTGCCGCATGTGCTGCGCACGGACATTCAGGATTTCTTCGGCCACGTCAATATCGACGACACGCTCGCCCAACTGCCCGCCGCGCTCAACGAGCCCGCCTTCCTCGAGCTCCTCCACCTCATCGGGCGCCCGCGCCGCTCAACCGGGAACAGGAGGGTCCGCACGCGCGGAATCCCCCAGGGCTCCAGCCTCTCGCCCCTCATCGCCAACCTCGCCCTCACCGACGTGGACAACGCGATGTGCGACGCGGGGTACGGGTACGTGCGTTTCGCCGACGACATCGTCGTGTGCGGAGAATCCCCCGCGCGGGTCGCCGAGGCGCGCGCCCGCCTGTCCACAATACTCAACCAACGTGGTTTCACACTCAGCGAGGAGAAAACAGCCGTGACCACTTTCGACGACGGATTCTGCTACCTCGGCGCAAGTTTCAACGGGCGGAGCCCCAGAACCGACCCACTTCACGACATCAAAGGCAGCCCCAATCCCGACAGCGTCGTCTACGTGGGGCGGGAAGGTACGCGCGTCCACCTGTCGAAGGGGCGCCTCGTCGTGGACAGCGAGTCCGGCATCCCCCAAATGTCCATACCTCAACGGGCGATCACCCGAATCGTCCTCACTGGTAACGTCGGGTTGTCCGCGGGGGCGCGCTCGTGGGCGCTGTACAACGACATCGATGTCGTCTGCCTTTCCCGGCACGGCCACTACCTCGGCCAACTCGCTGGGCCGAAGACGGCTGCGAACGCGGCGCGCTTACTGGCCCAAGCCTCGTTCTCCTCCGACCGGGAGAAACGCCTCCCGCTCGCGAAAGCGATCATCACGGCGAAAGTGCGCAATCAGGTCCATGTCCTCAACCGGATCGCGCGGAGGGCGCCGTCTCTCGCGCTGCAGGACATCACCGCTCGCATGCGGTCGTGGAAGGGCGACGTGGCGCATGCGGGAACGGTCGATGAGGTCATGGGGCTTGAGGGCGCGGCGTCATCGGCGTACTTCGACGCCCTTGCGCTTTGCGTCCCCGAGGACATCGAGTTCAACGGGCGCAGTAGGCGCCCCCCTCTCGACCTGCCCAATGCCGCATTGTCCTACCTCTACGCGGTCCTGCTCAGCGAATGCGCGGGGGCGCTCTTCTGCGCGGGACTGGAACCCTCGCTGGGCGTTCTCCACGCCTCGACCGACAAGCGGCCGAGCCTGGCACTGGATCTCATGGAGGAGTTCCGGCCCCTGCTGGTCGATCAGACGGTCATGGCGCTGTTGCGGACGCGTCGCCTGCGCGCCGAGCACGCGAGCTTGGGGCCCAAGGGGAAAGGGGTTTGGCTGAACAAGGACGGGAAGAGGATCGTCGTCGGCGCCTACGAGGCGACCGTGCAACGGAGTGTCAAGGGGGCGCTGCCCGGATTCGCGGGCACATGGCGGCACCACATCCATCACGAGGCCCAGTTGCTGGGCCGCGCGATCCTGGAGAGCGACTACCGGTGGACGGGAGTCGCATGGCGGTGAATCATGATCTACGTCGTCGCCTATGACATCTCATCCGACAGGAGGCGTGTGAAAGTCGCCGACGCCCTGCGGAGCAGGGGGTACCGGATCCAGGAGTCAGTGTTCCAATTGAGGCTGACTGCCGAGGACCTCGACCAGGTGCGCTCCCAGTTGCGCGCACTCATCGACGAGGTTGAGGACGTGGTGCACATCTACCCTGTGTGCGCGTCGTGCGCGGGCAACGCCGAAGTGCTCGGCGCCGCTGTGGCGTTGGACGACGTGGGCCTGTGCAGGGGCGTGTGGTGACTGACCGCCTCGTTGTGCGCGAGGCCCAACGATCTGAACGAAACCACGCGAGGGGAAGCCAAGGTCTCAATGCACCTGGTGGTGCTGGGTGCTTCCCGACAGGGGTACGCCCGCGGCCATCAAGATCACGATGAAGTCTCAATGCACCTGATGGTGCTGGGTGCTTCCCGACTCAGTGATGGACCATGGATAGAAGGATTGGTAGAAGTCTCAATGCACCTGATGGTGCTGGGTGCTTCCCGACCTGCCGATAAAGACATGGGCGAGGCGCTAGTAAGCCTGTCTCAATGCACCTGATGGTGCTGGGTGCTTCCCGACGGGAGCAAATCCAGGGGCCAGGGATAGTTCCTAGTCTCAATGCACCTGATGGTGCTGGGTGCTTCCCGACCGTCGGCGGCGGGCGCGGGGGGCGCAGCGGGTTCTGGTCTCAATGCACCTGATGGTGCTGGGTGCTTCCCGACGCAGTTGATCCGATTGCGTATCGCGAACACACATTGGTCTCAATGCACCTGATGGTGCTGGGTGCTTCCCGACCTCCCGAAGGAGCGAGCTCCCCCGTATGTGGGAAGAGTCTCAATGCACCTGATGGTGCTGGGTGCTTCCCGACAGCTTTCACAAATGTGTCAGCTTGCGTCAAATCGAGTCTCAATGCACCTGATGGTGCTGGGTGCTTCCCGACGCAGAGTTCAGCAGGGGCGTCGTCTCTCGCAGAAACGTCTCAATGCACCTGATGGTGCTGGGTGCTTCCCGACCCCTCGGCGTGTTGTCCGTTGTCCCGCCTGGGGAAACGGGCCCCGGATCGCCACCGGCCCGAAAGCGCCCCTTGGACCGGGTCGCACATCGCTCATTAAACCAGACTTTGCCCAGTTCTCGCAAGGGTCGCCACCGACGGGCCTCCAGGGGCTCCGCGCCACCAGAAGTCGACGTGGCCATGCGGATCCCGGGGGGCCGTGCCGTGTTCTTCCGATACCGGTGCGCGGACGTGGGCCATAAACCGGAAGTCCTGGTTTCCCGGCCGCCGGGCAGGGGGGCGCCGGCCCGAGCCCATTGCCCGTGCTCGGTGCGCGTCGCCGCGCGCCACAACCGCCCGGCGGCTGCCGCACTCGACGACGCGGAGCCACTGGCTGCACCGGGATCAGCGTTTCTTCTGACTGCGTTTCCTCCTGGAAGACTGGGGCTCCGCGATCTGCAGCGGTTGTGGGCTACGGGGGGACGCCAGGGGAGCGGGGGCAGCACCGCACCCGGCCTTCGGCAGACCCGTCGTGTGATCGGTCTGGTTGTTGGCTTTGTTCTCCGCCAGCGTCATGTAGCGGACATCGACCCCATCCGAATACCCGAAAGCGGCGCGTTGGAAAGCCATCACCCAGGGGAACCTCGCCGGGTCGAAGGATGTGGTGAAACTGTCCAGCCGGTACGCGGACTCGGAGGTTCCCAAGCAGCCGCCGAGGCTCGCGTAGTCCGCCGCGAGCCCCGCTCCCGCCGGATCACCATCGCCGTGCGGGCATGTGGGAACGGCGCGCACGACGGCGTCCTCCACCCGGACCTCGACCACCCCCAGCCCCAGGGGCTTGCCCAAGCCCATGCGGAGGTAGCCGACCCTGGTCCTCCCGTCGTCCTGCTCGTCTTGGGGAACGAGGTTCTCCGGTTGGAGCACCCACAGGAGCATCGCGAGTTCGTCGCGCGTCAAGTCCTCGAACCGGACCGTGCACGTGAGAACGCTGCCCGTCCTCAACCAGCTATCGACGTGCATGCGAACGACCTCGGAAGTGTCCAGCCCGTTCTGGTTGAGCAGGGAGGTCGCCGCTAACGGGAAACCGTCCTCGTCCGAAGCGCCCCCGGCCGCGCCCGTCTGGCCACGGCCCAGGAGGGCGCGGTGAACGGGGTACGCCGCAGCGCCGAGCAACTGCCCCTGCCGGTAGTACGAGTCCCGCCCGGGACGCGCGTCCGCCGCAGGGTTGAGGGCGCGCGCGCTGGTGAGGAAACGACGGGCCGACGACGGCCGGGGCTGCAACAGGGGAGTGAGAACCTTCGCCGCGTGCGACACCGTCTTCGAGGCGCTCACCGGGCCGACGAACAACCGCCCCCTCAGGGCGACCGCCCCGTTACCGCCCCCGGTCCCGGCATCGACTGCGGCCCCGGTCCCGGCATCGGCCTCCGCCTCTCCACTGGCTGCGGACCCGCCGTCGGCGCCCGCTGGCGGCCGCCTCGTCGACTGGACTACGTAACCCAATAGGCGGTCCGCGGGCGAGGCCTCACCCGGGTCGCCGAGCGGAGCGGAGCCGTCGGCGACCGCCAAATCCCAAGGGCTCGTGTCGAACGCCCTGCGCCCGACCGTGATCGGGGTCAGAGACGTCACTTCCCCCTGGTCGTCGAGCACCGCGTACGCGAGCGCGCCGACGCGGCGGATGGAACTGGGCAGCAGGGTCGCGAAACGATTCCGAACAGCCTCCTGCGCCCCCGCTTGGCGGGAGGCCCCGCAACGGTTCCGCGTGGGAGCGGGGTCCAGGTCGACGTAACTGCCCACGACCAGGTCGTACTTCTCGACCGCGATGGGATCCACGGCCACATCCTCCACCTCCTCGGCGGGCAGGGCGGTGAAGAACACCCGTTCGCTCTTCTTGTCGGGGAAGGTCCGCTTCCCCTCGCGCCGGGCGGAGTCCGGGGTGGTGAGGTACACGTACCCCTCCTGGTCCTCGATGCGGTCGACGATGGTGGCCTTGTGCTCGCGCTGGTCGATTCGGAACACGGGGATCCGCTCGCCGCCCGGACCGTAGACGGCTGTCACGATCCACTGGGCGTAAAGGCCGTTGCTGCACAGGGACGCGTCGAAACGGATCCTCCGCTGGTGCGGAGTCAGCTCGATGAGGCGCTCCTCGTTGGTCTTCGCTTTCCTGCCCGGCGCGAGCCGTCCGTTCGGCAGCTTGACCATGGGCACCTCGTTGAACCCCGGGGCGAAAGCGATTCCCCGGTTAGGGCCGTCGGGAAGGGCCGCCGCCATCATCACGGGGACGTCCTTCTTCCCGTCGGCGACGGTGCCGGCCCGGTCGGTCGTCCCTTTGAGGAGCTGCACCCTCACCGAGCCGTCGGCCCCCACCGCGCGAACGCGCACAGGCACGAGGTGGAGGGCCGAGGCGGGGTCCGCGCGGTAGGTGAGGGACTCGTCGTGCTGGTTGAACACCCGGAAACGGGAGGACGTGACCCGCTCGTAGGCGTGCGACAGCATGCCCTTGACGAGCGTGGGCGCGATGCGCGGCCTCCCGTCCGGGGCGAGCGGGATCCCGACATGGTTGCGCCCCCGCTCGTCGGTGCGCTGCGTGCCTGTGACGACGGGCGTGCGGGCCGTGATCCGCAGGTCTATGCTGCCGCTCCACCGTCCCGCGTGCAGGCGGTCCAGCGCCGTCGGGACCGAATCGTCGGCGAGGTCCCCCGGGATCCTGCCCTTCTTCGCGAACCTCTTCGCGATCTGGCGCATCACCGGGATGCGGTTCACCGATGAGTGGAACGGTTCGAAGCCGGTCATGTCAGTTCCACCTCCCCGTCATGATCTGGTCGACGAACACCGTGTTCGAGTACTCGGACTCGGATTGGAACACCTCGACGCACGCCATGACGGGGCGCGCCGCGCCGGGCCCCCGCCCGGTGGCGGGCCCGGAGCCCCCACCGCCCGGGGAGCCCGCGCCCTGGTGCTGCAAGTACTCGGTCCTGCGGTACCAGCAACCCGGTGGAACCAGCACCTGGTCGGTGGCGGCGGGGGAGTCGGTGACGGTGACCCGCACGGCTCCGAACCCGTTCAACCAGCGGAGCTCCTGGGCGACGACTCCGCCAGCGGCGCTCGCCCCGCTATCGACGACCCGCCAGAGGCGGAGCTCGTAAACCGTGTTCAGATCGACGTCGCCGCCCGAGGTGGCGGTCACGGCGGCGCCCCCCTCGGCGGCGCGGAGGGCGCGCACCGCCAACGCGCCAGTCGACGTGTACGCGATGCCCGAGGCCTCCCCGGCCCCCGCCGCCATGCGGACCAGGGCCGAGGCCCCGCCGTCGGGGATGTCCTCCACGCGGAACTCTCCCGCGCGGAGCGCGTCGAAGGAGTGGTCCTTCCCGTTCATCGTTCCTCCCCTTCTCCTTCGTGAGCCCCGTCGTCGAACAAGTACGCCGACCAGCCCGGGTGCCCCTTCCCGCGCATCCCCGTCGGAGGCGCGTCGAACGCCAGTCCGGACAGCTGACCGAGCAGGCTACTCGCGATCTGCGCGCCGGTGCTGCCCTCCACGTCCACGTCGCCCAGTAGCGCTGAGCCGCCGGTGATCGTCAGATCCTCCACCTCGACCTGGCCGAGGCCGCGCGTCGTGCGGCTGCCCAGGGGGAGGGTGCCCGCGCAGAGCTCTGCCAGGGCCAGGCCGAGCAGGCACAGCGACGCCTTCGCCCGGTCGGACGCGAGCGCGTCCGCAGGCGCCCGCCTTTCGCCGCGCGACGCCAGCGAGCGGCCGGCGTTCGCAAGCAGGCGGCCGGTGTCCACGTCGATGACGAGCCGGTCCCACACCGTGCCGACGTACACGACTTCGGAGAAGAGCAGCCCGTCGGCGACCCCGCCGGTCCACCGGTCGATCGCGTTGTGCGTGACCCGCGTGCGATCGCCGTTGTCAATGGCGAGGCAGTCGTGGACGGCCACCGCCCCCCGGTACTCGGTGGTGCCGAACAGGTGGCGGACCAGACCCGGTTCGTGGGCCACCTGCCAGTGGACTCCCTTGGACACGCCGTTCGGCGCCCAATCGGGGACGTTGGCGGAACCCGACGGCCCCAGCGCCGCCATGACCGTCCGCGCGATACGCGAGGCGCGGGCCCGCAGCGCCCCCCTGGTGGACGAACCGGGCAGGACCAGGCGGGCCTCCCCGGGATCCTCGGGGTCGTCCACCGGCCTGGCGAAAAGGGGGACCGTCGGAACGGACTCGCGCTCCTCCGCAGTGCTCGCGCGCAGCCTCAACGCCTCGCGCAACTGGGGGTCGGCCACCAGGATTCCCGTGGGGCTCCGCCACTTCACCTCCACCCGGATGGGATCGGGGGCCCTGCCCGTGAGGGCGGGCGCCTCGGGCAGGGCGGCCCCGCCGCCCCGGTGCCCGAGCCACCTTTCGATGCCGGCCCGCGACGACAAATCCGTTCTGGCCAGCGCCGCCTTCGACGTCCCGGGATCGTACTCGACACGGCCCCACCCGGCCCCCGAGCGCGCCCCGAAGGTGATGGCGCCTTCCTCGAAGAGCCGGAGGACCAAAGCGAGCAGCGCCTCGACCTCGGAGCACGTCGGAGGGGCCAAGGGGGCGCCCGCCCCG
>ERZ772977.804-NODE-804-length-18225-cov-33.079582_pt1 | contig 18225 bp, 18 predicted proteins | sample MGYA00511131_ERZ772977 | MGnify/ENA primary metagenome ERZ772977 (study PRJEB29015, sample SAMEA2737935) | human oral metagenome | biome: human oral; feature: human-associated habitat; material: dental | place: China | collected 2151 ...
CTGGACGTTTGCGGACCGCATCCAACCCTTCTAATACCTGAATGGCATCGTCATTGTAATTGTTAATATTGATTTCCTTTTTTGCCACAAGGAACCTCCTGCATGATAGTCATCCTTATTATCTTACAAGTTTTTAGTAAATTTTGCAAAGTTTTTTTCTACAAAATACCCTTTAAAGACTGATAGAATCTGGATTTTAAGTGATTTTGGAGAAAGGCAGCTTAGCTGCAGGCGTCAGACTAGACAATTCACTTAAAATATTCTTATCATAGTCCTTTGTCCAAGTTCCAAATCATGGTATAATAAAATCATGATGAACACGATAATTGGATTATTACTAGCATATTTACTGGGCTCCATTCCGACAGGTTTGTGGATTGGACAGATTTTCTTTAAAAAGAACCTGCGCGAATACGGCAGTGGCAATACTGGCACGACCAATACTTTCCGGATTTTGGGTAAGACGGCCGGCACTGCCACCTTTGCCATTGACTTTTTCAAAGGTACACTGGCAACGTTGCTGCCACTTTTCCTACATATTGATGGGATTTCACCACTGATTTTTGGTCTCTTGGCCGTGATTGGCCATACCTTTCCAATCTTTGCTGGCTTTAAGGGTGGCAAAGCCGTGGCGACTAGTGCTGGAGCCGTTCTGGGCTTCTCACCCGCTTTCTTTGTCTATCTGATATTGGTCTTTGTGACAACCCTCTATCTGGGAAGTATGATTTCCCTCGCCAGTGTGATTTCTGCAAGCGTGGCTATCCTGTCTGTCTTGATTTTTCCTGCTTTAGGCTTTATCCTACCTAGCTATGATTTCCTCTTTACCCTGATTATCATTCTCTTAGCAGCTATTATCATCCTTCGTCATCGCGACAATATCCAGCGGATTCGAAATAAAACTGAAAACCTAATTCCTTGGGGCATCAACCTGACCAAGCAAAATCCAAAAAAATGAGAGTGGGACAGAAATCGGTAATTCGTTAGAATTCGATTTCGTCGTCCCACCTCCGCACAGTTGAGTAGGGCTGTAAAAGCTGATGAAATCAGCGTAGTATAGCCCACTCAACCACTGCGTCTTGCTCGACAATCAAAAAAAACAATTGAGAGGCTAGGACTTTTGTCCCAGCCTCATTTTTTTAATCTTTTTGAGTTTTTTTCAGACCTGCTGCACCCAGCATTCCGAATACCAAGCCAAACATAGAAAGAAGGAAAGGATTCTTGCTTCCTGTTTTCGGAAGAGTGCCTTGTTTGCTTACTACTTCTGTCGGACGAACCTGTGCTGGAGCTTGATAAGTCGCCTTATTAGCTGCTGGCTGAGCTGTATTTGGCTTCTCAACAGAAGGTTGTTCTTGTGGTTTTGTCTCAGGCACAACCGGATGATTAGGCTGGCTCGGAACCACTGGATTGCTTGGTCTTGTTGGAACTGTTGGATTAGTTGGGTTGGTAGGATTTGCTGGGTTAGTAGGATTGGTTGGGTTTGCTGGATTGCTTTGTCCAGGCTTAGAAGCGGCATCTTTTGGATCAGTGCCCTGCTGGATTTCCTCGATATCTGTGTAACCATCTCCATCTGTATCCTTGCTAGCAGACATAGAAATTGTGCGAGAATTTGGATTAATTGCTGCATAGGCTGTCAAATCTGCACTTTCCAGATACTCTGCAAAGGCCACGTCCATAGATGGACCTTCCTCACGCGCACCACCCAGCATGGTATAACCATCACCACCTGCTGCTAGGAAGTCATTGGTTGTCAGGTAATAGGTCTTAGCCAAGTCAAGGGCTTCATAAGCACCTGTTTCTTTATTCTTAATTTCAATGCGAAGGATCCGTTTCTCTGCTGGCAGAGTTGTGTCATAGTAAACTTTAGCACCAGAAACTTGCAAGAAACCGCCACTTGGCTCTAGCAATGGTTGGCCGTTTTCATCCAAGACAGGTTTTCCATCTTTTTCTTGCAGGATTGAGCCTAAAGATTTGGCAAACATATCTGCGATATTCTGACCTGTTACCTTGATTTGAGAAATGGTATTTCCAAATGGCAATACAGCGATGACATTTCCCTTAGTGATTGGCTTGTCTTTGGCAATGGTTTCCCGTAGGCCGCCCCCGTTGGTCACAGCCAAGTCAGTTTTGTTGGCAAAGCCTGTTTGGCCGTATTTGTAAAGGGCATCGGCTACCACATTCCCCAGATTGGTTTCTCGAACGCGGACATTTTCACGGTCCCCGTTAAGCTCCACAGGACTATTGGCTACGATTACCTTGGCATTTTCTGCATCGTATTTTTCCTTAATCTTCTTGACCATATCTGCTACAACTGGGTCTGGAGTCGCTTTTTTAGCTGTTTCAGCTGGGATTTGCTGAGGATTGCCCAGAAGTTGGTTGGCCTTAAAGGTAACTTTACCGATATTGTGCAAATAACTACCAGTCTGGTTGTAGGTCACATTTTCACCGTAAGTAGTGGACTCTACTGTGTGAGAATGGCCGTCAATCACTGTAACCCGCTTGCCCTTCAGCTTAGCATTTTTAGAAAGGGCATCAGCCAAGGTAGAACCGCGCCACTCAACTGGTGTCGTCGTATCCACACCCAAGTGAGCCAGAACGACATAGTTTTTGTAAGTCTTGCCTTCAGCTGCTGCACGCGCTTCAACTTCGTCAATCACCCGATTAACCTCTGTGATTGGATCCGCGAAAGTCACACCTTGAATATTTTTGGGGTGAGTTTTTGTAGCTGTCTCAGGAGTGGTCACCCCGATCACGACAAATTCATCACCTTCGACATTCTTATCCTTGTCCACAATGGTTGACGCTTGGAAGACACGGGCATTGTTGGCATAAGTGTTGGCGCTAAGAAGTGGGAAATTGAGGATTTCTTTATATTTTTTAGCCTCATCCAAACCAAAGTCAAATTCATGGTTTCCGACCGCCATAGCATCATAGCCGATTTCATTGAGGATCTTCGCGCGTTCTTCTCCTTTGGAGCTGTTAGAAATTGGCAAACCTTGGAAAGCATCTCCTGCATCTACAACCAGTGTTTGAGGATTTTTCGCGCGTTCTTCCTTGATAACTGTTGCAAGTTTGGCATCACCGATTACACCTTTTTCTTCAACGATACGACCGTGCACATCGTTTGTATGAAGGATGGTGGCTTCAGGCAAGCTTGCGTCAGACGATCCTGATACATCTTGAGCATTAGCTGCGATGGCCGCATTTACGCTAGCTTCATCGGCAGAAACTCCACCTGTTTGTGCCAAATCCGTGTCAGCTGGTTTTTGAGCTGAGTCACTAACATTTGCTACAGCAGTTGCTGGCTGAACCTCATCCGCAGCAACTTGATGGTCCAAAAAGGCAGGTGCCAACAGAACCGTGGACAAAACAGGTAAAATAAGATGCTTCTTCTTCATAAATAAAAGCTCCAGTCTATGTTTTTTCTACTATTATACTGTTTTTTCTGTAAAAAGGGAATGCTATTTCAGGTTAATCTTTCTTCTGATAAAAAAGAGGCTGGGACAAAAGTCCTAGCCTCTCAATTGTCTTTGGATTGTCGAGCAAGACGCAGTGGTTGAGTGGGCTCTACCACGCTGATTTCATCAGCTTTTATAGTCCTACTCAACTGTGCGGAGGTGGGACGACGAAATCGAATTCTAACGAATTACCGATTTCTGTCCCACTCTCTGATTTTATATGAATGTCTGCTTATGCTTGGAAGACAATTTCCCCATCGCAGATGGTATATTTGACTTGGCCTTTCAGCTCTTCGCCAACAAAAGGTGAATTGGCTGCCTTGGAGGCAAAATGGTCGGAAACCAGACGGTCAGCTTTAGGATCAAAAATAGTGATGTCAGCTGGACCTTCTTCGGCTAGAAAACCAGCGTTAAAATCATAGAGACTAGCTGGATTGACCGTCATCTTCTCTAAGAGCTCCATGAGGCTAAGATGCCCTGCTTCCACCAGATAGGTCAGCCCTAGAGAAAGCGAGGTCTCAAGACCAGTCATACCAGACGGCGCCTTGGTAATATCCGCCACATTTTTCTCGTCGGCATGGTGAGGTGCGTGGTCCGTCGCAATGACAGAAATAACGCCAGACTTCAGCCCTTCGATAACGGCCAGACGATCCGATTCTAAGCGCAGAGGCGGATTCATCTTAGCACTGCTGCCCTTGGTCAATAGCAGAACTTCTGTCTTAGAGAAGTGCTGAGGTGCTGCTTCAGCAGTGACTTGAGCGCCTAGTTTTTGGGCAAACTCGACAACCTTGACACTTTCAGCCTTGGACAAATGCTGGATATGGACATGCGCCTTAGCATCATAAGCAATCATGACATCGCGAGCAATCATGCTGTATTCTGCCACACCTGTCGCGCCGCAAATATGAAAATGCTCTTTAGCAATATGCTCGTTAAAGCCGAGGATACCGTTGAGATTTGGGTCTTCCTCGTGCAAACTGATAAAAGTATCGTTTTTACGTGCTTCTATCAGGGCTTGGCGGACAATCCCAGCGTTGGTCAGCGGAATCCCATCATCTGAGAAGCCAACCGCACCAGCAGCCAAAAGAGCTTTGAAGTCTGTCAGATGCTGACCATCAAAATTCTCTGTAATGGTCGCGACCGACTTGATATGGATATTTTCACGACTAGCCGACTCCATCACTTCCTGCAGGGTTTCAACAGTAGAAATGGTCGGATTGGTATTGGCCATCATAACAACCGTTGTGAAGCCACCCGCTGCCGCTGCCAAAGCTCCTGTGTGAATGTCTTCTTTATGGGTCTGACCTGGCTCCCGAAAATGAACGTGAATGTCGACCAAACCGGGGGCAACGACCAAACCACTAGCATCTAGGACTTGGGCATCAGCCGCTTCCAGATTTTGGCCAATTTTGACAATTTTCTTGCCCTCCACCAGCACATCGCACACTTGATCCAGACCAGACTTAGGATCCATTACACGGCCATTCTTGATTAGTAGCATTTTCTATCTCCTTTATTCGTAAAAATCGACCTGCGTGTCGAGCAGTTTATCACCATCATAAACAAATTTGGCTGAAAAGAAAGGCTTATCCTCCAGCAGCCATTCAACAAAGGTATGATCTCCTTCCCAAGTCGGCTTTGAAAGAACTTGATCGTAAGGCACCCATTCCAAAGTCCCTTCATTGCAATCAATCAATTCTCCCTCGAACTCCGTCACCTTGAAAACATAGGTGTACCAGTCCAAGTCGGGAGTGAATTCTGGAAAAGTAATGACGCCTTTGAGAACAGGCTTGGCCTTTAGTCCTGTTTCCTCTAGAATCTCGCGTGCCGCACATTCCTGCGGGGTTTCTCCTCGCTCTAACTTACCACCGACTCCAATCCATTTCCCAGCATGAACATCGTTGGGCTTTTTGTTGCGGTGCAGCATGAGAAATTCCCGCCCATTATCGATATAACAAATCGTTGCTAACTGAACCATACTACCTCCTATGCTAACCAATCGATTGGCTCCAAGCCCTTAGCCACTAAGAAATCATTGGTCCGTGAAAAGGGTTTGCTGCCAAAGAAACCACGATAGGCAGACAGCGGACTTGGGTGAGCCGACTCGATAATCAAATGTTGGGAATTGCTAATCAGGGCTTTTTTCTTGCGAGCGTAAGACCCCCATAAGATAAAGACAACTGGATCTGACTTTGCATTAACGACCTTGATAATAGCATCTGTAAAAGGCTCCCAGATTAAGCCAGCATGCGCATTGGCCTGACCAGCAGGCACTGTCAGCCCAGCATTGAGCAAGAGAACACCTTGCTGAGCCCAGGAAGTCAAATCATGCGAATCCTTCACTCCGATATCATCCGCTAGTTCTTTGAGAATATTCTGCAAAGAAGGCGGAGCTGGAATGTCATCAGGAACCGAAAAACTCAAGCCCTGCGCCTGTCTCGGTCCGTGGTAGGGATCCTGCCCTAAAATAACCACCTTAACATCTGCTAAATCTGTCGTCTGAATCGCATTAAACACCTTTTCCCGAGGTGGGTAAACGGTCCCCGAAGCGTACACCTCGTCTAAAAAACGATTGATTTTTGCAAAATAACCTTCCGGCAGCTGCTCCTTAATCAAAGCGTGCCAAGCTGAATGCTGCATATATGTCTCCTCTCATTTCCTACGATAAAATTCTCTTACCTAATCCACCTAAGTGCTCTTTTGAGTTCTGCTCTGCCATTTTCCAGAAAACAAGAACCGTGAGCTAGGATAATTTTTTCCGGTTGCCAAGCCAGTATTCGCTTCAAACACTCCTTAGCTTCTTTTTGATGACCGATAAAGGTCATACGGTAGTCAATAGGCGTCTGGCCATCCGGAGCTGCAACACGAACTAACTTATAAACCTTGCTGCGAAACGGATTTGGAAAATGCTCTGTTTCAAAATTCTCAATTAAATCCGTCAAAATCAAGGTTTGACTGTCCTTGTGAAAAAAGACAACTTCTTCAATATAAGCACTTCCCTTGAAAACCAACTGTTCTATCTGACCTGCCCAAGCTTGCGGAGCCTCATTCGTCAGCTTTTCATCAAAAGTGACTAGAATTTTCTGCTTGGCCGCTCTCCCCTCAACTCCTGGGCTAGACCAAGCAATTACCTCAGGATAACGCTTCTTCCAGTCAGCTATATATGCATAGTGAATCTTATTTGGAGAAACAAGATGCGAAACTGGTCCCAAAGCGTCCAACTGGTCAAACAAGGCTTGATTTGGCTGGATTGGTGAATGACACCAGAGATGACCATTTGCTAACTTGATGACAGTCATGCGGGTAGAAAAGGGCAACTTTGTCACCACTGCATCCATCTCAATCAAATCACCGTCGACAATCCAGATATTCTCAGCGATAGGTTTCAAGCTATAAAGCGGTTCGTAGATAGGTACAGGTCTTTTCATTCTAAAGACTCCTTCTTTCTACTCCAAAAGCGAATGTTGTCTAAACCCTGAGGATACTGAGCTAGACCCACAGCAGACAAAATCAGAATCTGCGGCAAAAACTGAATCAAATATCGCGTCTTCCCTCCCTCAAAAATTTGCAAAAAGAGGAGGCCACCAAAGACTGCCAAGCTTAAGAAATTCAAGGAATCGTTTGGTCGGTATTTCCAGAGGGCAAAGACCAGTCCCAAAGCCATGATAATCCAAACTGCCTGCTTGAGCAGCGAATAAAATCGAAAACTATCCTTATCAGAATTGAGGAAGAAATCACGGATAAACTGGGCGAATGCATTGTCTTTTGTAAACTCATAAAGTGGTGAAATATAAGGCGTCTTTTCATTTTCAACACTACGATAGAGCCAACCCAAGTTTCCTTCAGCAACTGTCAAAGAGTGTTTATAATACAGGTGCTGTAGAAAGGTCAGCGGAGTGTATTCTTTCAAGCGGCGTTTGATTTCTTTGATGACATTTTCTCTGGTAAACATGCCGTTATTGTAGTCAGCTCGCTTGTCAGGCTCAACGTATTGCAACAGCCCTTCCTTCATGTCCTCCTGATCGTGACCGATATTGGTTAGCCCCAGATTGATGAAAAGCAGTGGTCCTTTGGCCAGTCCTTCGCCTTGGATAATCGGCACTTCTGTCTGGTGGGCTAGGCCATAATGAAGCGGAAGATAGCCTGCTGAAAAGCTTAGAGCAAAGACCGCCGCAGTCAAGAAAAACTTTTTCCAGTTTTGTCTCAGAAACAAAACTCCAAAAACAGCAATCAACAGAATCATCACTGTCGGACGAATCAAAAAGGCAAGACTAGTCAGAATCCCTAATAAAAGGCTTCTAGCAATGATTTGGCGACTATTCCCCTTATTTTCAATTAAACCCAAAGCTAGAAAAATCTGTAGACTAATCAAAGGCAAGGGGGGAATGTCTGTGTACATGGACATGTAGTAAGGCGAGAATCCGACCAAGGCCACATAAAGGCTGAAAACCGCATCAGCTGTAGCCTGCGAAAAATACCGCTGACAGCCTTTGTAGAGGATCCAAGTCGCAATATTGACGTAAAAAAGATTGAGTCCCTGCATAATCCAGAGAGCTGCTTCACCAAAAAGGTTAAAGAAAAAACGCTCATAGAGAAAGAGGGGCAGATTGTTGGGATTGCGCGTCAGATAGCTAGAAATGGCTGACTCCTTCAGGTACTTGAAAGCCCCTGTGAAAACCACTGCTGCGTCCCGTCGAATCAAAAGCTCAGCCGATAAGAGCATGATGAGCTGAAAAATAAGAGCTGCCAAGACAATCGCCAACTTATGCCTCATTAGAAAATGATAAGACTCCTTGAGCTGAAGCCGATAGCGATCCGCTAGAAAGGCCAAGACTCCAAACAAAATCAGAGCCAAACTACTCAACTGCGACACATGAAAAATAGCTGTAAACAACCAATGAAGGCTCGATACCAGCATGATTTTTTGCAAGATCAAAAAGGTGATATGATAAATCTTAGACATGGCTTTATTATAACAAAATCAAGCACTTTTTGCTATTTTAAAAAGTGAGCAGAGGCCAAGTAAATCCTAAAAAGGAGACAGGAACATGCTAGTTCCGCCTCCTCGTACCTTCTTAATTTTGCCAGTTTTCTTGATCATCTTTGAACTTCTTCAGCAAAGCCAATCCTTCTGCATTGATGTAGCCTTCTTGCTCAGCCAAGTGGATAAGCTCTGTATAGTTTGACAAGGTCACCAATTTCACACCTGCATCCGCAAAGTTCTTATCCGCCTTGGGCAATTCGTAGGTGAAAATGGCTGCAGCACCGATCACATCCGCTCCTTCACGCTTAGCTGCCGCAATAGCATCCAAAACAGAACCGCCAGTGGAAATCAAATCTTCAATCACAACCATCTTTTGACCAGGAGCCACTCGACCTTCAATCTGATTGCCCGCCCCGTGATCTTTTGGTTTGCTGCGGATATAAGCAAAAGGTAGATTCATCTTGTCGGCGATGATAGCACCGTGAGGAATACCCGCCGTTGCCGTGCCCGCAATCACTTCCACATCAGGAAATTCCGCGCGAATTTTTTCGACAAAGCCATTTTCAATCAAAGTCCGAGTTTCTGGGTAGGCCAAAGTCACTCGGTTATCTGTGTAAATCGGTGATTTAATCCCAGAAGCCCAAGTAAAAGGCTCCTCTGGTTTCAAGTAAACCGCTTTGATTTTCAACAAGTCGCGTGCAATATCGTTGGCTAAAGTCATTTTTTACTCCTTATACATCTGTTTTTAAGCTATTCGTTTCCTATGACGGTTTCATTTGAAATTCTTACTTAGCTGTTCCACTGTTTCTTAATCTCGTGATAAGCATCCCAAGGATTTTCAGCCTGAATAATCGGACGACCAACCACAATATAATTGCTGCCAATCTGATGAGCTTCCTGCGGCGTCATGACCCGTTTTTGGTCACCGATTTCAGCACCTGCCGGCCGGATACCCGGTGTCACGCAAAGAAAATCGTCCGCCGTAGCTTCCTTGATCAGCTCAACTTCCAAGGCTGAACAAACAACCCCATCCAGCCCAGCTTCCTTGGCCTTGCGGGCATAATTGACAACGGATTCTTGCACGGTTGTTTGGATATTTTGGCAGTCGCGCATGTCTTCTTCACTGGTCGAAGTCAACTGGGTTACCGCTACTAGCTTCGCATTGTCACCGAGAACTTTTTTAGCCTCCCGCATCATCTCAACGCCACCAGCCGCATGAACCGTCACCATATCAATGCCAAATGTTCCCAAAACAGACATGGCTGAACGCACGGTATTAGGAATGTCGTGCAATTTCAAATCAAGGAAAATACTATGTCCCAAGCCTTTCAAATAATGCACAATTTCTGGACCAATGGCATAAAAGAATTCCATGCCGATTTTGACATACAGTTTTTCATCTTCAGGGAAATGTTCCAGAAAGTTCTTGACATCATCAAAAGATGGAAAGTCTAGGGCGATAATAGGACGTTCTTCACGCATGCAGTTCTTCTCCTTGCTTGTTACTTACTATAATCATAGAAAAAACCTTGCCCGAGAGCAAGGTTACACGAAAATGTGGCAGAATCTGCCATTTTAAACGTATGCGCCTTAGAGCCTCTCTGGACTTCTTTAAAGGTTTTATCTTAAACATTCTATAATTTACTGGGAAGTTTGTCAAGAGAAAATCAAGCTTAAAGTAAATTTTCTCTGACTTCTTTTCTCAAGCTTTCTAAGCTTTCAATGCCGTATTTATCCATGACTTGCGGAATCTTTTCTATAATGTTAGGACAGGCATAAGGGTCGGTAAAATTCGCCGTTCCGACGCCAATAGCTGACGCACCAGCGATAAACATCTCCAGAGCCGCCTCTGCCGAGTCGACTCCCCCCATACCAATAATTGGCAGTTTGGTGAACTGAGCGACCTGACGAATCAGCTTGAGCGCCACAGGAAAGACAGCTGGACCAGACATACCTCCCGTTCCATTGGCAATGATTGGCCGCTTCGTTTTCAAATCGAAACGCATGCCCACCAAGGTATTGATCATGGTCAGTCCGCTCGCGCCCGCATCTTCTGCCGCCTTGGCCACTTGGGTAATATCTGCTACGCTGGGGGTCAATTTGACATAGACTGGGACTTGGGAGGCAGCAACTGCTGATTTTACTGCTTCATAGGCTAGCTCAGGGACTTGCCCGATTAAAAGCCCCGCATTGCCGTGGTCTACATTGGGGCAGGAAATATTGAGCTCAATCGCTTTGACATTGGGAGCTTGGGAGATTTTTCCAGATACATAAGCATATTCTTCGTTGGAGAAACCAGCCACATTGGCAATAATCGGCAAGTCTGGATAGTGCTGAGCCAGCCAAGGAAGTTTTCCGGCCAAAACTGCATCTACACCTGGATTTTGGAGGCCGATAGCATTGAGCATACCAGCTGGCGTTTCGGCCACACGGGGCGTTGGATTGCCAAAGCGGGGATGTTGCGTCGTCGCCTTGATCATGATAGAGCCCAATAGATCCAAGTCATAGTATTTGGCATACTCCTGACCAAAACCAAAACAACCTGAAGCTGGAATGATTGGATTTTTCAGCTCTAATCCTGGCAGAGAAATTTTTAAACGATTTTCAGTCATTTCTTTATCCTCCTACAGCACGATGCTTCCAGTCTCAAAAACTGGTCCGTCTTCGCAGACCCGCTTATTAACCGCTTCATCCTGACCTGCTACATGAACGACGCAGGCATAGCAGGCGCCCATGCCACAAGCCATCCGAGACTCCATTGATAGATAGGCATGGGGATGATCATGAAATTTCCGATCCACATACTGGAGCATACCGGGTGCGCCACAAGAATAGACCGCAGCAAAATCCTCAGTCAGCTCATCGACAATGGTTGATACATAGCCTTTTCGTCCGTAACTGCCATCATCTGTAGTGATAAACAACTGACTACACTCACGAAATTCTTCTTCCAAAATAACCGCAGATTGATTGGCAAAGCCTAATACTGCTGTAACGTGGGCACCCTTAGCATGGAGTTCTTTCGCCGTTTGCAAGAGAGGAGGTACACCGATACCACCACCAATAATCAAGACCTTGTCGCCCTTTGCTACCGGAGACAAATCAAAGCCATTTCCCTGAGGCCCCATAACATCAAGAAAAGACCCAACTGGAAGTTGAGAAAAAATAGCCGTCCCGCCACCTTCGACCCGATAGATAATCCGGCAGATACGTTGCTCTCGGTCAATCTCCGATATAGAAATCGGACGCCGCAGCAGCTTGCTATCATCTGGCACTCGAATATGCAGGAATTGCCCGACCTGCATCTGGCTCACCATCTGGCCTTTCAGGCGCATCGAAAAAATCTGAGGCGCAATTTCTACTTGCTCCAGCAGCTCCATCTGCTCCAGCATAATCTTGCCAAATCTCTTTTTGCAACTGTCACTAACCATGACAACCTCACTTTCTACAAGAAAAAACCTCGCCACAGCAAGGTTTCGCAAAAAACAAGGCAGTCAATTGCCTCTTATATCGTTTTTCCTACCTTGCAGCCTCACTGGACTTGATTAAAGGTTAAATTGTAAACATTATATCGTTAGCGATAAGGATTGTCAAGATAGAAAAAACATTAGAACTTTCAAATTTTCTCCAAGGAATCACAGTCTTACCAGCTCTTGTCAAATTCACTATTTGCATTTGCCAGATAAAAACGGCCATCTTCCTGCCTCTTGAAAGTCAAGGTTACTGAATCATATTTTCGTTCTATATTTCGAAAGTTTCTATAATTGGCCTGTAGTGATAAGGGGCTATCGCTCATGCCACTTCCATAAATATTAAGTTCTGAAGGAAGTCCAAAACGCTCAACAACCTCTTGATAAGTCATCCCGCCTTTGCCATGCTGGCTATCACCTATTTTTAATGTATCCATATCTTCTTGCTTCCACTTAAAGACAAATTCATCTTTCGTCGCTGAAGGATATCTACTGTCATCTAAATATACTGCACTTTTATTTATCAAATAGTAGGTCTTTCCATTTGAATCAGGATCATAAAAGCTCAAACGAATCTCCTGAGGATGTCCCGATGAGACATATCTAGGAACATCTATAATTCTTGTCTTATAAGTTAGTGTCAATCCTTTTGTAGCAAAACTCACAGCTGAACCCTTACCATATTTCGCAATGACTTCTTCTAAAGTTGGGCTATTAGTCCCCCCATTTTCCACCTTGAGCTCTACAAAATTATCCAATGTCCAATTAAAAGCAAACTTCTCTTCATCTTCCTCAACAATTTTCTGTTTCAGCTCCTTTTGTTCTTGGGTCAATGTTGATTCATCATCATTTTGCTGACTAGCCGAGCTGTCTCCACTAACTGACGAGGATTTATCGTCATATTTGTACTTCAGTTCGGCTTTGTTAGGAACCTGTTGCGATAAATAATAGAAGCCAAAGAACAAAGCAAAAGAGATTGCCAAACAAAGAAGGGTAAAAGCCAAGCCAATTCTTTTTTTCTCCTCCTTCATCGTCATCATTCTGAGCTCTTCTCGTTTTAGCTTTTGTTGACGATAAAGGTCTCTTTTGATCTCTCTAAACGAATGAAGATCACGTTTTTTCTTGCTACTTCTCCTCATTTTCCTCCTCTTTCTTATCGATTTAGTTTACTCACTTTCTTTAGACACCAAACGCCATCTATCATCTCCTTGCTTGTAGAATTCTAAATGAACTCTTTTCAATTGTTCTGGATTTTGCCAAGAATCTGGATTAACATAATCAACCCGCATCTTCAGTTGATTGTCGTCTCCAGAAATCGTCTGATATAGAGGTAAGCCGACTTTTAAAACAATCTCATCATATGGTGTACCTTTAGCTGTTCCTTCTCTAGCACCAATAACAAGACTATCGATGTATGCCTGCGTCCATAAAAAGGATCTTTTAGGATTGTTATCCACCTGAATTTTATCACTTGAAAGGCTAAAATGGTATTTTGAAATGAGCTTATAGACACCATCAAATTCAGCAAAGGTTAAAGATACATAGCCCATACTACCATTTTTCGATTTCCAGATAAGGCGAATATGTTTTTGAACTTTATGATTTGGCAAAAAATCAATCCAGGCCCCACCTTGAACCGGTTTCCCAAATTCTTTTAACACATCTTCCAAGACGGCTCCGCCCTTGTATTTGTTCATGGGAAGCGCGACTGCCTTTTCAACTGTCCAAAGAAAGGGACCGCTTTTTTCTGGAGAAACGATAAGACTTTTAGCGAATTGTTCTGCTTCAGCTTTCTCATCTTCCAAACTATTTGATGACGAACTAATCTGGCTAGACGGAGTTGGCATCTGCTTGGCTTTGCTTTTTCCTGAAAGAGAAAGTGTCAAAAAAACTGTTCCAATGATAGAAAATACAACAATAGCTACTACCATGAACGGCAAAAACTTAGACTTATGGGTTTCCTTTTCTAGCTCAAAAGCAATATCTTCAAACGAATCTTCTTGTCTCTTCATAACGACTCCTTGTCAGTCTAAAAACTCATCATATCACGAATAGATTGAAATTGCAAAATGGACTTGAATCTGTTTGTATATATTTGAGAAAGTGCCAGACTCTCTGCCATCCACAATATCCTGTCTGCCTGCTTTGGCTACCTAAGGAGGCCATAAGGCCGCCTATCTTTCTCTTCTATCAATATGACTAGAAACTTTCGTCAACCGAAAGGCGCCATCTTCTTGACGATGAAAGATTAAATGAACCCATTCATTATTATATCTTTCATCTGAAGTTAAGTATTTGAGTTCCAAGCCAATATGCTGGCTATCTGCTGCGTCCAAGCGCGAAATAAATACTTCTGATTCTCGAGGCAGACTAAATAATTGAACGATCTCTTCGTAGGACATACCAGTATGGCCTGTGTTCTCGTCACGAACTTGTAAAGCAGCAATATCAGCCTTGGTCCAGAGATAGGGACTATCTCCCTGTGGCAAAGTTGGATAGGCCTCATCAAGAATATTCGCTCTCTTACCAATGAGATGATAGCCTGCTCCATCTTTTTCAAATGTCAACCTTAGACTGCTATGATGACCTTGAATCCCCTCACTGACATAGCTTAATTCAATATTCCCATTGCTCTCAGTATAAAGAAAGCTTGAGGCCTTACCATGCTTTTCAAGGACTTGGTCCAGAGAAGATCCGTTTTGACCAGCAGCGGGATCCTTTATTTGCAGATTGATGATTTCCTCAGTTGTCCATGTAAAACGATGGTTCCCTCTCTCTAAAACGTTCTCTTCTAGCTTAAGCTCCTCTGATGACTTTTGATAAACAGACGAGGACATACTCTTTCGCTCCAAATCCTTATAAACAGCATGAGCTCCCCACGTAAGCATTAGTTTCCCAAGTGCAAGCATGATACAAACTGTCATAAAGACTATAAAAATAGTAATTGGTCCAACTACTGAACGCTTCTTATAGTCAGCATCTTTGGCCATATCTCCCTCCTTATTTCTTTCATTTTAGCACAGGCAAGTTTGGCAAGCAAACATTTGCTAATCTTCCTGATTTGTCAAGAAAAAATCCCCAATTTGTGATAAAATAGACCTATGAGAATTCAACAATTACACTACATTATCAAAATCGTCGAGACAGGTAGCATGAACGAAGCTGCCAAGCAACTTTTTATCACCCAGCCTAGCTTGTCCAACGCTGTGCGGGATTTGGAAAATGAAATGGGCATCGAGATTTTCATTCGCAATCCCAAAGGAATCACCTTGACCAAGGACGGCATGGAGTTTCTTTCCTATGCCCGCCAAGTGGTGGAGCAGACTCAGCTTTTAGAAGAGCGATACAAAAATCCTGTCGCCCACCGCGAGCTTTTTAGCGTCTCTGCCCAGCACTATGCCTTTGTAGTCAATGCCTTTGTCTCATTGCTTAAAAAAAGCGATATGGAGAAATACGAGCTCTTTCTGCGGGAAACTCGGACTTGGGAAATCATTGATGACGTGAAGAACTTTCGCAGCGAGATTGGCGTCCTCTTTCTCAATAGCTACAACCGCGATGTTCTTTCTAAAATGCTGGATGATAGCCATCTGATTGCGACCCACCTCTTCACAGCACAGCCCCATATCTTTGTCAGCAAGTCCAATCCGCTGGCCAAGAAAAAGCTGGTACAACTGTCAGACTTGGAAGATTTCCCTTATCTCAGCTATGACCAAGGTACGCATAACTCCTTCTACTTTTCTGAGGAAATCCTCTCTCAGGAGCACCACAAAAAATCTATCGTGGTCAGCGACCGTGCAACTCTCTTTAACCTCCTGATCGGTCTGGATGGCTACACGATTGCGACCGGTATTCTCAACAGCAACCTCAACGGAGACAATATCGTCTCCATCCCTCTGGATATCGATGATCCAATCGAGCTGGTCTATATCCAGCACGAAAAAGCCAGCCTGTCCAAGATGGGCGAGCGCTTTATCGAGTATCTGATTGAGGAAGTACAGTTTGATAAATAAAGTAAAACACCTGAAACAAGCATCTAATGCTCACATCAGGTGTTCTTTTTATTGTCGTAATTTGCCCAAAACTTCCCCAATCTTTCCCTCGATGACGAGGTCAGCTTGCTTGTCCTGCGGAATGCTGGTCTTGTTGATAACGACCAGATGCTTGCCAGCAAAGTACTGGATGAGACTGGCTGCGGGATAAACCACCAAGGAGGTTCCCCCGATGATCAACAGGTCGGCTTGATGAATGGCCTGCGCGGCTTGCTGGAAAGTCTCCATATCCAAGGTCTCTTCATAGAGGGTCACATCAGGCTTGATCACGCCACTGCAGTCAGGGCAGTAGGGCACCGTTCCAGGCAGAGTTAGAAAAGCCTCCAAATCGTAAAATCGCTGACAATCTAGACAGAAATTCCTATCCGCACTGCCGTGCAACTTGAGGACATTTTTTGAACCAGCCATTTCGTGCAGGCTATCAATATTTTGCGTCACTACAGCCTTGAGCTTGCCGGTCTTCTCCAGATGAGCCAGATAGGCGTGAGCCGCATTGGGCTTGGCATCTGGATAGAGCAGGTATTTCTTATAAAAATCGAAAAACTCCTGCGGATAGCGCTCAAACATAGTATGCGAAACCAGCTGCTCTGCCATAAAATGCCGACCCAGCTTGACACTATAAATCCCATCCGAACTACGAAAGTCAGGGATATTGGACTCGGTCGAGACGCCCGCCCCACCGAAAAAGACGATATGCTGACTTTGGTCAATCATGTCTTGCAACTGCTGTATTTTATCCATTTTCCTCTCCTGTCAATAAAGCTCTAACCAAGCTATTTGCCTCATCAAAATAAAAATGTTCCCGATCGTAGACAATCCCTGTGAAGCGCGCCAAGTCCACCAAAATATCCATAAAATGCTGGGACGAAAAGCCCGTTGTCCGATACAATTCCGCCTCATCAAAGGGCTTAATCAGATGAGCCAGCGGATTTCGGACTGACTTCTCCAACTCCCGCAGCTGTCTGACCTCTTCCTTGACAGAGTCTGGCAAATCCAAATGCAGAATCAGCTCTGTCAGACTGGATGAATTGACCGTGCTTTCCGCATGAAAATGCTGCAAGACGGTATAGTCCGACTCTCGCATCCGTTCAAACTTCCAACGGTCATAGCTGGCTTCACGAGAATTATGGATAAAATGCTCAATATCAGGAATTTCCAGCTTGATCAAGCGCATGAAAATCCGATAAATCGCTGGACTGACCGCCCGAACGAAGTCAATAATCTGCTCATTGCGCAGCTTGGCTTCCAAATCATAGAGATAGTTGGCCAGCTGCTCATCAGCCAAATCAGTATGACAAAAAAGCTGAAAACCGCTTTGCGTCTGCAAGGCAGTCTTCAACTCTTCATCCATGGCTGGCAGAATATTGAGCTCTCTTCGCTCTGCCAGAATAGCCAATAGGCTGGTTACAATCGAGGAACTTCCCATCAACTTCTGCGCCAGTTTATAGGCATAAGCATAGTCATAACGGGAAATCGCAAAGAGAATTTCCTCTTTTAAATCTAGATTCATGCTTAATCAATCAAGGTTTCCAACCCAACCTTCATCATATCGGTGAAGGTATTTTGGCGTTCCTCTGCTGTCGTATCTTCGTCAGGATTGACCAAACTATCAGAAATGGTCATGATAGCTAGCGCATCTACTTGGTGCTGGGCAGCCAGATAGTAAAGTGCCGCAGCTTCCATTTCGACAGCTTTCACACCCCATTTGCCTAGCTCGATATTTTTCTCAAAATAGTTCGAATAGAAAACATCTGACGACAAAACATTTCCGACATGAGTCGTCATGCCCAGATCTTTAGCGATATGATAAGCCTTGTCCAGCAGGTCAAAGCTGGCAATCTGCGGAAAATCATACTGAGGCCAGTCATTACGGATAATGTTAGAATTCGTCGCAGCTGCTTGAGCCAGAACCAATTCACGAACGTGAACATCGGCATTGAGCGAGCCAGCCGTTCCCACACGAATCAGCTTTTTCACTCCGTAGTCAACAATCAACTCACGCGCGTAGATGGAAATAGACGGCATTCCCATCCCAGTTCCCATGACAGAAACCCGCTGACCCTTGTAAGTACCAGTGTAGCCAAACATGTTCCGCACTTCGTTAAAGCAAACGGCATCTTCTAGGAAATTCTCCGCAATAAACTTAGCACGAAGCGGATCGCCTGGCAAGAGAATTTTATCAGCAATTTCACCCTGCTTAGCAGCAATATGGATAGACATAATATAAGATACTAAGGGCTTAAAAGAGGCAAAGCAAAAATAGGAAA
>ERZ772977.805-NODE-805-length-18219-cov-2.821735_pt1 | contig 18219 bp, 14 predicted proteins | sample MGYA00511131_ERZ772977 | MGnify/ENA primary metagenome ERZ772977 (study PRJEB29015, sample SAMEA2737935) | human oral metagenome | biome: human oral; feature: human-associated habitat; material: dental | place: China | collected 2151 ...
TAAGATACAGGCGGTAAGATATAATTACAGACCTGTTGATTTAAAGATGGACTTTGACAAAGACTTATTATATGTACACAACAGAAATCTTTTCAGAGATTTGAATGACTATAAATTTGTTATTTATATAAAGAAATTCGGAAAGACTTTATATGAAAGAAGTTTTTCTTTAAAAGGTGAAGGATTGTCAAAGACTGAGCATTCTCTAAATATCAAAGAAAAAGCCGGAAAGCTTTTTGATATTTATGGTGATGAGCTTGTTATAGGTGTTAAGGCTGTTTTTAATATTGAAACCTTATATAATCTTGGCGAAGTTTCATTTACAGAAGTTGTTTTAAGAGAAGGTAATAAAGCATATGATGCTCTTTTCTCAAAGTTTGATGATAATATTATTTGTGATACTATACTCTGTGAAAATAAACCCTATAAACTTACAATGGGAGTTGTGAACTTCGGAATAAGTGGCGATAATTTTGAAGCTCTGTTCTCACAGAATTTTGGCGGACTTGTGTCTTACAGATATGCCGGAAAAGAGCTGCTTAAAGCTATACCGAGACCTAATTTCTGGAGACCTCCTACAGACAATGATTACGGCAACAATATGCCTTTCAGATATTCCAAATGGAAAACGGCTTCACTTTATGCCACTACAAAAGTTCCACGTGAAGACAGTACTTATTGGCCTGCATTCAGACCTGTTATAAAGGAATATGATACTTATGTATCTGTGACTTATAAATATGCCCTGCCTGAATGTGCCGATGAGCTAACTGTGGAATATGAAGTGTTTGGTGACGGCAGCATCAAGATAAATATGGACTATAAGAGTGAAACAGGTCAATATGATTTACCTGAGTTCGGTACAATGTTTAAGTTAAAGCCTGAATATGAAAATATTTCATGGTATGGAGCCGGTCCTATGGAAACTTACTCCGACAGACTTCCGGGTGCAAAGATTGACCTTTTCGAAGGCAAGGTAGCGGATCAGCTTGCTAAATATCTCTCACCACAGGAGAGCGGCAATAAATCTCATGTAAGATTTGCAAAGATTACCGATAAGAAGGGACGAGGCCTTATAGTTGCAGGAAATTGTATCAATGTTTCAGCTCTTTGCTATACTCTGAGTGAGATTGAAGAGGCAAGACACGACTTTGAATTGCCACCTGTTACAAAGACTGTACTTCGTGTAAATCTTGCACAGATGGGTATTGGAGGCGATGATACTTGGGGTGCACCTACTCTTGAAGATTATCTTATAAGGGGTAAAGGTACTTTGAAATTCAGCTTTGTTATAAAGGGAATCTAAATATATCAAAGAGATTTGCCTATATTAAAGTAAATTTACATCAACTAAAAAGAAACTCTAAACTGTCTTACAGTCCGGAGTTTCTTTTTATATACACTATATTATTTATTATCTTGCAACATATGCGCCTGACTCATTTACAAAGTACCCGTCAGGTGTTGTGGTATTTAAAAGCATATTTCCTCTGTTAATGTCCATATAGTACCAGTTCCCATTTATATTCTGCCATCCCACAAGCATATATCCGTCAGCATTGAAGTAGTACCATTCACCGCCTATCTGCTTCCATGATGAAGTTACATATGTACCGTCAGAGAATGCATACCACCAACCTGTAGCATTTCTCTGCCATGTGCCTTGAAGTGTTGTAACATTCTTACTCTCATTGTAATTGTTTGCAGCCTCAGCCTGACTTATTGTTACTGTGCTTGATGATACCCATGCACTGCTCTTTGTACTGTCACCGTTTACAGCTCTAACCTTCAATGTGTATGTACCTGACTTTGTCATAAGTGACTTAAAGTTTGCACTGTTTGTAGTAAAACTCTGCACTCCGCCGACTGTAGATGTATTATCTCTTATAAGCTTCACCTGATAACCTGAAGCCCCTCGTGATATGCTCCATGCAGCCTGACCGTTACTACTTAAATTTACTTTTTCTATAGGTGATACCTGATTTATCAGCGCCGGTAACTGTATGTCTACATATAAATCATTTGAACTGTTCTCTCTTCTCGCCTCTATAAGCTCTCCACCTGTTATTTTAAAGTCCTCAGCCTTATAAACACTGAAGTAATAATTATCATCTGCAGACAAATGCACTGTAATCTTAGGAGTATCTGTAATCTCCCAAGTAGTGCCCATATCCATAAAATCAACGCTGTCAATACTGTAGCTGCTACCTGATACATTTACCGTAATATCGTTTATATCCCTGTCTTTACCTACTGTAATAGCATCAGATTTTATATTTATCTTTACAGACTTGATTCCCGATGCCGCAAATGCAGTCATAGAAGCCGCCAAACTTATTATTCCGCTTATTGCCGCTACGGCAAATTTTCTTCCGAAATTTCTCATATATTTCCTTTCACTCATATCTATATGTTTATATAATATTCTCTCAATACTATTAAATACTATATTCTAGTTTCAGTCAATTACTATTATATGATATTTTCTTTAAAATACTTACCAAAAGGTTACAATCAAAATTTATAATTTTACACTAAAAAAGGCGACAGCTACTCGCTATCGCCCTATTATTATCTTGCAACATCTGCCACTCTTGATTCTCTGATTACATTTACTTTTATTTGACCCGGATATTGCATCTCTTCTTCTATTCTCTTTGAGATGTTTCTGGCCAAAATAACCATATCGTCATCACTTACTTTCTCAGGCAATACCATGATTCTCACTTCACGTCCTGCTTGGATAGCAAATGACTTCTCAACTCCGTCAAATGATGTAGTGATTTCCTCAAGCTGACTCAGTCTGTTAGTATATGTCTCCAGTGTTTCTCTTCTTGCACCCGGTCTTGCTGCGGAAATAGTATCTGCCGCCTGTACCAAACATGCAATAAGTGAATCCGGATCAACATCTCCATGATGTGATTCTACAGAATTGATTACAACCGGATGTTCCTTGTACTTCTTACAAAGTTCCACACCAATCTGTACATGTGAACCCTCCACCTCATGGTCGATGGCTTTTCCAATATCATGTAGTAAACCGGCTCTCTTCGCCAATCTAATATCCACTCCAACTTCTGCTGCTAAAAGTCCTGACAACTGTGCCACTTCAATAGAATGTTTTAAAGCATTCTGACCATAACTGGTCCTAAATTTCATTCTTCCAAGTAATTTTATGAGTTCAGGATGTATACCGTGTACACCAACCTCAAGTGCCGCATTCTCGCCTTCCTCTCTCATAATACCGTCAACTTCTTTCTTTGCCCTATCCACCATCTCTTCAATTCTTGCAGGGTGAATACGACCGTCAACAATCAACTTTTCAAGTGCTACTCTGGCCACTTCTCTTCTTACAGGATCAAAACAGGATAAAACTACCGCCTCAGGGGTATCGTCAATGATAAGCTCTACTCCTGTAAGCTGTTCCAGTGTACGTATATTTCTACCCTCACGACCTATGATTCTACCCTTCATATCGTCATTCGGTAACGCAACTACTGAAACTGTCGTTTCAGCTACATGGTCTGCTGCACATCTTTGAATCGCAGTAACCACATATTCCTTAGCCTTTTTCTCGGCTTCATCCTTTGCGGCATTCTCTAACTCTTTGATTAGTTTTGCCTTGTCATGTTTCACTTCATCTTCAACTGATTGCAATAAAAATTCCTTAGCCTGATCACTTGTGAGTCCGGATATTTTCTCAAGCTCGGCAATTCCCTTATCATACAGGGATTCAACTTCCTTGCTCCTTGTGAGTATCTTCTCCTCTCTTGCAAGAACACTCTCTTCTTTCTTTTCAAGTAGATCCTGCTTCTTATCCAAGTTCTCTTCTTTGCTAAGTACTCTTTTTTCATAGCGGGCTAACTCTGCCCTTCTTTCTTTCACCTCTCTATCAAGCTCATTTTTAGTCTTTATAGACTCTTCTTTAGCTTCCAAGAGAGCTTCACGCTTCTTTGTTTCGGCTGTTTTTAAGGCTTCCTCTATTATTTCTCTGGATTTAATCTCTGCTGATCCGATTTTATCTTCATATGACTTTTTACGATGAGCAATCGCTAAACTCCAACTTAGAGGCGCCACAACAACTACACTGAGTATTACCGCTATTATTATACTTCCCAGTTGTGACATAAAAGCACCTCCTTATTCAATTTTCATTGTTCAAAACAACATTTTAATTTTAACAAAAAATGAATAAAAAGTAAAGTCGGTAAGGATTGTATACAGATTGTGTTTAGATCTATCACTTTATAAGCTTCTCAAAATCCTTTGTACTCATATTTGCTCTGGCAGCAGCCTCATCAATACTTAGTATTCCGTCATTTACCAAAGATGCAAGTATACTTATAACGCCTTCCTGTCTTCCTACCACCCTACCTTTTTCTATACCTTTTTCTATTCCCTTTTCTATACCTTTTTCTATTCCCTTTTCTATTCCCTTTTCTATTCCTCTGGCCTCTACTCTATCAAGTACTTCACACATATTAACATTCTCCCTTCCCTTCAAATAGTTTATAGTTTCTTCAAATCTGTTATCGCCTGTCATTGCAGACATTAGTGTTAAAAGTTCTTCCACATGGGCAATATTAGTTTCATCAGCTATATAATCTCTATTTTTTCTCATTTGATACAGATAATCAGCCAATATTCTAAAATCACTTTTAAATAAGTCTATCTTTTCTCTTTCCAGATATGCTATTTCAAATAAGTTTATCTTAAAATCATTCACATAAGGGCGAATATCTTTGTCTATGTCAAGAACATCAAAAAGTCTTTTTGGATAATTCCACCTCTTTTCATATCCCAAATACAGTACCAACGTAATAACAGGGTACTTTGCCCTATCACTATTTTCTTTTCTGCTTTGCTTTACATACTCTGCACCGTCATAACCAAATACTCTAAGAGGCATAAGTTTATTTGGTACTGTCTGATTTTCAAGTCCAAATAATGCGACATTAATTTTATTTTTACGCCAATACTTTGCTATATCTCTTTCCTGTGTTCTGACTCTGCCGTCAATCTTTAACATACTCGTCGGCAATGCATCTGTAAGTGCAGATTCATCAACCACATCTCCACCGGCAAACAAAAGTACATTTAAGATATCAGCAAATACATCATTGTACTTTTCAAGCATCTTCTCAGTTATGTCTTTACCTTGCATATCTCCTCCTTATTATATCAAAAAAATTTACTGTTGGATTATTTTTTGAAACTTAGAAATTTAGAAATTAAAACCATATAAGATACTTTAATTCTAATGTATATATCTTCAAAATACAATAACAATCTTGTCATTGTGCTTGCCAAACTGCTTTCAATATTCTTACAATGTTGAAATATAATTTATGTAAAGGTAGCTTGACATAAACATAAATTTTATTTATACTTAATGTAAAGTAAGCTTTACATTAAGAGGTGGTGTATTTGAAGACTAACTTAGATAAATTAAGAAAGCTCAAAGGTTTAACCCAAGAAGAATTTGCAAAAGAATTAAAAGTATCAAGGCAGACTGTCAGTGCAATAGAAAACGGCAAGTATAATCCGTCTTTGGATTTAGCTTTTGAAATAGCTTTATATTTCAACAAGACAATAGAAGAAATATTTATATATGAAAAGGAGGAAAACCATGAAAAGAAGTAATATAATTTATGGGCTGACTTATATTATATTATCCGGAATATCGTTATATATAGCTATTATTTTTGATGCTAATAAAATGTCAGGAGTATTTTACGGACTCACAGGTGCGTTAGGAGTCGGCGGCATTGTCAGTATAGCTCAGTATTTTTATTGGAAAAGGCATAATGAAAAATATGAGGAAAAATTAGAAATTGAAAGAATAGAACAGCAAGATGAATTAAAACAAAAGCTTAGGGATAAATCAGGAAGATATGCTTATTTGATTGGTATGTCTATCACTGCTCTATCTATCATGGCATATTCTTTACTTGGAGTTTTAAACATCATGGATACAGAATATATCGTAATCTATTTATCAATATACTTGATTAGCCAATTATTTATAGGAATAATAGTATTTAGTCACTTATTGAGAAAGTATGACTGATAAAATATTAATATAAAAAAGACAGCTCTCGCTGTCTTTTTTATATCCCTTATCACTTAGGATCTTTATTCTTATCACCTACAACCCAGTAGTCACATATTTTACCGCCTGATGCCAATGTGCTTTCTCTATGTAATATTCCTCTTCCTTTCTTAAACATAAGATGATCGATATCACAGCACATAGGTAACATGTCCAGGTAACCGTTATCTCTTGCAAATTTTTCAATTGGACATCTTGTAAAGTGATAGTAAAAGCCGTCTCTGTGAAGTTCCTCATCAAAATTAAAGTCCCAAGTTTTATCCTTATACTCAGGATGTTTATCTGCCCAATCTGCCATCTTATGCATCCTGTCAGAAAACCTTTTCATATCTTTAGGATTATTTAAATCAAAACTGCCTTTTAGTTTACCAATCAATTTGTTATTTAAAAATTCAACAATGATCTCATTAAAATCATCTACACTGAAATCTCCTGCCCTGCACACAGCCATAAAAACATATGCCGAATAAATATTGCCGGCCATAGGGTTGTTAGAGCCTATATCCTCAGTATTCTCAATCATTTGTTTGTATAAACCACGAGCCTTTTTCAAACTTTCTTCAGTCTTATCCTTACCGAATTTTCTTATCATAGGTTTTTTTAATAAAAAACTTATTAAACTAAAATATACCCCCTTATATTTCATTAGACCCCCTTTAAACTTTTTCACAAGTTGATTTTGCAACGTTCACATCCAAGCCTAAAACTTAAAATATTCAAGTTAGGTTTTTCTAATTAATATCATTTTATCAATTTCATACAGGCTTTTCCATATTTTAGAGTATACAAAAGTAAAATAAAATGACGTGTAAAATTATTCTTCTATTTTACACGCCATGATTTTACTGATTTGTAAATGCTGTTTGTAAATTATTAAGTTCCAAAACGGCAGGTGCTTCTCTGAAGTTTTGATATGCGAAGATTCCAAATCCTGAAACTTCTCCGGTTTCCCTTGCCGCTTTTACCTGTCTTAGTAAAATATCATTATATCGTAGCCATTCTGAAACTGCATTACCGTCCTTTATATCCTTTCCGGTTCTGTAAAGTCCAAGACCTATATAAAGCTTTACATTGCTGTTACTCTTTCTCTTTAAATCCACCCAGCTGTTTAAACAATTTATATATGAATGCGGTGCCAATATACCTGTCCTTGTTTTTGCTTCAAAACCATGGTATAGCTGTGGCATTATATAGTCAATATATTCATTTGACGCCATCCATTTATCAATATCCACGAAATATGATTTATCACTTCTAAGATTTGATAAAAGCGCTACAGGACTGATTCCAAAAACCGCCTGAGGACGAGCCTCATGTACCGCCTTGTATACATCTTTTACAAGCATTGACACATTTTCTCTTCTCCACTGTGTAATGCCCAAACTGCTGCCTGAAGCATCATATTCCGCCTTGTCAAAACTCTTTGCCGGATCAGCGTCATTTAATGAAGGGTAAAAATAATCATCAAACTGTATACCGTCAATTGCATAGTTTTTGCAAATTTCACTGATTGAATTTACCAGATAGCTTCTAACCTCCGCACTTGAAGGATTCAGATAATAACTGCCGTCATGTAATAATACATTCCTCTGTTTTGAAGGATCCCCCATCCACTGCTTCACTATCGAGTTATCCGGTATATTTTTCATCATAGAATTGGTAACTCTATAAGGGTTTACCCAAGCATGGAATGAAAGTCCCTGTTTGTGAGCACTTTCAATCATATACTCTAAAGGATCAAAATCAGCAGATGAATCTTTTGTGACCATAAACTTTGACAATGGGAAAGATTTTAATTTCTGACCGTAGCTGTCCGAATGACTGTGCACATGACAAAATATAGCATTCATTCCGCGATTTTTTATATCCGCCATAACTTGATCTGCACGTTTCTTAAATGCTTCAACATCTGACGGCATCTCACTCCAGTCAATATATGAAAACCATACTCCTCTAAGTTCTTTTTGCTCTGTAACTGTGCTGTTAACTGTACTATTTCTCTTTACGGGTGTAACTGACGCATAAACTTGCAAAGAAGCTAAAGTATTTATTACCAACAATATAGCTATAATTTTACCGATCAGTCCACTAAACCACGTTCTCTTCATCTTCATCTCGCTCTCTATTTTTTCAATATAATAAAATTCATTTAATATCATACTATAGCCAAGATAAAAAACCAATATCAACTTCCTTAAAGACTGATTACAAATACTTTTATCTAAGTTTTACTTCTATAGCACCCATTTTTGAAGTTTCAAATATAATACAACCGTTTTCTTTTAATGTCTCTATAGTTTCAGGACTTGGATGTCCGTAGTGATTATTTTTTCCGCAGGATATAACAGCATACTCAGGACTTACATTTTCTATAAAAGCTTTTAACGAAGAATTCTTTGAGCCGTGATGAGCCACCTTTAATATATCCACCTTTCCTATATCAAAGTAATTTAATATGCTCTCCTCACTGCTTTTTCCTATATCTCCTGTAAATAACAGTCGCTTTCCATATGTCTCTATAACAAATGTCTGACTTTGCTCATTCACATTTTCCTTATCCGATTTATCAGGCCAAAGACAGTCTATCTTTAAATTTTTTCTTTCAAAACGATCACCCATACTCAAATATCTTATATTGCACCCGGCCTCCTTTGCCTTTTTCTTTAATTCATCATAGGACTTATCTTTCATTGCCTGATACGGAAGAAACATATTCTCTATTTTTATATCTGTTTCAAGTAAATACAGTATTCCGCTTATATGATCGATATCCGAATGTGTAATAAGGCTCATCTCAATATCATCCACTCCCTTATATAAAAGAAAAGGCTCCATACTGTATTCACCCAAAGAAGGCTTTGATGTGCTGCCTCCATCTATCAATATATCCAAATCATCAATATGCATATAAATGCCGTCACCCTGTCCCACATCAAGATACACAACACTCTCAGTTTTAAAAAAAGGATATAAAATAAGAACAGTAAACAAAGAAAGTAAAAGATATAATTTTTTGCATCTTAATACAGATATTGCAATTATACCTAGCAGTAAAATATAATAAATAAGAATCTGCCACAGCTTCGGCCTGCCGAATACAATATAGTGATAAGGTAAATACTTTGTAATAATACACAGAAAATCATAGAATCTTAAAATAGTGACAGTAAATACACTTATATATTTATATAAAATCAGTCTTAATATATTTAAAACCAAAGAAAGCATTGAAGAATAAAGTACAAAGCTCATAAGTGGTATAACTAAAATATTGATTAAGAAAGCATATAAGGGGAATGTATAAAAATAATACAATGTAACCGGTAAGGTCAAAAGCTGAACTCCGATACTTACGACAAGAATTTTAAATACTCTATAACTACAGGAGGATTTGTCATTCTTTTCCATAGGTTTAAACCTTTTTATAATAAATGCAATAGGTCCTCCAAGGCTCAAAACCGCCGCAAAAGAGAGCTGAAAACTTAATCCGAAAGGCTCAAACGGTGAAATAAAACTTATGGCTACCGCACTGATGCTGAGTGCGGATATAATACAATAACTTCTTCCTATTACCTCGGCAATAAAGTAAAGTATAAGCATAGTACTTGCTCTTACAATACTTACACTATCACCTACCAACAATCCGTAAAACACCAAAAATAAACTCGCAAAAACTGCTGAAAGCAAAAAACTTCTTTGCAGTATTTTTCTTAAAAGTTTGTACAGTCCTATACCGAACAATGAAACATGAAGACCTGAAATAGCAAGTATATGAGCTATTCCGCTTCTTTGATACAGTTTATAAGTACCTTTGTCAAGTTCTCCCCTCATCCCAAGTATGACAGCCTTTATAAATCCGGCTCTGTCGGGCTCAAAAGTCTCATCTATTTTTGTGTTAAGGTATTGTCTTAATGAAAAGAAAAACTCACCTATATTATCACAGCTTTTATCCACCACCATATAGTCACTTACCGACATTTTTATATATATGCCTTTGGTTTTATAATAACTTTTCGCATCAAACTCACCGGGATTGGTACCTTTACTTATCTCTTCAAGTCTCCCTTCAAAATTCACCTCATTTCCGATACGGATATCATCTAAAAAAATCTCATCCTTAAGATAGTATATTACTCCTTCGCAGATAATCATTACATTATCATCTTTGAAAATAATATTTTTTACTCTTCCACATAATGAGGTGTTTTTTTCATCCTTATCCACATCAGCTATAAAGTTATTCATATATCGGATTTCATATTTGATTCTTAGAATAAAGATACTGCATATTAGAAAAAATATCAGAAAGTAAATTAATTTGAATTTTATAATTTTTTTGAATTTCAGAATAATTAAGACCGCAGCCGCGATGGGAATTCCCACCGCGAGCCTATATATACCGAAATAATACCCTAAAAGCTCTCCAAGCAAACAGGCCGTTACTATAAGTACACATGGTCTTTTCATTTTTAATCCTCTTTTAGATAATCAAGATTTCTCTCTACAGAAGTTCCCAAAGAGATTGTATTGTATTTTTTATCGGATTTTCCGTTTACAAGTATCTGCACTCTACTTATATTCGGCAATTCGGAAAGTGAATCCACTATTGAGTATATTGTAATACTGTCAAGAACATCCGGTATTGCATTGAGGAAGGCCTCATCAAAATTTACATAACAGATGCCCTCATTCATTGTAACACTTACTACCTTTGTATCACTTGGTATAGTGGCCTTCAAACCGGCCGTTTCAGGTCCTTTTATAAGTTCATCAACTATAATTCGCTCTTTTGATGTATTGATATCATAAAACACATCTCTTGCCTCTGTCACCAGCTGCGTCCCCGATTCATCTGCAAAGTAAAGCATAAGTGTGGCTTTTTCAAAGCTGTTTATGTTTGAAACATTATTTATAAAGTTGTTGGCACTTATAAGTCCTACATTTTCTCCCAAGGCGTTTACAAGAGGCTGGTCTCCTGAACGAATACTTATGTACTCTATTCCCTCTATCTGTGTAAATGTCTTTGCCAAAGCCGCCCTTGCAAGTACTTCTCTGGTGACATCCATTCCCTGATAGTTGGTATCGAAGTTTAAGTATAAAATATTTCCGTCTATATCAAATCCCTGATATGTAACCTTGTCAGGTAAAGCGCCCACCGCTTCCAAATCATCCGGTACTTTTAAAAAATGTGTCATAAGTTCTTTTATCAGTCCGTTTGTATCGCTCTTACCTGAAGCTGCAGTGTATCGGCTCTCCACCAAAGTATTAATATTTGTATTTAAATAATAAATATTGTATTCATTTTCCGCTAAAGGTTGTATCTCCTTTTTCTTACAGGATACAAGAGTTATAGAAAGTAGAAGCATTAATATAATCACAAATTTGTTTCTCACTTCTTATCCCTCCTTTTTACATGATTTAGAGGAATTCTGACTGTAAACGTAGTCCCCTCGCCCTCTTTACCGGAAACCTTTATAATACCGTCATGTAAATGAACTACATTCCTTGTAATAGCAAGTCCCAATCCGGTACCTCCTGTCTGCCTGGACCTTGCCTTATCTATGCGATAAAATCTTTCAAAGATAAGATCTCTATACTCAGGGGCTATTCCGTCTCCCGAGTCTTTTACCTTTATATAGAAAAACTTGTGATCCGCGTCAATACTTACCTTTACAAAACCGCCATCCTTGTTATATTTGATTGCATTTTCTATAAGATTATTTATGGCAAGTGACAACTTGGTCTCATCCACATCGGCACTTACCTCTCTGATGGTCTCAAAAGTCATTTCTATATCACGCTTTTGCGCTATAGGTCTCAGTCTTTTCAAGATTTGTTTTATAAGCTGATTTATATCAACCTGCTCGGTCACCAAAGTGGTAGCTGACTTATCAAGCTTCACCAAAGAGAGAAGATCGTCTATTATCTTTGCCTCTCTGTCTATCTCATCTGAAATATCTTGCATAAACTCCGCATACATCTCATTCGGTACATTTTCCATACTCATTAAAGAATCCGCCAATACTCTTATAGATGTAATAGGTGTCTTTAACTCATGAGACACATTAGCCACAAACTCATCTCTGGATTTATCCGCATCCTGTAACTTTGCGAGTGTGGTATTGATATTTTCAGAAATAGATTTGGTCAGCTGATATTCATTATGCTCTATCTTTTGATCAAGCTTTCCATAACCTATGCTTGATATGTCATCTCTTAAATTTATAAGCGGCCTTAACAGCCTTCCGCCTATGATAACAGAAAACACAAATACTATTGCTGTAAGTGTTATATATAAAAACCTCTCTGTATTTCCGACACCTTCGGCTACTGAGACCAAATTCTCCGTAGACGCAATAAACATTAAGACTCCGTCTATATTCTGATTATCAATATTCTCATATATAGGCATTGTTTGCAAAATATATGATTTGGTCTTATTGTATATATTTGTATTGTTGCCGTTGAATGTTTCTATTATTTCCGGAGAGATATTTATCTTACCTGTTGCCAGATTAAAAGTATCTTCAATAGTTGTATAGGATTTATCTATTATAACTATTCTACCGTTATATATATCCGCCACTGTGTCTATCTCGGATCTTATAACCTCTCTGTTATCGGAATTTTTCAAAAAATTTCCTCTTGTGAGCTTATTGCTGAGCATAAGACATTTTGTCTGCAACTCTATTTTTCTGGCATCAACTCTTGAGGTGAAATTTGTACGACTTACAATTCCTCCATATATAAATATAGGTAAGACACCGAAAAGTAAAAATACTACAGACAAAAGCACTCTCAAATTTATAGGAGGCAGTTTAAATTTCGTTTTTTTCTTTTCAACATCCATAATCTTACTTATTACTTGACTTCCTTGCTGCAGCAATAGCTACTGTTCCCGGTCCGATATGTGTTGCCACCGAAAGTGAGAGATTAACTATATCCACTTTTCCAAAAACAGGCTCAAGCTCTGTTGCAAATTCATTCGCAAAATCAAGCGCATCGTATTGTGCTATCATTACTCTGGAATTTTTAGCATCCGGATCATCAAGTCTCTCCGCAAGATCCTTTTTTAACGCTTCAAGCATTATCTGCTTTGCCTGTTTAAATGTTCTGGCTTTTCCATAAGCATCAATCTTTGATTCATGAATTTGAAGTACAGGCTTTATCTTCAGCAATGAGGCCAGAGCGGCTGCCATAGGTGTAATCCTTCCGCCCTTTTTAAGATATTTCAAATCACTTACCATCAAATAGATTCCCGACTTGCCTGCATCGGCTTCAAGCTTTTCCTTTATCTTTTCAGGTGACATGCCCTCTTTAAGCATCTCTATTGCATCCAAACCGGCACTTATCTGTGTGATTGATATTCTCTTATTATCCACTACAAATACCTTTCCGAAGAACTCATCCTCATTTGAAAGCATTATTGCTGTATCACATGAACCTGAAAGCCCTGATGTCATAGGTATATGTATTATTGAATCATACTCTTTTAAAAGTTCATTCCACAGATTCATCACCTCTTCAGGTGAAGGCTGTGATGTCACTATATCGGCACCGTTCTTTTGTAATCTTAAGAACTCATCATATGTAATATCCTTACCGTCCAGATACTCTTTTCCGTCTATCATAAACGGCATAGGCAAAATATACATGCCAAGCGCTCTTGCCTCTTCCTTTGTCAAACCACTGTTACTATCCAATACAACTGCTGTACTCATTAGCCTCTATCCTTACCCTTTGCTATTTCATCAATTACATTATTTTTAATCATATCATCTATGATATCATTTCCGCTTTTTTCTTCATCCTCTTCCATCTTTGCATGCAACACATAGACTGCACATACAAAGACAAGTATCAAGATGAGCACTGCTATTCTGATCATTTAACCACTTCCTTTATAATTCTGAGTGCATTTTTATATGTTATATTTTCAATAAGACTTGCGCTAAAGCCTTCCCTCTCCATCGCATCTGTCAGGCATCCGGTTCCCCCGGCATCCTTCCACTCTAAAATATCACTGAATCCGTCATAGTCTGAGCCTAGAGCTACAAACTCACTTCCTCCGACATTTACCATATATTTCAGCATATCTATAGTATCGTCTATATAAGCTTTTCTTTCTCTGTTTGAAAAATTCTTCGATAAGAACTCAGGATAAAAGTTAAGCCCCGAAATGCATCCTTTATTTGCCATCTTCTTTATCATATCATCAGTCAAATTTCTTGGATGATTGCATATGGTTCTGGCATTTGAATGACTGGCAACAAAAGGCTTTTTTCCAATATCAATTATATCATAAATTCCCGCATCCGAAAGATGTGAAACATCAACTATTATTCCCAACTCTTCCATTTTTTCCACAACTTCAAATCCGAAAGGTTTAAGACCGTTGACTTTATCAGGAGTATAGCCGACACATTCTCCGTTTTCTATAATTCGTTTATTACCGAAGCCTATGCAGTTTTCAAAATTCCAGGTAAGAGTAATCATCCTTACACCTCTGTTGTAGAAATGTATAAGATTTTCTATACTGCCCTCTATCGCCTCACCCTCTTCTATTGTGAGAAATGCCGATATCTTATTGCTGTCTATATTTTTTTGAATGTCGCTGTAGTTTTTGGCAAAAGCAATATCAAATGAGTTTTTCTCTATTTCCTGTTCATACAAATCAATCAATTCATTTACATATTTATACGGTGAGTTCACCTCTTTTAAATATGTAAACATAGCAAAGCATTGTAAAAGTACATCTGATTTTTTCAGCTTGTTTATATCAATCATTAAATCATTCTCTTTTAGACTTATACCTTTATTTTTATATATTTCACTGATTGTATCACAATGTAAATCAACTATCATGTTTCCCCTTTTTTCAAATCCTTATGCCACCATTTTCCTGATATAAATCTATATGCAAAATTTGACGATCGAAATACCCAGTCTATAATCATTGCACACCATACACCTATCGCTCCTATATGAAAAACATTGGCTATAAAAAGTGATGTTGCAAATCTGAATACCGCCATTGAAAACAGGCTTACTGTCATTGTAAACTTCACATCATTTCCTGCTCTTAGTGCATTTGGAAGTATAAAGCTTAAAGGCCATAAGAATACCGCCATTCCCATATGTATCCATACCAATACAGCAGTCAACTCCTTTGTGGCATCAGATACATTATATATGGAAATAAATACATTTTGAAATCCCAATATAAATATAGTAGGAATTATAATGACCACATATCCTATAAACATCAGTTTTTTTACATAATATTTGGCCTCTTTATAGTTTCCTGCGCCCACACATCTTCCTATGACCGTAATCATAGCAATACTTATCGCATTGCCCATGTTCACACCAAGTCCGTCAAGATTATTGGCTATGGCATTTGCCGCTATCTCCGCTCTTCCAAAGTTTGAAATTATGGAAACTACAGCAACTCTTCCGACCTGAAACAGTGAGTTTTCAATTCCCGAAGGTATTCCGATATAAAGTATCCTTCTCATATAGTCCATTCTCAGTCTGAATACCTCTTCTATCTTCAAATAAACTATAGCATTTTTATTCCTTGATGCAAGTATTGTTATAGCAATAGCAGCTACGCTTCTTGAGATAACACTTGGTATAGCCACACCGGCCACTCCCATATGTAATACAAAGATTCCAACACTGTTTCCGACTACATTTATTATATTCATAAGTATGCTGACTTTCATTGAAGTCTTTGAATCTCCTATGCTCCTGTATATAGCCGCACCTGAATTATATATTGCCAGCATAGGAAAACTTATTGCGGTTATTGTCAAATACTGTTTGCTTGCCTCAAACACCTCGTTATCTATATTACCGAAAAGTATTGATATAAGAGGATGAGCAAATATTATAACAAGTATGGAAATAATCACGGAAACAGAAAATGTCATAATCTCAAGCTGAGCCGCCGCAGTGCATGCATCATCGTTTTTTCTTGCACCTATAAACTGGCTGATTACTACGGCACCACCGGTTGCAAGTGCAGCCAGCAAAGATATAAGCACATTGTTTACCATATCAACAAGAGACACTCCGGATACTGCCGCTTCACCTGCAAAGCTTACCATAACGGTATCCGACATTCCTACAGCTATGGCCAGAAACTGCTCGATAATCAGAGGAACTATGAGTAGTTTCAAATCAGTATTACTGAATAATTTTCCGGCATATTTTTTATTATCCTGCTCCATATATTCTCCATATAACTGTCGCTTTATAAGTTCTCACTCACCAGTAAATATCCCGAATGTGGTTCTATCTCCATGCTCACATGGCCGTTATCATTAAAATATGTTACTATTCCTACATTGTAACCTGTAGGATTTGTATATATTACTCTGCTTATAGCCGCATTATCTCTCATGCCTGTGAGATAGAGCGGAATATCTATTTTCTTTTTTTCTCTTCCGGTATGAATTATAATTACAGATACATTATCTTTTAAAACTCTGGCATAACCTACTATACCGTCTTTTGAAATAAGTTTTATCAAAGATCCATGTTTTAACTCTTTTCTTATTCTATGCCATCTGTTCATATATCTGTGATACTCTAAAAGTTCAAGATTTTCATTTCCCCATGGATACGTTCTCCTGCTGTCCGGATCTGTAAAACCGCATACTCCAACCTCATCGCCATAATATACTGTAGGTGCACCGGGCAGAGTTAGCTGCATCATTATGGCCTGCCTCATAACCTCAAGCTTTACACCTGAACTTGCATCCTCTGATTTATGAGTATTTATTCTTCCTACAATACTGTTTGTTCTTGTTAAGAATCTGGAATGATCATGGTTTGAAAGCTGAATCATAGATACAAGTGCTACATCATAATGCATCTTTCCAAGTGCATTCTTTAACATCATAAAGAACACATCTGCATTTCCCTTAAGGCTCATATCCTCTCTGTCCGAATGTTTCTCTAAGCCTGTCAAAAACCAGCTCACCGGCTCCATAAAGCCGTCATAGTTCATTACTCCGTCCCAACACTTACCGTCCAGCCAAAAGCTCGGATCTCCGTAATGCTCGGCAAGAATAATTGCATCCTTGTTTACGGATTTTACCGCATCTCTGAACATTGTCCAAAACTTATGGTTAAACTCTTTTGTATAGCCAAGATCTGCCGCTACATCAAGTCTCCAACCGTCCACATTAAAAGGTGGTGATATCCATTTCTTTGCAATTCTAAGTATCTCATCAACCAGCTTTTGACTGTTTTCATAGTAGAGCTTCGGCAAAGTATCATGTCCCCACCAGCCGTCATACTCTGTTCCGATAAAGTTAAAATATGATCTGAACTCACTTTCTTTTGACCAATATGCACCTATCGGATATTCTTCATCTGCTCTTTTATAGATTCCTTCTTTATCCATCCACTTATTAAAAGATCCGCAGTGATTAAATACCCCGTCTATAATAACTTTGATATTTCTTTTATGAGCTTCATTTACAAGTTTTATAAACACTTCATTACTTGCTTCAAGATTTTTTTTACTTGTAACTCTTTTTACATACTTTGTGGCATTTTTATTGTCACTGTCAAACTCTCCCAGAACTCCGTCCGTATCCTCCACAATTTTTCCTATATGCGGATCGATATAGTCATAGTCCTGCGTATCATATTTGTGATTTGAAGGTGATACAAAGAGAGGGTTAAAGTATATCACCTCAACCCCAAAGTCCTTTAAGTAGTCCAGTTTTTGTAAAACGCCCTCCAAGTCTCCGCCATAAAAATATCCCACATCAAAATTTGAAGGATATTCATTCCAATTTTCCTTATGTTTTACAGGTAAACCTATATATATGTATTCATCATCCACAACATCATTTGTTTCGTCTCCACGATTGAATCTGTCGATGAAGATTTGATACATCAAAGCCCCCTTTGCCCAATCAGGCAAAGTAAAGCTCTTGTTGTATTCAAATAATGCATCTTCTTTTAAATAGTCTGTGATACCGAATCTCGTAAAAAATAAAGTATTTTTACCGTCAATTATCTTAAAATAATACTTTAAATAATCCCTATCCTCTAAATCTGCGTAGTAAAAGTCGAAATACTCGCTT
>ERZ772977.806-NODE-806-length-18196-cov-8.033791_pt1 | contig 18196 bp, 11 predicted proteins | sample MGYA00511131_ERZ772977 | MGnify/ENA primary metagenome ERZ772977 (study PRJEB29015, sample SAMEA2737935) | human oral metagenome | biome: human oral; feature: human-associated habitat; material: dental | place: China | collected 2151 ...
CCGGCTCCAGGGCGACGATCGCCCGCTCGTAGGAGCGGAAATCCGTCAGCGCGAGATCGCTAAGATACACGCTCTCTCCGTCGCCCGCCCGCCTTGCGCTTCATCCGCCGTAGGTGCGGATCGGCATGAGCAAAAGGCGGAATTCCTGATCGTCCTCGCCGTCGATTTCGGGCTGCGCGGTGAGGACGGCCGGTTTCGAAGCGCTCGTAAACGACAGCCGGACATAGGGGGCCGACGTCGCCCCGAGCCCCTCCTGGAGAAAACTCGGGTTGAAGGCCATGACGATGTCCTCGCCGTGAAGCGTCGCCTCGAGCGCCTCGCTCGTCTGGGCGTTGTCCCCCTGGCCCGCTTCGAGGATCACCTGGCCTTCGCTGAAGGAAAGCCTGACGGCGGAGTTCTTTTCGACGACGAGCCTCGCGCGCTTGATCGCATCGAGCATCTCCTGGCGCCCAATGACGGCGTAGCCCGTCGCCTCCGAGGGGAAGAGATTGCGGACCTGCGGGTACTCGCCGTCGATGAGTCGGGCGACATTGTGGCGGCCGGCCGCCGAAAAGCCGATCATGCCCGTCCGGCCCGAGTTGTCTATCGCGAGTTCGACCTTGCCTACGGATCCCAGCGCCTTTGCGATATCCGACAGCCGCGAGGCCCGCACGAGGATCCTGTGCGAGGCGTCCTCGTTCGCAGGCTCCCACGTCAGGTCGCGCACCGCGAGCCGGTAACGGTCCGTGGCCATGAGCGACATCGTCTTCCCCTCGATCTCGATGCACACCGAGACGAGAAGCGGAAGAGTGTCATCGGAGGAAGCGGCCGTCACCACCTGCGCGACGGTCTCCTGCCAAAGAGCCCCGTCGACGACGCCGGAGACCTCGGGCATGGGCGGCGGCGACGGGTAATCCTCGAGGGGCATCGACTGCATAGAGATGTGCGACGACCCGCACACCACCTCGAGCTTGGCGCCTTTCAGCTCCATGTCGATCGGCTTGTTGGGCAGGGCCCTGGCGAAGTCCGAGAGAAGCCGGCCGTGGACCAGCGTCGTTCCGGGCTCGTCGACGGCGGCCTCTATCACGGCGTGCGAGGAAATGTCCGGGTCGTAGGAGGATAGGGCGACGACGCCGTCCTTGTCCGCTTCGATCTTCATTCCCGCGAGAACGGGAAGGGAAGGGCGCGAGGGGATCGTGCGGGCAACCCACGAAACGGCGTCGGCGAAGACGTCGTGCTCAACCCTAAGCTTCACTACAGACCTTCTTTCTTTGAATCCTTAAAGGATATACCTAACTCCACTTTACGCGAGAACGACTTGGCCGTCGTCGATATCCGCCTCGTTGCGCAGTCCGAGACCGACCGTTCCCTGTACTAGATAAGTTCTTAGTAGTAGTTGTAGCACCTGTGGAATCGGTGGATAACCGGACTTTTGTCAGTATTGTCAACGGATTTTGCTGTGGATGGAACTGTGCGGAACTTGGGAGCAAAACTCGGGAATCAGTGGATGAGACACTTTCGACCTTGAAAGATCCACAGACAAAAAGCTCTTGTCCACAGAGAATCAGGGGTATGCCACAGCCTCATGCACAGTGCGTGTGGATTCCACAAGCGCCTGGCACACGGCGAACCGCGTGAATCTCGGGCCTGCGCCGGGCTGTGAGAAGCCCGGGCACGGCGATTGCGCGAATCCGGCGGGCGGCCGCGGCGAAGCCCGGACACGCGGATTACAAAGAAGCCTGCTGGGCGGCTTGCTTGATTCGGCTCGTCAGCTCGGAAACCTGGTTGTACGTGGTTTGCCGCTCGGCCATCTGCTTGTCGATCTTTCGGCACGCGTGCATCACGGTGGTGTGATCGCGCTTGCCGAAAAGGTGGCCGATCTTAGGAAGCGACAGCTCCGTCATTTCCCTGCACAGGTACATGGCCACTTGGCGAGCCGAGACGAGGACCCTGCTTCGATCGGTCGATATCATCTCCTCAATGGAAATGTCGAAGTACCCAGCCGTTTGACTCATGATGAGAGTCGCGGTGATCTCGATGGCGTCGGGATTGGCTATGAGGTCCTTGAGTATCATTTCCGCCAATCCGAGGCTGATCGTCTGCTTCGACAGATCGGCGAAGGCTGTGACTCGCCGAAGGGCGCCTTCCATCTCGCGCACGTTCGTCAACATGTGGGTCGCGATGTACTCGTTGACCTCTCGGGGAACCGTGAAGCCGTCCGAGTGGGCCTTCTTCTCCAGGATCGCGATCCGAGTTTCGAGATTGGGACGGTCGATGTTTGCCGTCACGCCCGAATTGAAGCGAGAGAGCATGCGCTCCTCGAATCCGTTGAGGAGGTTGGGAGACACGTCTGACGTAATGACGATTTGCTTGTTGGAGTTCGTCAGCGCGTTGAAGGTGTGAAAGAACTCCTCAACCGTCGAGTCCCGTCCGCCGATGAATTGAATGTCGTCGATGAGCAGGATGTCCACCGTGCGGAACTGGTTTTTGAACTCGGCCTGGTGTCCGTCGCGCACGGAGTTGATGAAGGCGTTCGTGAACTCCTCGGCGCTCACGTAGCGGACTTTGATCGAGGGAAAGAGATTGAGAGCGTAGTTTCCGATGGCATGCATGAGATGGGTCTTGCCCATCCCGGAATCTGAGTAGAGGAAGAGGGGATTGTATGTCGTCCCGGGCGATTCGGCCACGGCCAGCGACGTCGCCGTGGCAAAGCGGTTGTTGTCTCCAATGACGAAATTGTCGAAGGTGTAGCGCGGATTGATGCGCGCTTTCTGCGATCGTGCCGCGGTGTCGGGGCGTTTGGCAAGCGCCTCCTCCGCGATCGTCGTCTGATCGACGTAGCGAATCCCCTGTGTGAAGGACTCGTGCGATTCGTCCGGCTTGCTCGGGAGCAGCGGCTCGCCGCCAGACCCGGAGGTGTCCAGGTGCCTGGGTCGAGGCCTTGCATAGCCGGCTTCGACGTCCGTTGAGCTTTCCCTGTACTTCGCGGTTTCTGAAAAAGAATGCTCGGAGGATCTGGACATTCCAGGATAGCGAGGCTGCGAATAGTCCGACGTCGCAGAATCCGAAGCGTCACCCTCTTCCGCTTCGACGCCCGACGACGCCAACGACGACGGGGCCAACGACGGCATGGTCAACGAGGACGCAGGCAAAGGATCTTCCGAGGCCGCGAGGACGCTGGGAGCGACTGCGCTGGGTGCAATGCTCGACGCCATTGTCCCGACGGGCTGGGACTCGTTCACACTCGGATCGACGGAGATGACGATGCGCACGGAGCGTCCGAGTATGTTCGAGAGCATCGAGGTCATCGTTTCGGAGACGTGCTCCTCGATCCAGGTTTTCACAAACTCGGACCCCACGGCGATCATGAAGATCTCGTCCACCCAGGCCAAAGGATGGGCCATACGCACAAAAGCGGCCTGGGAATCCGAGAGCGAGCCGTCTGCGCGCAGTAATTCGGTTGCCGCATTCCACGCGTCTTTAGCCGGATTACCGTCACTCATTGGAACTCCTTGGACGTGTGAGAACCCACCGCGCATTGCCTCCTGCGTGGGACCTGACCAATTTGAACACAGCCTTGGGGACAATGCAACAGGTTTATCCACAGCCTTGTCCACAACTGTGGAAATTACATCGATGTTGTTCACAAGGAGATTTGCCCGTTTTGACGCCGGACATTCGAAGATCGATATTTATCCACAGGTGTGGACACAGATGTGAATAACAAACGTGTAGTTTGTCGATAGCGAGACCCCCTTGAGATTCCACTCACCAGAGGGGACGCTGCGTTGACCCCTGAGCGGACCCTCGCGTAAAGTTGTTTAGTCATGTGTGCCTCGCACACGAGCAGTCTTCGCGAGACTTCCTCGCGCCGTCTTAGGGAGAACAACCGTGACCAAGCGGACTTTCCAGCCCAACAACCGCCGCCGGGCCAAGGTGCACGGCTTCCGCAAGCGCATGTCGACCCGCGCCGGCCGAGCGATTCTCGCTGCTCGCCGTCGCAAGGGTCGCCGTTCGCTCTCTGCCTGACGTGCTTGCTGCCGAGAACCGCATGCGGCGCTCGGCGGAGTTCGCCCAAGCCTTCCGAGGCGTTCGAGGCGGATCTGCCAGGCTTCTCGTAGCAATCGGCGCAGATCCTTCCGGCTTCGACCGGTCCGGCGCAGATTCTATAAGCAGCGTCACCGACCTTCCGCCGAAGGTCGGTTTTGTCATACCCAGATCTGTCGGAAACTCGGTCGTCAGGCACCGTCTCTGTCGGCAGCTTCGCCATCTCATGAGGACGCGCGTTCAAATTCTTCGCCCGGGTGAGCTCGTTTCCGTCCGTGTCTTTCCGCCGGCCAAAGGCGCCAGTTCCCAAGATCTGGCCGCCGACCTTGACCGCTGCATCGCTTCGGTTCGCCACAAGGAGTCGCTTCGCGAGGGTCGCAGGGAGCCGCTTGACGAGAGTATGGAGGGGTCGATTGGCGGCAAAGGCCGCAACGAGGTTTTGCCGGTCAGCGCTCCCACCGATACGGGAAATTCCAGCGAGAGCGGCGAGCGATGAGTTTTCTCACCAGATTTCTTTCCTGGCCCATTCGGGCCTATCAGCGGTGGCTTTCTCCAGGCTTTCCGGCAAGATGCCGCTACGCGCCGACATGTTCGCAATACGCGTTGGAATCTCTGCGAATTCACGGAGTCTTGAAAGGTACACTACTAGGAGTATGGCGAGTTCTGCGGTGCAACCCGTGGAGCAAAGGCGGAGTGGACAGGGTTCCCCCCAAAGGACGGTGGCCCTCGAAGCCCCTGGATGTGGACGAGCTTCACGCTCTCTACGAGCGGGAGGACGCGGAAGCGGCTCTAGTGGGCGATCGCCGCGGCGGCGAGGTCTGCTCGGCCTCGCAAGCTTGACAGCAAGAGCGGGTAACCGCCGAATACGAAAGAAGTAGCGTGGATACAATCCTTTTCCCACTCATGTGGGTGATCGCATGGATCATGGAGATCCTGCGTCGGGTCTTTGTGGCGTTCGGCCTTCCAGACGGCGCGGGCGCGGCGTGGGTTTTGTCGATCATCGGCCTCACCGTCGTCGTCCGTCTTCTGGTGCTTCCTCTTTACAACAAACAGATTCGATCCTCGCGCCAGGCCCAAGTCATCCAACCTGAGGTCCAGAAGATCCAGAAGAAGTACAAGGGCAAGAAGGACATGGTTTCCCGGCGCCGAATGCAGGAGGAGATGCAGGCGGTTTACCGCAAACATGGAACCTCTCCTTTTGCCACGTGTCTGCCGATGCTGGTCCAGATGCCCATTCTTTTCGCGCTTTACAGGGTTATCTCCGCATTCCCGGGCATTTCCAGCGGGCGACGCGAGGCATTGGGCCCTATCACCAAAGAGCTTGCGACGGACTTCGAGAAGTCCACGGTTTTCGGAGCGCCGCTCGCTACAAACTTCAGAACTGCGGCGTCGACCAACAGCCAGATTGTCATTGGAGTGCTGGTCCTCATCATGAGCGCCACGATGTTCTACACGCAGCATCAGCTCATGCGCAAAAACATGCCCGAGTCCGCTTTGGACAAGAGCAACCCGATGTACCGCACACAGCAGATCATGATGTACGGCATGCCGATCATGTACATCTTCATGGGTGGAGTCCTTCAAGTCGCGGTTCTGGTTTACTGGGTCGCGGGCAACATCTGGAATCTGTGCCAGCAGGCTTGGTTCATTCGCAACAATCCGACGCCCGGATCGCAAGCCTACAAGGAACGCCAGAAGCGCCTTCGGGAAAAGCGCGAACGCAAGGGCCTGAGCAAGGAGGAGATCGAGAAGCTTGAGTCCGAGGACGCCGCTCGCGCAGGAGGTCGGGTTCAGCCTCTCGGCAAGGAAAGGTCGAAGAAAGCTGCGGCGAAGGCAGCCAATCGAGCGCTTCACAATGACGCCGACGACTCTGATGTCGATGAAGCCGACTCCGACAAACCTGAAGAGGTTCGCGGCAAAGACGGTTTGACCGAGGCTGAGCGGGCTCGACGTCGCTACGAGCGGCGCCAAGCGGAACGAGCGCGCGCGAAGAACAAGGCTGCCAATCGAAAGAAACGCGTCCAACAGAACCAGAAGAAGCGAAACTTCTGATCCTTTGCTCGCCTTACTCCAACTATGAGTTTCTATGCATCAATGAGTCCTTCCCTAACCAACGATTCTCCTTGAGCCATGGCTTCACCCGAGCTTCGAAAGCTTCCCGGCCGGAGGTTTATACGCTTCCACGTCGGAGGAATTCCCAAGTTCGCAACTACCAATCCCCACAACTACAACTACTTTTACGCACTGCAGCGGTGCTTGCCGAAGAAAGGACGATCCGATGGCTGACAGGGCCGAACTCGTCAAGAAGTTAAACGACGAAGGCGATTTTGGAGCCGACTACATTGAGGAGCTTCTCAACATAGCCGACTTAGACGGAGACATCGAAATTGGCGTCGAGGCCGATCGCGCGTCTGTTGCGGTCGTGACGGAGGGCGTCGCCGACCGCAGGCTCAAACGTCTCATCGGTCAGGGAGGCGAGGTCCTTGATGCTCTCCAGGAGCTTACTCGTCTGGCCGTTCAAGCGAAGACCGGCGAGCGTAGCCGTCTCATGCTTGACATCGCCGATTACAGAGAATCACATCGTCAGGAGGTCGCAGCAATCGCTCGCGAAGCGGTTGCCTCCGTTTTGGCCAACGGGGAGCCCGTCTCCCTGGCGCCGATGAATCCGTTTGAACGAAAGGTCGTTCACGACGTCGCCGCTGCCGCCGGCCTCACCTCCGACTCCGAGGGACTCGGCAATGCGCGCCATGTGATTGTCAGTGAGGCTGCTGCCGTCGATGAATCCTTGGAAGAAGGCGAATCCCCGGAAGAAGGGGCAGTTTCCGATTCTGCCCCCTCTGGGTCCGATGATGTCGTGTCTGCTGGTGTGGCTGATGATGCTTCCGTTGACGTCGCGGGTAAATCGACAGATCCAATCGACGCCGAGAATGCCGGCAAGAGCTCAACGGCGTCGGCTACAAAGTGAACTTGATCGTGGACGACAACAGTGTGCTCGCGGAGGCCCCTCCCTCGGGAGGGGCCTCCCACTTTGGGCAGGATACGTGGCAACAGCTGGTGGACTATGCAGGAATGCTCGAAAGGGAAGGCGAGCTGCGCGGATTGCTTGGTCCTCGTGAACTCAAGCGCCTATGGACTAGGCATCTCCTCAATTCCATGGCAATCCTCGATTTCATCCCGTTTGAAGCGAAGGTCGTCGACGTCGGCTCCGGCGCTGGCTTTCCGGGTGTCGTCGCCGCGATAGTTCGCAAGGATCTTCGCCTTGTCCTTGTCGATTCGATGGAGCGGCGAGCACGCTGGTTGAACGACGTTGTCAAGGATCTCTCTGCCGAACGTTGAAGTTGTCCATGCACGATCCGAAGACCTTGTCGGCAAGGTAGACGCGGATACTGTCACGGCGAGGGCGGTGGCGGCGCTGAGAAAGCTGCTCCCATGGACAATGCCGCTACTCAAAGGCGGCGGCTCGTTGTTGGCGCTCAAAGGAGCTCGAGTCGATGAGGAGATTGATGATGCAATTCACCTTCTGCGAAAGTATCGCGCGAAATGGGCCGACGTCCATGTGGTGATTCCGTTTGGAACGACGGAAGAGACTCGCGTACTGGAAGTTAGGAAGAAGCAAACGAATAGACATAGGTGAGTATGTCCTACGTGTCATATACTCTTTCGACGCGTCGCCGTCAAACCTTATGTTTTCTACGTTTACGGTCTATGTAAGCTGCTATTACATTATATGGATAGTATATTGTGTCGTCGATGATTGATTATATTATGACGTATATACCTAGACTATAGGATTGTTTCTACATAAAAATCTCAATGCGAATACACATTGACTCCTTTTGATCTGCTATTTGTTTATCCTATGGTTTTTGTAATTTAAATAGAGTATGTTCTTAAGCTAAAGATTTTCTAGTTATGACTTTGATGCGTTTGCTGTCTACGTATTCGGTTCTAATAATTCTATTTTATTCACGTTGTGGCCGTATATTTTTACTTATGTTCTTACCTAGTAGTCCATTCCGCCGAGTAGCGAGCTATTTGAACTACGGATGATTGAAACAGAATGTCAAAGTCGAATCGTTGGTCCAACAACGTTCTATGTTTATCGCAACCAGCGCCATCGGCGAGGGGCATCTTTTGCTCGTAGGGCAAATCTATTCGGAGTTAGTGCTGTACCGTTATCGAGCCGTTGCCGTTATGGTACTCCTTGAAAACATTTTGTTCGGTTTAACAGATTAGTCTTATCGGTTATGGTCTATGAGGTCGATGGGCAAAGCGGATTTTCAATGACGACCATATTTGAAATTATCTGTCTGTGTCTGTGTCTGTGTCTGTGTCTGTGTCTGTGTCTGTGTCGAAAAGCTATGCCATCAAGTTTGCTTCCTAGTTATCCTCGCCTTAAACATACGTAATGTGCATATTTTTATCTATGATTTTATATTTTATTTATCCTATTAGAATATCGGTCTATACATTATGAGCTGTTTTGACGCTAGTAAGCGTTAGCAATGCAGCCACCGACTTTAACGTTTCAGCGGTTCAATTGATCGACGATCATTTTGTTTTGAATGCTCCAGAGCTCAGAAACTGCGACGGACTGCGAATCATCTCGTCTGTTACAGCTAGTAATGTGGCTGAAGGCGAGACTCATTTCTATTTTCACATACTTGGCAACGCGTATCTCTATCGGGGCATTTAGCTATTTTACGGCGATGATTGCTCCTGTTTTACACTTCGTGTCGGGAAGTTCGTGGATGCTAGAAGACTAAAGGCCTCGAATTTTGTGCCTGCAGACCGCCAAAAGTCGTTTAAAGTGGGATCATAGGCCATAAGGAAAGTGGCTACTTAGCTCCCATCGCAGTGATCCTGATTGCAATGGTAGATATGGACAGCTGGTGCCGTGGACGGAGAGGCCGATTTGAATGATACTGATAACGGTCACTTCGATGACCTTGCCTGCAGTTGCCATTCTCCACTTCGGTTGTGGTTAGTGTTAAGTTTCAAGCGACTTTGTACTTGTCGGTATTGTGATCGGATTAGTGCGCGGGTTGAGTGATGCTCGACTGATGGGTTTATACGGCGGTGACGCCCCAAGCCAGTTGGATCGATCTGTTTTTGGGGTTCTACTTTATCTGTGAGATAGCAGTTATCTGCAGTTCGTTCAGGCTCAAGCTACCTACATTTTAGAGACAATTTGATGATTCAAATGATGAGCTTCGTGGCCTGGACGCGGAGCATCGTGGTCTTAGGTCCGTTCAGAAGACTTGTCATTTTGCCGTTTTCAAGACCTTGTAGTTGGTCGTAGGACTGAGGTGATTTCTTTGCGTAGGAGCTTCGTTTCAGAGGTTCTCGTTGTATTCCATCTTGATCGAAGAGGATCGATTGAGGCCGATATGTCTCAAGTTCGATACGCAGTCCATTTTCCTCTATCTAAACGCAGCCGACAGAATCGACCAGGTGGACTCTAATTGTCTGGTGCCTGTGTCGGCAAAGGGATTGGATCATTAACGGTCGGTTACATACCACGCCTGAACAAAGTAGACGTTTACCGTGTACGGGATGCCGCTGATTTTGCCGTCCCTAAGTCAGCTCACTCGCCGACTCAGTGTGTTGGTTTGATAGATCGTGGTTCGCCTACCTGTTTACAGGCAGAGAGGCGATGAGACTAACCTTTGATCGATGCTTGACTACGGCGCTCAAGTGAACGGAGTCTTTTGATGAGCCTTCATGCTTTTGACAATTGGACAGAGCGATCGCGGACCAGAGTATCTCGTACCAGAATGATCTCGGACAGCGCTGGCTAGGTCAGTTGGGTTAGTCCAATATTTCAGCTGTTCACTCAGTTTCGACAGTCGCTTGTTGGGTGCCCTACGCCGTGACTCTTCGACTCTTCATACTCGCTTACTTAACTTCGAACTATTCGCAACCATGTCTGCGAGCGGACTAGTACCCGACGATTTGAGCTTCGGTGAGCAAATAGTGCTGTACGAAGAATCACGGTGTATCTTCTATCTTGCCGGTTTCATGTGAAACGATTTAAAGCACTCGCAATATTCTGTCGTTACTCCAAACGTCGGGCGGCGAGTAACGTGACGCGTGCCTGTATGGCTCAAGTTTGCAAAATGATATCTAGGAGCCGATTGAGCGATCGTGTTGCCGCCACGGTGCCGGTCGCCATTAGCCCGTGGTCACAGCCTAAGGCATATGCGTCAAGTAATGTCATTAACGAAATGACAAGCATTTCGAATCAGGACAAGTGAACTAATCAGCGCTCGTGCTTTCGAAGCGCGTCTACGATAAGCATCGGCAGCGCGTCTACTTGGATTGGTGCTAACTAAATTCAGGTAAGTGCGCTTCCATTTATAAGAACGATATGGATGGAATCTGACGATAGCGATCCCCGCCTTCATACGGGTTATGAACGATGAATGCGGTTGCAGCGATAAACAGGTAGACAGCTAATGCTGGAAGCTGCTTATGCTTCGCATCCCTGCGGTAAACTGGACAAGTTCGTACTACCGTGGGTGTTGCGTTTTATGCTTACAGTCTGTGACGCACTAACACATTTTAGCTGTATGCGGTCACGATCTAGATGCCTTGTAAAATCACAATCCGACGAAAATCTTTGGTTAATCTAACTAGTTGACGACTGCTACTCAGTGCCTGTTGCGGCATTTAACTATGCCGTCGACGTTTCACGTGGAACAGTGTGGCGAAAGTGGTTCGATGTCATTAACGGCGATTGCCTGATTATCAGCGGCGACATAGTAGTTATGCGCTATACCCTCCACCAGAAGTACTCCTATCACAATTAGAATAACCAGTAGTTGTTAACTTAGTTATAACATGCGTCAGTCGCATGGGTTCAGGATTGCGTTCAGGTTAAAATGCCCGTCGATGAACATACACCTATGTCTGTTGCACAGAAGTGGATGAGAGAGTCAGCGACGGTAGTGCCATCGCTCTTAAGCCGGTTCGCTCCTTGAGTTAAATCCAAAAGCGTCTGTTTTTCGCGGAGAGCAGTACGTAAACCGCGTAAGGACACATAAGTTGCGTAGCTGATTAGCTGACAAACCGAGCAAATATGGCTGTCATAATTGAGCTTATCTGATACGACAGCTTACCTAGACTGTTGAGAGCGCACTACTGGAGATAAAAGGTCTGTGAAGCTCCGACGGTTTGGAGCTTAACGGTTGTTACTGGAACTGACTGGCAACTAGTGGACTGAGTAGCGACGCGATGGTGAGCTGTCGAGTCGGCCGGGCTGACTACAGGACACTGCGAGTTTGGGCCGATATCTGAAAAACGGGATCAGAAGATTACTTCGAAGTTCCGTACCTTCAACAAGATCTCTCCGCTTCAAACGGGTAAATGGTCTGCGCTCCAGGCAAGACGAGACGATACAAATCCGTTGCTGGGAAAACGGATTGAGCGTATAGAAGCATTCACTTCTGGTTTCACGTGAAACGCGCTGATGCACTATCCAACTGGTCGTGGTAACTATTCCCAAACTCGCTCTGTGTTGGTTGGGCGCTTTACTTACGGCCATCGGCATGAAGTGGCTGTGTACAAGCTGCTTGGTTATGTACCGCTTACATCGATTGGAGGCGCCCAAAAGTTTCCATAAGGATCCGAATCTGCAGTTAATCAAGGCGGAGCTTGAATCTACTTGCGCTGACTCACGTAATGAAGCTGGCTGCAAGTAGCAGTCGGTTATGGCACGCGAAATCGGCTGTGGCGCGCGAACGACGGGCACTGCTCAGCACTGCTCATGCAATACCTTAACGTTCCGCAGAACCGCTACCGTTTCACGTGAAACCGAGCAAGATTGAGGCTCATTTGGCTTGCTTGAAACGGGATTTTTGCACCGACATGTCGATCGCGCGGTGCTCTGGTGGCACGGCTATGCACGTGCTCGTACGGTTTCGAAGGAATGAGGGCCACGGCCGAGTCCCGGTTGGATTCTTTAGCCTGTAAGGCCGTGAAGCTCTAGTGGCGGTGGCTTCTGGAAGTAGCTGGCAACGCGCATAATAGTTGTCAATGTGCATAACTGAGGTAATTACTACTCCACTGGCTTCGCAGCTTTGAACCAGGCCGTATAGCTGCGTCCATTTGGTACGAACGCTCGAAGCTCGTTAGGACTTTCGTAATCACGGCGACACGTCCCCAGACGTCTTCGAATAGCCGCATTCCATTAGTCCGACCTCCCGTAATATTGCGAAGCTCTGAAGGTGTAAAAGACGAAAGGGTACTAGCCCACTAACTTCACGAGCCGATACTTTCGTCCAACGTCAGCAGAGCTGACAAAAGACGTCGTCGGCCATCGAGTTTGAGGTGCCGGAGACCCCGCGGAGTTTATGAGCGAGGTGCTCATAGCTCATGGCGCAGCATGTTTGGCAGCTATCTGATTATCTCAGATACCGTTCGAAATAGTGGCCATACTAGATCCCGACTGAGTTACAAGGTTCGAAAGCAGAAGTAGTGTGTCGAATCGTAAGAGCGCGCATCTGACGTTTCACGTGAAACGACCATCGGTCTGGGATGGCCGCTAAGTAGTCGGATGATTTCGTGGCTATTGCATCATTACACGTAATAGGAGTTACTGACTGTCTATATTTGAGAAATAGCGGAGGGAAATAGCAGTTGAACTCCTCAACTTCGCTGAGGGAACCAGTTCACGATGGCGGTATTGATTGTCACCCGACTGTGTAACCCAATTCTGGGCGACTTGACTACGGGAAGGAAAATTCCGTGGCAACGCGCCATGGTTACGTTTTACATTGTTACAAGTTCGGCGGGTAGGACTGCAGTTACGAAGTCTATGGGCGCAATCCAGTTCCTTAGTAGTGGCCAACGTTTAGTTACCGGGTGGAGTATGCGTTATAGCCATGATTCATTAAGCGAGAGCGTTAACTCCACGGTTCTGCAAGGAAGCATGTTGATCCTCGGTGCGAATTTCGAGGTGGTGATGGAATCGCCGATGCAGCAAGTCCTCCCACTGAGTATCCTAGTTGTTACGCTGAGTGGGTACCTAGATCAGGTTCTGGGGCTAGAGCAAAATAGTCATTGGATCCCGCATTGACTGCAACTAACGGTTGGCGGCTCGTTGCTCAGAAGCAGAAGTAGTTGTCGTTCTCAAGGAAGGCGCCAAATGATACAGCACTTGCATAGGTCAACGATTCGACGTTTCACGTGAAACGGCAAGTTGGCAAGTTTGCCAGTCTTAGAAGGGATATAAACGCTTCTGTTGGACATCGAATAGACTGTCAAATGTAAATCTGGCTGGAGTTAGTCATTTCAGCCTTCCCGATAGCGACCGCTGGCTTGCTTTCCGAGGTCACGACCTGACACGCAGTAGGCGAACCAGTTGGTCGTCGCGGAACGAGTCGATGCTCTAAGTAAAAGTTAAAAGAGCGCCTATCACTACAGGTAAGTGGACGGCTGAAGCCCTTTTTGTTGTGTATGTGCTGGTTGAACATTCGGAGTAGGGCGTTGGTCTTGTTGATCTGTTCACCAAAGTTTGAAGGATCTAGAGTCTGATTGCGTTTCACGTGAAACATAGTCTACATGCGGCGTTCGTTGGCGACTACCGAAAGTAAAAATGTCATATTTAGCGTCTCCGAAGGCTGTGTGGATGTTGCTAGGTGTGTCAACTACGCAAGATGGTACGCTGCCAAATGACTTGATTAATTGAAACCAATAGATCGCTCGCCGAGTGGGAACGTTGCTGAAGGCCGGTGTCGCTAAACATAACTGGTGTCGATAAACGAGGCTGGTGCCGCTAAGTAAGGCTGGTGCTGATAAACGCAGGTTGTCTTCGCTGAATCGAGACCTTACAAGCCATGCCAAATCCGGAACTTGAACTCTGGCGTTATGTGGTGTCGACAAAACGTACTTAGGCTTGGTTTACGGTGCGGCTCCAACTGAGCGGCAATTCCGCTTAACGCATCGAAGTGAAGTATCGTGTTGCAAGAGCAATTTCCTACCAGTTACAAGTCGGCGAGTTCCTATCGGGATGAAGTTACTGTTTCTGGTATGTAAGGGCATTCCGAGTCAAGATTGCGCGCTCAACACTGAAGTAAGTAAGTGTATGAAAGTGGCTAGTGAGCTCAACGCGACGTCGGCTCAAAACGCTGAACTAGTCAAAATTTGATTTCGTTACGCGATATCGGTCTGTGTCTATTCGATGTCAGCCAGATCGGAGGCGTCAATACAGACACTCGTGACCCATAGATTTCTCCGGAGACGTCGCCATAGAACTGCTTTGTGGGTATCTGACGACTTGAGACTTAAAGCTGTTCTGTACCTAAGGTAATGCGAAGCTGTAAGCAACTGCATTGCGACCGACGTCGTGGACGTGCGACTGGAAACGTGGCGTTCCAGCGGGATGAAGATGGTCACGGAATAGATGCCGAGATTTCCGACCATGTATCCATGTTTGTGGTTGAAGCCCCTTCCTTTCCCATGTAGGTAGGTGGCTTGGGTCAAACTCCCATGGTTGAAGCAACAGCTCATTCATTAGATGTATACCCTATATCCGCCTGCCCTGTATGATCATTCAAACCCTGAACGTCTATCTCATTTGCCGATCGGCGCTACTTGGCGTTTCACGTGAAACGCCACTGCTTTGAAATGAGAACTGCTTTGTAACGAGAGGGCCGACAGTCTAGTCTCGTTGATGCATAGCAAAAACTATGTTGCTTCAAAGCCAATGACATAAGAGCGGTCAATTGTCTCCAGTTCGTCTTAGTACACTGCCTCGACACGATTCCTCTTTAGTGGTGGGTGGTAAGGCGCACTTCGATGACTCTGCGAGTTCAAAGCGTCTTCTGGTGCTGCTCGAATAATGGCACGTTTGAAAATAGAGCAGCATCAGCATATCTGATTAGTCGCGTCTGCTTCATGTGCGCAGTTTGTATCTCTGACTCTAATGCTCTGCTTGCCGAGAAGCCGAACTGGGACTGGAGTGACTCCTAAACAGTTCAAGTGTCTGCGTGGACGGCATAAGTGTATTCTGCTATCCGGTTTCCATGAGTGCTCGTGTCCCTATTTAATTAGGACCTCGTGTTCCTATTTAGTATTAGGACTCTCCACGTCGTTATCAGGTGACGTCGTCGCCTGACACGGTCGTTCCAGTCCGTTGGAGAGGTCAAGCAGACTAGTCACTTGTCTTTTGTTTAGAAAGACATGAAGACCTGATGGCACTGGGAAGGAACGCAACGCAATCCCTGGGGAGTGAAAAGAAAACGAGAGATTTGGTTCAATATAATAGCGAAGTATGTCTCGATGTTTGAATTTAGAGGAAAAGTAGGAGACAACGATCCTCTCGGTAGCTAGGCTGCGAACGACCAGGTTTTAGCCTAGACAGATCTTAGGCCGTGAAAGGTGGGATCTTAGACTGCGCACAAAGATGCCGACCGTTGCCTAGCGTGACGCACGTAAAAATACTGTGAATGAAGTAAAAACGATAATGACGCTAGGTCCCGTTCACGCACTCCTCGAGTGCAAAATACAATCCAACATATAGAAGCGCGGACTGAGAACGCCAGGCAAATGTGAGGTTGCTTTGCAATGAACGTTTGGGAGATGCCGTAGTCAACCTGTGGAAAAGTCGGACGCGAAATGCGGTGTGGATAGGACGTCTTCAATCTCCGTTTTGCGTAGAATGTGATGAGACGAGAGGAGCGGATACGTGAGTGATCCCATAAGGAAGGCACGAAGGGCGGCCGCGCGGGTTACCGAGGAGGAAAGCCCGTGGGATCGTCTGCGAGGTGAAGGCTCTCCTCTTGCCAATAGCCTCGCTGAGGACATGAAGAGACTTGATGCGATCGGAGGGTCGAAGTTCAGAGTTCCGGCGTCGACGAGGATCATTGCAATTGCCAATCAAAAAGGTGGTGTCGGCAAGACCACCACGGCTGTCAACATTGCGGCTGCCCTGGCACAGGGCGGTCTTAACGTTCTTGTGGTCGACGACGATCCTCAAGGCAATGCGTCCACAGCCTTGGGTGCAAGGAGAGACGAAAACGTTGCGACTCTGTATGACGTGCTGGTTGGAAACGTGACTATGCGCGACGCTATGCAGCCGACGGAGAAACTGGAGAATCTCTTTGTGGTTCCTTCATCGATCAATCTATCGCTGGTCGACGTTGAACTTGCCGACCAAGACGACCGTATGACCAGACTTCGAGACACTCTGCGTGAAGGGCTTGCAGCAACCGCTGCCGAGGGAGCGCCATTTGACTATGTATTCATCGACTGCCCGCCGAGTATGTCTCTTTTGCCTATCAATGCGTTGATCGCCGCCAAAGAGGTGCTCATTCCCGTTCAGACGGAATACTACGCTCTGGAGGGTCTTACGCAGCTTCTACATACAATTGAAGGCGCAAGCGCTTCTCATAATCCCGAGCTTCGAGTCAGTACCATTCTTCTGACCATGTCGTCAAAGAACACCAATCTTTCCGCAGAAGTCGCGGAGAACGTGAGGGACTACTTTCCCGAACAGACGCTTGAAACAGAGATTCCGCGGTCAGTTCGTATTGCTGAATCTCCTTCGTACGGCGAGACCGTCATCACATTTGCACCCCGCTCCAGTGGCGCTATCGCATATCTGGCCGCGGCGCACGAATTAGCTAATCGAGCCGAGTAAGGAGCAGGAATGGCCGAACGCAGACGCGGTCTCGGAAGAGGAATTGGTGCCCTCATTCCTTCCGCGCAAAGGGAGTCTAAAGACCGTCCCATTGACGTGTTCTTTGGCAGCGGTGTGACATCGACGGGTCGCGAGAGCGGCAAAAGTCCATCGTCGAAGCAGGAAAAAGCGAAGAAATCTGCTTCCCCTAAGACCGTTGATGATTCTAATGTCGAGACAGTCGAGACTCCCGTCAAAGTAGAGGGAGCCGCGAAGAAGTCGTCTGGTAAAAGACGCCGTCCTTCTAGCGGCGATGATTCGTCGAAGACAAGCAGCTCGTCTCCCCTGAGGGAAGGGAGCGAAGAAACCGGCAAGGGGAAAGACACCGGCAGGAAAGAAGGCACCGGCGGAAAGGGAGACACCGCTGGGAAGAAAAAAACCGGCAAGAAGGGAGATGCTGGCGGGAAGGAAAACCCCGCTGGGAAGAAAGACACCGACAAGGGCCGATCACCCAGTCGGGAAACAGTTGTCGTTGGCACGGCAGCCATCGAAGACCCCGCCAGCGACAATCGTGCAGACGCCGGTGAAAAAGCTGTGAACGTCGGCGCGAAAGTCTCCGGTGATTTCGAAGAGGCCTCTGAAAATGAAGTGGTCGGGAAGGCGGCGTCGCAGGACGTCGATCATCCTGTAACACAGAGAACAAAACGGATGAGCGTAACCACAAACGTTGCGTCCGGAGCGACTGACGAGTTCGCGGAAGCGACTGCAACGCCGGAAACCGTCGTAAAGCACGCAGGGGCGAAACCCGCAGAATTTGAGCCTGTGGGGACTGTCGTAGAGCGCGCAGGGGCGAAACCCGCAGAATCTGAGCCTATGGGGGCTGTCGTCGTAGAGCCCGTGGAGTCCGAGCCCATAGAGCCCAAAGGCAGGGGTTTGGCAGGAAGCGGAGAGGACTCAACGGGAGACGGAACGCGAGAAGGGCTGAATCAAAGTCCGGCTGCGTCATTCGATGGCGAAGTACAGACATCCCCTGCCGATTCGAGAGGGAGCGAAGGAATGCATTCGACCTCTGCTGTTGAGCATAAGACGAGCGTTCGAGCCTTCGACCAAGCGGGCGCCGTCGAGTTTTCCGAGGAAGTCCCGTCCGTGGACGTGAGGCAAAACAGGAATAAAGAATCGAAGAGCTCCGCGCCTCGCGACAGTTCGACGTCCGGAACCACTCAGGGCGAGCAAGAGACAGCTGATTCTGCAACCCGACCCGTTGCTGCGAGCGCAGATGCTTCGAGCCGGGTTGATTCCTCCGGTGAAGACGGACATTCAAGTCGAGTTGAGGTCTCGGAGGCCCGCGATGACGTCGACGGTGCGGTTGACGTTGAGAACCGTGCGGTCGATGAGGATGGGAACGACAAGTCCGAGCTTGGCGGAGGCAACGAGCCTGTTGAGAGCGACGCGGGTCAAACGGGAGGTGCCGGCCACGCACAAAATGAGCAGGGTGAGGCGGACGAAGGCCTCGTTGAGGTTCCCGGCGCCACTTACGCGGAGCTCCCC
>ERZ772977.807-NODE-807-length-18188-cov-10.025092_pt1 | contig 18188 bp, 14 predicted proteins | sample MGYA00511131_ERZ772977 | MGnify/ENA primary metagenome ERZ772977 (study PRJEB29015, sample SAMEA2737935) | human oral metagenome | biome: human oral; feature: human-associated habitat; material: dental | place: China | collected 2151 ...
GATACCGACTAACATGGGGCACTATGCGTACGTCTGAAATCCGCACCCGCTGGCTCGACTACTTCGAGAAGCAGGGTCATGAGATTCGTCCTTCCGTTTCTCTCGTCTCTCCGGAGCCTTCGATTCTGTTCACGATCGCGGGCATGGTTCCGTTCATCCCCTACATTACGGGCGTTGAGCCCGCGCCGTGGCCGCGAGCTGCGTCGGTGCAGAAGTGCATTCGCACGAACGACATCGACAATGTCGGTAAGACGACCCGTCACGGCACGTTCTTCCAGATGAACGGCAACTTCTCCTTCGGCGATTACTTTAAGGAAGGTGCGATTAACTACGCGTGGGAGCTGCTGACCGGCTCGCGCGACGAGGGCAAATACGGCCTCGATGGTGATCGCTTCTGGGTGACCCTGTGGGATCAGGACGACGAGGCTTTCGGTGTGCTGACGAAGCAGATCGGCATGGATCCCAAGCACATCGTGCGCCTGCCGCGCGAGGAGAACTTCTGGGACACGGGCCAGCCCGGCCCCGCGGGTCCGTGTGCCGAGTGGCACTACGACCGCGGTCCCGAATACGGCCCCGAGGCCGTGGGCGGTACCGTCGACCCGGGTGGTGACCGCTACCTCGAGGTGTGGAACCTGGTCTTCGACCAGTACATGCGCGGTGAGGGTTCCGGCAAGGACTACCCGCTGCTGGGTGAGCTGGACAAGAAGGCGATCGATACGGGCGCCGGCCTGGAGCGTCTGGCTTTCGTCATGCAGGACAAGCCCAACATGTACGAGATCGACGAGGTCTTCCCCGTCATCGAGGCCGCCATGCAGATGAGCGGTAAGCGCTACGGTCTGGGCGCCGCGGGCCCTGAGGCCGGCGCCGCCTATGACGACGACGTGCGCATGCGTGTCGTCGCTGACCACGTGCGGTCCTCTCTCATGCTGATTGGCGACGGAGTGCGTCCCGGCAACGATGGCCGCGGCTACGTGCTGCGCCGCCTGATCCGCCGCGCCGTTCGCTCGATGCGTCTGCTCGGCGTCGACGAGGCAACCATGCCGACGCTGCTGACGGCGTCGAAGGACGCGATGAAGGCGTCGTATCCCGAGCTGGAGATCAACTGGAAGACGATCTCCGAAGTCGCTTACGCGGAGGAAGATGCGTTCCGTCGCACCCTCAGCGCCGGCACGACGATCCTGGATGCGGCGGTTGCAACGGCGAAGGAATCGAAGGGCGCCCCCGTGATTTCTGGTGCGTCGGCATTCTCGCTGCACGACACCTACGGTTTCCCGATCGATCTGACCCTCGAGATGGCCGCCGAACAGGGCGTGTCGGTCGACGAGGAGGGCTTCCGCACTCTGATGGCCGAGCAGAAGGAGCGTGCACGCGCCGATGCTCGCTCGAAGAAGACCGGGCACACCGACGTTCGCGTATTCCATGACATTGAGAAGGCGATGGGCGGCGGCTCGACGTTCCTGGGCTACACGGAGCAGGCTGCTGAGGCCACCGTTGAGGCTTTGCTTGTCGATGGTGTGGCGGCTCCGGCTGCCAGTGCTCCCGCCGAAGTTGAGGTTATCCTCGATCGCACTCCGTTCTATGCTGAGATGGGTGGCCAGCTCGCCGACCACGGCACCATTCGCCTTGCAGGTGGCGGTGTTGTCGAGGTCCACGACGTCCAGGCACCGATTCGTGGCCTGAGCGTACACCGTGGCACCCTCACCGAGGGCGGCATGACGGTGGGCGAGAAGGCGTATGCCGAGATCGACGGCGAGCGTCGTCTCGCCATTGCGCGTGCTCACACCGCGACCCACATGGTGTACGCAGGCCTGCGTAACATCGTGTCGGAGGACCTCACCCAGGCGGGTTCGGAGAACTCGCCGTCGCGTCTGCGTTTCGACTTCCGCCATGGGTCCGCTCTTGAGGGCTCGCAGCTGAGCGACATTGAGGCTCTCGTCAACGAGAAGCTTGCCGAGGATCTGGCCGTGACCACCGAGGTCATGAGTATCGATGCTGCGCGTGAAGCCGGCGCGATCGCACTGTTTGGTGAGAAGTACGGTTCCGAGGTTCGTGTCGTCACCATCGGTGATGGGTTCGACCGTGAGCTGTGCGGTGGCACCCACGTGCCCACGACCGGTCACATCGGCCGCATCACGGTGCTCTCCGAGGGATCCGTCGGCTCGGGCGTGCGTCGTATCGACGCCCTGGTGGGCGACGGCGCATACGAGTTCCAGGCCAAGGAACATGCGCTCGTCAACCAGCTCTCCCAGCTCGTGGGCGGCCGCGCAGATGAACTGCCCGAGCGCATTGAGTCGCTGCTGGCCAAGCTGCGCGAGTCCGCGAAGGAGCTCGAGAAGATCCGTACGGCACAGGCTCTGAGCCAGGGCGCCGATCTGGCAGCTTCCGCGAAGGGTATCGGTCCCGTGACCGTCGTCGCCTCCGCAGTTGGTGAGATGCCGTCCGCGGACGCTCTGCGTACCCTCGCGCTCGACGTGCGCGACCGCCTCGGCAATGATCGCGGGACTGTCGTTGCTCTCGGTGGCGTCGTCGGCGGCAAGCCGTCGCTGGTCGTCGCGACAAACGAGGCAGCGCGCGAGGCATCGGCGAAAGCCGGTGCGCTGGTTCGCGCCGTCGGCAAGCACATGGGCGGTGGCGGTGGTGGCCGTGACGACATCGCCCAGGGCGGCGGCACCAAGCCTGAGGGTATTGCCGATGCGATTGACGCGATCCGCAAGGAAATCGAGGCTCTGTGAGCATTCGTCGGGGGATTCGTATCGGCGTGGACGTCGGCACCGTGCGTGTCGGCGTCAGCCGGTGCGACCCCGACGGCATTCTCACGATGCCCGTCGAAACCCTTCACAGGGCTCCCGATCTGTCCGATCTTGATCGCCTTGTCGACATTGTACGTAGCTACGACGCGATCGAAGTGATCGTTGGACTTCCTCGGCACTTGCGTGGGGGAGAGGGGATCTCAGCGAAGGGGGCGCGTAAGTATGCGCGCCGCATTAAGAAGCTTGTTCCCGATGTTCGTGTGGCGATGGTCGACGAACGTATGACGTCCAACCAGGCGCACGCGCGTCTTCGCGCATCCGGGATTCCTGAGATCGAGCATCGCAGCGTCATCGACCAGGTCGCGGCGCAGATTATTTTGGAACAGGCACTTGAGCTCGAGCGCATGGGCGGTCGAGCTCCCGGTGAGGAAATCATCCTCGAACCAAGTGAAGGAGCGCACGCATGAGTACGCCTCCCCCTTACCCCTTCCGTTCTCGTCGAGAGATTCATTCCGGCGAGCGAAAGGTCTATTCGGATGCCGAGCTACACGAGCAGCATGCATCGCAGGACGCGACCGCGACGCCCGCTCAGGGAACCGACGTGCGTGGAGGTTCCTCTCGTGACGAGGCCGTGGCGCCCGTTGCGGCAACGGCGCGGGGTGAGCGCACACTTCCCTCTTTCGACGAGGTGACGGATACGGGCGCGACGCCTCGCGTGTCCGGTGCGGCGCTGCGTCAGCGCAGTGCAGCGCTGCGAGCAGAATCGCCTTCTGAGACCACGGGCATGCGTTCTCGTCGTCTCGCCAGTGAACGACGAGCGGCGCGCAAGCGCAAGCGCCGCCGTCGGGTGCGTTCCTTCTTCATCATCGTTCTGGTGCTCGGCCTGCTGGTCGGTGCCAGCTACGTCGCCTACGATCAGCTCTTCAACTCGTCGACGACTGCATCGGATGACTTCCCCGGGCCGGGCACCGGCTCGGTCGAGGTGACGATCGCAGAGGATTCCTCCGGTCGTGATATCGGCCAGACGCTCGTGGATGCCGGTGTCGTAAAGTCCGTCGGAGCTTTCGTGCGTCAGTTCGAGAAGACGCCGGCATCGATGTCGATTCGTCCCGGTACGTACCGCCTGAAGCAACAGATGAGCGCCGCCGGTGCGCTCGCAGGCCTGCTGGACGAGACGAACCGCGTCGATTCGACGATTACGATCACGTCGGGTCAGAAGATGTCCGAGGTCAAGAAGCGGATCGTCGACATCATGGGCGTCACCGAGGAACAGGTGGACGCTGCTTTCGCCGACACGGAAGCGATCGGCCTGCCGTCTGAGGCTGGCGGAAACGCCGAAGGATGGCTGCTGCCCGGTTCCTACGAGGTCTCCGAGGATGACACCCCGACGACCGTCATCGCGCGGATGGTGAAGGGAACCGTCGATGAGCTTGATCGTCTCGGCGTTGCCCCCGCGGATCGGCAGACCGTCCTGATTAAGGCGTCGATCGTGGATGGTGAAATGAACATCGACAAGTACATGCCGATGGTCGCTCGCGTCATCGAGAATCGCCTCGCCGACACGAACGGTGAGACGAAGGGGTACCTCGGCATGGACTCGACCGTCCTGTACGGCGTCGGAAAGACCAGCGGCGTTCCGGACCAGGCGGACCTGGACAACGACAATCCCTACAACACGCGCCTGCACGCAGGTCTGCCTCCGACCCCGATTGGACAGCCGAGCGAGAAGGCGATCAAGGCAGTCCTGAACCCTGCTGAGGGCAACTGGCTGTACTTTGTGACCGTCAACCTGGATACGGGTGAGACCCTGTTTGCCTCGACTCTCGAGGAACAGGAGAAGAACCGCGAACAGCTCAAGGCGTACTGCACCGCAAACCCGAAGGTCTGCACCGCGTCATGATGTGGGCCGGTGTCATCGGTTCCCCGATTGAGCACTCCCTGTCCCCGGTGATCCACCGGGCGGCATGGGAAGACCTCGGAATTGTGGGATGGGAGTACCACCGCATCGAGCACGATGAGGCGAGCCTGCCCGAGTTCATCTCAGGGTTGGACGAGTCCTTCCGCGGTCTGTCGGTCACGATGCCCTGCAAGCAGGCAATCATTCCGCTCCTGGACGCGATCGATCCGCTTGCCACTGCAGTTGGTGCCGTCAACACGGTGGTTCCTTCCTCCGGCGTGCTTGCCGGCTTCAACACGGATGTCACGGGGATCGCGTCGGCGATTCGGCGCGCGTGCTCGCAGGCGGACCGAGCGCTCCCCACAAGTGCCGTCGTGCTCGGGGCGCGAGCCACGGCCTCGTCTGCGCTCGCCGCCCTCGGTGAGCTTGGCATCGTGACCTCCACCGTCGCCGCGCGCCGTTTCGGGGGACCCGGTTCCGTCGTCGCTGCATCCTCTCGACTGGGCATCAGTATCGAACAGGTGCTCTGGTCGGATCGCGGTGCGGTTCTTCGTGCCGTCAGCGGTGCTGACCTCGTGATTTCGACGCTGCCCGCTGGCGTTGCTGACTCGCTTGCCGAGGAGATGACAGTTCGCGAGGGCCAGGTTCTCCTCGACGTTGTCTACTCTCCTCGCGAGACGGCGCTGCGCAGCGCCTTCGAAAGGAACGGCGGCATCGTTGCCGAAGGTACCGATATGCTCATCTTCCAGGCGGCAGCGCAGGTACAGCTCATGACGGGGCGCAGCCCGAAGACCGATGTCATGCGTGGCGCTCTGGAGGCGGAACTTGCTCGGCGTGCGCGGCCGAGTGGGGGAGGAGCTGCCTCGTGATCGTGACGTGGCTGCCGTCGTGGCTGAGCACCGATCTGCCTTTGATCTCAGGTTTTCTCACCTGGATCGTCGTTCTTTCCTGGCTGTGGCGGTCGGGATGGAAGATTCAGCGCCGCTACTTCATCGAAGCGACGCAAAAGCCCCTCACACGCAATGCGATCGTGTGGAGCGCGGGTATCGTCGGAGCAGTCTTCTTTGTCGCCGCGCAGATGCGTCCCGGTATGCCCGGTGTGATGACGGTTGCGATGATCGGCGCGCTGAGCGCTTACGTCGATGCTCGTACCCATCGGTTGCCCAACGCGTACACGGTCGCAATGGGCATCGGTGTCGTCCTCGGTGTGATCGTCGGCGGCGTGATTTCACCGCTGTGGCAGGAACGCCTCCTCGGCGCGCTCATCGGTGCGCTTATTTGGTTCGTGCCGATTGCATTGTTGAATCGCTTGCCCGGCGGGATGGGCGGTGGTGACGTCAAGCTGGCTCCGGTGTTGGGAGCATTGGTCGGTTCCGTGGGACTGCACGCTGCGTTTTTTGCCCTCGCGCTCTCCTTCGTGTCCGCGGGCGTCGCGGCACTGTGGAAGATCGTCGTCGGATCCGCTGGCACGAAAACACGCGTTCCGATGGGTCCCTGGATGATCGGGGCAGCGCTCGTTGGCACCATCGCATGGGGCGTTGTCCCCGACTGGCTGTAGGGATAAGCGCAGGTCTTATCGTGGACCACGCCGGGACGAGTGCGCGTCCGGATGGGACAATAGAGCGGTGAGTATTTCGACGCCTTCGTATCAGTCTGAGTCTGTGAGCCTTGAATGGGGCCAGACGTGGCCCCCGCGCGATGTCTTTGTTGATCTCGCTGCGAAGCGCCGCGTGATCCCCGTGGTGCGCCGCGTGCTTGCCGACGAGCTGAGCGCGGTGGGTGTCTACCGGCAGCTTGCGCACGGCAACTATGGCAGCTTTATTCTGGAATCCGCTGAGCATGGTGGTTCGTGGGGACGCTGGTCGTTCGTCGGAGCATCGAGCGCCGGTGCGATCGTCGCGCGTGACGGACGCGCGCAGTGGATCGGTTCACATCCTGAGGGCGCCCTGGCGGAGGGAACCTTCCTCGAGGTCGTGCACTCCGCACTGGAGGAGCTCGCCGCACCTGCGATTGAAGGAATGCCCCCACTGACGGGTGCTCTCGTCGGTTCTCTGGGCTGGGGCATCATCCCCGAGTGGGAGCCGACGCTCGCAGCGACCGCGCCGAAGGAATCCGACATCCCGGATGCGACGCTCGTGCTCGCCACCGAGGTCGCCGCGCTCGACCATGCGACTGGTTCGGTTTACCTCATGGCTATCGCCTGGAACCTGAACGGCTCGGCTGACGGTGTGGATGGGGCGTACGACCGAGCGATTGAGCGTCTCGACGCGATGACCACGCAGCTTGCGACCCCGATCGCGCCCGCGGTTTTGGGCGCCAGCGCTGCCACGCCGCCGGAGGTGCGCGAGCGCACGGCACGAGCAGATTTTGAGTCTTCCGTCAACGCGGCCAAGCGGGCGATTGAAGACGGCGACGCCTTCCAGATTGTCGTTTCCCAGCGCCTTGACGTGTTGACGTCGGCCAGCGGCATCGACGTCTACCGGGTGCTGCGCACGGTCAACCCCTCGCCCTACATGTACTTCCTGGATCTGCCCGATGAGCGGGGCGGTCACTTCGTGATCGTCGGCTCGTCTCCCGAGACCCTCGTGAAGACTGAACGACGCCGCGTCTGGACGTACCCGATCGCGGGCTCGCGCCCGCGCGGAGCGGATTCCGCCGAGGACCATCGTCTCGCTGCCGAGCTTCTCGAGGACCCGAAGGAGCTGTCGGAGCACGTGATGCTCGTGGACCTGGCTCGTAACGACCTGTCGAAGGTCTGCGATCCTGCGTCGGTCGAGGTCTCCACGCTCATGGAGCTCAAGCGTTTCTCTCACATTCAGCACATCTCCTCCACGGTGACGGGGGTGCTGCGCGAGGACGCTGACGCGCTCGATGCCCTGGTTGCGACGTTCCCCGCAGGAACCCTGTCGGGGGCGCCCAAGCCTCGTGCCATCCAGCTGATCGATGATTTCGAGCCCGCAGCGCGCGGCGTGTACGGCGGTGTGGTCGGCTACTTCGACCTGTCGGGGGACGCGGATCTAGCGATCGCTATTCGCACTGCTTCCTTGAAGGACGGCGTAGCCTCGGTGCAGGCGGGTGCGGGTCTCGTTGCGGACTCGGTTCCTGCCCTGGAATACGAGGAGTCGCGTAATAAGGCCGCCGCGGCGGTTGAGTCCGTCGTGCGAGCGTCGACTCTCATCCCCTTGTCCTGACCCGTAGTGCGGGATGGCTGACTCGTTGGCGGCTATTTTTCGCTAGCCTAGGTGAGGATTGATCATTTCTGCCTGAAAGGGGAGCGTCGTGAGCGTTCTCGATGACATTATCGCTGGGGTCCGTCAGGACCTGAAAGAGCGTGAAGACCGCGTCCCTCTGGCTCGGATCAAGGAGATGGAGACCCAGGTCCCGGAGGCGAAGGATGCTCTCGGTGCTCTGCGTAACCGCGACGGTGCCGTCAAGATCATCTCCGAGGTCAAGCGATCCTCGCCGTCTAAGGGTGCGCTCGCAGCGATCCCGGATCCGGCAGCTCTCGCGTCGACGTACGAGGCCGGGGGAGCGTCGGTCATCTCGGTCCTCACCGAGCAGCGTCGCTTCAATGGTTCGCTCGCGGATCTTGACGCTGTGCGCGCGGCCGTCGACATTCCGATTCTGCGCAAGGATTTTATCGTCACTCCGTATCAGATCCACGAGGCGCGTACTCACGGCGCCGACCTCGTGCTGTTGATCGTCGCCGCGCTCGAGCAGAATGTGCTGGTGTCCCTGCTGGAACGCACTCGTTCGCTCGGCATGGAGGCATTGGTGGAGACGCACTCGCGACTCGAAGCCCTGCGCGCGATGGAGGCCGGTGCCTCGATCATTGGCGTCAACGCTCGCAATCTGAAGACGTTGGAAGTGGACCGCTCGACCGTTGAGCAGGTCATCGACGTGATTCCCCAGGATGTTGTCGCCGTCGCCGAGTCCGGCGTCGCGAATGCTCATGATGTTTTTGAATACGCCAAGTGGGGCGCGGACGCTGTTCTCGTCGGCGAAGCGCTCGTGACGTCGGGCGACCCCCGCGCGAGCATCCAGGACATGGTGAGTGCTGGGCAGCATCCCGCTCTGCGAACGGATCGTAAGGCTCGCGTCGCCGCGGCGCGTCAGGAAGGACAGTGATGGTTGCCGAGAACTTTGCGCAAGGACCGTACTTCGGTGATTTCGGTGGACGCTTCGTCGCCGAGTCCCTCATGGGCCCCCTCGAAGAGGTTGAGGCCGCGTGGCAGCACCTGTGGCGCGACAAGTCGTTCCAGCGCCGCCTGCGCGACCTGTTCCTGAACTACGCCGGACGTCCCTCGCTGCTGACTGAGGCACCGCGTTTCGCAGCCGACCTGGGCGGTGTGCGCGTGTTCCTGAAGCGCGAGGACCTGAACCACACGGGCTCGCACAAGATCAACAACGTGCTCGGTCAGGCCTTGCTCACCAAGGAGCTGGGCAAGACGCGTGTCATCGCCGAGACCGGCGCCGGCCAGCACGGCGTGGCCACCGCGACCGCCGCTGCTCTCCTCGGCCTCGACTGCACGGTCTACATGGGACGTGAGGACACCGAGCGACAGGCGCTGAACGTCGCGCGTATGCAGATGCTCGGCGCCGAGGTTATCGCCGTGACGGCTGGATCGGCGACCCTCAAGGACGCGATCAACGAGGCCTTCCGCGACTGGGTGACCAACGTGGAGACGACCAACTACATCTTTGGTACGGCCGCCGGCCCGCACCCGTTCCCGGAGCTGGTGCGCGACCTTCAGCGTGTTATCGGCGACGAGGCGCGCGCACAGCTGCTCGCCGCCGAGGGACGCCTGCCCGACGTCGTCGTGGCCTGTGTGGGTGGCGGTTCCAACGCCATCGGATCCTTCACCGCGTTCATCGATGATCCCAGCGTCGAGCTGCTCGGTTGCGAGGCAGCCGGCGATGGCTTCGACACCGGGCGACACGCAGCCTCTATTACCGCCGACGAGGTGGGTGTGCTGCACGGTGCACGCACGTTCGTGCTGCAGGAACGCGACGGCCAGACGAAGGCCTCCCACTCGATTTCCGCTGGCCTTGATTACCCGGGTGTCGGCCCGCAGCACGCGTGGTTGGCGTGCTCTGGCCGAGCCTCGTACATGCCCGTTTCTGACGCCGAGGCCATGGATGCTTTCCTACATCTGTCGCGTACGGAGGGCATCATTCCCGCGATCGAGTCCTCGCACGCCCTCGCCGGGGTGCGCGCCTGGGCCCGCGCGAAGTCCGAGGCCGAGGGCCCGTTCGCACCCGGTGAGGAGCCCATCGTGATCGTGACCGTGTCGGGTCGTGGCGACAAGGACGTGGATACGGCGTCGCGGTGGTTCGGCTACGGACAGGCGAAGCTGCAGGTCATCGACCCCAGCGCCGGCCCGTCGGGCGTTGCCGTCCTGGACGAGAACGAGGAGAAGTGACATGACGCGTGCACCCCATTCAGCTATCGCGATTGACGCCGCCCTCCAGCGCGGCGACGCTGCGTTCATCGCATACCTGCCCGTGGGATTCCCGTCGGTCGAGGATTCGATCCGCGCGGGTAAGGTCCTGGCGGACTGCGGCGTCGACGTTATCGAGCTCGGTTTCCCGTACTCGGATCCGGGCATGGACGGCCCGACCATCCAGCGTGCGACCGTCGCAGCTCTCGAACGAGGCACGCACCTCGAGGATCTCTTCCACGCGGTGGACGAGCTAACCTCGTACGGTATTTCGACCTGCTCGATGACCTACTGGAATCCCGTCGAGTGGTGGGGCGTCGAGCGCTTCGCCAAGGACTTCGCCGCCGTCGGCGGCTCCGGCCTCATCACGCCGGACCTGCCGCCCGAGGAGGGCGCGCAGTGGGAGGCGGCGTCGGACAAGTACGACCTCGAACGAATTTATCTGAGCGCTCCTTCATCCCCCGAGCATCGCCTCAAGCTCATCGCCGAGCACTCGCGCGGCTGGGTCTACGCGGCCTCGTCGATGGGTGTGACGGGTGCGCGCGCAGCGGTCGGCGCTCACGTCGCCGACGTCGTGGAGCGTACCCGCGCCGCCGGAGCCGAGCGCGTGTGCGTGGGCCTCGGCGTCTCCAACGGCGCTCAGGCCCGCGAGATCGGCGCCTACGCGGACGGTGTCATCGTCGGATCCGCGCTCGTCAAGACTCTGTTCGACGAGAACATCGACCGTGGCCTGAAGGCCCTGGGCGAGCTCGCCACCGAGCTGAAGTTCGGCGTCACCGGGGTGCGCTCGTGAGCGCCCTCATCGCGGCCGGTATCCCGTCGCCCTCGCAGGGCGTCTGGTACCTAGGGCCGATTCCGCTGCGGGCCTACGGCATCATCATCGCCGCAGGCATGATCATCGGCGTCTGGTGGACGGCACGCCGTTACCGCGACCGCGGTGGAAACCCGGACACGCTGTACGACGCCGCACTCTGGGCAATCCCGCTTGGCGTCGTCGGCGCGCGTATCTACCATGTCATCACGTCCCCGGATGCTTACTTTGGTCCGGGTGGTGACCCGATGCTCGCTTTCCAGATTTGGCGTGGAGGCCTCGGCATTTGGGGCGGCGTCGCCTTCGGCGCGCTCGGCGTGTATATCGCGGTCAAACGTGCGGGTGTCCGCCTCGGCCCAATCGCCGACTCCCTGGCCCCGGCTCTGCTGATCGCCCAAGCGATCGGCCGTTGGGGAAACTGGTTCAACCAGGAGCTCTTCGGCGCTCCGACGACCATGCCGTGGGGCCTCCAGATCGACACGGCGCACATGCCCGCCGGCTACCCCGCGGGGACGCTGTTCCATCCGACGTTCCTCTACGAGTGCCTGTGGAACCTTGCCGCTGCCGCGCTCATCGTGTGGCTCGACCGGCGTCACCGCTTCGCCGGGGGACAGGTGTTCGGTCTGTACCTGATGGCCTACACCGCCGGCCGGTGCTGGATTGAGATGCTGCGCATCGACGATGCGCACAGAGTCTTGGGCCTGCGCCTCAATGTATGGACGTCCCTGCTCGTGTTCGCACTGGGCGTACTCGTGTTCGTCGTCGCCGGCCGGCTTGGGCGCCCGACGCGCGTTGTCGCTGAGACGACTGCGGAACACGCGGACGAAGAAGCCCAAGACCTGCAGACTGACGCCGGTGAATCCGATGCTGACGATGTTTCGGGGACCAGCGTGAGTGAGGATGAAACTGCTGAAGAGAGCACTCTTGAGTAGTTTTCGTCTTCCTCTGTGCGGGCAATCCGTGTGCCAGCGCTCCCACCACATGCGGATTCATGGGAATGATCACGTTAACCCGGTGTGCATCCTCCTCGTTTCAACCGTGATTGGACGGTAAACTCATACCTATGCGTCGAGCTAAGATTGTCTGCACTATTGGACCTGCCACTGAAACCCCTGAGCAGCTCCAGGCACTGGTGGACGCCGGCATGGATGTCGCGCGTATCAACCGGTCGCATGGAAAGCCTGAGGAACACGCGGCCGTCATTTCGCGCGTGCGGAAGGCGTCTGCGACGTCCGGCCGCGCGATCGCGGTTCTCGTCGACCTCCAGGGCCCCAAGATCCGTCTTGAGACGTTCCAGGATGGCCCCCAGGAACTGAAGATCGGTGACACCTTCACCATCACGACCCGCGACGTTCCCGGCACCAAGGAACTCGTCGGTACGACTTTTAAAGGCCTGCCCGGTGACTGTGCTCCTGGCGACCGCCTGCTGATCGACGACGGTAACGTCGCGGTCCGCGTCGTCGAGGTCACCGAGACCGACGTCGTTACCCGCGTCGAGGTTCCCGGCATGGTGTCGGACCACAAGGGCCTTAACTTGCCCGGCGTCGCCGTCTCCGTTCCTGCCCTGTCCGAGAAGGACAAGGAGGATCTGCGCTGGGCCATCGAGCAGGATGCCGACTTCATTGCCCTGTCCTTCGTGCGTTCCGCCGAGGACATCGACGACGTCCACGAGATCATGGACGAGATGGGCAAGCGCATCCCGGTTATCGCCAAGATCGAGAAGCCGCAGGCTGTCGAGGCGCTAGAAGACATCATCCAGGCCTTCGACGGCATCATGGTCGCCCGCGGTGACCTCGGTGTCGAGATGCCCCTTGAGGCCGTCCCGCTGGTGCAGAAGCGCGCCATCGAACTCGCCCGCATTGCCGCCAAGCCCGTCATTGTCGCGACACAGGTCATGGATTCCATGATCAAGAACCCGCGCCCGACGCGAGCCGAGGCCTCCGACTGTGCCAACGCGATTCTCGACGGTGCCGATGCGGTCATGCTCTCCGGCGAGACCTCGGTCGGCGCGTTCCCCATCGAGACGGTGCGAACGATGGCCGCGATCATCGAGTCGACGGAAGAGAATGGCGGCGAGCGTATCGCCTCGATCCCCGGCTTCTACGCCGACCGCGCGGGCGTCATCTGTGAGGCCGCGGCGCGTATCGCCGAGCACATGGATGCCCGCTACCTCGTGACCTTCAGCCAGTCCGGTACCTCCGCTCGTCTGCTGTCGCGCATGCGCCGCCCGATCCCGATGCTGGCCTTCACGCCGCTCGAATCGACGCGTCGCCGCCTCGCCCTGTCGTGGGGTATCCAGGCCTATCGAGTGCCCGAGGTGCAGCACACGGACGACATGGTGTGGCAGCTCGATCAGGTGGTTCAGTCTGCGCACCTGGCGGACATCGGCAATCAGCTGGTCATCGTTGCTGGTATGCCCCCGGGCATCGCCGGCTCCTCGAATATGCTGCGTATCCATGAAGTCGGAGATGAGGCCGACTACGCGATTGGCGGAACCCGCCACTCGTGAGATGCGTGAGTAGCGGGGGCGCCGGCACCAGGCCGGTGCCCCCGCACTTTTTGTCTGTTCACGTGGACAAAATTAAATCCGTGGAATAAAGTAATCGGATACACGTTGAGACACGTGGACGCCGCACCAACGACGGCGCGGCAGTGCAGCAGATCGCTGCCCGGCGTGATCAGGAATGCCTGTGCGAACAAAGCACGTTTTCTGGCGCGCCCGAATTGAAGAGGAGAAAGAGAAATGAATACGAAGATCCGTACCGTGTCGGTCCACGACACCCTGTTTGGCCGCGTGGCCAACAACCTGGAGGTCGGCCAACTGTCACGCGCCGTTGAGCCGTGGTTCGCTGACTTCCATGACTCGAAGGTCAAGCAGGCAATCGCCGACCTTGACGAGCCGGCCCGCCGGGGCGCGGCTGCCGAGTACCTCGGTCTCGAACTGAGCGTCGTGGCCTGAGCCGTGACAAAGGGGCCGACAAGCTTTGCTTGTCGGCCCCTTGTTCGTCTGCGATTGTGCTGTATCAATTTGTGCTACGCACGTCGCATACGTGCTGAATTGCCGGTACCATTAGGAGCACGTACTCCACTGGCGGTACCCCGAGTGGGATTCGAACCCACAACAAGCCGGGTTTGAGCCGACCGCCTCTGCCAGTTGGGCTATCGGGGCTTCGCGTGTGCGTGTCCCACAATAGAGCAGCTGAGCAAACCGATCAAACTGAGGAATATGACAATGAGTGAAGAGCAGGCTGAACCGCGTCGCGTCCTCGTCGCAGAAGACGAGGGGTTGATTCGTCTCGATATCGTTGAGACGCTGACGCAGGCGGGGTTCGAGGTCGTTGGCGAGGCTGCCGACGGTGAGGAAGCTGTCGAGCTTGCACTCGAGCTCGAACCCGATCTGTGCGTGATGGATGTCAAGATGCCGAAGATGGACGGCATCACCGCAGCAGAGAAGATCCTGCAGGAACTGTCCTGCGCTGTTGTCATGTTGACGGCTTTCTCCCAGACGGAGCTCGTTGAGCGTGCGCGCGACGCCGGCGCGATGGCATACGTCGTGAAGCCCTTCAGCCCTGCTGACCTGATCCCTGCCGTTGAGATCGCTCTGTCGCGTCACGCTGAGATCGAGTCGCTCGAGGATCAGATCGCCGATCTGTCGGATCGCTTCGAGACCCGAAAGCGCGTTGACCGCGCGAAGGGTCTGCTCATGAAGAATATGGGCATGAGCGAGCCTGAGGCCTTCCGCTGGATTCAGAAGACATCGATGGATCGTCGTCTGTCCATGCGTGAGGTTGCTGACGCGGTGATCAACCAGGTCGACGACTGAGTCATAGACGAGCGGATGGGGAGGGGCAATTGCCCCTCCCCATTGCTGTGTTCTAGCAACTCAGTCGTGGCTCGAACGCACCAGGATGCGGTTCGCCACGCGGGCGATGGAGATCAGTCGGTCGGCCTCGTCGCGAATCTCCACGGTGTGGACGGTCGAGCTGCGGCCGAGGTGAACGGCGGTCGCGGTCGCAGTGATAATTCCCTCGCGTCCTGCACTGATATGGGAGGCGTTGAGTTCAGTCCCGACGGCGTAGGCCTGCTTGCCCGGGTTAGCTTCACGCGCATGAATTTGTGCTGCAAACGACGCCGCAGTCTCCGCCAGGGCAGCGGATGCGCCACCGTGGAGGATTCCGGCACTCTGGCGGTTTCCGTCGATGGGCATGGAGATCACGGTGCGTGACGCGCTGTGCTCCAGCACTTCCATGCCGGTCGCTTCCATGAGGGTGCCGGGCCAGTGGGCGCCGACCCAGCCGCCCCGTGCGAGCGGATCGGGTGAGGAAGAATGCGTGTGTTTCGTCTGGTGATCGTGTGTCATGGCATCTAGGGTGGCATGTGTGAGTGACACTGTGCTGATTATTGACGGCCATTCGATGGCATTTCGCGCGTTTTATGCCCTGCCGCCGGATAGCTTCGTGACGGCTACCGGCCAGCACACGAATGCGGTTTACGGCTTCGTTTCAATGCTGACGAGGCTGTTGGAAACCGAGCAGCCGACACACGTTGCTGTCGCTTTCGATGTGTCCAGACACTCATTCCGTACCGAGGAGTACCCGGAGTACAAGGGGACGCGCGACGCCACGCCCGAGGAGTTCAAGGGCCAGGTCGAGCTCATTCGCGAGGTGCTCGATGCGATGGGCATCGTGTCGCTCTCACGCGAGGGCTTCGAAGCGGACGACATTCTCGCGACGCTCGCGTACCGCGCCGGCAACGATGGTGCGACGGTCCTTGTCGTATCCGGCGACCGCGACTCCTTCCAGACGGTGACTGACAACGTCACGGTGCTGTACCCGGGCACGGGTCCCGGCGATCTGCGCCGCATGACTCCGCAGGCGGTGGAGGAGAAGTACGGCGTGCCGCCGCACCGCTATCCCGAGATTGCCGCAATCGTGGGTGAGACCTCGGATAACCTGCCCGGCGTTCCGGGTGTCGGCCCGAAGACTGCCGCGCAGTGGATTAACAAGTACGACGGCCTGGACAACCTTTTGGCGCGGGCAGACGAGATCGGTGGAAAGCGCGGAGCGGCCCTGCGTGAACACATGGACGACGTCGTGCGCAACCGCCGCCTCAATCGCTTGCTCACCGACATGGACCTTGAGGTGTCGCCCAGTGATCTGGCGCGCCGCCCCACGGATGTCGCCGCCATCGATCGGCTCTTTGATTCTCTCGAATTTGGTCGTCTGCGCCAGAAGGTGCGCGAGGTCGCTGGCATCGGCATGGGGGAGGGGCACGCCGATGAGGCTCCCGAGGCTGTGACCGAGGTGGAGATCTCGGTGGCCCTCGCGGATGCTTCCTGCGACATTGCCCAGTGGGCTCGCGCTTACTCGACGCTCGCCGTGCTCGTTGAAGGCGACATGCGGCCGACTCGCGGCGATGTCACCCGCCTTGTCCTCGCCTCTGGCAACGAGGCACTCGTGATCGACCCCGTCGAACTGAGCCCCAAGCAGGAGGAAGCACTCGGCGAGGTGCTCGCCACGGCCTCGTCCCTCATCGTGCACGACGCGAAGGGAACCCGTCATGCCCTGGCATCGCGCGGATGGACCCTTGGTACCATCGAGTGCGACACCATGCTGGCCGCATACCTCGCCCACCCGGACCAGCGCTCACACAAGCTGGTGGACGTGCTCTCGCGCGTGCTCGGAGTCGTCATCGAGGAGCGAGAGGGTGATGCCGGTGCGCTCTTTGAACTCTCGGACGTCGGAGCGGGGCCGAACGCTGCGCAGACGTATGCGGGCCAGTTGGCCGCGCACCTGCACCCTCTTGCCAAGACCCTGCGCGCCCGGCTCGAAGAGAGTTCCGAAGCGTCGCTGCTGACCGAGATGGAGATGCCCCTGTCGGTCCTGCTTGGCCGGATGGAAGACATCGGTATCGCAGCGGACACGAGCGTGCTCGACGGGCTCTCTGACGAACTCGGAGCGGCCGTCGATTCCGCGCGCGAGGGCGCGTGGGCGGCGGCGGGGCGTGAGATTAACCTCTCGAGCCCCAAGCAGCTCCAGGAGCTTCTCTTTGACCACTTCGGCCTTCCCAAGACGAAGAAGACGAAGACCGGGTATACGACGAACGCAGAGGCCTTGGCGGACCTGCATGCGAAGACTGCTGATCAGGGGGGAGCAGGACACGACTTCCTTGGGTTCCTACTGACGCACCGTGAGCGCATCAAGCTCAAGCAGATGGTCGACTCCCTGTCGGCGACCGTCGCCTCCGACGGGCGTATCCACACGACGTTCTCACAGGTCGCAGCGGCAACGGGTCGCCTCGCATCCTCCGATCCGAACCTGCAGAACATCCCCGCGCGCAGCGCAGACGGCATGCGTATTCGTGGTGCCTTCGTCGCTGGCGACGGATTCGAAACGCTGATGAGTGCCGACTACTCGCAGATTGAGATGCGCCTCATGGCTCACCTGTCCGGCGACGAGGCTCTCATCGAAGCCTTCAACTCGGGTGAAGACTTGCATCGCACCATGGCCTCGATGGTGTTCGGTACCCCCGTCGCCGATGTCAGCGGCGAGGAGCGTTCGCGCATCAAGGCAACCTCCTACGGCCTCGCTTACGGTCTGTCTTCCTACGGTCTGGCGGCCCAGCTCGGTATTGCCGTCCCAGAGGCGGCTGCTCTGCGCGACCGTTACTTTGAGCGCTTCGGTAAAGTGCGCGACTACCTCGAGGGTCTCGTCGCTCAAGCGCGAGCTGACGGCTACACCCAAACGATGTTTGGACGCCGCCGCTACCTGCCCGACCTGCGCTCGTCGAATCGCCAGCGTCGAGAGATGGCCGAACGCGCTGCCCTCAATGCACCCATTCAGGGCAGTGCCGCGGACATCGTGAAGATCGCGATGATGAACGTCGCCGACACCCTGTCCGAGGCGGGGCTCGCGTCACGCCTTCTCGTGCAGATCCATGACGAGCTTCTTCTCGAGGTTGCCTCTGGCGAAGCACAGGCCGTCGAAGCGATTGTCCGCGACAAGATGGCGACCCCGGTCGAGCTCTCCGTGCCGCTCGACGTCGCCGTCGGAATCGGGCAGTCCTGGCAGCTCGCGGCCCACTGATGGGCGATATGAGGCGACGCACACCACGCAAAGTGCCGCCATATTCGTCACATTTGCACGTCAAAGACTGCTAAACTGGATCATGGTGCCTGGGCACACGTGCATCCGCATGTGTTCCGAGGCGCCAGAACTGTCCATCTACTATCCAGTCCGTTTCGGAGAAACTACTACATGACCACCAACACGCCGCAGGTCGCTATCAAC
>ERZ772977.812-NODE-812-length-18102-cov-3.660885_pt1 | contig 18102 bp, 3 predicted proteins | sample MGYA00511131_ERZ772977 | MGnify/ENA primary metagenome ERZ772977 (study PRJEB29015, sample SAMEA2737935) | human oral metagenome | biome: human oral; feature: human-associated habitat; material: dental | place: China | collected 2151 ...
GTTCTACAACTTCTCAGTTGTATATGGCATGGCTTCAACTCATTCACAAGGTAGGTCTTAACTCGCTAATCATCGCTCACCAAGGTGCTGGTTCTGATGAAATCAAGGATATGTTTGACCGTATGATTAAAGCTTATCCTATAACCATGCTTTATAAACTTGGTGAAACCTACAATGAAAATGAATCTAAATTAGTAGGTGTAGGACACTCTGGTTCTATTCATCGTGTACCACAACGTAACTGCAAGATAAAAATTGGTACTGCTGAACGACCAGACTCTTGTCGTGGCGGAGATTACAATTTAGTACATCTTTCCGAGGTAGGACTATGGAAAACTACAGATGGAAAGAAGCCTGAGGATATTGTACGCTCAGCATGCTCTGGAATCTTACTGAAGCCGTATACGATGATTGTTTACGAGAGTACAGCAAACGGTACAGGGAACTTCTTTCAGCGAGAATATGATGCAGCAAAACGTGGAACTTCACAGTTTGAAGCAATGTTTGTTTCTTGGTTTGACATAGAGCAGTATTCTTTGACTTTTGAAAACAATGACGCAAAAGCAGATTTTGCTGTATGGTTATGGAAGAACCGTAATAATAGTAGTGCTTCATCGGCACGTGCTGAAAGTGGAAAGTACCTATGGTGGTTGTGGGAGCAGGGCGCAACCTTAGAAGCAATTAACTGGTATGTACAAGAGCGTGCTAAATACAATGAACATGCTCCAATGGCATCTGAATATCCATCTGATGACGTTGAGGCTTTTGTACATTCGGGTGAACGTGTCTTCGATAAGTATAAAGTTGATGAGTTCAGAGCATCATGCAAACCGCCTAAGTATATTGGAGATGTTTATGCAGATGGTGACTCTGGTAAAGATGCACTCAAAAAACTTCGCTTTTCAGAAGACACGCAAGGGTTACTATGGATTTGGGACTTGCCAGAGATTGATGACAAAGAAATTGTTACAAATAGGTATCTTACAATAGTTGATATTGGTGGGCGCTCGAAAAAAGCCGACTGGTCTGTTATATTAGTAATTGACCGTCTGTTTATGTTAGATGGAGATAGACCAGAAGTAGTTGCGCAATGGTACGGACACATTGATATGGATATACTTGCTTGGAAAGCTGCACAAATAGCAGCATTCTATGATAACTCCTTACTTGTTATTGAGAGTAACACACTTGAGACACATGACAAGGAAAGACAAGTGGACGGAGATTTATCGCACTTTATTCTTAATCAGATTAAAGATGTCTATCCAAATCTATATGCACGTAAACAGACAGAAGACGAGATTAGAGAAGGCTTGCCCCGTAAATATGGTTTCCACACCAATGTAGCAACTAAGCCAATGATTATATCAACTTTGATAAAGGTTGTACGTGAACATTTGTACACAGAACGTGACGAACGCTGTTTAGACGAATATGTGGTTTATGAGAAAAAGCAGAATGGAGCCTTTGGTGCTATTATTGGTAAGCATGACGACTTATTAATGACACGTGCTATTGGGCTTCACATTTGCTTCTTTGAAATGCCCATACCAACTATTGTGATGCGCGTCAATATGCGTGTCCCCAAGAAGAAGAAAGCAGTATCAGCTGCAACAATATAAGTTTAATTTAATATATAATAAGATGATGAATGTTTTTAAAAAATTGAAAGCTTACCTTCGCTATCGTGAAGCGGTAAGAAAAGCGAATGAGGCACATGAGAGAACTGGTGAACGTTATTATGTTATGCCTGCGTCAGGTACAAAGAAAGCACTCCTTGTCATGGATAGATTTAACTTCCGTCGACTAAAACACAAAGGCTATATCACCAATAAGGCTTTTGTTGCTGACCTTGAAAGAGAGTGCTTTTATGCAACCCCATATAGAAATGGAACAGCAGAAATGCCCGCCTCTGTTATTGAATTGAAGAAGCAACAGTATTACTCTTGGTGCAATGGGAAGATACAACGTAAGACAAAAACAAAGTCTTGACGGCATTGCCACTCTTACTAATGACCCTTTAGCGGTAGAGAATATCCAAAAGAATGTAATAAGAAAAGATAAAAAAAAGGCGTAGGACTATCCTACGCCTTTTGTTATGCAGCTTGTAACGCTTGATGTAGCTGGTCTACAGCTTGCATATTAGCCCCTTGTTGCGCTTTTTGTATAATCTGCGGTGAAACACCTTGAGGTAACTGTCCTTGCTGTATCTGTTCTTTTTGAGATTGTAGACTTTGCAGTAGATCATCTGCAAATGGGAAGTCTCCATGTTCAAGCAGTTGTTCTACGCTGATAGCTTGAGCTTGCCATAGCTGCATAAGGACATCATTAGCAAGTTGACGATATGCTGGTGTTGTTGTACTTTCGGTGATAGACAAGTCAAATTCAACATCTCTAATTTTCTTAGGGTCGTATTCGATTTGTGCTCCACTTTTTCCTGCAATATTAAACACACGTTTCCCATCATAGAATTGCTGTATATTCTTCACATCCTTATAAGCTCCATCTATAACAAAATAGGAAAAACACTCTAACATATCAAGCAATGACATTGTAGAATTCTGAACTTGCTGATTATACATAGATGCACTTTGTCCAGAGAAGCCAGGCTTACCCTGCAAAGCTCCATTCACACCTGATATGTCCTCAAAGAACTTTAGCTGTAAATTGAGTAATTCGGTAATACCAATATTGGTAGAGTTGTTTGCTACTTGATGTGGCATTTGTCCTGTCTTTGACGGCTTAAAGACTATAACTCCGTTAAACTCCGCCCAGCTTTCCGCAATATCTTCCATGCTTACTCCATCAGGTAGACAGTCTTCTGGCATCAACAAGACACCCTTAGCACTCGCTCGCATGATCCAATCATATAGCGTAATGAGTCGGTTAGTATACCTCTGCTGGTCTATTACGTCACTGACAAACGAATGAATCTCACCATCTATGAATGGATAAGCTTTGAATATATAAGGGTGACTTCCGTGTTCAAAAGGGGTTTCTCCCTCTTTAAGGATATGTCCAAATGGGGAAAGGTAATAGAAGTACCAATAATCATCCATGAACCAAGTAGCTTTGATAAGTGGGACTTCTTCTGCTGGCATTCCTGAAGCCTCAGCCATTTGCATACGCTGCTCATTTACCGCGACGACGTCCTTGTAATAATCTTCCTCATCTATTTTGTAGATATCGCCATTAAGATAGTCGTGGCAACGATAGCGCGGCTTCTGTTCCTTGCGCCAAACTTCTATAACACGACATCTTCCAGGCTCACTGGTGAAGAGGAAATCAAAATTATCAAGTCTACTATAGCCAAACTTCTCTGCGTAGCTCGCTATATATTCTTTCTTATCTGCCCATTTATATATGTCCTTCAGTTTACGATAATCTTCAGGAGCCTCTGCAAACTGTTCACAGAGTTGCCCAAAGCTAATGTCGTGAACTTCTCCTAAACATCCAACGTCCCAACCACGAAAATCACGCATATTATTATCGATAAAGAAGTTATTGGGCTGCACATAATCCGTCCAACAGTCTTCCTTGCCGTTACGCCATCCATAACTTTTGCGATGTACAATAAAGCCAGAGATTAAAAACTCTTCCATTGTACGTGCATATACCTCGCTCATTCTGTTGAGCTGCATATTACATTGCAGAATGGTAGACATAGTTTCTCCAAGTTTCTGCTCATCTCTATCTCGTGCAACGCATGTAGGTTCTTTAGATTGCGAACGATATACACCAAGTACATTACGAACAAGTCTTCGGATAAGATTGTTCTTTAGCGGAACGTTACCTTGCTGCTTGATGTACTCTTCCTCTGTCATCGTTTTGCCATCGACGCAAATCTTATCGTCCCATTGGTCTCCGTAGGTGTATCTCTTGTTTCTCTGTCTATCTTTTCGGAACTGATCCATTTCGTTCCAATAGTGTTGAGCTTCCATCAGCACGTCAAAAGCCCTACGCCTCTCAAAATTGTTTGCACGAAAAGCAACCGTATCCATTTCCTCATTTTTTGTATTTGGAGTAATACGGCTCATCGGTATAAGCTTCTCCCTTTTATTTGTAACAGTATGCATATTGAAATCCAATTTAATAGTGTAGGCAAAGATAAACAATGCCTACACTATCATAAGTTTAACTATTTACTCGTTAGTGTCTTCTCTTCTTCTTTTACAACATCTTTCTTAAGTTCATCCATAGCTTCTTCTACGTCTGCTCCATTATTGCGCGCCTTGCGTAATTCGTCATAGCCTTTCATGTAGCCTCTCAGACGTACCCATCGCTTATGGTCGCCATTCTGTTGCAGTTCGTTCATGCGCTCGGCAAGGTCTGTTAAACTCATCTTGCCTTTTTCAACGTCTGACTTGTTGTGCTTCATCTCACTGTCTATCAACTTCCAATCGTTGTATATAATCCAAAACTTATCGTCTGTAACACGGTTCTTGGATTGCTTGTCTTCGGTTGAAACCCAAACTTTCGATACGAACGGTATGTTCTTAGCTTCTAACTCTCCATTGGGATCTTCTAATTGTTCGTACGCCTTACTGAGTTTGGTTACCATCGTACCTAAACCGCCTAACTGCTGCTGGGCAAGATAGTATAGTGCACTTGGATTGAGTGCTGGGCTGTCCCAATAACTCTTTCTATTCTCTGCTCCGCCTGTACCGTTGTTCCACTGCTTGCTCAAAGAGACTGCCCAGTGAGGAGTATTCTTACCTGCTCGCTGAAATTCGGGAGAGTCTATGTTATAGTCCTCTTGGTTGGTTATCTTCTGTCCTAAGAAGTTTTCATTCCATACATAAGCGTCTGCAAAGTCAGCTGCAATAGTTGGCGTCCATGCACGTATGGCAGTCTTCCAATAGCTATCTTTACTGTCCATACCGCCTGAGAAGAAAGCCATCGGGCTAAGGTTATTTAGCTGCGTCATCATCGAATTGATAGCTCGCTCTTTACTTACCATGCCCCTCTGCCAGTCAAACACTATTTGTCCTAATGCCCATACCGGTCTAAACTCTTGCGGTAAACTCCAATGCGCATAGCCATTACCTGTCCAAACGTTTAGATAGTTATATCTATTCCATTCACTGAGCTTATACCAATCATTGTCGTCATCGCCATCGCCTGCACCAATGCTTGCCCATAACATTGCCATGGTGACACTCGTTGCTATGATTGTGGATAACACCCCCATGAAACGCTTTGGGCTTGCATCATACCACGTGCCTAACATTCGTAATGACTGAATAGCTGGGTTAGCATACATAATGTTTCTACGCATCCATAGGTTTAGCCAAGCACCGCTACCTTTCATATTGAAGTTCACACTGGCTTCTTTAGCGTCAAACACGCTTTCTGTCACACTCTTGCCTAAGGTCTTTCGGCTTACCATGTAGGCTGCAAAGCGAGTGGAGTTCTCTACACCACTATTCATAAATTCTATCGCATCGGCTAAACCATGAATTGCTTGACGCCCCATGTTTAACTTGCCTTGCTTGATACGCTTCACGGCTTTATTGATGGACTTCTGATATTCGTCTTTGCCCTCTATGACGCTAACGCCTGTCATACCACCATTGCGAACAAACTCGTCAAACATGCGTTCTACTTCATTGCTCATGTCGAGTGTACCTTTATTATAGCGGTGAATAAGGGTGAAGATACCGCCTGTGCGTCCCTCATTCATCCCTGCCATAGGATTAAGCATTGTAAGGTTCTTTGCAAACTCTACTCCAGCCTTACGTCCAAACTTAATGTATGTTCCCGTTCCTGCGGTGAGGATGTCACGCTGGAAATTGCTAAAGATAAACTCAGGACTAAGGCTTGTTTGCATAGTTGCTTTCGTACGCATCCATGCTGCCCAACCATCTCTCAAAAGATCTGATTTCGCTTGCTTATTTAGCAACCCATTAAAAGCTTGTGCTGCCCTGGGATTGCCAAGAATGTATACTTGATGCTCCCTGCCGTTGCGCATTACTCGCACACAATGTTCTTGCTCTTGCCACTTCGGCATACGCAAGCCTACTTCTTGGCTGAAGCCTCTCCTCAACTCTCTTACCTTTCCAGTCTTGCGCTTTTGCTCCATGTCTTTCTCAAAACGTTCTATTTCGTCTTGTTGCTCTTGTAGGGTCATACCGTCATGGAGATGAGGGAATAGGGGGATGAGTTCTTCGTCGGCACTCTCTTCATACCATTGCTTACCTACCATAAGTAGCCCGCTCTTCTCACCATAGTTTAGAGCCATGTTTAGGAACTTCTGTGCGACAAGGTTTTTGTTACCTTGTACAATGGCGGTGTTTACCATGGCTGCCATTGTTCCTAAGATATTACCTGCACGACTCTTGCGACCTTTAGCGGTCTTTAGTGCGCTTTCTAACATTCCTGTACGTTCACCTCGTGAGATGTATTCATAAATGTCGTCAGCTGCACCCTCATGCCAGCCACGAAGTGGAACGTAATATTGATACATCTGCTTCACACCTTCATATTGTGCTTTGCTTATCAAACCGCTCAAATAGGATTTGCGTAATGAGAAGTCGTTGAGTGCCCTAACTTTATCCCACAACTCTAAAGTTTTGTCCATTCCGACAGTTTTTCCAAAGTCGTTAGCGTATTGCGTTGCTGCTGCTTCCAACTCATCTACATTGTCTGCCTCTTCTACTTCATCGCCAAACAATGCTGTCAAACCCGAATAGTCCTTGCGTGCATTATCGTATATGTCCATATACATGCTACCATCGCCTTTGCGAATATTATCCAACTCAGCTTCTGCTATTGCTTCGCTTTCATCGTTACTGTAGCCTTCTGATTTTAGCTTCTTTATCAGCTTATCTCTAAAGACTGCTTCTTGCATGTGCTTGTTTCGTTCTATACCATGAACGGCATTCATATACTTTTCTACATCGCCCACCGTTAAGGCTTCACCATTAAGGCTCTTACCTTTTATCATATATCCGATATGCTCGGCTAATGGTGCAATATAACGTAACATAGCAAGGTTTACTTCTTGTGCATCTGCACTACCCTTTGCATTAAGCGTGCGCCATACGTCCTCATAGCTATCCAACTTAACACCTAAGCTATCTTCGATTGCGTCTTGTAATTGCTTAATGCTTCGGCTATAATCGAAATAGCTTTCGGCAAACTTGTTCTTAAACCTTGTGCGAGCATCTTTGCTAAAGACAGTACGTGCCAATGCTCCTAACATTGTCTGCGTACCACTGTCTTTTACAGCATTCTCGTAAATATCATAAGCTGACTGACCGTTTGAACCTTGACGATATAAGGTATTCTCTGTCTCAGTCTTACTTTCAGCTACATTAGAAGAATTAGTGTCCTGCTGATCATAGTTTCCAACCTTTAACTCATTTTGCTTTGCTACATCTTCTGCCTCACCTAATATGCTGCGATATCTACCTGGCTCTTTCATATTTTCATAGCTACGCCATAGCAAATAACGAAGTTCGTTGTCACTTAATTCTGTAGCTGACCAGCCCTCAAAACCGATACTATGTAACATCTTTAGGAATAAACTTTTTATCTTATTCCATATTGCATAATGAACCCTCTCGAAGTCTGTTCGTTCTGCCAGTCCTGCAAGATACTCTTCTGTTGCTGTACGGAAATCCCAGTTATTATTTGCCGCTTGACTTGTTATAATACGTCTTATTTCTGGTTCAACATTCTGATAAACGTTGTCAAGGAACGTCTCAAAGTGTTCGCCAAACAAATTCCTTAGTCCATAATGCGCTACAGCTTCATGTAGCAGAGTCTTCTCTACATCTTCTACACTTGCATGATTAGGGATAACGATGGTGATTTTTCCACTACTCTTAGAATAGAATCCTTTTGCTTTAGCTTTCTTTCCCTGCAAGCTGTTACTATTTGTAACGGTTTCAATATTATCAAGATGTAACCTGTCAGCAAGCTCACTTATACGACTTATCATGCGCTGGCGTTCCCTTTCTGCAAAAGCCTTGTGGCCTTCCTCGGTACGATTGCTTTTACCAAGCATTTTTGCAACTGGGTCATTAATAAGACTTAACTCAGTATTATTGTATGAGCCATAGCCTTCTCGTAATTTTTCTTCGTCAAAATCACGATACCTGGTATCATCGTTGGCAGATGATTTATCTTCCTCATCTGACAACTTTCTGTACTCCTCATCAAGACGTTTCTTTTCTTTCAACGCCTCATCAAGTTCAGCTTGCTTAGGATAAGCATTCTCTCCAGGGTCTGCGCCCTTGAGTTGGTTATTCACATCCTCGATTTTACGCTCGTAAACCTTTTTGTTACTGTAAACCTTTTGCAACAGATTACGAAATGCAACGCCTGCTGCGGTATCATCGTCGCTTACTTCAACGGCATACTTAATACCTCCGTAACTTTCCAACTCTGCAACAGGCTTTCCAAACAAACCAGCATCAGTAATAGGAATACTGACATTAGCAGTTTGATGGAAACCTGACAACTGCACTCTCTTATTCTGTTTCAGCAGTTCATGTATGTAAGCACCAGCCTCTTTCGGCTTCTCAAAGGTCTTGCGTGAACTGTAATCATCCTTAACAGAGACCGTAACCGTTGATGGATATTTACCTTCTGCATCTGCTGTGAACCCACCACGCTCCAATCCTCGCACATCGCTGGCATTCAAAGATAATAGACGTTCATAATTCCTCTTCTTTGTTTGTAACTCCTCATAACGAGCGTGCCTACGCTGCCAATCACTTTCATAAGCTCTCTTGGCACGACGTAGTTTTTCCACCTTTTTGTCTTGCTTTGACTTCTCAAAGATGACAGGATTACCTGAAAGCATGGCAACAACCTCTGAAGGGTCGAAATTCTCCTCCGCATCGCCCTCATCAAATGTACGGTCACCAATGGTTCCACTCTTAAACTGAGCGAATAATTTACCTTTAGTTTCCTGTAACTGATACTTGTACATGTCAAGACTACCCTCGGTAGCATAGAAGTAAACATCTACATTATCATCATTGAAGTCTCGTGCAATTTCATTACCTTGACGAACTCCACGTCCCTCTCGCTGTTCACGGTCGGCTGGTGTCCAAGGTACATCTACATGGTGCATGGCAACAATGCGCTTCTGCACATTCACACCTGTACCCATATTTTTTGTACCACCTATGAGAATACGCACACTACCATCATTCACCTTGGCAAACAACTCTTTACGTTTCTCATCGGTGTTTGCCTCATGAATATCGGCAATTTCCTTACGAGGTATACCATAGTCATTTACAAGACGATTGATAATATCGGAATAGGCATCGTATTTCTTTCCCTTACCAGGTACGCCTGTATCACAGAAGATGAGTTGAGTTCCTTTCTGTTCTGCAAACTGGTCGTATATCTTCTTGACATTTTCACAGACAGCAGGTATCTTTCCTCCCTCTGATTCCCAACTCTCGTCTATCAAACGAGGATTGATAGCAGCTTTTGCGGAATAAGTACTGGCGAGCAATCCCCATGGAGTATTCTCGTTACTATCAATATTGAAGTAATCTCCGTCTTTATTCTTTACCATATTCACTATCTCACGATTGATTTCCTGCATGAGGTCTGTCTGTGGGACTGTGACAATATGGCTACGCATCTTCGGCTTAGGTAGCTTGAGGTTCATGTCATTGCGGACATCAGCTATCTCTGCATACATCTTAGCCAACTCTGGAATATTGGTCAGTGAGCGGAAACGGTCTTTCTCTTTCAGTTCACTGGTTACTCCATACTCCAATTCTGCTGTGTGTATAGCAAAGTTACCTGCCCAAGCATCAAAGGTTGTCATACCTAATCGCTCCATTTCAGAAGGACGCAAATAATTGAGCAAGTGGTAAATCTCGCTAAGACTATTGCTGATGGTCGTACCAGAAAGAAATACTGTACCTTGGTCGCCTTGATGCATCTTCTGTAGATAACGCACGCCATTAAGTAAGGCAATAGATTTCTGGCTTCCTTTCTTATCACCAAGACCAGCTACACGGTCGTATGTACTTACGTAAGGTAGACTCTTGAAATGCTGACATTCATCTACAAAAAGGTAGTCAACACCAAGTCCCTCAAATGTAAACTCCCTGTCTATCTTTCTATCAAGCAGATTGGTGAGTTTGGTTTCAAGATTGTTCTTTCTCTTCTCCAAGCCCTTTATCTGCTTCTTGGTAAGCTGGGATTTATCATCCTGTCCATACAGGAACTCAATTGCATTGTCAAGTTGCGCCATCTGCTCATCGATGACACTGCGTTCCACTTCCTCCGTATGTGGCAGCATATTGTACTGGTCGTGGCTCAATATCACACAATCATAGTCGTTAAGTGCTATTTGAGCCATGAACATCTTGCGGTTGTTTGCAGCAAAGTCCTTTTCGGTCGGTGCCAGTATGCGTGCAGCAGGGTAAGCTTCTCTAAACTCTTTAGCTATCTGTGCAACGGTAGACTTCAAAGCGATAATCATAGGCTTCTTGGCAATACCCATACGTCGCATTTCCATGATAGCACTCTGCATTACAAGAGTCTTACCTGCACCCACAATATGGTCTACAATACCACCACGGTTGTTGATAAGCATCCAAACGGCATCTTTCTGATGAGGTCTCAGCTCTTTACCCATAAGTCCTGCAACGTTGAGATGAGAGCCATCAAACTTACGCAATACAGTACGATTGAACTTATCATTGTACAATCGCATCAGCATTTCCTCGCGCTCTGGGTTCTGACCAATCCAGTCCTCAAAGGCTGTGCGCAAATCCTGTATCTTGTTATTCAGCAGTTCGGTTTCCTCCTTGTTGAGGACTTTTGTTTCCTTACCACCTTCTTTAATGGTATCAAATACTGATAAGCTCTTATCTTGCAATGCAGCGGTAAACACCTCTGATGCGCTTCTTCGACTGGTTCGCCATGCATCTGCTTCACCTCCAAGTTCTTTTTTATCGACGTTTACAACATACTGGTCCACCTCTGGCAAGTATTCAACTCCACTCTTGTTGCCTCGATGTATATATTTAGGAATACCAAATTGCTCATACATGAAATCTGTATATACCTCTGCTGGTATCCATCTTGCACCCATTCGTATGCTAATATCCTCAAATGGTATATCTTTTGGCTGTACTGCTTCAAGTGCATCTATATTACGCTGTAAAGTTTCATCTTCCTTTGCTGCTGCTCGTGCCTGCTCTAATTTGGTTTTAACATCACCACTTAGATAAGCATCTACTGTTTCATACTCATCATCTGTAAACGGTGTCTTGAACAGTATATCACCACATTGCTCTGTCCAGTTTTCACCTAACACATCTTTCATGAATGATGGTTTGATTTCTCCATATTCAGCAAGAGAAAGGCTAATTGCATCCTGTGGTGTCTTGGCAGTTGTCATATCAAGTGCAGGCTTGATAGTGTTCTTTGTGAAAATGTCTGATAAACCGATAAACTTACTATCTTTATATTTCTCCAAAGAACGTAGGGTATAGCCGTCAATATCTTCTGTAAGGAAGTCATTAGCTTTATCGTTCAAGCGACCATATTTCTTCACGAAAGCATCATACGTATTCTGCAACTCTGTTCGTGCTTCTTCAAGATGGTTATTATCCACACCTTGTATCTGCATATCAATAAGTTGCTTCATCGCCTTACGAATAGGCAACATAGCTTCAATGCGTTCTGCTTTTCCTTTCAATGATGGTATTTCATTAAAGGTCGTAGTTACATCACCATACTTATTCTTGGTGCTGGTTACGACACCTATCATACCATCTTGTTCTACGATATTCCCGCTACTGATATAGTTACCGTCACCCTTATAAGCTTCTGAAACAGCTTGCTTCACTTCTCGCTCGGCCTTATGGGTATCAAAGAGTTTGCCCTTGCGGTCGCCGACAATCTTCTTTTCCACAAGTTTGCCCATGGTCTTGGCAATATCGTCCGTAGAAAGTGTACTGCCAAGCCCGAACTCATCAGCCCTGTATTGACCACCGGCCTTGGGTTCGCCGATCATCATGTCCCTGTGCCTGGCGAAATAGCCGTTCACCTCCACGTCGTAGGTCTTTCCATCCGACGGGTTCTTCAGCCGGATGGTCTCTCCCTTCGACAGGAAAGGGGCCAGTATGTCGGTTTCGTAGGCCTCGTTGCCGCGCATTGCAGTGCGGTCGGCTTCGTCCCTGAACTTCCGCAGGAAGATGACATCGGTAACGACTGACGTACCTGCACCCTTGAATGTATTATCCGGCAGACGGACAGCACCGAGAATCTCTGCGTTGACGGAAAGGTAGCTTCTTATGAGAGAGTTGCTCCTGGTATCAAGAATGGCATTGCTGGTCATGATGACACACAAACCACCTGGGCGAGTGTTGTCAAGCATCTTCACAGCAAAGTAGTTGTGGATGCGGTTTTGCGCAGCCTTGCGTACAGGACTACTGTCATGCTTCCATGTCTTGTCTGTAACACTAAGGTCTCCGAATGGGATATTGCTCATAACCACATCATAGGCATTGTCTGCTGTGCCAGCCTGCTCATAGCCTGTAACAAGCACATTTGCATCTGGATAAAGATTTCTTGCAATCTGACCTGTCAGCCAGTCAAGTTCGACACCATGTATCATTGTGCGCTGCTGCACAGCCTTTGACATCGTACCCTCAAAAATACCACTACCCATAGATGGGTCAAGCATATTACCACCCTTGAAACCTGCAAGTTCTACAAAGTCGTTTAAGGTTTTTGCTACAGCTGTAGGGGTATAGTATGATGTTAGGGCTGCACGGTTGATGGCAGATAAAACACCACGCTTCCCGTCTGGGTCGAGCTCGTCTATAATGTCTGCAAGGCGTGAAAGCAGTTTATCATTTTCTGTCTGCGTCCCCCATCTTCCATTAGAACTTCTACGCATCATGTCGGTAGAATAGGCTCTGCCTAAGTCTACACCTCCCCATCCACGATAGCGACCAAGTACATCACGCTCATCCGCAGTTGCCTCACGTCCCTCTTTCATTAAGGTACGCACAACCTCCAAAGCCTCAACATTCGACCGTAGTCGCTGTTGAGTTGTCATATTATCTACCTCCGAAGAGTTTTCTGGATATAGATAGTTGTGCTTGAATTTTGGTTCAGGCTGTTTGGCTGAGGCTACATTTCCTCCTCGTCCTCCTCGTCCTCCTCGTCTGGCTTCACCGTGTACCAGTTGCTCACTGTTTCCTGCTGCTGGTCGAGAAGTTCTTTGGCTTTCGTCAGTAGCTCTGGCAATGGCACTTCGTCCATTCGCATCATCTCTATCTCCGATGCGTTGTCCTCGTTCAGGCATCGGTCGTTCTGCTTCACCATCTCCGTGATTTCCTCCCGAAGTACTTCTGCTGCTCCGCTGTCCGAGTAATTCTTTTCGTTCTCCATCAGCCACTGTGCCTGCCGTGTCTGAAACTCTTGCAGCTTCTCCTCCGTCAGCAGTTTCAGTGCTTCGGGTGTCCAATACTCCGTCTCGCTCAGTAGATATACTGCCCACCGTCCCATTTTCTCGGCTGCTACTTTCAGCCTGTCGAGTTCTTGCTGTGTCATTGCCTTTGCTGTCTAAATCATTGTTATCAAACAAATCGCCAAACAAATCACCGACTGTCGGCTCTCGCTTCAAAGATACATCTTTTTTCTTTGAGTTGTTCTTTTTTGCTGGCTTTTCTTTCTCTGTACTTACTTTTTCTTCTTTTGTCGGGATTGCTTCTTCTGATTTTGTTACAGGAGAGAGTTCTTCCCAATTAGTAACCTCATACATGACAGGTGCTAAACCTGTGTCAAGTATTGGTCTGTTATTATCAGACCTGTCGATGTCATAAAGAGTTGCTTCCTTGCCCTTATACATCACCTTGTCACCAATATTGAAGCCGTGCAAATCAGGGACTATTTTCTCCTGCCACCCCTCTTTATTAAGCGTCTTTGCAAGATGTCTCCACTCTTCAATAGAAACCTGCCCATTTAGCTTAATAGCAACCTTGTAAGGGGAGGTAAAATGCCCAACTTTAATTTCTGCGCCAGTTTCGTCATTAACAAATGTCTTTCCAAAGATACCCTCTATATCCTCCACAGAAGTAAACCTACCTTCGAGTCCATTAGGTGTAGGAGTATCGTTTGCAGTTTCATCTTTGTCGTTAATAGCTACTCTGTAGCCTGCACGTATTAGTTTTGGAAGGTAGGTATCAAGTGTATAATATGGGAAGCCAACCATATTAACACCATCATTCCTTTTGGTAAGAACAATACCAAGTGTCTTAGATAAATCTTTTGCATCATCTTGATATGTCTCGTAGAAATCACCAACACGGAGCAAAATTTTTGTATCTGGATACTTCTCTTTTAACACATTATATTGAGCGAGTAATCTACTATTGGTTGATGATTCCGTAGGTTCTTCTACCTCATTGTGGTCTGTTGTCTTCTCTTTACTGACGATATCCTCTTCCGAATTTTGCGAACGATTTTCTTCTGACTGTGTGTTAAAGATTGCATCTGCAAAAGCATGTGCTTCTTCTGCACTATTAAACACAAAGCCATTAACACCACGGAAAGAAGAGTAATAACCATTATGTTCTTTTGCCACCTGCTTACGCTGGGTGTAAACTTCCTTATCTGTGCGTTCCTTACCACGTACAACCCAGATATCAACATCTTTCTTGTTGTTATGCTGCTTGGTAATAGAATACGCATCGTTGTCTACATCTTCCAACTCATTAGTATTACTCTGTTCTTGCTTTGCATTAAATTCAACTGTTGCTTCGTTGTTAATCTGCTCAGCTGTTTCAATAGCGGAAGGCGTTAACTGCTCACCCTCATTACCAATTGTAGCAACGTCGAAACGACTCACCTCATCATAGGGGGTCATTTCGCTTGACAACTCTGTCATCTCTGGTAAATCTCTTGCACCGTTGTAGAATGCTTTGAGATATGGACGAATTGCGTCTCCAAGGTCAGAAATCATTTCCTTTGCATAGGCTCCAAAGGCACGTGCGCCATTCTCTATATGATACACTGCCATTTCTGCACCGATAGCCAACATCTCAGGGTCTACACCTAAATTAAGCTGACCTAACTTAGAACGCATACGCTTCTTTAACTCTTCGTAGCGTTCATTAGATACAAGACGCTTGCCGCCTTTATCCTCAATAGGATGCTGTACATTAACATCCCCCTCTGTTTTAACAGAAGTATATTCTGCAAACGGTTTTGTCTTGCGTTTACTGCTATCAATCCACTTCTTGAATTCTTCCTTGCTAACTTCTGTAATGTTGCCCAAGCCTTGCCATCCCTCTTCATAATTAGAAAGATACGCTTTCCTTGCGCTTTCCATGTCAGAGAATCCGTACATTACCTTATGCTCATCGAAAGAACCATCTTTATTTACCTGGTCTACAACAAAGACATTACCCTCTGTTGGGTTATCTGACAAAAAGATGTCTATATGATCACCATCAACGCTTTCCGTGCCTCGAATGTATCCGTAGGTGTTATGCATCTCGGTTTTCCATTCCTTGCCATTTGCATCCTTACCACGACGAACACTGCCCTTAGGCTGCTCAATAGTGACATTGAAACCATCTACCTTGATATGACCTTTCTTATAGTTACCAGCTTCTTTCTGTGCCTCAGTCGGATTGGTATCGACCTTTGCTTCCTCTTTTTTACGTGTACGCTTAGCTTTATCCTCTTCCGCTACACGTTCAGCCATTGCAAACAAATCTGCATCTCTTGTAGGCTTTTCTAAATAATTGTCTACAATTTCTTGCTTTGTATCAGAAGATTGTTTATCTTTGCCTTCGAAATCATTGTTATGGTTTGATGCGCTGCCAGCTTGCTCGTTGCTTTGAGAAGCTTGCTCGGTGGAAACATTTGCAGGGGCAACACCTGTAGTAGAAGTATCTTTCGCGCCCTTCTCCCATAACAATGTTCTTTTTGCTAAGCCTTCTATTCTTTCATAACCAGAAGTCTTTATTCCGTAATAGCTTCCACTTAACGAATCTAATAGAACTGTCACTGCACGTCTACCTGTACGACTTCTTCCATTTTCGATAGAGAATATGATTGCACCTTTTTCTCCTTGACGTACGTGATCAAAATTATCTATCACGTCTAATACGAAATCTATCGCATCGTCAACTTTAGAGAGCCCCATTTCCTTTCCATGCCTATCAAAGACATGTTTAAGCATAGATGGAGTAAGACGGAAAGGTGCTTGAGGTTTATTGATTTTATTAAAGACCTCGTCTGGTATATTTGCTAAATCAATATTTCCATTGATGTCTTGATAAAAGTTCTCTCCATTGTCAGACTTCTGTTGACTAAGAGAATAAGCCTCTTCATCAGCTTTCTCTACTCTTTCTTCTCTGATTTTTCCACTATCTTTTTCAGTTCCTCCTTGATTGGTTTCTGTCCCATCGCTATTCTCACTTCGTCCTCTTGGCGTAGCATCTCCATTGCTTCCTGTTCTCCCTTCTTGGCTTGCTGAACTATCGCCAGCCAATACATTGCTTCCTTGTTGTCCATTATATTCTATATTTAATGTTTCTTTGATTGCCTGCACAAGCGAACGTGGTGTATTATCAGGTTGTTCGAACAGAGTTTCTTCTTGTGTGCCTTGTATAAGGTCGTACAATCTATTAAAAGTACCCTGTATGAGTGACTGATTGTCACCTTTGTACATAGTCGCAAGCAATAATGCAAAGTTACTATATTTTTCAGCAGGAAGATAACTTTCTCCTGTAACATCGTCAAAAGCAAGTTGTCTTCTCCATGCCTCAACAGCTATACGTGCATCTTTATGATTCTTAGCATTCATAAACATGCTATCATGTGACAGAGCATAATATGCTATGATAGAGTCCTGAATATCCCCTATCATACGTTCGCTTTGTGGGCTATCATAATCACGATATGCCGTTGCAAGAATTGCTTCCTGTGCTTTTGCAGGTAGTGCGTTAAACATCTCCTCAAGCTGTGTATTACCACCCTCAAAGATACTTTGATACATAATACCCTTGATATCATTCTTTGCTTCAGCTGTGATGTTGCCTTTGCTATCAAATGCACTCTTATACTGTGTTGGACTAATCACTCCATTAGCATTTAGCCATTTCAAAGCGTCCACACCATTGCTATCAACAAGCTCCGCAAAAGAGATATTCTCGTCATTAGCTCGCAAAAGAATGCTTGCAAAGTTCTTCATCTTGTCACCAAGCTTTTTAACAACATTCTTAGGCTTGATACGTTCTGTACCTCCGCTTTCTGTATCACTTGCTACAAATTGACCTAATGAAATAGCCTCATCATCATTCACATCGAGCATATTAACAAGTACTGGCTTATCCATTGCAGCAATGTCTTCTGCTCTTAGTCCAAATGATTCTGCATTATCAATAAGATACTGTTTGTACTTATCGCCTTGTTCCTGATGATTATCCCACATCTCACGAAGTGCGGCACTTCGATTATTGCCCTGGATAACCTCTCCACGACTATTCACTGTTGGCGCACCTGTATAAGCGGTAACAGATGATGTGATTTCTTCTGGGCGAATATTTGCCGCAATCTTACGTGCTGCGCCTACACTTGCATCGTCCTTGCGCTCTTTTGGTTGTGCCTCGTCAATGAAGTGCTGTGGATTTCGTTGCCCATTCTTATGGCTTGGTTGTAACTGATTAGCTTCGATGATTGCAACGTGTCCTGTTGGAATGTTATCATCATCAAATTTAACCTGTACTTCTTTACCTATCGTTGCGTTAATAGGCTCTTGTCTATCAACCTTATCTCCATTAACACGCCTGTAGCCTCTTGCTCGTGCATCGGTTGCCTTATCTTCTACAAAATCGGGTACACCATTAAGAGCTTCACGCTTGATACGTTCTGCTTCTTCTTGCTCTACACGTTCTTTCTCTTCCTGTTCCTTACGTACACGTGCCACTTCATCAACTTTGCGTTGTTCCTCTGCTTGTATTGCAGCTTCACGCATACGATTAACAGCAGCTATCTTCCTCCAATGTGCAAGTGTTGCCTTTGCCTGTTTATCTAATGTTCTCTTTCCAATAACATATTTCACTCCTGTTTATTGCCTGGATTTTGTTAATG
>ERZ772977.822-NODE-822-length-17932-cov-4.856855_pt1 | contig 17932 bp, 18 predicted proteins | sample MGYA00511131_ERZ772977 | MGnify/ENA primary metagenome ERZ772977 (study PRJEB29015, sample SAMEA2737935) | human oral metagenome | biome: human oral; feature: human-associated habitat; material: dental | place: China | collected 2151 ...
CGGGCAGCACGTGTTGCAGCATCGTGGTCTTGCCGACCTGACGCGCCCCGGTCACCAGCACCACCTTGAACTGTCTCATGAGGGACAGCAGCGTTGCCTCGGCCTCGCGATGCCTGTACATGAACCGCCTCCTACCGCGCGATAGCAGGGGGTCTACGACGCTTTGTGAAAATCTGGATCGCAACTCCAGATTTTCACATCACGGCCTGGAGGACCAGGACGCGATAGCCGAGCCGGGCGAGCTCATCCGAGGGTCAGAGGTTCGGAGACGACGGCGCTGAGGTCCTCGGTGTTGATGTCCGAGGTGGCCGTGTGGCGGGGCGCGGCCGCCGATTCCGTGTCCGGAGTCAGCCCCCGGCGCCCCCGAGCACGCGGCTGCGGAACTGGTCGGCGGTCAGGTGCCGACGGGAGGCGATCGCCAGGTACGACAGCCCGACGGCGATCGCCCCGAACAGCAGGGCCGCCCCGCCGAGCGCCACCAGGCCCGACCCGCTGGCCAGGAAGGCACGCACCAGCAGCAGCCCATTGTGCAGCGGCGAGATTCCCGCGACCCCCTGGACCCAGCCTGGCGTGGTGGAGGTCAGCCCGAGGGCGACGGTGACCACCAGGGCAAGCACCGAGATCCCGCGGCCCACGTTGCCGAACCAGCCGGTCAGGGCGTGGTTGACGACGGCAAAGCTCACCCCGACCATCGCCAGTAGAGCGGCCGCGCCGATGGTGCGTCCCGGCGTCAGTTCGAGAGCCATGCCGACCGCGACGCCGAACAGCAGGCCCTGAACCGCGCCGAGCGCGGCCGGGGGCCAGAGGGTGCGCAGCCACAGGACCGCACTGGTGCGGGAGGACGCGATCAGGTCGGAGGGAACGGGACGGGCGAAACTCCACGACAGCAGCGACCCGAGCCACAGGGCAGCCACCGCGAGCAGCGCGGCCAGCGGCACCATCATCGCCTCGTAGACCTTCCCGTCCTTCAACACGGGTGAGGCGACCACCTGCGACAACGTGTCGCGATCGGAGTCACTGTAGCTGGGCAGTTTCGACCCGGCCTCGGAGAGTTTGTCATGAAAGGTTCCGAGCCCCTGCGACAGTTCCCGCGACCCCGCGCCAAGCCGCAGCAGCCCTGCGGCGAGCTGGGTTGCCCCATCGGCGGCCTGGCCAACACCGGCCACGTAACTGCCGGTACCGTCGGCCAGCTGTCCGGCCCCGGAGGAGAACTGCCCCACCCTCGAGGAGAGCTGCCCGGCTCCGTCGGCCAACTGCGACGACCCGCTGGCAAGTTGATTCGCCCCTTCGGCCAGGCGGGCCGTCGCCTCCGGCAGAGCGGAGGTCTGGTTCCGCAGCTGTTGCAAACCACTCAGCAGCCGGGTGGCGCCGGTGCCGAACTGCTCGGCATTGGTGCGCAGCGGCTCGGCCTTGGTGAGGATGGCGTCGGCACCCTCGCGAAGTTTCGTGACCCCACCGGTTAGTTTCTGCGCCTGCTCGGTGATCTTCGACGGCAACTGTTCCAGGGCGGTCAGGGGATCAGTTCCGGCGGGCACGATCTTCGCCATCGCGTCACGCAGTTTGATGATCGATTCGGTCATGCCCAATCCCATCCGCGAGAACCCGCGGGCGGTTTCCAGCAGAGTCTTGCCGGTCTTCGGGTCGGTTTGCTGCAGCACACCGAGGGCCGCTTTCGCTCCCTGCTGGAAACCCTTGGTCAGGGCGTCCCCGACCCCCTGCTGATAGGCATCGCGGAGCAGCTTGCAGGTCTCGGCGTCCTCGATCGGGCACTTCCAGTTCGCGACCAGCCGCTGGGCGAACTCCTTCAGCTCCGACGGCGGCGGTGTGTCGCCGGAGGCGTACCCGGCCAGGGTGGAGTCGAGTTTGTTCAGCTGGGCGTCGAAGGCAGCGAGCTTGGAACGCACCTCCTCAATGGTGATGTCGCTCGCCCCCGGGAAGTACTGTTTGAGGGCCTGCTGGGCCTCGCGCAAGGCCGGGACGAGCTGTCCGAGGGCCGCCTGGGCCTCCTTCATGGCCTCCGGGTCGAGCTGGGAGTTCAGGTTGGATTCGAGCTGGGCCAGGCCGTTTCGCAGTTCACCCACCCCGTCGAGGACACCGACGGTGCCCGAGGTGTATCCGGAAACCCCCTCCAGCAGCGGCGTGGCACCGTCGGTGAGCTGGTTGACCCCGTCCGCGAGCCGCGGTGCCTGGGCATTCAGCTGGGCGATGCCCCCCGCGAAGCTCCGGGTGCTGTTCGCGAGGTTCCTCGCCCCGCCCGCCAGGGTCCCCACTGCGCCGCTGAGTTTCTGCGACCCCTCGGCCAGGGTGTTCGCTGCGCTGCCGAGCTGCTTCCCCTGAGTGGACAGCTCACCAAGCCCGTCGGCGAGTTTCCCGGAGTTGTCGGCAGCGGTGGATGCGCTGTCAGCGAGTTGGGAACCTGCCTCGTCAAGTTTGCCCGCGCCGTCGACGACCTGTTTGAACTGCTCCCCCACCTTGTTGAAACCGATGTAGATGTTCTCCAGGTAGGCCTTCGTGAGGGTGGCGTTGATGGTGTCGGTGGCCAGGCCCGCGATGTCGTGCGCCAGGGCCGCGTCGGCGAAGGGCGCGTTCTTGGAGACCACAACATCGATGGTGGCCTGTTTCGCGATGGCGGCGTCGTTGCTGCTGAAGGATGTGGCGGCCTCGGAGAATCCCTCGGGGATGGTGACGACGGCGGAGTAGCGGCCGTCGTTCAATCCCGCCTCGGCGTCCTCGGCGTCGGCGATGGTCCACGAGATGTTGGTTCCCTCCCGGGCCACCATCTCGGAGGCCAGCTGCCGCCCCAGCGGCATGGTCCGGCCGTCGACGGTCACCGCCTTGTCGTGGTTGACCACGGCGGCGTGGATTCCCTGGTCGTTGCCACCGCGCACCAGCCCCAGCAGGGTGCCGACGGCGAGCAGCGGCACCAGGGCCAGCACGACGAGCCCCGGCCAGCCGAGGCGATGTCCGGAATGAATGCTTTCAGGTCTCATCGGATACTCCTGACGGGCTGGTCGACGACGAACACGCCGTCGACGGGAAGGGCTTCGAGGATCAATTCGCTGCTGGCACACAGCACAAGCGCGCAGGCCCCGTCGCTGCGGAACCGGTCGATCAGATCGGTCAGGCGTTCGTCACCGACGTCGACGGCCTCCACCGAGTCGACGAAGGCGACGCTGCCCGGGACGGGGCGCAGCTTGGAAAGAGCGTCGGGGTCGTTGGCGAGATCGGCGTAGCGGGTGCGGCGGTGCACGGCGGTGGCGGCCCCGGGCAGCAGCTCCCCCGCCACCCGGGCACGCCCCGAGGTGATGCCGAGCCTGCCCGACAGCGCCAGCGCCACACCGGTGCGGGACGACACGGGGCCCGCGACGCCGATCACGTTCCCGGCCTCCAGCACCAGGCTGGTGGGCGGCAGCACTCCCTCGACCGCGACCTCCTCGGCGTAGAGCAGGTGGTCGCCGCCGGGCCACCGGGCCAGTTTCAGTTTCTCCGTGAGGACCTCGCCCTCGACATCGAAGGTGGGCAGGGCCTTGTCCAGCCAGCGCGGCAGCCACCAGGCCCGCTCCCCGAGCAGCGCCATCACCGCCGGCACCAGCGTCATGCGCACGCAGAAGGCGTCGATCGCCACCCCGACGGCGAGGGCGAAGGCGATCTGTTTGATGGAGCTGATGCCCTCCGGTACGAAGAACGCGAACACCGAGAACATGATCACGGCAGCGGCCACCACCACCGGCCCGGATGCTGCCATGCCGTCACGGATCGCGTCGACGGGTTTCTTGCCGTGCACGTACTCCTCGCGGATCCGGGAGACGAGGAACACCTCGTAGTCCATGGCCAGGCCGAACAGGATTCCCATCAGCAGGATCGGCAGGAAGGAGATCACGGGCATCCCGCGTTCCAGGTTCACCATCTGGGTCAGGTGCCCATCGTTGAACACGAGTTTGGTGGCCCCGAAAGCAGCCCCGACCGACAGCAGGAAACCGAGAGTGGCCTTGACGGGCACCCACACAGACCGGAACACCGCGGCCAGCAGCACCAGTGACAACCCGACCACGAGCACCCCGAACGGCAGCAGCGCCCCCACGAGACGGGAGTTGACGTCGATCTGCATGGCGGTCATGCCCGTGACTGCGGTCTCGACGCCGTAACGTTCCAGCCACTGGTCGTGCCGGTCGCGCAAGGTCTGGACGAGGTCCGCGGTGGCGGGGTCGTCGGGTCCGGTGGTGGGCACCACCTGGAGCATCGCGACCTCTGCGTTCTGGTTGGGGGTGGCCAGCGGAACCGCGGCCACACCGTCGATCGCCTCCACTTCCTCCTTGAGGTCGGCCACCAGCTTCAGCGGATCCTTGCTGGAGATGACGTCGGCGGTCAGCACCAGCGGGCCGTTGCGCCCCACCCCGAAGTGCTGCGAGATCAGGTCGTAGGTGACGCGGTCTGGGGCGCCCGGGGTGTGCTGCCCGGAGTTCGGCAGGGATGTACGCAGCCCCAACCCCGGGATCGTCAACGCCCCGAGACCAACCACCACGACCAGCAGCACCACAACGGGATGTCCGGTGGTGACGCGCCCCCACCAGGTGAACGCGCCACCCCCGCGGGGCCTGCGGCGCTGCCGGGGCCTCCTCGGCCGGGGCCGCAGCCGCTCCCCCAGCAGCCCCATCAGCGCGGGCAGCATCGTCAGCGCGATGAACACCGCCAGCACGATGGCCAAGGCGGCGAACGCGCCCATCACGGTGAGGAACGGGATCCCCGAGACCCCGAGCCCGAGCAGGGCGATGAACACCGTCAATCCGGCGAACACCACCGCCGAACCGGCGGTCCCGACGGCGCGGGCCGTCGACTCCTCCGCAGCCATGCCCTCGGCCAGCTGATTGCGGTGGCGGGAAAGAATGAACAGGGCGTAGTCGATGCCGACCGCGAGCCCCAGCATCACAGCCAGCATCGGAGTGGTCGAGTTGATGCTCGCCAGCCGGGCGATGAGAAGCATGACGGCCATGGTCACCCCCACCCCCGTGACCGCGGTCAGCAGCGGCAGCCCCGAGGCCACCAAGGAACCGAGCACCAGCGTCAACACCACCAGCGCGACTCCTAGGCCCGCGACCTCCGTGATGCTCAGTCTCGGCAACTCGATGTTGAAGGCCTGACCGCCCATGTCGAGGGTGGCACCCTGCGGCAGCCGCTCGGACATGCGTTCTGCGACGGCGGTGAGCTGCGCGAGCTGCGCATCCGTCGGATTGCCGTTGGCGTCAATCAGGATCGCGACGATCGCAGCACGGCCGTCGTCGGAGACCATTCCCGAGATCCGCTCGTTCCACGGGGAGGCGGCCGAGTCCACGAAGTCGATCGCCTCCAGCTCGGTGATGGTGTCCTCGATGACGCCGCGGAAGTCGTCGACCCGGCCGCCCTCCGGGGCCACGAAGATCGCGGCGGCCTGGGTCATGGCTCCCTGCGGGAAGGTCATTCGAAGCTTGTCGAGGGCCACCTGGGAGGAGGAACCGGGGATCTTGAACACGTCCGCAAAACTGCCCCTGAAGGCCAGGGCGGCGCCCCCCATGGCCAAGACGACGATCAGCCATGCGGCGAGGACCAGTTTCGCGTGTCTGAAACACCAGCGACCGAGGGCGTAGAGCTGAGCGGACATCTTTCCCATTTCGATACAGTCATGAATTCGGACACAGCATACAACGCTGTATCGAGGCTTCAAGCCCGACGTCCCCACCCCCGGGCCGGGGCACGAACCACTAGAATGGCGGACATGACCGACCTGACGCCGCGCCGGGAGGCCACTGTGGGCCGGCTGGTGGAGGCAGCCATCACTCAGTTCGCGGTTCGGGGCATCGACGCGACCAGCGTGGAGCAGCTGTGCGACGCCGCGGGATTCACCAGGGGGGCCTTCTACTCCAATTTCACGTCCAAGGACGACCTGTGCACGGCCATCATCGAGCGCCACCGCGACAACGTGCTCGCCGGCCTGCCCGAGACCATCGCGGAACTACCCCCGGAGGCAGACGTCGAAACGGTGGCCAGCACCACCCTGGGGCATTTCCTGAAGGTACTCGCGCCCAACCGGGAAATGAAGGTCACCCTCACCGAGATCCGCCTGCGAGCGCTGCGCTCTCCCGGCCTGGCGGCCCAGCTCGAACAACTCAACGAGGAGACCCGCCCAGCCCTGGTCGGGTTCATCGAGAGCCTGGCGGCAAGGCTGGATGTGACCTTCGTCCTCCCCACCGAGCACATCCTCACCATCTTCGATGCGCTGTACTCCTACGAGACCCACGGCTACAACAGGGACAGCGTCCGCCAGCTGCTCACCCCCCTGGCCATCTCCCTCATCCGCCCGAACAGGACCTAGATGCCATCACTCCGCCGAGGCGATCGGGATGGGCGACACACCTCAGAGCGTCAGCGACCCCAGCCGGGCATAGTCCTCCTCTGAAGGATGGGCGACGATCACCCGCGGCGGGTGCGTACCGGGATGGGGTTTGACGAGGTGCGGAAGCTGCTCGACCACCTCGGCATAGGGCACGTCCAGGACCGAGTTCCCACGTTCGAAGGAGATCACGTCCACCACGGGGATACTGGCGCCGGGTATCGCCTCGGGCACGAAGGCCATTGAGAAGAGTTCGTCGTCGAGGGCGTAGAGATCCTCGTAGTCGGACACGTAGTGGTCGTACCCCTTCTGAATCGGTTCCTTGAGGACGTTGTAGGTGCGCCCCTCCGCGCGCTGCCTGAGCCTCTGGAAGCGTTGCCCGAGTTGGGAGGTCCTGGGCGGCAGGCTCAGCTGCCATCGACGATTGGCCACCACGTGGGGCAGCGGATGGACGCAGTCGCGGGCGACTACGGCCTCCTCCAGGTCGTCGAGGAGGTCGTCCCAGCGATCCGTCGCGACGTTGACAAGAAAGATGTCGTTGCGGCGCGCCGGGATAACCGCCCACGCGGTGCCCGTCCGTTCACCGAGCCTGCTCAGGAGTTCCTCCATGGCGGCGGCATCTGCGAACCAGGCGGCCTCGTTCCCGGGCGGGGCGGTCAGGGTCAGCACGTCGGGTCCGAGCCCCATCTCGGAGAAGGCCATGGCCTCCTCCATGATGCGCAGGTTGCCAATGGCCCTGCCCTGGAGCTCGACATCGTACTCCGCGATCCGGTCACCCGGCAGGTCCGATTCGGAGACCACTCGGAGGGTGGTCGGCTCGTCGATGGCCAGCCCGAAGCCGATGAACTCGGTGAGCCAACCAACTGCGGCCGGGGCCAGGTGGGACAGACCCCGTGACATGAAGTAGTCGGCGCTGCGGACCAGTGGGACCACGGTCTCCAGGTCCTTCTCGCCCGCTTCGCCGGAAGCGCTCATGACATCCACCGCGTGGTGCACCCGGGCGACGCGGGCGGCCTCGGGCTCGTCGTCGTGGGCCGACTCGGCCAAGCGGGGATCGATCCCGATCACCCGCTCGTCCTCCAGGCGCAGCATCAGCATTCCCGAATCCGGTTCTCCCGGCCGCGGCGCGTCCAGCACCTCGATCACCCCGGGATGCGTCGCGAGGATCCTGATCGTTTCTTCTCGGCTCATGGGCCCGACCATACGTGCGGAGGACACGCCATCGATTGATTGACATCGTGACTGGCCACTTGACCGACACGATTCGGACAAATATTTGCGGATTCGGAAACTATTTACTAACCTAATGGTCAGTTGTTGTGTGCCGCGCGAGGAGGATGCCATGGCCGACCACCCGAGCCCCACATCCGAGGAGGCCGCAAACCTGTTGCGGCAGGCCGAGACCACCCTCACCCGCACCCGGGGAAACGCGGGATGGCCGACGATAACCACCCAGATGAGCATGGGTGCCGCCACCTCCGTGTACCTGCTGGCCAGTCGCAACATCCAATTCGACGCCGTCTCCTTCACCGGCATGATGATCTGGGTGCTGGCACCCTTGATCCTCGTGGTCGCGTTCGCGAAGGTAGCCAAGAACGGTTTCGGGATTCGCTGGGGCGTCTACATGGCGGTCTGGGGCCTGTGCTGGAGCATCTCCATGTTCTTCCCCACAGCCGCAGTCCGGGTGCCACTCGCGGCGGTGATCGCGGTCGCGTCCTTCGTCGGCGCCCTCGTGGAGGCACGCCGATGAGCGCCGAACATCCCCGCCACAAACTGGTCGACGAGTTCACCAACCCGGTTCGCTTCTCACTGGTGGCAGGGCTGGCCGGGGTCGAACAGATCGATTTCGCCACCCTGCGCAACCACCTCCAGGTCTCCGACTCCGTGCTCTCCCGCCAGGCCAGCCAGCTCGAGGGCCTCGGGATCGTCGCTGTCCGCAAGGGCTACATCGGGAAACGTCCCCGCACCTGGTTCAGCCTCACCCCGAAGGGCCGCAAGCTGTGGAAGTCCCACCTGGCGGCGCTGCGGGCCATCGCCGAGAACTCCGTCCTCGCCGTCTCGGGGGACGGTTCCTGAGAGGCCCGGCCCGATTTCCCGCGGCGATTCGGCCAGGCGGGCAGACTGGGTGGCATGAACATCGAGAAACTGATCACGGAGGCCCCCGGGCAACCGGACTTCACCAACAACGCCTGGATCGTCGGCGATGACCGGGAGGTGATCGTCATCGACCCGGCCCACCAGCCCGACCGCATCGCGCTTGCCGTCGGCGACCGGAAGGTGAGGGCGGTGTTGCTGACCCACGGGCACTGGGACCACGTGACGGCAGCCCCGGCCTTCGCGGCCCTGATGGGCAACCCGCCCGTCCACCTGAACCCCGCGGACGAGTTCCTGTGGCGGGAGACCCACCCGCACGAGGCGTTCCGGCCCGTCGCCAACGGCGACGAGTTCACGGTCGCCGGGATCACGCTGCGCGCGGTCGCCACCCCGGGGCACACCCCGGGCGCGACGTGTTTCGTCACCGACGGGGTGGTCTTCACCGGCGACACCCTCTTCGAGGGCGGCCCGGGAGCCACCCGCTGGGAGTACTCGGACTTCGACCGGATCATCGCCTCGATCCGGGAACACCTGCTCACCCTGCCCGACGACACCGTCGTCAACACGGGCCACGGCCCCTCCACAACCATCGGGAAGGAACGCCCGCACCTGGACGAGTGGATCGCCCGGGGATGGTGAGCCCTGTCGCCTGGCCGCATCCGATCCCGGAGGGGAACTCCTGGCGGACGCTGGTCGGGGAGGGCTGGCCCGCCCACGTGCGGGTGCTGCACCCCGCGTCGCGACGGCTCGATGGCGTGGAACACCTGGTGCGGTGGCGGGAGATCGCCCCGGAAGGAGTGTCCATCGCGACCGCGGGCTGGTCCGAGGTCTCCGGGGTCGAACTGCACGAAGGCGCCGCCGGGTCGGGTTGGGATCACGAACCGGACATCGGCCCGAGTCCCCTGATCCTGCCAGTGCTGCTCCGGCAGATGCTGCCCGGCGTCCCGGAAGGCCGCGTCTGGACCGGCGAATGGGACGGCTGGGGAAACCGGAAACGCCCTGCGGTTTCCCGGCCACTCACGGTTCCGGGACGGAGATACCACGTGACCGCGACATCACCGCGGAAGCTGCTGACGGAACTGAATACGGAACTGAATCCCGACCGTCTCCCGGATGTTGTCTGGGATGAGGCCGGAACCTTCATCATCCTGGCGGACATCGACCTGCCCAGCACCGTCGTCGGTTGCCACGAGAGAATCGCCGAGAGGCTCCTCCGGAACCCAGGCCTGGAGGCCGTGCGGGTTGACGGCGGGGCGCCCATCGTCACCTGATCCCACCCTGCGAGTGGTCGCGTTCTCAATTCGCGCCGGGACCCGCCCCCGCCCCGGCAAGGAGCCGATGAGCCGGACCGCTCCCCGGCTCCGCCCGCGGGTTTTTCACAGCTGGATGGCCGCCAGGCGGGCGCGGTCCTCCGGACCCGGACGCCCGATGATGAACCGGGGCGGGTAGGACTGCGGATGGGGACACACCAGATAGGGCAGTTCCGCGATGACATCGGAGTCGTATCCCATGTCCTGGAGCAGGATGTCGTGGGCCAGGGCCCCGAAGTTCTCGAAGGCCCTGCTCAAGAACTGGAGGTCCTCGACGTCCGTCCGAGGCTGGGGCAGTTTATCCTCGACGATGACCCGCATGCTGGAGGGTTCGTCGATGACGAGCCCGATGCCGATGAAGTCGGTGAGTTTCCCCACCAGCGCCACCCGCGCCCCGCCCCGGTCCATGAAATGGGAGGCGTCGCGCACGATGGGAACCACGTTCGCCAGGTCGAGCGGGGGGCGGTTGATGCTCTGCTGCCACGCCTCCTCCAGATACTGATGCACGTGGCTGACGAGTTCCTGCTCCGGAATCCCAGTTCCGCCGGCCGGGAAGATGTCCGGGTTGATCCCCAATCCCCTGCCGTCATTCATCCGGAAGTAGACCATCCCGAGTTCCACGAACCTCTCGGGCTGCGGCTGCGGCACCTCTACGACCGCAGGATGAAGGGAGACGTCCTGATGAGTTCTTCCGGCGTCATACTCCGGGCTTAGAGGTTCCTGGGCTCATCCCGGCTGCGCAGCACTCAAACCGGGAAAAGGCCCGCTTGGGCCCCGATTCCAGGTTGAGTGCTGCGCAACCGGGAAACCTTCCAGATCCCTCACCCGCGCGGGGCGAACATGATCACCCCCGCCCCGGCCAGGCAGATGCCGGCGCCGATGAGATCCCAGTGGTCGGGACGATAGCCATCGGCGACCATCCCCCACACGAGGGCCCCGGCTATGAACAGCCCCCCGTAGGCGGCCATGATCCGCCCGAACGACGACTCGCCCTGGAAGGTCACGATCAGCCCATAGAGGGCCAGCACCAGGAATCCGCCGCCGGCCCAGAGCCAGCTGCGATTGCCCCTGACCCCCTGCCACACCAGCCAGGTGCCGCCCAACTCAGCGGCGGCGGCCAGGACGAACAACACCACGGTACGAACGACACCCACGCCAGCACCCTACGTGACTCCGCCTCGTCGGATCACAGCGCTTCTGCACACCAAGTCACCCGTTGAACGCCGACTCCCTAGACTGGCCCCAACCGAGCCAGGAGACTGTGAAATGAAGGTACTCATCACCGGCGGGGCCGGCTACATCGGCAGCACCGTCGCATCGGCCTGCGAGGACGCGGGCCACGACGTCGTCATCCTCGACGACTTCTCCACCGGACGCCGTGAGTTCACAGGCGACCGCCTCCTCTACGAGGGCGACATCGCCGACGATGCCCTGCTGGACCGGCTCCTCGGGGAGCAGCGGATCGACGCCGTCGTGCACTGTGCCGCGAAGATCATCGTGCCGGAGTCCGTTTCCGAGCCGTTGTCCTACTACGAGAACAACGTCGCCAAGACCGTCACTCTGCTGACCGCCCTGCAGCGCAACGGCGTCGAGCGGTTCCTGTTCAGTTCCTCCGCTTCCATCTACGCCCCCGACGAGAACTTCGTGGTCACCGAGGACTCACCGCTGCAGCCCGGCTCCCCCTACGCGCGCACCAAGTTCATGGTGGAGCTGATCCTCGAGGACTTCACGCGCGCAAGCGACGTGCGTGTCGCGTCCCTGCGCTACTTCAACCCCATCGGCACCGACCCGAAGCTGCGCAGCGGCCAGCAGCTGGAGATGCCCTCCCACGTGCTGGCGAAACTCCTGGAGGCCTGGGTGAACAAGGAGACCTTCACCGTCACCGGTGTCGACTGGCCCACCCGCGACGGCTCCGGCATCCGCGACTTCATCCACGTCTGGGACCTCGCCCGGGCGCACGTCGCAGCCCTGGAACACTTCGACGAGGCCACCGCCACCGACCCCTACCAGGTGTTCAACATCGGCACCGGAAACGGCGTCACCGTCAAGGAACTGGCGGCCTCCTTCGAGAAGATCACCGGCGACCCGCTGAAGGTTCGTTTCGGCGAGCCCCGCCCCGGTGACGTCGCTGGTGTGTACACCGTCTCCACCAAGGCGAGGGACGTGCTCGGCTGGGAGGCGGAGCTCACCGAGACCGACGCCGTGCGTGACGCCATCGCGTGGCTTCCCGTGCGCAGGGAGAAGCTGGGTTACTGAACCTTGAACGGTTTGGTGTCTCAGGACGGGTCGGTGGCCTCGGCCCAGAGCTGGCGGCGCTGCTCGGTGCGGCGCCGATCCAGCAGGCTCGTGGCCACGCAGATGCCCGCCAGCAGGAGAATGGCCCAGAAAAATTTGCGGATCATGGCGACCAATCTACCTTCCCGAAAGTAGTTCCGATTGGGATTCAAGACCGGGGTGGGGGCGGTTCGGGGTGATCCGCGACCACGGTCCGACGCCGCTTCGCCGCGCCCCTGATTAGGCTTGCCGACCATGATGGCCGATCTCTCCGAGACGCATCGCCGCCTGCTGCTGGACGCCGGGACGGCGCTGGGCACGTTCCTGCTCCTGGTGCTTCCCCTGGTTGCACTGGGGATTCCCGAGGAGGCCGCCGTGATCGGCTGGTCGACGCTGATGGTCGCATCGTTGGCGTTTCGACGCGTCAATCCACTGTTGGCCGTGGTCGTGTGCGCGGTGGCGGGCACCGGGATGGTGCTGCAGGTCCCCTCCCCCGTGCCCGCGATGCTGGTTGTACTGGTGATCGTCTTCTCGGCTGCAAAGCACCTGAGCGTCACCGCAGGGCTGGTGGTGATTCCCCTCGGGATCGCCGCATCCATTCTCGGCCCCCTGTCGTGGTTGGGCCGGATCCCGGAGGGCCAACGGTTCCTGGCGGGCGGGTTGCTCAGCCTGCTGTGCCTGTCGCTGATGACCAACGCCTATCTGCTCGGTAGGCGGGTAGCGGTCCAGAATCACGTGACCAGACTCGACGAGGCCCTCGCGGAGGAGCGTTTCCTGGCCGGGGCCCGAAGCGTCCAGGAGGCCACGGAACTGGCCGATGACCGGGCTCGCACCGAGGTGGCCCGGGAGCTGCACGACGTGGTGGCGCACTCGTTGTCGGTGATCGTCGTGCAGGCCGAGGGTGCGAAGGCCCTGGCCACCAAGAAACCCGAGGCGGCCATCGAGGCGCTGAACGTGATCGCCCGCACCGGCCGCAGTTCGATCGGGGAGATGCGCAGGATCGTCTCCCTGCTCCGGGGCGAGTCGGACGCCTCCTTCGGACCGTCACCATCGCTGCCGCAGATCCCGGAGATGGTGGCCAAGGCCGGCCCCAGGATCACCCTCGAAATGCCGGAAGAGCTGCCGCCCGTCCCCGACTCCCTGGGGTTGACTGCCTTCCGTGTGGCGCAGGAGTCGGTGACGAACTTCCTCAAACACGCGGGCCCGACTGCCCGGGCCACCGCGACGATCACCTGCGAACCGGAGGCCATCGACATTCGCGTCACCGATGACGGGGTCGGTGTCCAGGCCTCGACCGAGGGCCGGGGAGCCGGGGTGCGGGGGATGCGCGAGCGCGTCGCGGCGATGGGCGGTACCTTCAAGGCGGGACCACGCACCGGCGGCGGCTACGAGGTCAGGGCACGACTGCCCCTGCCCTCCCAGCTGGGACGGGGCTGGCTGAAGTGAGGAGGAATGGATGATCAGGGTTCTGCTGGCCGACGACCAGTCGCTGGTGCGCAGCGGATTCCGCATGCTGATCGACTCCGCCGACGACATGGAAACCGTCGGCGAGGTCTCGAATGGGGCGGATGCGGTAATGGTGGTCAAGTCGCAGCCGGTTGACGTGGTGCTGATGGACATCCGCATGCCGATCATGGACGGCACCGAGGCCACCCGCCAGATCACTGAGCTCGCTGGGGAGACGAAGGTGCTGGTGCTGACCACCTTCGACCTGGACGAGTACGTCTTCGCAGCCCTGCGCAACGGGGCCTCCGGGTTCCTACTGAAGGACGCCTTGCCCGATGACCTCCTGGGAGCGATCCGGACCGTCGCCGGGGGTGGGGCGGTGGTGGCTCCGACGGCCACGCGGCGCCTGCTGGACCACGTGGCCCCGAAACTGCCGGCCGGCAAGCCCCGCGACGATTCCCGGCTCGACGGGTTGACCGAGCGGGAACGCGAGGTGTTGATGGAGGTGGCGCACGGCGCCAACAATGCCGAGATCGGCTCCCGTCTCTACATGGCCGAGGGCACCGTCAAAACCCATATCGGTCGGCTGCTGGCCAAGCTCCAGGCCCGCGACCGCGTCGGCCTGGTTCTGATCGCCCACGAGTGCGGGCTGCTGGACTGAGACCGGTTGAGCCGACTCGCAACCTCTCAGCCGACGATGTCCTCCGCGGCCATTCGGGCAACCGAGGCGGCGGCGTCGGTGGCCTGCTCCTCGGCGGCCAGTTCGGCGGCGATCCGCTCCCGGTAGTTCGACTTCTCCTGCTCCAGGCGGGCCTCGTCCCAACCAAGGACCGCGGCTGCGATCTCGGCCACCTCGTCGACGGCGGCGCCACCGCGGTCACGGGCCTCGGAGTTGAGGCGCACCCGGGCGACGAGGATGTCCTCCAGGTGCAGGGCGCCCTCGACGGCGCAGGCGCGGTGGACCTCGGCGCGCAGGAACTGCGGGGCCGCCTCGAGGGGTTTGCCGAGGCTCGGGTCCTCATCGATCGCAGCGAACAGGTCGGGCAGTTCGGAGCCGTAACGGCGCACCAGGTGGTGCAGACGGTCAGCGTCGAAGCCGTACTTCACACCCAGGCGGTGCGCCTGGTTCTCGGCAGCGTCGAAACCGTCGGCGCCCAGCAGCGGAAGCTGCGCCGTCACCGAGGGTCGCGTCTTCGCGAGGGACTGCCCCAGGGCGAAGTTAACGGCGTCCTCGGCCATCACCCGGTATGTGGTGAGTTTGCCGCCGGCGATGGCCACCATGCCCGGGATCACCTCGGTGACGGTGTGTTCGCGCGAGACCTTCGTCGACTTCGACTCGTCGAGCACCTTCGGCTGGAGCAGCGGCCGCAGCCCGGCGTAGGTGCCGATGATGTCGTCGCGGGTCAGCGGCGGATCGAGGACCTCGTTGGCGTGATCCAGCACGTAGTCGATGTCCTCGGAGGTCGGCACGGGGTGTGTGAGCTGTTCGTGCCAGGCGGTGTCGGTGGTGCCGATCACCCAGTAGTGCTGCCACGGAATGATGAACAGCACCGACTTCTCGGTGCGCAGGAACAAGCCAGTGGTGGCCTTGAGGCGTTCGCGCGGGATGACGATGTGGATTCCCTTGCTGGTGAGCACCTTCAATCCCCCGGTGCCGCCCGCGAGATCCTGGGTCTGTTCGGTCCACACGCCGGTGGCATTGATGATCCGGTCGGCCTCGATGGTGAACTCGTTGCCGGTCTCCAGGTCGACGGCCTTGACCCCGCAGGCCCGGCCGCGTCCGTCCTTGAGGATCTCGGTGACCTTGACGCGACTGGCAGCGGCAGCCCCGTACTTGACGGCGGTACGGATCAGCGTGATCACGAGGCGGGCATCGTCGACGCGGGCATCGTAGAATTCGATGGCGCCGACGAGAGCGTCACGTTTGATCTCGGGGAAGCGCCGCATGGCCCCGGCCTTGCTGAGGTGGCGCTGGATCGGAACGGTCTTGCGGCCCTTGGAGCCGATGCGCGCGAGGGCATCGTACATGCCGACGCCGACCGCGGAGTAGGCGCGCTCGATGACGGGGGTTTTCAGCGGCCACAGGAAGGGCTGCGCTTCGACGAGGTGCGGGGCGATCGTGGTCAGCAGTCGGCTGCGTTCCCTGAGGGCCTCGGCCACCAGTTTGAAATCGAGGTTGTAGAGGTAGCGGAGTCCACCGTGCACCAGCCGGGAGGACCGCGACGACGTGCCGGCGGCCCAGTCCTGGCCATCCACGACGGCGGTGCTCAGGCCGCGCGCCGCGGCGTCGAGAGCGATCCCCGCACCGGTGACACCGCCGCCGATGACGAGGACATCGAATTTCTGGGAGGTCATGGCCTCAAGGGAGGTTGCACGCTGTTCCTGGGACAGGACTGTCATGTGAGGGCTCCTTCGCTCGATGACCCCAGCCTCTCTCCTTGCACGAACGTTCACAACCTGATTGCACATTCGTGCACACCCGTCGGTTTCCGACACGTCGCGCGTGCAAGGACGCCGATTTATCCCGGATGCCCCGCGACCACTCGGCCGTCGCGCAGCTCAAGGACCTCGTCGGCGCGCGAGATCAGCAGCGGGTCGTGGGTGGCCACCACGGTCGCGGTGCCGCGGATCCGGGTCACCTCGAGGATCAGGTCCATGATCCGCTCCGCGGTCTCAGAGTCGAGCTGCCCGGTCGGTTCGTCGGCGATGAGCACCTCAGGGCGCGCCACCAGGGCCCGCGCCACCCCTACCCGCTGCTGCTGCCCGCCGGACAGTTCCCCTGGCCGCTGTCCGGCGTGACGGGTCAGGCCCACCAGTTCGAGGACCTCCGCCACCCGTTCGTCGCGTTGTCCGCGTTCCATGTGGCGCAGCCGGAGCGGCATCTCGACGCTCTCGGCCGCGGACAGCACGGGGATCAGCCCGAAGTTCTGGAAGACGTAGCCGATGCGGTCGCGCCTGGCGGCGGCCAGGTAGCGGCCGGTGGCGCTGCCGGCCGGGCCGGTGTCGCTGGAAACCTGTGCGGGTGTGCCGGTGGCGATGACCCGTCCGCAGGCCTCCCCGCCGCCCAGCCCCATGTCGATGATCCAGTCGACGTTGGCGATCATGTCGAGGTCATGTTCGATGACGTGCACGGTGGCCCCGGTCTTCACGAACCGGTCCCGGATCCCGAGCAGGACGCGCACGCCCAGCGGATGCAGGCCGACGCTGGGCTCGTCGAGCACGAACACGGTCCCGTGCTGGTCGCGCCCCAGGTCCGTGGAGAGCTTGAGGCGCTGCGCCGCAGCTCGTCCATGACCCCGGAGTAGGCGGCCACCGTCGAATGGACGTTCGAGCCGATGGGGGAAGCGTCGACGACGACCACTCGGCGGGCGTCGCGGGCATCGATCGAGGTGACCGGGGCGGGCAGGGGCGTGTCCTCGGCCAGGGACCGCAGCGCGGGGACGAGGGCCTCCAGGACGAGGGTGGTCTTGCCGGAGCCGGACACGCCAGCGACCGCCACGAACTTTCCCAACGGCACCTCGACGTCGATGTTCTTGAGGTTGTGCACGCGGGCACCGAACACGCTGATCGCGGTGGGAACGGAAGGAGGTTTTCCAGCCATGCGCGTGAGACTACGCGTCCTCCACGCGGACGGGGACGCCCCGCACCATCGGGGCGCGGAGGTTCTGTCCCCTGCACGTGCGATGTCCCGCGGGCGATGACGGCGGGAACAAGACGACCCCATGATGTGATGATGTGGTGATGCTAATGTGTTCTCATGCGAACGACGCTGGACATCGATGACGACGTTCTCGCCGTCGCGAGGGAGAAGGCGCGGCGCGAAGGTATCTCCCTGGGCCGCGCCGTGTCGGCCTATGCGTTGCGCGGGATTCACAGTGGCGAACCGAACTCCGGCTCTCGCGGAGTCCCGGTCTTCACGCCCCCTCAGGGAAGCCAGGCCCATACAGTGACCCTGGACCACGTCGAGAGATACCGCGATGGCGACGAGTGAGCGAACACTGCGCCTACTCGACATCAACGTGATGATCGCGCTTTCACTGGCCAATCACGTTCATCACAAGGCCACTACCAGCTGGTTCGAGGACATCGACGCGTGGGCCACATGCTCGATCACCGAGTCCGCGTATTGCAGGCTCCTACTCAACCCGCGGGTCACGGGGTTCGAACTCGGGGTTTCAGAGGTCTTCGACGCCCTGAGGACATTCTGTTCGATCAGCGGGCACGAGTTCATTGAGGACTCGGCATCGCTGACCTCTCCTGCCATCGATGTCAGCGGGATTGTCGGATACCGTCAGATCACGGACTTCCACCTCGTGGGCCTCGCGGCGCGCTCCGGGGCCCTGATGGCGACGCTGGACGCGCGAATCCCTGCGGCTCTGACGGGCGAGGATCGCCGCTTCGTCGAGGTCATCCCCGTCGACTGAGGGACGGGCCGACGGCGGCG
>ERZ772977.824-NODE-824-length-17880-cov-23.782945_pt1 | contig 17880 bp, 14 predicted proteins | sample MGYA00511131_ERZ772977 | MGnify/ENA primary metagenome ERZ772977 (study PRJEB29015, sample SAMEA2737935) | human oral metagenome | biome: human oral; feature: human-associated habitat; material: dental | place: China | collected 2151 ...
TGAAAGCAGGATTTGTAAACCTTTATACCCGTTCATCGCTTGATTTAAGATATAAAAGTATTATACGGTATTCTATAGAACTGTGTCAACAGGATGGACATGTGAGTTTTGTGAAAGCACAGTTTTATCGTTACAATTTGACATTCCCCATGATTTCACGCATACTGAAAATAAGCAGTACCAAAGATTGGAGGAATTATTATGAGTGGTTCAAGCAAATTCTTCTTTATTGTATCGGGTATTGTAAGCATTATCCTGGGGATATTCTTACTATTAAACCCCGTTATTAATCTCATGGCTTTTGCCTGGCTGTTTTCTATTATCTTTTTTGTCAGTGCAGTCAGCTCCATTATAAATTATTTTATGTTACCCTCTGAATTGCGTAGCGGATGGTATCTCATCAGCGGTATTATCAATGCTCTATTCGGTATCTTTCTCGTATGCGGCGGATTTGCATTCCTACCGTTAGTATTCCCGATCACAATCGGCATCTGGATGGTAATCGATGCTATCATCATTTTCATTAAATCCAGAAATGCCGACTCCATGGTATCACTACTGGGAGGCAGTGCAAAATGGCTCGCACTTGTTCTGTTACTATTAGGCCTGTTACTCATATTCAAGCCAATTGCTTCCGGTGAGGTATTTATCTACTTTATCGCTTTCGGTTTCCTATTTGACGGTATTCATTCCATCGCGGAGGCTTTCAGAAAATAAAATAACAATACACTGTTAGATTGACCAGTACTGCCACATAGCCCAACACTCTAACATTAGCGTACTAATGTAAAAAATCCCTCGGAGTTGCAGCTCCGAGGGATTTTGTAATTAATTGCACAACTATCAATTGTCTATCTATAATATACTATACTTAAAGTGTTTTTTCAATATTCTACACTGTTAATCATTTCTTTAGCCCGCTCAACAGAAACTGGTTCATTAAATAAGAACACATGGTTCTGCCCCTCATGTTCCCAAGATGCTAAGTAAACGGCGTCATCTACCATTCGATAGGTTATCGTCATACCATTCACAATATCCGTCTTCTGAGGTAAATAATCCTTATAATCGCCTGCGATATTACCTGATAGAGTCGATACACGATACTTAATATACTTTGGCATATCATCTACACGGTCAAAGTAATTCCCTTTTAAAAGCTCATGATAGGCATACACGATTTGTAGTACATCATGATCTACAATAGATACATGTACAGGGCGGAGTCCCTCTACTCCACTTGGCAACTGCGGTTTAAAGTTCAAATGTTGCTTAGCCTCATATGCAGTATCAAATACCTCTAGAGATTGACCTTTACGAATGCTTTTATAATCGCTATCAGTTATAGTACAACTACCTAGGCCGTCAGGGCATGGAAACTCATTTCTGTCACCATAGGGCTGGTCATAAATAGAATTACCATTAAGACGAAACCGCATCGAGTCATCTGCGGAGGCAACATTGATGGAACCTATGAAAGCTAATGTAACAAGTACACTTAAAAATTTTATCATCGTACTATCCTTTGTACTCTAAAAAGGTATATTTAGACTAAAATAAAGTCTTTAATCCACAAACTTATTAAAATCAGCTAAAATTTGGGCTACATCTTTTCCTAATATTACAAATAGAGACATAGTATAAATCTTATCATACCAAGATTCAATCTCTTGATTAGATAATCCCGTAAGCATTTGATCCTCATTATTATGACGAATATTGAATTTATTGTACATATAAAACAACTTCTCCAAAGCTTGAATTTTATCATTATTTGATTTTAATAAATCCTTTAATTCACTAGATTTATTAAGTGGTTTTCTCCAGGGCTCCAATAAATCTGCAATTTTCTTAAGAATCTCTTTCTTTCTCTCAATATTACCTTTATTAGAAAAGTGATTATATTCCAAAATACTTAAAGCTTCTTTTATATCAGCAAATTCTGTTACAGCCTGTGCAGCCTCATTAGCAAATACATTATTTTCTACAATAATTTGTCTATCGTCAATAACAATAAACTTATATCCCAAAGAGGAAATAACCCTTTCAATCTGAGTTTTAATTATATTCTTTTGACTTTCTATCTCTTGATTATCTAAGTTATCTAATATAGAGATTAAATCTACATACATTTCAGCATATAAAAAATATTTATCAAACTTAGAAATATTAAAACATTCTAAATAAATAGCATTGAGTAATTCGTGAAGCGATAAAAAGTGTTCTCTTCGCTTATAATATTTGACAAAATTTTCTGCAACCAAATCATGCAAAGAATACGACTTCCTTCGATGGAAGCAACACTCTTGTATAAATAAATTATTTAACTTTTGCAACTCAAAATTAACATCAACTTTCGAGTTTTTTAACAAGTCAAAAAAGGTTCTTCTCATATATACCATGTCTCCCCTTACAATACTAATTTTCAGCTTCCTTATCCGCTACTAGTCGCGTACTTTCTGGTTGTTTCAAATTAAACATCCCATGCATCATCTTATCCGGTAAGCCATAATTCATAACATTATTTTCTACACGACTATAAATAGCACTCCCAAGAGCATCACGAATGTCCTCAAATAGTTTTTTGTCTTTTAACAACATCTTAAAGAACTCTTCATTAGCTTTAAATCGCTTAACAGCAATTCCCATAAACTCTTGGTCAAATAGTATTTTAAAGGTTTTAAATCCGTTATTATTAATATAGTCACGCCATTTAGGATCTTTTGCAATATCTTGTTCTATTTGCAATATTACTTTATCCATTTCAGTAAATTCAGTGCCATAACGTTTATTAAAGTCCTCAATAATCTCGTTAATCGTTGTAATCAAGCTGTTTTTACGACCTACTTTACCTGTAATAGGTTGTAATCCAGTTTCTTCTGGTACCAAATCAATTGACCCATGGGAGCCTTTTTCCAAACGGTAATACTCGAGCATTATCTTATCATCTAAATCGACATGGTTCTGATGTTCTTTTGGCAGTTGAATAGCAAGGAACTTAGCATAGATACTAAAGGTATGGAGTTCTTTATCAAACAATCTACATACCTGTGTAATAAAGGAATATAAACGATTAAAATGTTGTAGAGTCCCTCTAAAAATATCTCGATCAGCTTCCTCTAAGGATTCAAAGCGTTTGATAGCTGGCATAATATACGATTGAAGTTTCCCTAAATCTCCCATTGTTTGATTTTGGCTTTTATAGAATAATTCTCCAAATTGTTCTATATCATGTACATCATAAACATTGAACTTATCTAACGTTGACTTAACATCATATAACGTATTAGGATCTGTTTCTTTATCTAACTTAGTTTCTTGATAGAATGGTGCGAAGGAGCTCAAGATATCATCTTCACTATTAACGAAATCTAATACAAACGTATCTCGTTTGCCTTTCATAGTCCTATTAAGGCGAGATAGTGTCTGAACAGCCTTTACCCCTGAAAGCTTTTTATCTACAAACATGGTATGCAACAAAGGCTCATCAAAACCAGTCTGATATTTCTCTGCAACGATGAGCATGCCATATTCATCGTTATGGAATGTACCTGGTAAAGCTTTTTCCTTAATGTGATTACCATCTTTATCTATATTCAAAGACTCTTCAGTATATGTTCTTCCATTGTCATCAATCTCACCAGAAAAGGCTACCAGTACTTCTAAATCGGGAGATTCCATTTGTTCTATCTGACGACGAAACTCTTGAACATAGCGAACTGCATGTAATCTTGACGGTGTAACAACCATGGCCTTTGCACGACCACCAATCTTATGTCTAGTAACATCCATAAAATGGCACAACATAACCGCTGTTTTTTGCGTAATATTATGAGGATGCAAGGTTTGGAATTTACGAATAGCTTTCATTCCAGCTGCTGAATCCAATTCAATATCAACATCAACAAGACTCGCTATTTTATAGTATGTATTGTAAGTCATGTAATTTTTTAGAACATCAAGAATAAAACCTTCATCTATGGCTTGTTGCATAGAGTAGATATGGAATGGATGGTATTCTCCCATTTCATCACGAGTACCAAACAGTTGCAAAGTCTTTGCTTTAGGTGTTGCAGTAAAGGCAAAGAAAGACAGATTATCATGCTGACCTTGTGCAACTAACTCCTTAACGAGTTTATCCTCTTCATCTAAAGTATTTTTCTCATCTTCATAAGCCCAATCAGCATATTCTTGTAGCGCCTTTTCTGTATTTGCAAGAGCTTGTTTTAATTTACGAGCTGCAGATCCAGTTTGAGAAGAATGTGCTTCATCTACAATGACAGCAAAATTACAACTTTGTGCTTTCACCTCTTCATAAATAACAGGGAATTTTTGTAATGTGGTAATGATAATAGGCGTACCACTTTCAATAGCTTCTTTTAACTGTTTAGAGGTCTTATCTACACGTTGTATGACCCCTGGAGTGTGGTCAAATTGAGAGACTGTATTCTGTAATTGACTATCCAACACCTTTCGATCAGTAATAATAATGGTAGACCGAAAAATCTTCTTATCATCCTTATCATGCAAACCAGACAAGCGATGTGCCAACCAAGCAATAGAATTAGACTTACCAGAGCCAGCAGAATGTTGGATCAAGTAATTGTGCCCAGCACCATTCTCTTTTACATGTTCTAACAATTTTGTTACCACATCTAATTGGTGAAAGCGCGGGAAAATCAATATTTCATCAGTAATATTACCAGCACTATCTTTCACAACGGATAAATGCATATATTTTTGCAAAATTTCTAACAATCTATCTCGTTGAAGAACAGATTCCCATAAGTAGGATGTATCGTACGTATCAGAATTAGGATTGCCAGCACTTCCAACATTACCAGCACCATTAGAACCTTGGTTAAATGGAAGAAAATACGTACTACTCCCATTTAATTTTGTTGTCATATGCACTTCTGTTAAATCCACTGCAAAATGAACTAACACACGGCGATTAAACTTAAAGATTTGGTCTTTGTTAGATCTATCAAACTTATATTGAGAAATCGCATTTGTTGCATTCTGTCCTGTAAACTGACATTTCAATTCCATACTAACAACAGGGATACCATTTAAGAACAAGACAATATCTACACTGTTGTTATTTGACACAGAATAATGCAACTGCCGAGTGCAATGGAATATATTAGATTCATATTGTGCTCGTGCAGTTTCATTCATAGAAGTCTCTGGTTTCCAATACACAACACGGAAAGTAATGCCTCTATCATTAAATCCATGACGCAAAACATATAACAAACCCTCATGCTCTACAGAATCATTAAAGCGCTTTAAAAACTGCTGCTCACAAGAGTCTCCATATAACTTCGTATACCGTTCCCATTTCTTTGGTTGGCTTTGTTTGATAAAAGACAACAGTGTTTCAGTATCAAGAGCCAATTCACGATTGAATACCTTTGGATCACCTTTTACATATCCGCCTGTAGTACATAAAGCTGATTCAATATCACTTTCAAAACGCTTTTCTTTTACGTCAAATTCAGACATGAGGCACCTCCTTTTTACCTGTTACGACTTCATAAATTAAGGATTTCTTGTATTCAGTAAGTTTATCAATCAATACTTGTTTTTCCAAAATAACCTTATCAATTTTATTACATTTACTATCAAGAAGTTCAACTATCCGTTTTTGCTCCTCTTCAGAAGGAATAAAACAAAATAATTGCTTTAGTTCCATTTTATTGATTTTGGGCATTTTTACTCGATCTGAAGATATACGGTCCACCTGAGAAACAAAGAGTTTAGACCTCATGAAATAAACTAAATATTTTACATTAACTATTGTCTCAATAGGATACATATCTGCACTACACAATCCGTCAAAATCCGCAATAATAACCTTATTCAAAGTAGGTCGAACTTTAGAGTATATTATTTGACCTTTATTAAATAAATGATTATCACTTATTATACCTGTTTCTCTAACGGTTTTAATACCAAAAATATTTCCAGTATCCTTTTCTATATTTTCTGGAGAAATCTGTAACAAATTTGGATAATCTAACGGACTAACCAGATTACTCTTAATAGTAGTAATCATACCAAATTTAATAAGATTCCACCCATTAGGAATCCTATCTATCCATTCACAATTTATAGGTTTAAATAAGTCATTTGTGCTTAGTCCTCTAACGACCGTCTCTGTAATTATCGACTGTCTATATTCCTGTACCTTTTCAATAACAGCTTGCTCTTTAGCAATAATAGTATCAATTTGAGTACATTTAATATCAAGATAATCTACAATTACTCGTTGATCTTCTAAAGGGGGAAATGGGACCATAATATTTTTCATACCACTCCATTTAGTAGACCACAAATCATCAACAATTCCATTTCCCCATTTATAGAATTCATCCGCAAACAACTCTGTCTTAAATAAATAATTATAATATTGATTAATCATATTATTTTTTGGAGCCAATACCGTATTTATTAAAGAGCAAGAGCCTTCGTATTCAGATATCCCACAAGATCCCCGTCTATCAGAACGACTATTAATAACAAAATCATTCCTTTTGATTAATTTCCTATTATTACCATTATCAGTTTTTGCTGCTGATTCTAATTGAGGTACAATGCCTTGTTTAGTAACAGATAAAGCTGGATAGTCTCTATCACTAACCTTAGTACTTCTCTCACTATATAAAGATACGATTTTGTCTAAGTCCCATGCCTTAGGTATCATTCCAAGCCATTGAACTCCACTATCTTTCATTTCTCGCATTATTTAAACACCTCTACTAGAGCACCATCCAAATCATTTTCCAAAGCCTTAATCTCAGCCATAATTTCATCAGATGGGCGTGGAGCTACATATTTATAAAAATGACGTGTAAACGGAATTTCATAACCAATTTTATTCTTCTTTGTATCAATCCATGCATCTGGAGCAAACGGTAATACCTCACGTTTGAAGTATGTTTCTATATCTTCTTTAAGCGGTATGATTTCAGTATCGCGACGTTTGGTGTCAGCTTTTAGCTTACCTTTTACCAATACAGGCTTGCCATCTTCATCAAGTACTGGTCGTTCAACCGTAATTTTTGTATACCCAAAGTCTTCATTATCAAAGATTTTACTGATTTCAGTTTCTCTAAACTCACCATATATCTTTGTAATTTCTTGAATAGCACTTTCAGGAATATCATTTCGTTTATTGCCTAATGACTTACGTCGTTTTTCATATAAATCATTAGCATTAATGAGTTGCACCTTACCTTCTCGAGGTGTACCAGCTTTCTTATTTGAAAGTACCCAGATATAGGTTGCAATTCCAGTGTTGTAGAAAATATCATTTGGCAAAGCAATGATAGCTTCCAATAAATCATTTTCCAGAATATATCGTCTAATTTCTGATGGGCCACTACCCGCATCACCTGTAAATAATGGTGACCCATTATGAATAATCGCAATGCGAGCACCTTGAGGGTTCATCTTTTTAATAGCATTTTCTAAAAATAGCATTTGTCCATCAGCTGTTGATGGCAAACCAGGGCCAAATCGGCCATCAAAGCCTAATTTAGCTTCGTTTTTAACAATGGCTTCTTCATTTTTCCATTCTCGGCCAAATGGCGGATTAGAAATAATATAGTCAAAGGTTTCACCTGAAAATTGATCATCAGATAGTGTATTGCCACTTTTAATACGTTCTGCATCATTGCCTTTAATGAGCATATCTGCCTTACAAATTGCAAAGGTCTGATCATTCAATTCTTGGCCAAATGAAATCAGTTTAGATGTGCTATTCAAGTTCGCAAGATATTCTTCTGCTACTGAAAGCATCCCACCAGTACCACAAGCACAATCATAAATGGTACGAGCCACATTTTGTCCACTTAGCACCGCATTATCGTCATGGAAGAGAATATTAACCATTAAACGGATCACCTCACGAGGGGTATAATGCTGACCAGCATCTTCATTGTGAGCTTCTGAAAATCGCCGGATAATCTCTTCAAATACGTAACCCATTTCAAGATTACTGATATGATTCGGATGCAAATTAGCCTTATCAGTAGTAAATTCTTTTATTACCATATACAAAATATGCTTATCTGCCATTGTTGTAATATGATTATCAAATTTGAACTTTCTAATAATATCTTGCACATTATCAGAAAAACCATTGATATAATCTCTGAAATTACTTTCAATATTATCAGGGTCATCAAGCAAGGTCTTAAATGTATACTTACTGATGTTATAAAATTTATGGCCAGCTACTTCATACAATAAACCATCTAATAAATCCAAATTCTGATCTTTTAATTTATTATATGTATCAAGCACAGCATGTTTTGTATCGGCTAAAATACAGTCAAACCGTCTTAGAACTGTAAGGGGCAATATTACCTCTCCATATTCGTGTGGTTTATACACACCCGTTAATTTATCTGCAATTGCCCAAATGAGGGACGCTTTTTCATTTACACGACTACTTAAACTCATGGTACCTCCGTATCTACTTATCAAGCAGCGATAAATCCACTACTTTTCTCTTTAGTCAAAATTGCTTTCACATTACTTTTAGTGATTTTAAGCTCACCATTATTCATTGCCCTAACGACCTTAGGAAATTCATCAGATGATTCCATTCTAGTAATAACACTGCTATAATCATCTGTTCCCTGAGTAGAATGTGGCATCGGACCCACAATAATAAGTCTATAGTGGTGGTTATTACGCAAACGCTCAAACTCATATCTTTTCAGCGCATTATAATCTAAGCAATATTCTAAACGATCTGAGAGACCTAATGCCTTAAACGTCGCCTCTAAATGACGCACTGGACAAGAGGCCCCACCTAATACTAGAATTTTTCCATTAGGTAAACTAGCATCAAAATATGGCTCCACAGTTTTTTCAATTACTGGATAGTGATATTTTTTAAGTACGGATTGCAACTGATTACATTTAAATGCATTCGTTAATTCATCTGTAATATATTTAATTGCATCACTTAACAATGTGACATCTTGTAAGTTAGGTGTAAACGCTACCAATTGAATTCCTCCTCTACTAATTTATTAAGCTCTTGATTAACATCATCAAGTTGCTTTAAAAGTTCCATACGCATTTCTATAATTTTATCTTTATGACCTAAAAATCTACGTTGCTGTTCAATTGATACATTAGGAATAGCTAATGATTTCAAATCTTTTATAGATATTGATTTTATAACTGATCCTGATGCTAATAGTTCAATTTGTTCTCGGCCTAAGGAACTATTAAAAAATGCAGCAATATAATCTAATAAATACAGGTTTCTGTATTTAGGTGCAATTGTAATAGAAAATAAATTCCCATTAATAATGACACCAGTACCTGGCTGAAGATGTAACATATTACTTTTAAATGGAGATGTTCTAGTTAAAACTAAACTATCTTCTTCTATCACCTGAGATGATTTTCCTAATTTAGATTTATCTACATAGGGTAATTGAGACATATCTACTTGTTGGCTATCTAGTGCTTGTGAATACACATATTTAATACCTGTATCTTCTAAAGTAGTAATTTCATCTAGCTCTTTTGATGGAATAACAGGACCTCGACTAATATTACAAATCTCCCCTAGAGGAATCCCATCATAAGTAATTGGTTCAACAGTATATCGTTTTGGTAAAAGATTGTATTCTTCCTCATATACTCTAGATTTACTCACGACACAACTATTTTCAGTATTATCACTGATTAAGGTTTTCAATCCATCTAAATCGATATTTTTATATCGTCTCTCTTGGATATAAGACTCGCTGGCATCAGTAAACTTTATCTCATTATTATTATGAGATAAAACCACAGCATATAAAGGAATTCTAGTAAACTCTGACAAGGAATCTGGTAATTCAACTACAGATTGAATATAGCCTCGATCCACAAAGTAGCCGCGAATTGCTTGATTCTGGAAATTTGTTAAAGATGAGTTTGTCATCAATGCAACCATAATCCCATCATCAGCAAGTTGTTCAAAAGCAGCTAGCACCTCTAGCCAGTCAGTGTTTACAGGAATCTTTCCTATCTCATCCATCCGATTCTTAACTATAGGATTGAGTCTTAACGTCTTATCGAGCCTATGATTCCAAAGAGGTACACATAAAATACGATCAAATAATTGATTTCTTACTGCAAATGCACCATTTAAAATATTAGCTTCTACCAATTGAGAATCTAACAATTCTAATAATAGTACTCGCAGCTGTAATGAAACCATTAGCTGAGAATCACAATTATAGGCATAATAGCTTTTAAGATTATAGCGCTTAACCATATCCAATAGTATAGTCCCATCATTTAAACCTACTTGCATTAATGAGAAACTATCAAGATTCTCTATTTTCAACAAATATTCCAATGTTTGATTTAGAGATTCATTACCTTCGATACTATTATTGGTCCTACTCATTTTATATTCATTATAAAATAAAGCAATTCCAATTAATAATAAATCATCAATATTTAGGTTCTTTTGTAAAAACTCTTGCACATGAGGTTTGAAAATGTATTTTTTCATTGTATTTTGAAAGTTAGGATTGTTTATTTTATTGGAGCTAATATATTTATCTAAATCAACAAATGAACCATTATATTTTTTTAGTAAATAGATTAATGCAGCCATAACATTTAGGTCGTAATAATCGTTAACTTTACTTAAGTAACGCCCAGCATACCATTCTCGTTCTAGTTGTAAAATTTGTTTTTCACTTTTATCATAAATTTCTTTTGCTAACATAATTTTAGATCGCATAAATACCTCCTGGTTTCAGATAACCAATATATATCATTTTAAAAAAATTACACAAATAACATTCTATTTGTATCCATAATTTCGTTTAATCAGTTTTTTCAAACCAAACTAACAATCAAATATAATTCAAACAATCAAGTTCAATATTTTCTATTATTTATCCACCTACCTTCAGCAAACACAATATAATGTGGTTATGCGCAACCACCTTTCATCATTTCAAAAAAATAAGAAGGAAACAACTTTTTTATCTTGCCCATATTTTATCATTAAACAAATTTATTGTCAATGGTTATTTCCAACCACACCTCTAAATATTATTTCTCGATTATGATTAATCCATAAAACGGGGTAGGATTAGATATATACATGAATCCAATCCTACAATCTACCCGACTAACTATTTGACTTAATCTATGTTGTTACCAAAGTCTTCTGTATATTTTATAAGCCCATCATGAGATTCATAATATCGTAAAGCCTCTAAGTCTCTTCTTCGACGTTTGTTAGCATAAGTAGCTTTAGAATTGCTACGATAGTTTTCAATAAACCAACAATACCGCTCAAAATCCCACCTAAGATTTCTACCATAAAGATCACTTAATCTAAATAAAATAGATAATCGTTTAGAAGCATGCTCACCATGTCTTACAGTATATCCAGCTCTCGTATAAATTGTATCAGAATCCCAATTTGGACTATAGTCTTCATCCTCATAATCTGCTTCAAAAGTTAACGCCTGATACTTATCCATACTAATTTTTAATTCATATAAAAGCATGTGAGTATCATCATAATTAAGTCGTTCAAGATTTTCTTCATTGCCTTGTATATACTCATAAGGTATTGTTCTTATAATCTTCTCCAACTGTTTAATTATTGGTGTAATGTGTCGCTCACGTATAATTTTATCATGACAATACTTCTTTAATTTATTTTCAAAGATATGATTAATGAATTCCTCTTTATCCCCTACAACTATATAATCATAAGCCTCATGTATATATATTTCTGAATCTAAAACTATATCAATAGGCAAGCCGTCCGAAATAATTACGCTACAAGGAATAAACTCATCTGGTTTTAAATCTAACAAATCTTGACATGAAATAATTCTATTTACAGATATGCACATAATTAATCTCCCACGCCTAATCAAAATATAATACAAGTTCCAAAACACTTACACTTTATTATTCGCTATAAATTATGAAAATTCCTTCATAATTTATCTAATAAAATTTTATATAGGATTTACAATAAATCTATCACATTTAATAGTATCTATCACAAATCATTCTACTAGTCAAAACAATTGTAGGTGCTATAATGAAATCAATAAGAGGAGCATGTGCTCATATAATACTAGTTAGCGCACTGTTCTATATAGTTAGTAGTTTATAAAAGGAGGCCATCATGACACATACACAAGTAAAAGAACTCGTACAAGCTTTATTAGATGCACCTACAAGCAATCCAACATTAAAAGAATTCGCTCAATCTTGGATCAATGCAGAAGGCAAACCTGAGCAAGAAGAACTTACAAAACAACTCGTATCTGTTGCGGAGCAAAACATTGCACTCATCGACGAAACAATCGGCTTTGCAGGTTCTAAACTAGCAGTCCAAATTCTCGGCGAAGAAGGCGCCGCTAACCTATTGCAACACGCTAAAGACATTAAGGCAAAAGGCGCAAAATTCTGTGACTGCCCTGGTTGCATAGTAGCAAAAAAAATAATTGATTTGAAAGCGGAAATTGAATAGCGCCTGTATAAGTTTCTATTAAATTGTAATTATGCAACCCATAGGGATACTAACCAACTATACTTTAAAACGCTTACATAAAAAAGGACGACCTACTATCAAAGATAATTTTCTCTAATGGTAGGACGTCCTTTTATACATCAAGCATCAGTTATTAATTAGAAGTATAGTTAATTTTTACCAAATTAATCAGTCATGTTGCAGGCTTTGAAGAATTTTAAAACTCACAGCGATATTAACGAAAATAATCAACAGTGTTACGAACGAATAGGCCAATAGCATATAGTTCGCCGACACCGCATCATATATCTGATATGTGCAATATCCGGCTGTGATAATGCCACTGAGGACACCTGGGATATATTGTCGCAGGATTATGCTTTGAAATACATGCCCGATTACATGGTATATATAGGCTATGATTATGGTGAAATAAAAATCAAAGCTTTCAAAATATATACTTAAGCCCAGTATAATCAACAAGAGTATGAATTCCTGATAGATGATTGCATTGATTCTGAAAGGTGTAAACGCCCCCGATAAAAGTCGTCGTTGCAGTTGCGGGTTTCGATCCATAAAGCGAGGAAACAAAAGTATTTCCTCAAGTTCGTGCAGCATGAAAATACTGGGAAATAGTAAGAAGAAACTATTCAGATCCATAAGGCACCTCCTTGATAAATCCGATTAAGTTTATTATGACGCTCTATAATTATCCCTTTTTCACTTGCACGCGCAACACGGTTTTCAATTTTGCAGGCTCCACCTTTCGCGCATCGGACAAATAGATTTCCCGATGCCACTCATTATTAGCACGTTCCAAATTATGAGCAGTACAGAACTCATCTACTTTCATAAATGATTCCGGTTCGTCATCGTAAGGCCCGACATGCAATATCTGCACACAATCTCCATCCTCTATCGATTCAAGGCGCACGTCCTTAAATCGAGGCAACGATTTTTTCTTGGACACATTAACAATGGCCGCCTCTAACACGTCAGGCGTCACAAAATCCGGTTGTCTGATCATCATCCGATATTGCAAATTATTCTTATCAAACTGCTCCGTATGCTCAATCTGCTTCCAAAGCGCCTCCAGCGGATACACGGTGTAATCAAAGTATCCATCCGGCGTCATGCCCTTTTTTGGCAACATCTTTATTCCGTAGGACAACGAATATAACGCCTCGAGATCATCAGCAAAGGCCGCATGATTAGGATTTCCCACGCCATCCAGCACGAGGAACTTCATGCTCGGCACCGTAACCTGCACCGCCTGCTGCTTCGGACAATACAATTCCTTTTCGTGCTTACGCCATTCATGCTTTACTGCTGTCATAATCAGCCCTCTCTTTCTGAAAGAAAACATATGATTTCTTTTATCGTAAGGGAGGATTATGAAAGTTGATTAAAACAACAATAAACCATCTATTTTATAGGTATTTTTTCAAAATATTCTACTAGTTAAATCTAATACAGTTATTTTGATAACACACAAAACACTCCTTATAAGAGAAGCTACTAATATTGATAAAAATTTATCATTTCATAACCACATTCAACTCTACCATTAGTAAATACCTTATTAAACTATGAATAGATTATTTAAACACACACTTACTAAATATATTTAATACTCTATTCTCAAATCTTTCTATAATCTGCAATCTTATTACCCTTTTTATCTTTCCACTCACACCAACCATTATTTGCTTTCCCTATAACAACCCAACCCGCACTCGATGGATTTAAACATATAATATCTTCTTGTAGAATATTATTTACAATTTTTGCTCGACTACGAATTTCATGGACGTAACCTTTTCCTGTAGGAGCGCAATAGCTCCCTTTTTTTACCTTAAATACTCCATCCTCTACAATGGCAAGGCCTTTAACTTCACCAAACCCTTTTACTTTTCTTTGCAAAAAATATTCTCCATCAGGCAAAAAACCATTATCAGCCCTTACTTCAAATTCTACAGTAGCAGCGTTAAACACCGCTTTCTTCGTTTTATCCGAAGGATATATTTGCTTACCGTCTAATGATGATAATAATAATATTACAACCTCTATATCCAAAGCAAATAATTCTGTATTAGCCACTCTACTTTTGCTAAAAATTTCATGAATTAATTTTTCTTTTTCATCGTACGCATCAACTTCAATAGCAAAACTACGCTGCAATCCAGTAACATTTTTATATCCATTATTCTCTAAAAATTTCATCCTAGTATCAAACTGATCTATTCGTGTTTTACCAATTTTAATTAGTCCTGATACAATTGTATCCATTATATAAATAATCCCTTTTGCCATAATAGTCCACTCCTTTTATCCAATGCTCTTCGCCTCTTTCAGCCAACTTTCTATAACACTTTCAACCTCATTAAAATCTTTTAAATGAACTAAGATATGTCCACTATTAATACAATATAAAAATAAAATTATATCTTTTGCTGTACGTTGTTTTTCCTCTATTGTAAGATAATCAATAAAATCTGTACTTGATAACCCCTTTATACGTTCACTCATATGACTTCCACCATGTAAAACAAATCGATATAAATGGTTTCTAAAGTAATCACACAAACCAAATTTATTTAAATCTTCTTGCACCTCAGGACAATATGTTACTTTTTCGATACTTTGTTTAAATAGGAACGTACTAAAAGCCTCTAATACACGACGCATTGAGTTACCAATAGTGGTCATGTCACTACTTTCTTCCATTGTTCCATTAGCATATTTATATACTTGTTCAAGTAATTTTGTATATTCATGATGATCTTTTGTTTCCAAAAGTGACAATTGTTTATTAACTAATTGATATTTATTTATACCGAGCTTTTTCCTATTATTATCTCCTTTATTTTTCTGATTATAGAACTCTGAAACTTGTTTCCCAACCTTTTCCAAATCAAAAAAAATTTGTAAATCATGTGTCATTATTAACACTTTTGTATTGGTATTTTTAGATATATATTGTTCTAGTTGATATCTGAGAAATGAAAGCAAGCCTATACGATTATCAATATCAAGACTTGAAATTGGATCATCAATTACCAAATAACATTCTTTTTCATACAATTTATCTTCAGAATCTCCTACCATAGTTGATAAAAAGAAATAACACAAAGCTATAGCATTTCTTTCACCTACTGATATTTTATCTGGAGAAACTGATTCGCCCCTAGAATAAAGATAATACTTACTATCTCTACATTCAACTTTAAGCCTATTATCAGAATAAAAGATATATGCCAACCATTTATTTATCAAATTTATAGCAATCTTTTCATTTTTAAGTTTCTGCTTAATATCATTAACCTCTAGCATTTTATTTTTAATAGAGTCTTTCAACTCATTATAAGAATCCAAAAACTTAATCTCTTTACTTACTCTAGAGCTATAAGCCTCTAAATATACTGATATTTCATAATAAGTCAAATCTTTATTTAATTGAAATAGTTCTGATTTTAAAATGTCAACACTATGACTTGCATTATATACATCAATTTCTTTATTAATAACATCTATTAATTTTTTTAGTTCAATAATCTGGTATTCAATCTGAATTTCAACTACTTCTATATGTGCATAAGGAGAGGTTTGCTTAGTTTCAACTAATTTATTTATTTTACTTAAACTTTCTGTATATTCTCCCCATAAATGTTGTAGTCTATCTAAACTAGTACTTTTTAATACCCTATATTCATCAAAATTAATTGCCCCCTGAGTCTCTGTTGTAGAAACTCTAAACTTTTCTAACTTAGCCTTATATTCTTCTACTTCTTTATTTAATATCTTACCAATACTATCTAAAACCTCATTTTTATAAACAAAAGAAATATTTTGAAAACAATATGGGCATATGGCAGTATCCTCCTTTTCAAAATATTCTTTAATTTCTTCAAACGTTGCCAAACTAGAATTTTCTATAATCTCTATAATTTTATTTTCTCGTTCAGTAAGATTATTTGTCTCTAAAACCCTATTTAACAGATCAACAAACTCCTTTGTATCAAACTGAGAAATTACATTTAAAACTAAAGGCTGTAAATTAACGTTTCCTGCGTTTCGCTTATCATTTAATTCTTCAAGTTGCTCGTTAAATTTAATAATCAAATCACTTTTAGCTTTATTATCTAAAGGCTTTTTAAATTGTTTGTAAGTTTCATCATTTACTGCAGAATTATTACGATTCCCCTTAATTTTACGATCTCGTTCAGCCCAACTTCCATCTCCCTTTAAGGCCTCTTTAATCTTATTTAACCAATAAAGCTTAGAATTTTGACTTTCTATATTTTCTAAATCACTTTTTTCTTTTTCAAGTAGCTTTTTTTGTGTTTGTAACTTTGATAATTCACTTTCTGCTTTCTTTAAATCGTCATCTAAACTCTTTTGCTTCCCCAATAAAACAATAGTATCTAAATGTTCTTCATTAAACTTAATATTTTTATCAATATATGTTTCATCAAAAACAAATACACTATTTGATAATGGTTCATTTATAGATATTGCATTTAACTGATTATCTAAAAATAATGGTAAATCATTTTCTGGTGTTCCAGATAATATAGCTGCCTCTCGAATACTTTTTGCAATAGTACTTTTGCCAGACCCATTTTTCCCATAAATGAGTGCAATTCTAGCAGTCTCACTTGCTTTAGATTTAAAAATATCTAATACTGTGTCAGATAAGAAACCACTTTTACTGAGTTTAATTCCCTGAATATTCTCTATCATACGGTGTCCCTCCCAATAATAAAAAAATCTTATATTATTAACAAATCATTCAACCCCCAAAACAAACACACTTATAAATTGTACTTATATTTACTTTATATTTTAATACATAGAAAAAAAATTACCATTAAACATTTATAAACTTTCTACAACATTATATTTAGTTTAATTCTAAAATTATTTTAATATCATGACAAAAGTCCCTATACCAAAGTATAGGGACTCTTTTTACACACTCGCTTCCACTAGTGCTTGTGTATACGGGTGTACCGCTTCTTTTAGTCGAGTTGATTCGATGTTTTCCACGATTTGTCCGTCTTTCATCACCAGGATTCGATCTGTTACGGCTTGTAGCAGTCCGATGTCGTGGCTCACAAACACATAGCCGAAGGGTTGTTCTGTATGTAGTTTTTGCAATAGGCCGAGTACAAGTTTCTGGTTCACCGCATCAAGGGCCGATGTAGGTTCATCAAAGAGTACCACTTTCGGCTTCATCAGCATGATTCGTGCTAGTACGACACGTTGCAGCTGACCTCCGCTGACTTCATGAGGGTATTTATTAACCGTATTCTCAGGCAAATCTACTCGTTGCATCCATTTAC
>ERZ772977.826-NODE-826-length-17856-cov-15.511600_pt1 | contig 17856 bp, 14 predicted proteins | sample MGYA00511131_ERZ772977 | MGnify/ENA primary metagenome ERZ772977 (study PRJEB29015, sample SAMEA2737935) | human oral metagenome | biome: human oral; feature: human-associated habitat; material: dental | place: China | collected 2151 ...
AGCGGGTCGGGTGCGGAACGGAGCCGGCGGGCGTTAGCGGATCGGGCGCGGGGCCCGCTTGACACTCGCAGTCGGCGGATTGAGCCTCGGGCCCGGCCGATGCCAGGCCGGCGGGCGCCGACGAAGCGGTCAGGACCTCGCCCAGGGCCGCGGTCACGGCGCGGACGGCATCGGCCAGGCGGGTCCTCTGCGGCTCATCCGGAGTGTCCTCGCCGGCCCACAGGTCTATGGCGGTGCGCTGGATCGCCATGGCCATGGCGACGACGGCGCGGACCCGGGGATCGTCGGGCGCGGCCCCCAGGCGCCGTGCGACCGCCTCCGTCAAGGAGGAGGAGATCGCCCACAGCCGCTCGTGGACGGCCCGCTCCACCTCCGGGTTGTCGCGCACGACCTCGGGGCAGGCCAGGAGCCAGTCGCGCTCGGGCTCGACGGACTCGGCGCCGGAGGCGAGGAGGGAGCCGAGGTCCTCCAGCAGGGTGCCGGTTCCGGACACGAAGGCCTCGACGTTGTCGGGGTCGGGCGGATCCAGCCCAATGACGATGAGGTCGGCCTTGGAGGAGAAGTGGTTGAAGACGGTGCGGCGGGAGACCCCGGCGAGGGCGGCGACGTCGTCGACCGTCATGGCGACGTAGCCGCGCTCGCGGGTCAGGCAGAGCGCCGCCGCCCGGATGGCGGCGCGGGTGCGGCGCGCGTGGGCGGTGCGGAGGTCGGGTCTGGTCATGCCTCAAGCATGCACTCGGTGCAGGATTGCACTTAATGCAGAAATCTGCGAGATTAGTCACTCGACTCCGGCGGCGATCCGGCGATCGCAGCCGCGCCCAGGGGCCGCGCCGGCCGTCCTCGGCACCGACATCGCCGACCAGACGGCCCAGCCCGCAGCCCAGATCGACGATGGCGGCCCCGGGGCCCGCGGGGGCCGTGCGATCGCGGCGGGGCGGGTGGGACTCCTGGGACGGTCCGGGGCGGGGCGTGTCCAAATCTGTTGCAAAGGCGCCCCGGGCCGGGATAGGCCGCGGACGAAAGCGCGGAATATCAACGATTCTCCTCCGGCGCCGCAACTCAATCCGGGCCTTTGCAACAGATTTGGACAAACGGCGCCCCTCTGGCGCCCCCGAGGCGGGCTCCGTCGGACCAATTCGCCCCATGACGACCGCGGCGCACCCCCCGACACCGCCCTCAGTCCCCGACCGGACCCGCACCGCACCGGACGATTCGCCCCCGCCTTCGGCCAGGGTGGCGCTCCGGCCGAGTCCATGACACGTTAATCACTAACGTGTGATGATCGACTGTTGTACGACACGTTGTGCAACATCTTGAGGAGGATCGATGGGACGGTGGATCACCCGCTTCTGGGAGAACCCTCACGAGGGCGGCCTGCGCCGCCGGGACCGGCGCTCCGGGGAGTACCGGGCGTACGTTCCCGACCCCCTGGTGGGGGCCGCTCTGGTCCTGAGTCCGGGCACCGAGGCGCTGGCGGCCCGGGCGGAGGCGCGCGTGCGGGCCCTCGGCGCCCTGCCGGACATGGCGGGGATCGCACGGTTCCTCCTGCGCAGCGAGGCGATCGCCTCCTCCCGGATCGAGGGGGTGGCGCCGTCGGCCCACAGGGTCGCCCTGGCCGAGCTGGCGCAGCAGGAGGAGGTCAGGGGGCTGAGCGAGCAGGCCCGCGCCGTCGCCCGCAATGTGACACTCGTGCGCGCGGCGGCGGAGGAGCTCTCCGGCGCCCGACCGGTGACCGCCGACCGTCTGCTGGCCCTCCACCGCAGCCTGCTGCCCGACTCCCCCGAGCACCACGGCATCCGCTCCACCCAGAAGTGGGTGGGGGGGCTCCTCCTACCACCCGCTGGACGCCGACTTCGTGCCGCCGCCGCCCGAGCTGGTGCCGGATCTCGTCGCGGATCTGCTGACGTACCTCAACGGCGCCACCCATGCCCCGCTCATCCAGGCGGCGCTCGTGCACGCCCAGTTCGAGACGATCCACCCCTTCGCGGACGGCAACGGCCGGGTGGGGCGGGCGCTCATCCACACGGTGCTGACGCGCCGGGGGCTCCTCGCCGGCATGATTCTGCCGACGAGCCCGGTCCTGTCGACGCTGAGCGACGAGTACGTCGAGGCGCTGTCCCGCTTCCGCGAGACGGGGGACCCCGGCGGGCCGGACGCCGAGTCGCACCGACCGGACTCCGCCGGCCCCGACGGGCCGGACGCGCTGGGCGATCCGGGCGGACCGGGCGGACCGGGAAAGTCGGGCGATCCGAACGGGCCCAGCAGACCGGGCGGACCGGGCGGGCCGAATGAACCAGGCGAGTCCGACGGCGGCCGCGACGCGTGGATCTCGTTCTTCCTCGGGGCCGTCGTACTGGCCTGCGATCAGGCGGAGAGGATCTCCGCCGAACTGGCGGACGTACGGGAGGAGTGGAATGAGAGTCTCCAGAAGTGGGTCGCCCGCGAGGGCGGCGGCCGGACACTGCGGAGAGACTCGGCGGCCCTGCGGATCCTGGAGGGGCTGCCGGGCGCCCCGGTCCTCACCATCGCGACGGCGTCGAGGATCTACGGCGTTTCGCGCACGGCCGCATCCCGGGGCCTGGAGACCCTGCGGGCCGCGGGCATCCTGACCACGGAGTCGATCGGGGCCGGGCGGCGGGCCTACACGGCGCGCGCCGTCCTGGACACGATCACCTGGGCGGAGCGCCGCCTGGTGAGCACGCGCTTCGACACCCGCATCTGCGCACCCACGCGGGCCGTCCCCGCAGGGCCCGCGCAGTAGGGCCGACGGCGAGCCCCGGGCTCAGGCGCGGTGGACCCGGGCATCGGATGGTGACGAGGATGGTGTCGGTCTCGCCCGGGGCTCAGGCGCGGCGGGCCTCGTAGGCCTCGATCTCGCCGACCTTGGGGCCGTAGTCGCTCGTGGGGTCGTGGCGCAGGTCGAGCCAGATGTCGATGAGCGCCCAGGCCGCGGGCGCCGCGATGACGTTCTGGCCCATGCACAGGATCTGGGCGTCGTAGTTCTCCACCGAGCCTCGCACGGTGATCAGATCGTGGGCGGTCGCGGCCCGCACGCCCGGGACCTTGCCCGCGGCGATGGCGGTGCCCACGCCGGTGCCGCAGATGAGGATGCCGCGATCGGCCTCCCCCTCGGCGATCGCCCGGCCGGCCCGGAAGGAGACCTCCGGGTAGGTGATACCCGGCGCGGACAGGTCGACCACGGAGTTCACGCGCCGGTCGACGGCCAACCGCTCCTTGATCGCATCCTTCAAAACGGTTCCGTTGCCCGGGGCGCCAATGACGAGTCGCATGCGCCAAGCCTCCCAGGTTCCGCCGCGGAGGGCGAGTCAGGCCCCGTCGTAGAAGGCGAGCTCGACGAGGTTGCGATCGGGGTCGCGCACGTAGAGGCTGCGGATGGGGCCGAGCGCGCCCGCCCGGTCGACGGGGCCGAGCTCGACGGGGACGCCGCAGTCGGCGAGGCGCGCGGCCGCGGCGTCGATCCCTCCGACGACGAGGCACAGGTCGGCGCTGCCGGGGGCGGGGCGGTCGGCGTGCGGGGCGATCGGGGCGTCGGCGGGGTGGAGATTGATCTTCTGGTCGCCCAGGCGCAGCGCGGTGCGCCCCCGCCCGAAGGTCACGACGTCCATCCCCAGGACGCGCGAGTAGAAGTCGACGGAGGCCTCGACGGAGGCGACGGTGAGGACTACGTGGTCGATACCGGTGATGCGCACACCGCGATTGTCCCCCTGCGGCGGACCATTCCCTCCGGGCTGGCGACTCTCCTTCGAACCGGCGCCCCCGGACGGGCCCCGTCCTCCGGACTGCGGCGCTCCCCTCCCCCACGACCCGCACCCCGGTTTGCAGTACCCCCGTCCCCCGGACTGCGGCGCTTCCCGGACGGGCGCAGTCCCGACTCGCGGCGGCGCCCGGGACCCGCTGCACCCCGTTGCACCCCGTGCGGGACGGCCGGCGCGTAGGCTCGCCGCGTCGAGCGTCGTCGTGCAGCTGCGAAAGCGAGCCCACATGGACCTGTTCCACATGCCATCCGCCGGGGAGGCCGTGTCCGCCCTCTTCGTCCTGCTCTTCTGCGGCCTCATCGGGCTGGAGCGCGAAGTGCACCGCAAGGACGCGGGAATCAGGACCCACGTCCTCGTGGGGCTGGGGAGCTACCTGTTCACCCTGGTGTCGCTGTACGGCGCGCCGTCGGCGCTCACGGGCAATATGCGCTGGGACGCGTCGCGGATCGCCGCGCAGGTGGTCTCGGGGATCGGCTTCATCGGCGCAGGGGTGATCTTCTTCGGGCACGACAGCGTCCGGGGCCTGACGACGGCGAGCGCGATCTGGGTGGCCGCCGCCGTCGGAATGGCGTGCGGGACCGGGATGATCACCGTCGCCGCCCTGGTCGTCGCACTGTACTTCGTGGCCGTCCTCGCCCTGACGCCCGTCATCCGCCGACTCATCCACCGGGATTCCGAGGGGAGACTGCGGATCACGTACGCCGACGGGAGGGGGCTCCTCCGCACGATCCTGGTCAAGGCCTCCGAGATGGGCTTCGAGACCATGGTGACGGCGAGCCGCCAGATGACGCGCAGGGACTGGAAGGGCGCCGTCGTCGACATGCGGGTCAGCGGCAAGAAGGACGTCTCCGACCTGCTGTCGGTCCTGTCCATGGTGGACGGGGTGGTCGAGGTCGAGGTCCTCGACGACGAGCACTGATCTTCCCTCCGCCGCGCTCCGGGCCCGGTCGATGGCGGCCAGGAGCGGCGGGGCCTCCGGAGAGTTCGCTGTCGCAGTCTGAGGGCGTAGGCGGGCTGCATGGAGATGATCTCCTGGCCAGCGATCCCGCCGCCGCTGTCCGGGAGCAGTCCGGGGGCGTCGACGGTGCGGAAAAAGGTGGCCGGCGCGTAACTTTCGGGTGCGCGACTGCTCCTGCGCTCCCGGGGAATGGCGTCATTGCAACACTTCGGGACGGGAGGGGCGCGGGACCGGGGGTGAAAGATATGCGCCAGCCACCTTTTTGAGCCGCCGGACCGACTCACCCCGGTGTCCGCCCGCGCCCGCGGCGAGACGGAAGAGGCGAATGAGGCAAGCGGGACAGACAGGGCGATGGTCTCGTGCGCAGCGGCGTCCACGACCCGCCCGCACCCGCGACGAAGCAGTGCACCCGGACAATAGGCGACAACGATCCACTGGGCTTTCGGATGCAGATTCGTTCAGCAGGGGCATAGCCACGAAGATGCCGAACCTGGCGCCACCGGGACACCGGCGCAAACCCTGAGGAACGCTCGCTTCGGTGGCCACGCTGGGGCCACGCGAGTGGAACTGACACGGTTCCGAGTGCTGCCCGGGCGCAGCGACGTCGTCGAGGAGCGGATGGCCCTCCTGCGCGATCACGAGCAGGCCGTCCGGGAGACTCTCGGGCCGGAGCACATGCACGTCGAGACGATCTTCTCCGAGACGGTCGACGGCGTCGAGTACCTGTACTGGTACTCCATCCAGGGCGAGGGCGGCAGCGGCGTGGAGTCCAGCGGGCACTGGCTCGACCGGGCCCACCTCGACTTCTGGGGGCGGTGCATCGACCCCGCCTTTCCGCCGGAGGACCTCGCCGTCCGCCAGCACGCGGTGACGGCCGCCATCGAGAACGCCACCGCCCCCTGACCGGCTTCCCGCCGGGCGACGACCGGGTCCCCGGCGAGCGGGCGCCTCACCGCCGAGGGCGAGGAGCCCGGCCCACGTGACGCGAGCCCCTGGCGAGCGGGCGCACCAGCGCGATGATGGGCGGGCGCCCCATTACGCGATCATGTAGACCATGCCGCGGCCGTCCTCCACCAGGCCGCGGGTGAAGTCCCGAGCCTTGCAGAGGTAGGGCAGGACGTAGTCCGCGCTCGAGGAGACCCGCCACAGACTCGCCACGCTCTCGTCCGGGGACTCGGCATTGAGATCGCGGCACAACTCACTCAGATCCTGCGCGATCGGGCTCATTTCTTCGGGGGCCAGCACCCGCACCCACGGCTCCCAGCCGGGCGGACCGGCATTGACATTCACGTGCCCCTCGAACATGCGGTAGGACAGACGCTCCGGGTGCACCCCGGGACGCTCACGAGTCAGGTCCTGGAGCTCATCCCAGGCCTTGTCGAGATAGAGCATGTCCCTTTTGGGAACGACCTGTCCGTAGAGTCCCGAGCCGATGCGCGCGCCGGGCTCGAAGCCCCAGGCGTCGGCCAGCGGATCGGCGGAGAGGTAGCGATGCGGGTGAACGAGTGCGTCGGCGGTCTGCTCGGCCTCGAAGGCGTATGCGTAATAACGGATTCCCATGGCCCCAGGATGCTCCGCTCCGCTGGCGCGCACCAGGGGAAGGCGGCATCTGTGGATAACCGAAGATATCCACAGGGCAGGCGATTCCGGCTCGGCGCGGCATTACGCGAATATCAGCCTTCAAGGGGCGGCTCGACGCCGCGCCGCCGTAGCGGGCGCCGCGAGCCGGACCAGCCGGCGGCGGGAGAGGTTCCGGCACCCCGTCCCCGCTTCGCCTCGATAGTGCATCTCGCATGGTGGGACGGCGTCTCGCATGCCGTGACGCGCCTCGGCTCGCGAGTAGGTCCGGGCGGCCGACAGGACCAGCCGTAGTGGTCGGCGAGATCGGCCCGAACCTGGAGAGTCGATCGATTCAGGGCCACGTCAACACGTTCTTCAGTTACCTGCCTCACACTGCCGACTTGGCGGGGGTGCATTAGAATCATTCATGCGAGCAGCACTCTCGCACATGCTTACTGAGAAGCATCACTTCTCAGCCCCCACCCCCAGCACCCGCCAAGGAGACAAGCATGCTTATTCATTCAACACACCCTGGCCTGCGGCGAACAGCCTTTATATTAGTGACCCTACTTATCTTCATTCCGGTCACTGCCTGCAGTAGCGGCGACTCTTACAGGCAGATCAGCCCTCCGATTTCATCATCGGAGCTCGAGGGTAAGGACTATAAAGACATAGTCACCCGCTTCGAGAGCGCAGGATTCACTAACGTCAAGACCGAGGCAATCACGGACCTCGTCCTCGGATGGCTGACTTCCGACGGCGAAGTTGAGGATGTGCTAATCGCTGGCGACTCGGATTTCACCAAAGACGATAAGTTCGATCCCGGCACACCGGTGATCGTCCGCTATCATACTTTCCCTTCGGGAGAGTCGACTCCGTCCGAAGCTGCAGGAGCTCCGGCACCTCAACCGACTTCGCCCTCGAATACGCAAGCTTCTGTCGCACCAACGCCCAAGGATGAGCCCTCTACTCCGACACCGGCACAGACGCCGGAAAATCTAACTGCAGAAAATAATCCCGACCTGGCGAACCTACTGTCCCTAAAGAATCCGGACGACCCATCCGTCTCCGCTTTCGCCAACAACCACAAAGGACAGATAATCGAATTTGACGGCTGCGTCGTGGATGTCGCCCCTTATGGATCAACACGAACCCGTTTCACCTACCTGCTGTCTGCGGGCGACTTCGATCCAGACAGCGCACTGGGTCCAAATTTCCAATTCTCTGACATTGGCTACTACGACTTCCATTTTCCTGCCGACAACGCACCGGAGAGCGTTCTCGTTGGAATGAATCTCCACATCGTCGCCGAAGTGGGAGAGTACGATAGTAATACAAGTCTGTTCCAACTCCGACCAGTGGAAACAAGTGTGCGGTGAGACGGAGGCTCCTTCTTCTCACTAAAAACTACACTCAGGGGCGGGCACCGGCGCACTGACGGGGAAGGATGGGCGCGAGGACTGTACCGTCTCGCATCGTCCCGAGCCTTCTCGCACCATCACGCCGACCCCTGGTCAGTCCTGGGATATTTCTGGCGGGAAAGGCGCAGTAACTCATAAGGGGCGATTCGACGCCGCATCGCCATAGCGGGCTCCGGGAAGGTTATTCAGGGGGTGGTTTTGAAGGAATAGAGTGCGAGTGCCGCGGTGATGGTCTGCTCGAATGTTTCCAGGGGTCGGCGGTAGGGGGTGTGGAGGATTCTCCAGGATTTGATGTGGGCGATGGTGCGCTCGACGACCTGGCGGATCCTGTTGACGCTCTTGTTCTCCTCCTTCGCCTTCTCGTCGAGTTCTCCGTTGGGGGGCTTCTTATGCGGGGTGATCATCCCCCTTCCCACGTATCCCTTGTCGCCGATCCACCCGGAGGGGTCCATACCCCTCCAGCAGCCCGGAAGGCGCCCGGGGCGGCCACGTCGTGCATGGACCCCGGATAGGGGCCCCGGGGCCCACACGAACCCTCCATCGGGCAGGACCCGGGATCAGGGTCGTTCATCCCCGCGCGCCCGTGCTTGACCGACCACAGATCGCGGCGGTCGCGCCAGTCCCAGCAGGGGAGATAGAGTGCCGTCGTCCACCACGATGGTCGCAGTCCCGGGGCATCTCCTCGGCCGTGAGCAGAAGAACCGCCGGAGTCCGACAGATCGCCGCCCGCACAATGCTATTATGGCGCATGTACATCACAGCCGCCCGCAGCGACCCGGACACACCCAGAATAACCTTCCTGGTTCACGAAATACGGTGGTCCAACGGCATTTAAGTGGTCCAACCGCACGCAAGTGGTCCAAGCGGACCGGCCGCGTCACGACATGCGAGACGCCGTCCCACCATGCAAGACGACCGGCAGGGGCGGGGCGCTGGAACCACCCCCGACGACCGGCCCTGCCGACCCCACCGCGTCTGGCGCCCTCCCACGCGCACCAGAAGGAGATTCAAAACCACACCTGAATAACCTTCACCTGATCGACCGGATTCTCAGCGCCGGAGCCGCGAGGCGCCCCACATGCGCGCGTACCCGCCGCCGCGCGCGAGCAGTTCCTCGTGCGTGCCCAGCTCGGCGACAGCCCCGCCGTCGATGAGCGCGATGGCGTCCGCCCCGCGGATGATGGGCAGGGTGTGCGCCACCATGACCACGGTCCGGCGCGAGGACAGCAGGTTGGCGATCGCCCTGCGCACGGCCAGCTCGTTCTCCACGTCCAGGTTGGAGGTGGCCTCGTCGAGCAGGACGATGGGCGCGTCGCGCAGGATGGCGCGCGCGATCGAGATGCGCTGGCGCTCGCCGCCCGACAGGAGCCCGCCGTTCTCCCCGATCCTCGTGTCGTAGCCCTGCGGCAGGGCCCTGACGAAGTCGTCGGCGTTGGCCAGCCGGCACGCCTCGCGCACCTCCTCGTCGCCGGCCCCGGGGCGCGCGTAGCGCACATTGTCCGTCACCGAGTCGTCGAAGAGGAACACGTCCTGGTCCACGAGGGCGACATTGCGCAGCACGCTCTCGGGCGCGTAGTCGGCGGTGTCGACGCCGCTGAAGGCGATGGTCCCGCGATCCGGGCGGTACAGCTGGGCGATCAGGCTGAGCACCGTGGACTTGCCGCAGCCCGACTCGCCCACGAGCGCCGTCAGCCTCCCCTCCGGCACGTGCAGGCTGAAGTCGGACAGGACGCGCGGCCCCCGCCCGTAGGAGAAGTCCACGTGGGACAGGTCGATCGCCGCCCCGTCCATGGGCACGGCGTCGAAGCTGCCCTCCTCCCGGGGCCGGGCGAGCACGTCGGCGATGTTGTTGCGCGCGATCCTGAGGTTCCGGTACGCCGTCAGGTCGATGAAGAGGGCGCTGATCAGCCGCAGCGTGAGCAGGGGCACCATGGAGATGAGCAGGAAGGGGGAGACGGCGAGGGCGCCCTCCCGCCACGCCCGGTAGCACAGCACGACGAGCAGGGGCTGGCTCAGGCCCGCCAGGATCGCCAGGATCACCCCCGTCGGGATGACGGCCCGCTCGTATGTGTAGCTCACGTGCGAGAACTCGCGCATGCTCTCCACGATGGCCCGGTTGTGCACGCCCGCGACCCCGTAGGCGCGCAGGGTCTGCATGCCCTCGACGTGCTCCATGATCGCGCTGGAGCTGCTCGCGCGCGCCTCGTCCTTGCGCGGGCCGTGGACCTTGACCTGGTGCCATGACAGGGCGACGGCGGGGACGAGGAGCAGGAACGACAGCAGCACGATCGCCCCGGCCGGGGCGTACAGCCAGGCGACGAACGCGGTGAGCACGCCCGCCAGGGCGACGTTCTTGAGGATGTCGCCCGCCCTGTGGGTGAGGATCTGCTCGTAGTCGTTGACGTTCGTCGTGAGCGCCTGCAGGTACTCCCCGCTGGAGCGGTCGGTGAAGCGCCCGAGGGGGATCCGCTTGATGGAGTCGCCCATGGCCGTGCGCAGGTTCCGGCTGATGCGGGCGCCGCCGACCTGACCGCGGACGTAGCCGAAGGAGTAGACGGCCAGGCGCAGGAGGAACACCCCGACGAGCGCGCCGGTGACCCCCATCAGCGCCGCGAGGTCGACGGAGCCGGAGAGGACCTGCCGTATCACCAGGTAGACGAGCACGAAGTTGGACCCGCCCAGCGCGCCCTCGACGAGGGTGCACGCGCACGAGATGTGGAAGTCCCGGTTCTTCGCGAAGGGGGCTGCGTTGGCAGGGGCTGCGCTGGCGGGGGTCGCGCCGGCGGGGCCCGCCGACGCCGTCGTAGTCGTCCTCGCCGCCGACGCCGTCGCCGTCGTTCTCGGTGTCGTCATCGAAGGGCCTCCTGCTCCTCGCCGGCGCCCGCCGCGGCGGGAGGCGCCGCTGCGATCCGGTAGCTCATGGAACGGGACTGGTTGTAGGCGTCCCACGCCGCGCGGTAGTAGGGGCTGCGCGCGAGCAGGTCCTCGTGCGTCCCCGGGCGGGTGAGCGCCCCCATCCTGCACCACCGCGATGCGGTCGCACCGCAGGACCGCGTCGAGGCGGTGGGCGACGACGATCACCGTCCTGCCCTCGCACAGGTTGTCCATCGCCTCGTCGATGAGGGCCTGGTTCTCCGGGTCCGCCGCGCTCGTCGCCTCGTCGAGCACGAGGACGGGCGCGTCCTTCAAGATGGCGCGGGCGATGGCGATGCGCTGGCGCTCGCCGCCCGACAGCCGTGCGCCCAGGGTGCCGATGGGCGTGTCGTATCCCCGGGGCAGCGCCGTGATGAAGTCATCGGCCCGCGCCAGGCGGGCGGCCGCGCGCACGTCGTCGAGCGGGGCGGGCGAGCCCATGCGGATATTGTCGGCGATCGTCCCGCTGGTGAGGAAGGTCCTCTGGAACACCACGGACACGTGCGCCAGCAGGTCGTCGTAGTCGATGTCGCGCACGTCGACCCCGCCGATGGACACCGTCCCCTCCGTCACGTCGTAGAAGCGGCCCACAAGCTGGACGAGGGTCGACTTGCCCGAGCCGGACGGCCCCACGACGGCCAGCCGTTCGCCCGCCGCCACGGTGAGCGAGACGTCGCGCAGCACCCGGGGGGCGCCGTCGCCGTACGCGAAGGAGACGCGGTCGAAGCGGATCGAGGCGTCCTCGGGGAAGGGCGCGCCCGACCCGAAGGCGGGCAGCTCGAGGAGCTCCCGGACGCGCGCGGCGCCCGCCGAAGCCTGGGAGAGCTTGTTGGAGAAGTTCTGCAGCAGTCTGATCTCGGTCAGATAGAGGGACCCCACGAAGGCGAAGAGCAGGTAGGTCGAGGCGTCGATGGCGCCGCGGGTCAGCATGAGGGCGCCCAGGGGGACCATGAGGAGCAGGCCCGCCTCGATGACGACGACGTAGGCGGCGAACCCGGGGCCGGTGCGGCGCGACATCTCCCCCCACACCTCGTACTCCTCGTCCACGGCGGCGCGGAACCGCGTGAACGAGCGGGCGCCCATGTCGAGCGCCTTGATCACGCGCATGCCGGTGATGTACTCCACCATCACCGTGTTCATGTCCTCCAGGGACTTCATGGCCCGCGGCATGATGTCCTTCACGATTCTGAACAGGCGGGCGAGCACCGCGAAGGCGATGACGGCCGGGACGAGCGTGACCAGGGCCAGCGGGACGTTGGCGGTTAGGAGGAACACGAGGGCGGCGACGGGGCCCGAGACGTACATGAAGGCCTCCGGCAGGTTGTGCGCGAGCAGCAGCTCGAGCCTCTCGACGTCGTCGGAGAGCACCGTCTTGATCCTGCCGGTGCTGCGCTCGTCCAGCTCGCCCAGCGGCGCCCTGGCCAGGCGGTCGAGGATGCGGCAGCGCACGTCGAACAGGGCGCCGTACGCGCCCTTGTGCGCGAGCGCGTTCGACACGCCGAACATGGTGTGGCGCAGCAGCGTCCCCGCCACCAGGACGGCCGCGTCCACGGCGACCACCCGGGTCGTGCACCTACCCTCGTGCACGGCGCGCATCAGGTCGAACACGGCGAAGTACGGCACTGCGACCATGAGCCCCGACAGCGTCGCGCAGACGATGGCGGCCACCAGGTGCTTGCGGTGCCGACCCGCCCACGTGAGCACGAGGACGACCTGGTTGCCCGCCCTGTTCATGAACTCCTCCTCATTTCTCCCCCTCCCGCCCGGGCGCGGGCGCGCCCGTCGTCATCGCCCTGACGGCGTCGAAGTCCTCGCGCACCCCGGCCCGGCCGACGACGCGGCCGCCGTCCATGTGCAGGGCGCGGTCGCAGGCGCAGGCGATGAGCTCCAGGTCGTGGGTGATGACCAGCACCGCGCGCCCCCGGGCCGCCAGCTGCCTCAGCAGGTGGGCGACGCGGCGCATCCCGTCCAGGTCGATCCCGCTCGTGGGCTCGTCGAACACGAGGACCCGCTTGCCTGCCGCCACGCACGCCGCCACGGCCAGGCGCTGCTTCTGGCCGCCGGACAGGGTCGCCGGGTGCCTGTCGGCCACGCCATCCAGGGCGAGCTCGCGCAGGACGGCGCCGGTGTCCACGGCGTCGGCCGTGCGGCGCGGCAGGCCGAAGGTCACCTCGGCCGCCGCGGAGGCGGCGAAGAGCTGGTAGTCGACGTCCTGGAACACCATGGAGGAGGCGCGCGTGCGCCGTCTGCGCGTCGCCCGCCGTCCGTCCAGGAGGACCGTTCCCCGCGCTCGGCGCCCCAGGCCGCACAGGGCCCGGCACAGCGTGGTCTTGCCCGCGCCGTTGCGGCCCACCAGGGCGACGACCTGCCCGGCGCGCAGATCGACGTCGGCCCCGTCCACCACCGGGCCCCGCCCGTAGTCGACCGACAGCCCCCGCGCCGAGAGCACGATCTCGCCGGCCCCGCCGCGGTCGTCGTCGGCGCTATCGGGCGGGACGCCGTCGTCGGGCGCGACGGCGCCGGCCGGGGGCGCGACGTCGGCGAGATCGCGCGTGCGCAGGCCCATGGAGTCCAGCTCCTGCGGGTCGAGCGCGGCGAACTCGCGGGCGCTCATGACTCGGCTGATGCGCCCGCCGTCGAGGTGGACGTAGGTGTCGGCGACGCCGGACAGCCAGGCCAGGCGGTGCTCGGCCACCAGGACCGCGCGGTCCGCCGCCTTCGCGTTCGCGACGAAGGCGGCGATGTCCGCGATGGACGGCGCGTCCAGGTTGCTCGTGGGCTCGTCCAGCAGGAGGTTGGGCGGGCGCAGGGCCCAGACGCTCGCGTAGGCGATCTTCTGGCGCTGCCCGCCGGACAGGTCGAAGATGCTGCGCCCGGCCAGATGCTCCAGCCCCAGCTCGCGCAGAGTCGCCCCGACGCGGGCGCGGATGGCCTCCTCCGGCCAGCCGGCGCTCTCCAGGGCGAAGGCCACCTCACCGGTGGTGTCCACGTTGAAGAACTGCGTGCGGGGGTTCTGGAACAGGGACCCTGCGCGCTCGGCGACCCGCCAGGAGGCCAGGTCGCCGACCTCCTCGCCGTCGAGCAGGACGCGCCCGGCCGCCCGACCGGGGAAGAAGCGCGGGGCGAGCCCGTTGGCCAGGCGCAGCAGGGTGGACTTGCCGCACCCGGAGCGCCCGCACAGGACCACCACCTCGCCGGGGCGCACCTCGAGGCTCACGTCGCGCACCCCCGCCTCCCCGGCCTCCCCGGCCGCCGCGCCCGGGCGGTAGGCGAAGGAGGCGCGCTCGAAGCGGATCATGCCGCCGCCCCACAGGCTCCGCAGACCCGGCAGACCACGGCTCCCGCCACGGCGCCCAGGCCCAGGAGGAGCATGAGCCAGTCCGCCGGGCGCATGACGATGCGCAGGTAGCAGGTGCGGGCGACGGGGTTGTCGATACCGCGCGCAATGGCCGCCATGGACAGCTCGTCGGACACGCGGCCGGCGCTCATGAGCAGCGGGACGTAGACGCAGTCGACGGTGCGCCCCGGCGAGGCGAGCAGGCTCGCGGGACCGGGGGAGATGCCGCGCATGCGCATGGCGTCCCTGATGAAGGCCCAGTCCTCGCGGACCGCGGGCGCGTACCGCAGGGCCACGGCCAGGGGGATGGTCAGCCCGCGCGGCGCGCGCAGGCGGGAGAGCGCGCTCATGAACTCGCCCACTTGGGTGGTGGTCACGGTCGCGTAGGCCATGAGGGAGCAGGCGAGGACCTTGCGCAGCAGCAGGAGGAAGGAGGCGAGGGCGGTGCGCGCGGCGACGCCGTCCAGGTGCGGCGCGAGCCGGGCGGCGGCGATGACCGCCGCGTACAGGGCGAGCATGATCACGCCGGCCCTGGTCCGCCCCAGGGCCGCGCTGAAGGCGCAGGCCGCCGCCATGAGGATCATCTCGTAGGCGGGGCCGGGGGCGAGGGCCACGGCCACCGCCATGGCCGCGATGAGGGCCAGCTTGGTGCGCGGGTCCAGGTGGATCCGCTCGCCCTCGCTCCCGGTCCGCGCCGGCAGGTCGTGTTCGCGCGTCCGCGTCATCGATGTCATCGTCGTCGGCGCAGTGCCGGCCGGTGTCGGCGCGCCGGCGCTCAGGCCGTCATGCCGGCGCGCTCGAACTGCCTGCGCAGCAGCCGCAGGCCGACCAGGCCGCTGATGAGGGCGCAGACCACGGCGGCCAGCACCATGGCGGGCAGCATCCAGGCGGTGGCCGTGCGCGCCATGGTGTCCATGTACGCCTGCTCGGTGCCCCTGCCGGTCAGGTAGGCCGCGTAGCCGCTTGGGTCCGCCCACAGCATGAGGTAGGAGCCCATGGGGGACAGGGAGTAGATGATGAAGGCGAGGAGGTTGAGCGGCTTGGCCCGGAACCGCCCGAGGCCGGCGACGACGTCGGCCACGGCGCCCAGGGCGACGGAGGCCGCCGCCCACCCCCAGTACATGCCCGTGGCGAACAGGATCGCGCCCACGACCGCGCCCAGAATGACCAGCGGGCCGTGCTTGGGGACCCTGGCGATGAGCAGCAGGTAGACGGGGCCGGTCAGCAGGGCCGCGGCGGCGGGCATCCAGAACGTGAGGACGGGGTTGGGCGCGAAGAGGGCGCCGCCGATCATCATGAACACGAGGAAGAGGGCGGTGAAGACGCCGGTCGTGATGAGGTCGCGCGCGCTCAGGCCCCTCCCGCCGTCGGCCGCGCCCGACGGCGTACCCGCTGACTCGCTCAATATCTCGTCCTTTCCCACCAATTCAGGTATTGCTAACCTTCGCCCGGAGTATATGGAGAGGGGGCCGATCGGAAGCCGCCCGCCGGGGACTCCGGTCCCATCGGCGCACGATCGCGTCCCATCGTCATAGGCCGAGAGGACGACGGCGCGAGGGGGCCGACATGAGGGAGTCGCTGCACAGCCCGATGCTCAGGAGCGCGGGGTTCGCGCAGGCGCCGCCCGCGCAGGGCCTCGGCGGGCTCTGGCGCTCCTGGCGGTGCGAGGGGCCGGAGTGCACCGGCTGGTTCCACTTCCTGTCGCCCGGCCCGGCGCTGTGGAGCATCACCATCCACGACTTCACCATGCGCGGCGACTACATCATGGACGTCGAGCCGCCCGACTACCTGACGGTCACCTGGTTCAAGTCCATCGCCGGCGAGGAGTTCAGCCCCTGCCGCAGGCTGCGGCCCAACAGCGTGTGGGGCCAGAGCATCGGCGGCGGCCCGTGGAAGGGCGTGGCCCACGGCGGCATCCCCGTGCAGGGCGTATCCATCGAGATCACCCCGGAGTTCTCGGCGCAGTTCCTGGACAGGCACTACGCGGGCCGGTTCCGGGACGTCGAGCGGGCGTTCGTGGCGCTCGGAGCGGCCGACGGGTTCCCCGAGATGAAGGCGCTGCTGTCGCGCCTGTGGCCCCGGCCCGGCGACCCGGAGCACGGCGAGCTCTACTACGAGGGCGCGGTGCTCCAGGCCATGGGCCTGATCGTGGAGCGCTCCCGGCGCGGCCCGGCCGAGGCGGGCGGGCGCGTCAGCCCCGCCGACCGCGAGCGCCTGCGCGACGTGACGGGCTATATCGACGATCACTGCTCGGCGCAGCTGCGCATCGGCGACCTGGCCCGGCTCGCGTGCATGAGCCCCACGAAGTTCAAGGAGACCTTCAAGCGCCTCAACGGGCAGACCGTCATCCGCTACGTCCAGGGGCGGCGGATGAGCCGGGCCGAGCTCCTGCTGCGCCAGGGGGATCTGACCATCGAGCAGGTGGGGCGGTCCGTGGGCTACACCTGCGCCAGCCGCTTCTCGGCGCTGTTCAAGCGCGAGATCGGCATGCTGCCCAGCGAGTACCGCAGGCGGCTGGGCGTCTGAGGGCGTGCGGGGAGCCCCGGGGCCGCCTCGGCCTGCGCCCAAGGCTCCCCGCGATTAGAGTGCATCGGGGCCCGCCCCCATGGGAGCCCGATGAGAATGAGGAGCTGCGCCATGAGCCAGTCCAGCCGTGAGAACGACGACGTCCGCGGGGTCGACGGCCCCGCCGCTCGTCCCGGCCCCGATCCCGTGCCCGCCGTACCGCCGTCCGCCCACCAGGCGGTGACCTTCCTCGAGCTCTTCTTCGACCTGGTGTGGGTCTTCGCCATCTCCCAGCTCTCCGAGCACCTTCTGGAGCACCGGACGTGGCGCGGTGCGGGGGAGACCCTCGTCATGGCCCTGGCCATGTTCGTGATCTGGTCCTTCACCGTCTACGAGTCCACCATGGTCCTGGCCCGCAAGAGCGAGGCCCGCTGGATCGTGCTGGCGGTCATGGCCGGGGGACTGGTCATGAACGCCTCGATCACCGGCGCCTTCGAGGACATCCCGTGGGCCTTCGTGGTGCCCATGGTGCTCATCCAGGTGGGCCGCAGCGCCATGACCCGCGTCCACGACGACTACGACTCGCTGCGACACCACCGCGTCTCCATGATCGTGTGGGCGGCGGTCTCCGCGGTGCCCTGGGTCCTGGGCGCCGCCGGTGGGCCGGGGCACCGCCTGTACTGGTGGCTGGCGGCCGTGCTCATCGACGTGGTCGGCATGTGGAGCGGGCACCCCGTGCCCGGACGGCGCCGGCGGGACTTCTCCGAGGTGCGCTTCGACGTCGAGCACCAGGTGGAGCGCTGCCGCCTCTTCCTCATCATCTGCTTGGGCGAGGGCGTGCTCACCACCGGCCGGTCCATCGCCCGGGGCCCTCAGGATCCGGCCCGGCTGGCCGCGGGACTCCTCTCGCTGGCGGTGCTCATCGGCGTGTGGTACCTGTTCTTCGGCGCGGGGACCGATGAGGTCGATCGACGGCTCGTGGACGTGCGCGGGGAGCTGGCCATGGGCAGGTTGGCCACCAACGGCCAGCAGGTGCTGGTCATCGGGCTCATCTGCTTCGCGGTGAGCGCTGAGATCGTCGTCGACGATCCCCATGAGCCCCTCGCAACCTCCACCGCCGTCCTGCTGGCCGGGGGGATCATGATCTGCCTGGTGGCCTTCTGGGGTTTCCTGGCGCTTCTGACCGGGCGCCGCCTCTGGCCCCCGCTGGCTGGCGGAGCCGCGGGGGTGGGCGTCGTCGTGACCGTGTGCCGGGCGGCCGGGGCGTCCGGGATCCTCGTCATGGCGGCCACGGCCGTCTGCCTGGCGGGCATCGGCGCGTGGTACGGGCGCGACGCGGTGAGGATCGCGCCCCGACCCGCCGCGTCCTGAGGCCCGGCGCGCAGG
>ERZ772977.828-NODE-828-length-17808-cov-7.024390_pt1 | contig 17808 bp, 17 predicted proteins | sample MGYA00511131_ERZ772977 | MGnify/ENA primary metagenome ERZ772977 (study PRJEB29015, sample SAMEA2737935) | human oral metagenome | biome: human oral; feature: human-associated habitat; material: dental | place: China | collected 2151 ...
ACTTAAAATACCTTATACTTTTAGTATTTGTGATTTTACTTCCCATGTTTTTAACCAATAAATTCGGACTTGCCGCACCGTACTTTTGTAAATGGATCTGCCCTGCCGGAGCTTTGGAGGGAGCTATTCCTCTGGTGCTTAAGAATGAAAGTTTAAGAAATACTATAGGATTTTTATTCTTTTGGAAGATGGGGATAATGATTTTCATAGTGCTGATGTCAATATTTACCTATAGACCGTTTTGCAGATACTTCTGTCCGCTTGGTGCATTTTATGCTTTCTTTAATAAGATAGGATTTTATAAAATGGAGTTTATTCCTGAAAAATGCACAAATTGTACACTTTGCGAAAAGGCTTGCAAGATGGATATAAATGTAAGAAAAGACCCTAATTCACTTGAGTGCATACGCTGCGGTGCCTGTATAGCGGCTTGCAGATATGATGCCTTAAATGCCTCATTTGTAGGGTTTGGAAGAAAAAAAGAAGAAGCGGATAAAGCACCGGCTTTAAGTAAGGGCTGTGCCCCAAGCAAGTGTGCGGGATGTAAAGGATGTGCTCATGTGGAGTAAATTATCTATAAGAATTAAAATAACCTTCTTTTTCATTTGCTTTTTTATAAACCTTAAATTGCAATATTAATTGCGATATTTTATCAAATTTTTTATAGCAATTATAGTTTAAATTTAGTCTTTGTATCTATTTCTTTTTTCAAAAAATTCTTCAGGTATTTCGTTCTTAAACAGTTCCAAAAAATTTTCATACATCTCTTTTTCTGCACCTAGTAAAAATAACGTCCTTTTATAAATAATTTTATCTTTTGTTATTATTGTTACTTTTTCTCCATACGGAGGTATCCCATAATATCCTTCTGTAGTATCACTATTTATTTTATCTAAAAGATTAAAGATATTAAAATTTCTTTCTTTTATAAAAACTTTTTTCTTTGATTCATTGTTACTGTCTATGTAATATAATTCTAATTTTACATCTAGATCATTAAAATCAAGAATAATTCTACCATACAGAAACTTCTCCCCATTCTTCAATTCAATGAAGTCTGAAGAATAATGAATATCTAGGCTATCAATATTAAAAAACTTCAGTACATCATTCCTGTCATCAGAATTTTGAAGGGATTGATTCAAATATTGATTCCCACCTCCATACACTTTGAAATACATAAGCAACTTATAAGGATTCTTATTGTTTATGATATAGTCCTTCCCTCCATAACCATCCATATAGTCTCTTTCATAGTTTTTTGGATATCCTTCTAAAACTTTAAAACCATTATCCGTCATTTGATTTGTAAATGAGATGACTGATAATAATAAAAATAAAATAATTTTTTTAATATTCATACTTATCCTCCTGTTTATTTTTTTGAACTCTTCCATTTTCCCCTTCCTGTCGTATATTATTTAGTGTACTATAAATTAAAATAATTTATAAAATCCTTTTCCAATCTTTTTTAAGCTCCAGATAAATCCAGCAGTATGCAAAATAAACATTATTATAAGAGCTATTGTCATAAATAATAAACTATTTTCCATATTTAACATTTTAATAATACTATCTATAAATCCAAGATAAAAATCTTTTAAATAAATTCCTGTTATATTGAACAGCATATGTAAATATATGCATAACCATATATTCCCCTTCTTATCCTTTACATTTCCAAGAAATACTCCTAATATAAAAGTATAAATTTTTTGCATAAAATATCTATGCCACAAAGCAAAAATTAAAGCCTGTATTACATTATAATATTTAGTTTTCTTTTTCAAAAAATCAAATGTCCATTTTCTAAATATTACTTCCTCTGCTATTGGAGCTTTTATTATTAAAAAAATAAAATTCCCAAAATTCATAACAAAAGGGGGATAAGGTTCTAATGGATAAAATTTATTAATTATTTCAGATAAAAATCCAAAAATAATCATTCCTGCCAAAATAAAAAATATTATATGAATACTAAAATATACCATTTCTTTATTATTTTTATACACTTTTCCCTCCATTAGTTAATAAAATTATAGATATTTCTATTTATTTTTCTCAATGTAAATATATAAATACAGAAAAATACACCAAAAATAATTATTAATTCATTATTTCTTATGAAAAAAATCCTTCTAATTTCTACTAAAAATTTTAAGAAAATTATTTTTGACAGAAATGAAGCTATTCTCAATATAATACAGACTTCTACATTTTCAGAATTTTTCCTGATATTTCCATATATCATTCCTGTAATAAAACTGTATAGAATACTCAGGAAAATATTTTTTATTACATATAAATAAATAAAATTCAAGTGAAAAATCGAAAACAGTATTGCCTGCACTACATTATAATATTTCATTTTATTTTTTAAAATAATAAAAAATCCTTCCCTAAAAATCATTTCCTCCGTAATAAATATAGTTAGAGATAAATACATTTCCTCAAACAGATAAGAAACAAATTCATTATTTACATATATCATATCTATTTTTCTATTATAAAAAAAGATAATGAACATCAATATCTCTATACTAAATAAATTGAAAAATAAGTATATATTTTCTTTATATCTTCTCATAATTTTAAATTTTACCTTTCAATCTTTTCCATTTATTTTAATTTAATTATACCTTATATTTTTAATATTTTCCATTTGTTTTATTTTCATAAGCACTATAAATTTTCCCTCTTTAGTATATCCCTTTATATTCTCTCCATTTAAAATTTATTACGTAATAAAAAAAGCTATCTCAAAAAACTTAAAAAACAATGTAAAAATCTATATTTTTCAAATTTTGAGATAGTCTATTTCAAAACTGTTTATCTTAAAAGATACAATATTACCAATTTACTATATTACCCTGCTGCTCCTCTTTGTAAAACTTCCACAATATTCATATTTTTATCAAGTATAACTATTGTATTATGTTTCTTATCAAATCCAAAATACAATTTTGTATGTTTTTTCCCTTGTAAATCAACATAATTATTTACATAATATATCCCTTTTTTATTGTCACGATATACTTTATATGTTCCAAAAACAGTAGGAACCGTTCCTGTAGCAGGGTCATCAAGATAAGTTTCTGATATTTCCCCTCCAGCTTTTTCCTTACTTTCATAGCTTTGAACAAGCGAAATTTCCTTTGCATTGTCAGTAACTATGAAAAATGAATATCTGTCAGCCTCGCCTTCTTCATTATGCCAGAAATATCCTGCCGGCGACTGTCCTTCCGCATTCTCCTTTAAAGATATTTCCAATCTTTTATTTGGACTTGTAAATCTTTCTGCAAATGTCAACATTCCTAATACCAGCATTGACACTAAAATTAATTTTTTCATAATTCGTTTCCTCCCTGTGTAATTAAACTCTATTTCTATATATTTCTTTTACTTTATAAGTTATTCTAGCATCTTAAACTGAAAATAAACTGAAAAAAATAATTTTATACTGCATAAAAAACATGTGCCTTCAACCCTTCAGTTTTACCTCCAAGTTTTCTGGCACATGTCCCTTTTCAATATTCTATTCTATTTCTGACTACAGTTCTATATCTTCTTTTCTAAGTGTAGGGAATAATATTACATCTCTTATAGATGCTGAATTAGTCTGCAACATTACTAATCTGTCTATTCCTATTCCCAGCCCTCCTGCAGGCGGCATTCCATATTCCAGAGCTCTTATGTAGTCTAAGTCCATATTCTGAGCTTCATCATCTCCTGCTTCCTTCATTTTAACCTGCTCTTCAAATCTTTCCTGCTGATCTCTAGGATCATTTAATTCAGAATAAGCATTTGCAAATTCTCTTCCTGAAATAAATAGTTCAAATCTGTCTACCCAGTCAGTTTCTCCCTTTTTATTTTTTGAAAGAGGAGAAATTTCCTTCGGATATTCTATAATGAAAGTAGGATTTATAAGTGTTTCTTCTACTTTTTCTTCAAAAATAAGATTCAGTACTCCATATTTTGTGTAAGTTTTGTCTTTTTCCAAAGGTATTCCAAGCTCTTTTGCTTTATTAACAGCATCTTCATCGCTTGTAACAGCATCAAAATCAAATCCGGCAACTTCCTTTACTATATCCTTCATTTTTACCCTTCTCCAAGGAGTTGTCAAATCAATTTTCTTACCTTCATATTCTATTTCATAAGTTCCGTGTAATTCGTATGTCAGCTTTGAAATAAGATCTTCTGTAATATTCATCATATCCACATAATCAGCATAAGCCTGATACAGTTCCATCATTGTAAATTCAGGGTTATGTTTTACTGAAATTCCTTCATTTCTGAAACTTCTGTTAATTTCAAATACTTTATCAAATCCTCCAACAAGAAGTCTTTTCAAATAAAGCTCAGGAGCAACCCTTAAAAATAATTCCATGTCCAGTGCATTGTGATGAGTAGTAAATGGTCTTGCAGTAGCTCCTCCTGCAATTGGGTGCATCATTGGAGTTTCAACTTCTGTAAATCCTTTTTCCTCAAGATATTTTCTGAAAAATCTTACAATCTGGAATCTTTTTTTCATAGTTTCCATAACTTCCCTGTTCATTACAAGGTCAACATATCTCTGTCTATATCTTGTTTCAACATTTGTCAGCCCATGGAATTTTTCAGGAAGAGGTCTTATATTTTTAGACTGTACTTCAAAAGAACTTGCCCTCAATGTCAGCTCTCCTGTCTTAGTTCTGAACAGTACACCTTCTATTCCTATAAAATCTCCTATTCCCAGTTTTTTATAGATTTCATACTGTTCTTCCCCAACTTCATCCTGTTTTACATAATATTGCAGTTTTCCTGTGGAATCCTGAATATGTCCAAATCCATTTTTCCCCATTCTTCTGTATGCAATTATTCTTCCTGCTGTTTTAAACACTTTGCCACATGTTTCATCATATTTGTTAATTTCTTCAATATCATTTATTTTTTCATATTTTCTTCCGTAAGGTTCTATTCCTATTTCTTTCAGTTCTTCAACTTTTTTAAGTTTTTCACTTATAATTTTACTTTCATTTGTCTGATTACTCATTATTTTTCCTTTCCAGTTTCTATATTTTTATTTTTTGGTAAAAGGTATAATTTCTAGACTTATACTGTTTACTGTTTCATTTCTATCTATTATATCATACTCCATTATTATTTTTCCATTATTTAATAATATTTTTTTTGTGAAAATTTCATATTTCGCTTTAAATTCTTTAGTCATATAAGTAAAAGACGTTACTTTCCCCATCTTGAAAATCTGTTTTGAATTTATACTTCCCCTACGGTATATTTCAACTGTGTTTTCCGCTTCTATTATCCTGCATTTACCAAATTCATCTTCATAATGGTATTCCCTTTTATCCGGTAAATTCAGAACTTTTATTATTTCAAAGCTTTTATTATATTTTTCACCGTAAAAATCATTACTCTTTATAGTTATTTCCATTGTCACCTACTCATCAAGAAACTCGTCAAGAAATTCATCAATGTCCTCTTCATCGTCATCATATCCTACAAGGATATCGTCATCCTCGTCTTCTTCCATTTCTTCAATATCATCAAAATCCTGCTCTTCATCCTTCACTTCATCATATTCACCGAATTCTTCATTCCAGTACATATAATCCTTGTCCCTGTCATAATACTCTTCTTCCCATATTTCAAGGATTTCATCTTCTTCATCTTCTTCAAGGAGAACAAGATCTTCTTCATTAGTGTCATAAAAGAAAACTTTCTTTATTCCGGATTCATTTTCACAAATTAAATATTCCTTCTCGTCAACAGTTATATTTGCAAGACAAGTAAAATATTCTTCATCTCCATTGATTACTTTTTCAAATTCTTCACCTGCAGAGTACATAACTCTCTCCCTCCATTTATTTATGATATTTTATATTTTTAGTTATAGAAATCCATCTATATATCTGCTCCATCAGAATCAGTCTCATCAGCTGATGCGGAAATGTAAAAGAAGAAAAAGCCAATCTGAAATCAACCAGTTTTCTTAATTCATCATCAACTCCATTTGATCCGCCTATTATAAAATTAATTTCACTATGCTGTAAAGATATATTTTCAATCTCTTCAGCCATTTCTTCAGATGACTTCAATTTTCCCTTCAGGTCAAGCAGTATACTGTAAGAACGGTTCCTCTTATTTAATGCATCGATTATTCTTTCTGTTTCTTTTGTTATAGCCGTTCCAATTCCCTTATTGTCATCTTCTTCAGGCAGCTCAATAATATTAAGGTTTGCATATCTTGAAAGCCTTTTGGAAAACTCTGAAATTCCATCTCTTATATATTTGTCTTTTATCTTACCGATACATATTATATTAATCTTTACCATATTTTTTTCCTATTGTCAAAATTTTTTTTATTTTTTTCTTCCAAACATTTTGTCCAGATCATTTTTTGTAAGCTTTACAATAATAGGTCTTCCATGCGGGCATGTATATTTCCCCACTTCATGAAGCCTCCTTACCATGTTCTGCATTTCTCCCATATCAAGTTTCTGACCTGCCTTCACAGCTCCTTTACATGACATTGAAATTATTATATTTTCCCTCAGATCCTTTATTTCGTTTTCATCCTTCAGATCCTCAAGAAGCTTATGAAAAACATTTTTCACATCTTCCCTGAAATCAAATGCCGGAACAGCCCTCAACAGCATTTCGTTATCAGAAAACTGATCTATGTCAAATCCAAATTCACTGAATGTTTCCTGATTTTCCAGAATAATACTTTTTTCAACTGCCGTCACTTCAATTTTTTGAGGTATAAGAAGCTGCTGGGAATTAAGTTTTTTACTATAAAATTTATCCTTCAGTTCCTCATACAGTATTCTTTCATGAATAATATGCTGGTCATAAATTTCCAGTTCATCATTTTTTCTTACAAGAATATACGTATCAAAAATTTGTCCCAGTATATTATAATCAAACTGTCTTCCTTCATGCTTTTCGAATGTTCCTACCTTGTATCCTTCATTTGATTTTTCTATATTGCTATATTTTTCTTCTTTTTCTGTCTGTGGAATATATTCTCCCCTTACTTCAGGCATAACTGAATCCTGCTTTTCATTTTCTTTTTCGTTATAAGATACTGAAAAATCTAAATTTTCTTCATTTGCAGACATTATTTCTTTAGAAGCCGCTTCTTCTTTGGCAACTTCCGGATTCACATCCTGACTTTCTTCCGCACTGTAATTTCTTTCTGTTTCAGTTTCCACCATGACATTTTCTTCTTTATTTGCATCACTATTTACAACATCAAAATTTCCGTCATGAGTTTCAAAACTGAAAAATTTCTGGCTGTCTGTTTTCACTATTTCATCAGAAAATAAATTGCTTATTTTTTCATCCTTATTTTCCACATTTATATTCTGCTTCAGAAGATCAATGTTAGGTTGCCAGTTTTCCCTGTCATTGTGATAGAAAAATTCATCTATCGAATCCTTCAGCTGTCTGTATATCGCCTTATCATTGGAAAATTTAACTATTTTCTTTGAAGGGTGTACATTTACATCTATTTCTGCAGGGTCTATATCAAAAAATATTATTGCAAAAGGATATTTCCCCTTCATCAGTTTTGTATAATATCCGTCTATTACAGCCCTTTCTATTGTTGCAGATTTTACATATCTTTTATTTATGTATGTAAATATATAGTCCTTGCTGCTTCTCAATATTTCCACATTTCCCAGATACCCGTATTCAAACTTATTCAGATTTCTCAGGACAGATTTTCCAAACAGCTCAAGTATAGTGTTGTCTATTCCCCTACCGCTTGTATTTATAGTGGCTTTCCCGTCCAGTTCAAGTATAAATGCAACTTCAGTATTGGCAAGGGCTTCCTTTAAAACTATATCCCTTATTTTATTGTATTCTGTTGATTCTTTCCTCAAAAACTTCTTCCTAGCTGGAGTATTGTAGAACAAATCCCTTACTTCTATTTCTGTTCCCGGATTTCTTGAAATTTCCTCAAATTTCCTTACAACTCCTCCATAGCTTCCTATTCTATATCCTGTATTACTTGCAGCCGTCCTTGTGGTAATAGTCAGTTTTGAGACTGCCGCTATTGACGCAAGGGCTTCTCCCCTGAATCCATAAGTCTGAAGGTTGAAAACATCATCCTTTGTGGAAATTTTTGAAGTGGCATGTCTTTCAATTGAAAGAAGGGTATCCTCCTTGTCCATTCCTATTCCGTTATCATTTATTTTTACTTCTGTTCCTCCCTTAAAAACCTCAATCTTAATAACTGTCGCCTTTGCATCAAGAGAATTTTCAATCATTTCCTTAATCATTGAGGCGGGATTTTCCACTACTTCCCCTGCCGCAATTATATTGGATACGCTTTCATCCAATATTTTTATATATCCCATTCCTATTCCTTTCAAAATTAAATTTGGTTCTGTTTTTTCTGATTCATTTTCACATTTTCAATACATTTTACCTTATTATTATCTATATTGCAATAATTCCAATTAACAATTCCGTCATATGCACAAATTTTCTTTTTTTATTTGACTTTACTTCTTAAAATTACTATAATGGCCTTAACAAGTAATTATAGAAAGGAGAAACACCTATTATTTTACATTTCTGTAACTTAATGTGTGACGATTTTATGAAGAGGAAAAATTATATTATTTTTTTTATTATTTTTATACTGATATTCTCATGTGGAAAAAATAAGGCAAAAGAAGAAAAGAAAAAAAACGATGTAAATATTGCAAGAGAAAACGAAAAACTGGAAGCGGAAAAATACAATGGCTATGTCCAGCTCTACAACCACCTTTTACAGATAGACGAATACACAGGATATTATTTTGAAGTGGCGGGAACAGATAAGAAAATGAAAAGACCCGAAGAAAAAATAAATATTCCTTCAATTGACCAGTCAATTATCGATGCAGCTAAGGAAAATATTGCAAAAGTACCTGAAATGAAAGAACTTGATAACACTTCGAGGGATCTGCTTCCAGTCCTGTCAGAAATGAAGACCTTGACTGATCAGATGACAGCTTACTATGGAGATGGGAATTATTTCAAAAATAAGACTTTACGGGAAGAAATGCATGTCAATTTTTTAGAGATAACTAAAAAATACCATATTCTTTCAAAAAAATTTAAGGAAGCTTTTAGCAACCGTTCCAAAGAGCAGAAAAGAAAAATTGCTGAAAAAATTAAAAAAGAAGGAAAACTTATAGAATACGATTTAATGACATTTATAGATTCATGTGAAGAAATACTGGATGAAATCCAGAGGGAAAAAATATCTGCTGAAAATCTTACAGATGCAGATCTTGCTAAATTTAAGGAACTTGAAGCAAAAATGACTGCTTCCATGGATAAACTTAAAAATTCTGCCGAAAACCAGGAAATGTTAAAAAAAGAACACTATCATAGCAGTGATTTCACATCTTTTCTACTTTATACAGAAAGATTTAAGGAAACTGTGGCAAAATTCATAAACAGGGTTGAAAATAAGGAAAAGTTAGATCCGAAACTTCTCCAGAATAATCCTTCCCTGAAAAATGAATCCGGAACCCCTGAAAATGTATTCCATGAATATAATGAACTGATAAAGGAATATAATAAAATCGCTAAATAGAAATAGATTTTTTAATATATCAGGTAAAAGTTTAGAAAGTAGGATAATAAAAAGAAAAATTTATAAAAAATATTTCAATAATGTGGTACAATAAAATAAATTTTATGGAAATGAGGGCGATATATGAAGTTTGAAACAAAAGCAATACATGGACTGAAAGATACAGAGAAAGGGAATTGTGAATGGAACAATACCATTAATATGGCTTCCGCATATAAAACTAAAAGTTTTGGAGAACCTCAGGATTTCGAATATGGGAGAGTTTCCAACCCAACTAGAAGCGAACTTGAAAAATTAATGGCTATTCTGGAAAATGGAAAACATGGATATGCCTTTTCTTCAGGAATGGCGGCTATTACATCTGTATTCACAAGATTTAAGGCTGGAGATCACATAATACTTGGAACTGACATTTATGGAGGAACATACAGAATTACAACTGATATATTTGGAAAGTTTAATCTTAAATATACATTTGTCGATGCTACAAATCTTGATGAAATAAAAAATGCCGTAAGACCTGAAACAGTGGCTATATTTATAGAAACACCTTCCAATCCGCTACTTGATATAACAGATATCAGAGGAGTTGTTAAAATAGCAAAGGAACATGGCCTTCTTACAATAGCAGATAACACGTTTCTTACTCCGTATTTACAGAGACCTCTTGAATTAGGTATTGACATAGTGGTTCACAGTGCCACAAAATTTTTGAGTGGACATCATGATATCATTGCGGGAATTGTAGTTGTTAATGATGATAAACTTGCAGAAGATGTATGGTTTGCACAGAAGGCAATAGGAGCTATCCTTCCGCCTTTTGACAGCTGGCTTTTAATGAGAAGTTTGAAAACTTTAAAGATAAGAGTGGATACAGCTCAAAATAACACTTTGAAGCTTCTGGAATTTTTCAGAAATCATCCGGCAGTGAAAAAAGTATATTCTCCTATTGAAGATGATAATAAAGGAAAAGAGATACATAAAACTCAGGCTTCAGGTATAGGGGCAGTGTTCTCATTTATATTAAAGGATGAAAAAAAGGTAAAAACTTTTTTTGAAAATATAAAAATAGCAACACTGGCTCCAAGTCTTGGAGGGCCTGAAACTCTTGTAACACACCCAAGCACAGTAACTCACGCTGAAATGCCTGAAGAAGAAAAAAATGCAAGAGGAATAACTAATTCAATGGTCAGAATTGCAGTTGGGCTTGAAAATATAGATGATTTAATTGAAGACTTTAAAAATGCCCTGGAAAAATAGAAAGTTATTTTGTAAATAAATTTAAAAATACTCGCTATAAAAAAAATAAAATATGATTTCAGTACTTACTAAAAAATGTAAAATACTGAAATCATATTTTTATATTGACTCCAATTTATTTTAATTATCTTTTTTCTTATTATGTATATATAAATAAATCGCTGTACTGATAATTATAAATCCACCTATAAAACTGAACAAATCTGGAATTGTACTAAATAAAATATAGTCCATCAACATGCTTGTTATTATGATAACATAGTTATAAATTGAAACTTCTGATGCCGGTGCAAAAGTATAGGCATAAGTAAGTCCAAATTGCCCTATTGCAGCAGAAATTCCTATTCCTCCTAAAAGAATAAAAAACTCGCTTAAAGTCGGCTTTACAAAATTCATCATCATAAGCGGGAAAGTGCAGACAACAGATAAAAGTGAAAAGTAGAGTACATTAATTTCCGACTTTACCTTTCCATTCAAATATCTAATTATTGTATAAGAGAATCCTGCAAGTACAGCTGAGAAAAGCCCTGCTAAACTTGGAATAATCTCTGGTGAAAAACTTGGTTTTATTACAAACACAACTGCCAAAAGCATTAAAATTATTCCTATAACCTGCTTTTTATCCACTCTTTCTTTCAAAAATATACAAGCACAGATTGTTACAAATACAGGTGAAAGTTTATTTAGCATATTGGCTTCTGCCATAGTTAAATACTCCAGTGCATAAAAGTTTGCCACCATTCCAACAAAGCCAAAGAATGATCTTCCAAAAACAAAGGGAATGTTTTCTTTTTCAACTTTTATGGATTCTTTCTGTTTAAACAAAATAAATGCAGAAAGCATAAGGCTCACTGAATTTCTAAAAAATACCTTCTCGTAAGTGGGTATTCTCGGTAAATACTTTATTGCTATACCCATAAAAGTAAAACCTAATACGGATACCAGCATCCAAAATACACCCTTAGTTTTATTACTTATCATCACTTCTAATCATCCTCATCATCATCGTCTAGGCCAGGAAAAAGCCCATCTATAAAATCTTTAAAATTATCTGCTAAATATGTTATCTCATAACCACCTTCCTGATTGATATGAACTACACAAGGTTCTCCTTCTTGTCCGCAATCTGAGTAATCAAGAAAAATCATATCATGTCCTCCACTTGAAGTTCCACAAATAGCAATTCCTATATTAGGATATTTCCATTTCTCTATCCAAAATTTAGACCCAAACTCTCCACAAAGTGAGTATCTTCTGAAAGAATCTACACCATATAAACCTATAGCATCAAAACTTCTACTGGCCCAATTTCTTTTAAAAGGTCCTTCAAAATTATTTTTTCTCAGTTCTCCTCCATTTTGAATTCTCATTAATGCCTTGTATGATTCCGGCAAACGATATCCCAATTCCTTTTCAACTTTTTCAAAATCTTCATCCGTTGCAGGTTTTCCTAAATATTCTCTTAAAGAAAATTCATCATGATACCATAAGCCTTTTAGTACTTCTTCATCAAAATTTACATTTTGCATAGGTTTTTTATCTCTTTTTTCTCTTAGCTCTTTTTGAAATTTATTTTTTTCTATCCTTCTAGGTGCCCAAACTTCAGCTCTTTTTATCCAGTCATCAACACTTTTAGGATAATATCTCCCTGATGTTTCATCAATCTCTTTTATTCCTTTTTCTTTAGCCTTTTTAAACCATTCAAGAGCTTCATCTTCTCTGTTGGAATTATATAAAGCCATTGCATAACGAATACAGAATTCACCACTTTCAGAATACTCATTTTTTATACTATCTAAAATTTCTAAGGCTTCTTTATATTCATTCATATTTATAAAAGCTTGTGAAGAAAAACAGACCATATCATAATTTTTTTCATCTTTAAACTTCTTGATAATTTCATTAATTTCTTGAAATTTTTCTTTTCTTATAAAATTACTTAGTTTCTCTATAAGTTCATTTTTTTCCATAGGGCATACTCCTTTTTAGAATGTACTGACACAAAAAAATTGGCCAAATTAATTTAACTAACCAATAAAGACTGACTTCTGTAAGAAGAAGTAGTTAATCTTTTTTATTTGCTATAACATTATACCTATTTTCTTTAAATTTTGAAAGCTAATTATTTAAAAAACTTTACTTCCTACTCTGTATACTAGATTTTGGAGACAATATATTTTTATTATTTCCTTTTTTATTTTTTTATTTTATCTTAGATTATTCTTATTGACAATAGCCGTTATTTATGGTAAATTAAGATATAATATTAATCAATATTTCTTGTGAAAATTGATTTTTATTAGAAAAATTGATATAATAAAAGAAATTGAATAATAAATGAAGGGACACGAAATATATGAAAAAAATAGGAGTATTAATGGTATTGATGCTTGTCGTAATAGTTTTCTGCGGCAAGAAAAGTGAAATAGATAAAATTTTGCCTACCGGAGGAAAAAAAGCTGCACAAACTAAGGAAGTTATTCAGCAAAATTCAGACAGCTACAACAAAAATATTAAAATATACAACAGAATACTGGAACTTGACAAGGAACTTCTATATTACTTTGAAGACACAGGAACTGAAGAGACATTCAAAAAACCTGTACAGGAAATGACTGTCAACATTCCGTTAAATCAAGCTCTTATTGACAGAATAAAGGAAGTTGCAAAATCTAAAAAACCTACAGAACTTGATAAAAAAGCAGGTGAAATGATACCGGTTCTGGAAGAAATGCTTCCTGTTGTTACACAGATGAACGGTTATTATGCAGGAAAACTTTATCAGAAGGATAATTACAAAAAAGCACAGGAACTGCATAGCAGAATATTAAAACTGACTGAAAAATACAACACTGTTGCACATGAATATGAAGAGGCTTTCCAGGCTAATGCAAGAGAAGTAAGAGAAAATAAAATGCAGGATTTTGTAAAAAATAAGGAATTTACTTATTATAATCAGTTTATCTTTATTAGAAACAGTGAAGATTTTGTAAAGGAAATCAGCAGACAGAACCTTGATGCAAGCAACTTTACAGACGGAAATGCAAAAGAATTTAAAATTCTTCAGGAAAAAGTTAATAAATCTCTTGATGTTTTCAGAAAAACATTGAAAAATAATAAGCAGCTGAAAAAAGAAGGATTTGAAAAGGAAGATTTTGATTCATTTATAACAAAAGCTTCAGCATTTAAGAGAACTGTTGACGAATTTGTAAGAAAAATGGAGAAAAAGGAAAAAGCTTCCCATTCTGCTTCAACTGACAGCTACTATGCCCAGTCAGAAGAAGGAACTCCTGAGAACATACTTAAATCATACAATGAACTTGTTGCAGAACGTAATAAAATTTTAGAGAAAAAATCTAAGAAGAAATAATAAAATGAAAAGGTTTCAGGTAACGAAAAGTTGCCTAAAACCTTTTTTGTTTATAAATTTTTTAATTCTATAATAATTTCAAATCCTGTTTCCTTTTCTTTGACTTTACTCCAAAAATCTCTTTAATACATTATTTGTGGTGGAAGATACTGATAAACCCTTTTATCCTTTGATTTTACCTGCCTTCTAATATTTTCAAACTGAAATTCATACATTTTATCTATTTTTTCTGAATCAATCTCCTTTAAAAGTTTTTCAGCTTCAGAAAACTCACCAAGTCTTCTATATGCTTCAACTTTAATTAACAATATTTCTGTTCTTTCAGCCTTATTACCTTTAAAATCAGAAAGAATCTTATCTGCATACACTAAAGCCTGTTGAAGCTCCTTTACAGTAGAAGTCCTCTTTTCATTATAAACTCTTCCCAGATCCATTTCAGGTTCATCCATGTAAAAAAGACTTATTGATTTCCAGAATTTTTTATCGGCTTTAGCAAAAAGAACATCTATTTCATTGCTTTTATCCAGTTCACGATATAGTTTTGCCTGACGTAGCAATTGCTGTTTATCAATTTCCTTTCCCCTTTTTCTTTCTTCTTTTATTTCCTTCTGTAAAAATTCAAGTGCTTTAGTTACAATCATTTTCTTTACATTTTCATCTTTTATTTCTTTTTCAAAAATAGTATATCTTCCGTCATAAAGTTCAAGATTTGCAAGATTATAATAAAATTCTGCAGTCTTTCCAAAATCCTTTTCTGATGTTTTTTCGAGTAATTTATTCATTTTATCATATTCTTCTGCTTCAGAATATAAATTTGCCAAATTCCACATTACCTCATAGTCTTTTTTTTCAGCTTTTTCCAGATAGCTTATCCCCTTCTGCAATGCTTCCCTTTTTATCTCTTTATTTTCTGAATAATAATGATAGGAATTAAAATATGTTTTCCCTATTTTTTTATCCGAAACTCCTCCCAGCATTTCATAAAATCTTGCCAGATAGTAATATTTATTTGAATTTCTAGGTATTTCACGATATTCTTCACTGTTAATAATTTTTTCATATTTTTTAAGTTCCTCTTCAGTAAATTCATTCTTAAACATTACAAATTTATTTGTCGGACATTGAGGAACGTATGAATCTTTAAATTTCTCTCCCCCAATCGGACAGACATTATTTGATCTTATCAGTGGTACCCCAAATGTACTTAAACTTCCCAACAGAAGTCCTCCTAAAATCATTCTATTTAATTTCAATTTTCTTTGCATTTTTTATCCTCCAAATCTCCAGTATAATTTATATGAGTATATTTTATCAGATTTAGCTTAAAGTAAACTGAAAATTGGAGATATCCATAAAAAACTGCACCTCCTATCTTGTCTCCAAGACTTTGGGTGCAGTACATTTTTTATATTATTTTTCAATTTTTTTGAATCAGACTCTTCATTTTATTTCATTTTTGAAGAATTTCTTTTCTGTCTGAACAGCCATTCCATAGCAGGCTTCATATCATATGCATGTTGCCAAGTATAACGGTGATTCCCATTTTTGTAAACTGTATAATAAATATTATATCCTTCTTCTATTTTACTTTGAACTTCTTTATTTACTTCATCTTGATTTTGCTCAGCATCAACTGTCATTCTTTGAACTTTTGCACCATTTTTTTCCAAATAATCTGATATTTCAGTCAAACTTGGATAAGCTCCAGGATCTCCTTCTGACGCAACAAACCATATATTTTGATTTTTCATTGGTTCTGTTACATTTACATCCCATTTACTCGCAACAATATACGAACCGCCAAATAAATCAGGATATCTTGAATCCAATGAAATAGAAGACATTCCGCCCATTGATTGTCCTGTATTATAAATTCTATCTTTATCTATTGAATATTTTTCAGTTAGACTGTTTATCAATTCAACCGTTCTGTCCAGTTCAGGACCATATTCATAATTATCATTTACCGTTACTACTTCATATTGCGGTGCTAGCACAAAACTAGGATGGTTTTCCTGCCATTCAGGACTTGCCCAAACTGTAGCACCATTTCCTTGACTTAATGTGTACTTAGTTTCAGAAGATACAGCTCCTGCATCATGCATAAATACTACCATCGGATATTTTTTAGATGGATCATAATTTTTAGGCATATACAAATTATATTTCAAAGTCTTCCCATCTTTTCCAGTAAATACAAATTGCTTGAAATCTTCTATTATTAATTGTCTTGTTTTTGTTGAAACTTGTTTTTCCTCAGAATTGTAAACTTTTCCATTTACAGTTTTTACACTTCCTGCTTGAGTTACTTCCGCTGTAATTGTTTTTAAAGGTTTTGCATCACCTTTCCCACCCAACGTCGGTCCTTTTTGTCCTGTTGCTTTTTTCTTTTCCATTTCTTCTTTAGAGTGGTCACTTGCCTGAGCTACCATCGGTAGTCTTTTCAATTCCAAAATTACATATTTCCCATTTTTTGATTTTTCTCCATTTTTTTCATTCTGCTTACTTACATATGCTTTTTCAATTTCTCTGCCTTCTACTTTATAATCTGAAACAGAAACTGAATTCCCAGCAATTTCTTTGTCATATGTTAGCACAACTGCCGATAATTTTTCTCCATCTCCAAACACTTCTGTTATCGCTTCCACATTTTTAATATTACCTGCAAAAGACAAACTTGCAATTCCCAATAATCCTATCAACATTTTCTTTATCATCGTTTTCCTCCAATTTTTTTTGATAAATCAATTTTATCAACTTAATGTGTCATATTTGTGACTATTTACTTTAATTTTTCTTTGCCTGACTTTTTATGGAATATACTGCATTTCTGAAAATTACAAAATCTTATTTAAACAAGTGATATTTCAGTTATTTCTAAAAAATACCCCTAAGGGTACACAGTCTGATGACTATAACAAAAAAGACTGGAAATTTCCAGTCTAATTTGCCAACGTTTTATTTATCTTATTATCAAAGTTACCCTTTAAGGGTCTACCTTAAGGTACTTTTATTATATCAGATTATTGTATTTTATGCAAATCCATTTTTATCCGAACACATTTTTGTGCCGGGCTTATTTTTCAGCTGGGAAGAGAAGTTAATATATAAGTCCTTTTTCTATTTCTTCCATATAATTCTTTAAATTTTTCCTGTATTCCTGTGGCATAAATTCTTCAAATTTTTTATTAGTTTCAATTGATTTAATTAATATTCTTCTCAAATCTTCTAATGTAAAATCTTCCGGTATCCAATCTTCAGGAATAAAAAGTTCTGCATCCTCTATTTTATATCTGTATTTCTGTACTTCTTTTTCTATACCCTTCAAGTCTAACATTTTATGAAACATTTCTGCCTCCTATTTTATAGTTTTTTCTAAAAATTTGAACATTCTTGATACATTGTATTGTAACATATAATGATAATTTAATATAATAGCCCAGTCCAAAAATGGCTTTGACCAATGGCAATAAAAAATAGGCCCGATAAAAGCCTATTGATACCCCTAAGGGTAGAGGTCTGATGATTAAAATAAATTGTAACTGATTAAAATAAAAATCAGTACAACTATTACTTT